>Ga0187845_1000472_pt1 | contig 23858 bp, 22 predicted proteins | sample SpaLakP09_SKY_68_FD_134515 | JGI IMG/M metagenome (GOLD analysis project Ga0187845, IMG submission 134515) | Oligotrophic lake water microbial communities from Sparkling Lake, Wisconsin, USA - SP09_SKY_68 | ecosystem: Environmental > Aquatic > Freshwater > Lake | place: USA: Sparkling Lake... | reverse complement strand
TCGCCGATGCGGAAGATCTTGCCCTCGGCCTCGTCGAGGATCTGCGTGACCGCACGGCCCTGCGGGTTCATCGCGGCGGTGGCAATCTCGTCGCTGGTGGCAACCAGCTTGCGCAGGATGGCGCGCTCGCGAACGATCTCGGCATAACGGCGCAGATTGGCGGCGCTGGGCACGCTCTGCGCGATGGAGTTCAGGTAGGACAGGCCACCGCACTCCTCGGCACGCCCTACCGAGGTCAGCTCGTCGAAGACGGTGACGACGTCGGCCGGCTTGCCGGCGTTGATGAGCTTGCCGATGGCCGCAAAGATGTGCTTGTGCTCGAAGCGGTAGAAGTCGCTGTCGGTCAGCAGGTCGCCGGCGCGGTCCCAGGCCGAGTTGTCGATCAGCAGGCCACCGAGCACGCTGTACTCGGCCTCGACCGAGTGCGGCGGCACGCGCAGCCGCGCAACTTCGTCGTCATGCGGAGCGGAGGAAGAAGAGGCGGGGAAGATCGCGGACATGCCTGTGGATAAAGCTGTTGACGAACTGGGGGCGAACGGTGGATCGAGCGGGAAAACTCGACCCAGAAAAACCAAAGGCCGAAACCCGTGGGGGCCTCGGCCTTCTTCAATGTTGCGGCGTCAGGCGCCGCAGCACAAGGGCGAAATTACTCGGCCTCGGCAACCACCTGGACGTTGATCTCGACGACCACGTCGGTGTGCGCAACCACGCCGACCGGGAACTCGCCCACGGTCTTCAGCGGGCCGTTCGGCAGGCGCACCTGCGCCTTGGCGATGGCCGTGCCGGCCTTCGTCAGCGCGTCGGCGATGTCGGCGTTGGTCACCGAGCCGAAGAGACGGCCGTCAACGCCAGCCTTCTGGGCGATGCGCACGGTGCTGCCAGCCAGCTTCTCGCCGAGCTTCTGAGCTTCGGCCAGCTTCGCGGCGGCGATCTTTTCCAGTTCGGCGCGCTTGACGGCGAATTCCTTGATCGCGGCTTCGGTCGCACGGCGTGCGGCCTTGGTCGGGATCAGGAAGTTGCGGGCATAACCGTCCTTGACCTTGACGACGTCGCCGAGGTTGCCGAGGTTGGAGACTTTTTCGAGCAGGATCACTTGCATGTCGTCAGCTCCTTAGACCTTGTGCTGGTCGCTGTACGGCAGGAAGGCCAGGAAGCGCGCACGCTTGATGGACACCGTCAGCTGACGCTGGAAGAAAGCGCGCGTGCCGGTGAGGCGAGCGGGCGTGATCTTGCCGTTCTCGGACACGAAATCGCGCAGCGTATCGATGTCCTTGTAGTCGATCTTTTCGACACCGGCGACGGTGAAGCGGCAGAAACGCTTACGACGGAACAGCAACGATTGTTGGTTGCGCTTGGGCTTCTTGTCTTTGGAGAAGCGACCTTTACCACGTGGCGGGGGCATAGAGGACCTCTGTTAAATCTATCCGGATTCAATGATTTCCGGGTTCTTGTGGAGCAACGGGTTCGATCACGGTGACGTGGGCGATGAAGCCCCGGCCGTTGCGCTGGTGGGTCAGGAAGCCGCGGAACACCGCGACACCACCGACTCCCAACGCCTGCAACTGCTTGGCCAACTCGCCCACCGCAACTGCCTTGATCTCCAGGGAGACCTTGCGCGGCTTGCCGGCTTCGATGACTTCGGACTCGGCCTTGAGGCTTGCGTCCAGGGCCATCAGCCCGGCGGGTGTGTAGCGAACTTGTCCGAGTTGCTGGATCTGCGCCTTCAGGTGAAGTTCATTCACGCCGTGGGCACGCTGCTCGAAAAACCTGGTTCTTTAGCGATGAGCGTCAGCTCAGGCCGCTTCTTGCTGTTGCGGCGCCTTGCGGGCTTCTTCGCGCTCGACGGCCTTCATCATGACCGAGGGGGTCGTGACGGCCTTGTCCTGGACCACGGTGAGGTGGCGCAGCACGGCGTCGTTGAAGCGGAAGCCGGTCTCGAGCTCAGCCAGGATTTCCTTGCTGCACTCGATGTTCAGGCACAGGTAGTGGGCCTTGGCGAGCTTCTGGATCTGGTAGGCCAGCTGACGGCGGCCCCAGTCTTCGACACGGTGCACGACACCACCACCGGTGGTGATCAGGCCCTTGTAGCGCTCCAGCATGGCCGGAACTTGTTCGCTTTGATCCGGATGGATCAGCAGAACGATTTCATAGTGACGCATGTGTACTCCTTGTGGATTCCAGCCAGGCGTGTTCGGAAGTGAACTCCCGGCTGAGGAAGCCGCGCCACGGCGTCGACGCGTGGTTACGGCAAGGGGGAACCAAGGATTCTAGCCCGGAAGGTGGCGAACCGCCAAATACGGCTTGCGGGACGAGCGCCGGGCCGCTCCCAAGCCGGCCCGCCTTGGGCGATGTGCGTGCGGCTCAATGCCGCGAGCATCGCCGTCCCCATGGGGGACCGGCCAAGGTAGCCCTTGGACGAGGGGCTTCAACTCGTGGGTCTGCTGCGCAGTGCGTCCACGAAATCGCGGTCGCGCTGCGTGGGCGCGGCGGTCATCAGGCTGACCAGCACCAGAGCCAGCACACCGGCCGGCACGCCAAAAACGCCAGCCGAGGCGGGGTGGATACCCCAGACCAACGTCGCCGGCCCAGGCAGGCCGATCAGCGCCCGCAGGCTGGGGTGGGCGATGACGAGGTAGGTCACGCAGACGGCAAGGCCGGTCAGCATGCCGGCCAGCGCACCGGCGCGGTTGGCGCGGCGCCAGAAGACGCCGGCGACCAGGGCCGGGAAGAAGGTTGAGCCGGCGATGGAGAAGGCCGCCGTGACGACGGCCAGAATGTCCGCCGGCCGGCTGGACGCCACCGCCGCCGCCGCCAGCGCCGCCGCCAGCAGCAGCGCCTTGGACAACGTGACCCGCCGCGTGCGCGAGGCCTCGGGGTTGATGGCCTTGTAGTAGATGTCGTGCGACAACGCGCTGGAGATGGCCAGCAGCAGGCCGTCGGCCGTCGACAGCGCCGCCGCCAGCCCACCGGCCGCGACCATGCCCGAGATGATGTAAGGCAGGCCGCCCAGTTCGGGCATGACCAGCATGACGAGGTCGGGGTGCAGGCGCAGCTCGCCCAGTTGCAGCAGGCCGTCGCCGTTCAGGTCCACCGCCGACAGCAGCGTCGGGTCGACACGCTGCCACTGGCGTATCCAGGCCGGCAACTGGTCGAAGGGGGTGCCGACCAGGCTGTTGAACACCTCGGTCTTGACCATGACAGCCAGCGCTGGCGCGGTCAGGTAGAGCAGGCAGATGAAGACCAGCGACCAGGCCACCGACTCGCGCGCCTTCGCAACCGAGGCCGTCGTGTAGTAGCGCGTCAGCAGATGCGGCAGGCCGGCCGTGCCCACCATCAAACAGAGCACCAGGGCGATGAAATTTCGCCGACCTGCGCTGGCCTGATCGCGTTCGCCGGGGCTGCCGTCGGGGTTACCGGCAAAGGGCTGCATGTGCGGCGCCAGGCCCGACAGCGGTTGGGCGTACTGGGTTTCGCTGACCAGCTCGCGCCGCCAACGCTCCTCGGCTTCGGCCGGTGTGGCCGGCAACGCGGCGCGCTGCTTCTCGGCGGCCTGGATCTTGGCCAGCGGTGCGTCCTTGGCCTTGAGCGCCGACACGCTCGCCGCCGCCCTCGCCTGCTCGTCGGCCAGCGCCTGCGGCACGTCGGCCAGACGCGCGGCGGCCGCGTCGGCTCGCTGCTGGTGAATGGCGCGCACCTGAAGCTCGGCCGGGTCTCGGATCAGCTCCTGCTCGCGTTCGGCCAGTTGGTGCAACTGCTGCCCGTAGACGAGCTGCGGCAGCGGCCAGCCGGTCTGCTTCACACTGAGCCAGATGACCGGCACCAGGTAGGCCAGGATCATGATGAGGTACTGCGCCACCTGCGTCCACGTGACGGCGCGCATGCCGCCCAGGAAGGAGCACACCAGCACACCGCCCAGGCCGACGAAGACGCCGACCTCGAAGCCCAGGCCCGTCAGCCGCGTCGTGATGAGCCCAACGCCGTAGATCTGCGCGACCAGGTAGACAAAGGACACCAGGATGGCCGCCGACGCACCGACCAGACGCAGCGCGCGGCTCTGGAAGCGCTCGGCGAGGAAGTCGCCCAGCGTGTATTGACCGAAGGCGCGCAGATAGGGCGCGATGCAAAGCGCCACGAGGACGAAGCCGCCCGTCCAGCCCAGCACATAGGCCAGGCCCGCGTAACCGCTGGCGTAGAGCGTGCCGGCCAGGCCGATGAAGGTGGCCGCACTCATCCAGTCGGCGCCGGCGGCCATGCCGTTGTAGAGCGGCGGCACGCGGCGGCCGGCGACAAAGTACTCGGCCGGATCGGTGGTGCGGCAGAGGATGCCGATGACGGCGTAGACCAGCACCGTCGCCCCCAGGAAGCTGTAGCCGATCCAGGCCTTGGGCAGGCCGCGCTGCTCGGCCAGGCCCAGGGCCACGACCAGCGCGATGAAGCTCAGGGCGAAGAGAACGTAGCGGCGGTGAAGCAGGCGGGTGGACACGGCCGCGATGATGGCAACAAAAAGCCCGGACTCCCCTGCGGAGAACCCGGGCCCATCTTCAGTCGCTCAGTCGCGAAGGCTTACTTGGCCGCCAGCCGCTGCCAGGTCTCGATCACCGTGTCGGGGTTCAGCGAGATCGACACGATGCCTTCCTCGGCCAGCCAGTCGGCAAAGTCCGGGTGGTCGCTGGGGCCCTGGCCGCAGATGCCGATGTACTTGCCGGTGGCGCGGCAGGCGCGGATGGCGCGCGAGATCATGGCCTTGACGGCCGGGTCGCGCTCGTCGAAGTCGCCGGCCAGCTGCTCCAGGCCCGAGTCACGGTCCAGGCCCAGCGTCAGCTGCGTCAGGTCGTTGGAGCCGATGGACATGCCGTCGAAGTGCTCCAGAAACTGCTCGGCCAGGATGGCGTTGCTGGGCACCTCGCACATCATGATGATGCGAAGGCCGTCGACGCCGCGCTTGAGGCCGCGCTCGGCCAGCATCTCGACCACGCGGGAGGCCTGTTTCACCGTGCGCACGAAGGGCACCATGATCTCGATGTTGGTCAAGCCCATGTCCTTGCGCACGCGCTTCAGGGCCTCGCACTCCATCGCGAAGGCGTCCTGGAACTCGCCGCTGATGTAGCGGCTGGCGCCACGGAAGCCCAGCATGGGGTTCTCTTCGTCCGGCTCGTAGCGGCTGCCGCCGATGAGCTTGCGGTACTCGTTGCTCTTGAAGTCGCTCAAGCGAACGATGACCGGGCGCGGGAAGAAGGCGGCGGCGATGGTGGCGATGCCTTCGGCCAGCTTGTCGACGTAGAAGGCGCGCGGCGAGGCGTGGCCGCGGGCGACGGACTCGACGGCCTTCTTCAGGTCCGCATCGATGTTCGGATAGTCCAGGATGGCCTTGGGGTGGACGCCGATGTTGTTGTTGATGATGAACTCAAGGCGCGCCAGACCCACGCCGCCCGAGGGCATCTGCGCGAAGTTGAAGGCCAGCTGCGGGTTGCCGACGTTCATCATGATCTTGATGGGGCAGTACGGCAGCTCGCCGCGGTGCACTTCGCTGACCTCGGTCTCCAGCAGGCCGTCATAGATGTAGCCGGTGTCGCCCTCGGAGCAAGCCACCGTGACGAGCTGACCGTCCTTGAGCTTGGTCGTTGCGTCGCCGCAGCCGACCACCGCCGGGATGCCCAGCTCGCGCGCAATGATGGCCGCGTGGCAGGTGCGGCCGCCACGGTTCGTGACGATGGCGCTGGCGCGCTTCATGACCGGCTCCCAGTTCGGGTCGGTCATGTCGGTGACGAGCACATCGCCCGGCTGCACGCGGTCCATCTCGGCCACGCTGTCCACCAGGCGCACCGGGCCGGTGCCGATCTTCTGGCCGATGGCACGGCCCTCGGCCAACACGGCGCTGTGGGCCTTGAGCTTGTAGGCCAGCTCGACCTGGCCGGCCGACTGGCTCTTCACCGTCTCCGGGCGGGCCTGCAGGATGTAGATCTTGCCGTCCACGCCATCGCGGCCCCATTCGATGTCCATCGCGCGGCCGTAGTGCTTCTCGATGATCAGCGCGTACTGGGCCAGCTCGGTGACCTCGGCGTCGTTCAGCGAGTAGCGGTTGCGGGACTCGACGGCCGTGTCCACTGTCTTGACCAGCTTGCCGGACTCGGCCTTCTCTTCGGGCGACGCGAACTCCATGCGCAGCAGCTTGGAGCCCAGGTTGCGGCGGATGATGGCCAGCTTGCCGGCTTTCAGCGCGGGCTTGTGGACATAGAACTCGTCCGGGTTCACAGCGCCCTGCACCACCGTCTCGCCCAGGCCGTAGCTGGAGGTGATGAAGACGACGTCCTGGAAGCCGCTCTCGGTGTCGATGGTGAACATGACGCCAGCCGAGCCCAGGTCGCTGCGCACCATGCGCTGCACGCCGGCGGACAGCGCCACGTCGTTGTGGGCAAAGCCCTTGTGCACGCGGTAGCTGATGGCGCGGTCGTTGTAGAGCGAGGCGAACACCTCGCGCATCTTGTGCAGCACCTCGTCGATGCCGACGACGTTCAGGAAGGTTTCCTGCTGACCGGCGAAGGAGGCGTCGGGCAGATCTTCAGCCGTTGCGGACGAGCGCACGGCGAAGCTCACACCAGGGTTGTCGGCGGTGAGTTGCGCGAACGACGAGCGCACGCCGGCTTCGAGGTCGGCCGGGAAGGGCTGGTTCTCGATCCAGGCGCGGATCTCGGCGCCGGCCTGGGCCAGCGCGCGGACGTCGTCGGTGTTGAGCGTGGAAAGACGCGCCGCGATGCGTGCGTCCAGGCCCTCGTGCTTCAGGAACTGGCGGAAGGCGTGCGCCGTGGTGGCAAAGCCACCGGGCACCCGCACGCCGGTCGCAGACAGCTGCGAGATCATTTCGCCGAGGCTGGCGTTCTTGCCGCCAACGGCCTCGACATCGCTCATCCTCAGGTTCTCAAACGGTACGACCAGGGCGGTCGCCTCGAACAGGGTGGACATGGGGAAACTCCGGGAGGTTGAAAAACCGGTGTCGTCGCGTCGTCCACGCCCCGTGCCGAGCAGGAACCGCCGACAGCCCCTGCGGGGCTGGGGTGCTCAAGGCAGGCACGGCTCCGTCCATTTCTGGATTCTTCTGGGAGGAAGGAGGCGCGCATGGGGCTGATCGCGATGAATTGGGCGGATTCTAGGTGGTTCGTACCGGCGCGTAACCGCCTTGCCTGCAGGGTGGCCACTGGAGCGAGCGCGCCCCGGCCGCTGGCTATCATGACTGCGCCCTGACTACCGAGCCGCTGCCATGAACGCCAGAACCGTCTACTTCGTCTCTGACGGCACCGGCATCACCGCCGAGACCTTCGGCAACTCCATCCTGGCGCAGTTCACCATCAAGGCCCGCCACGTGCGCCGGCCCTTCATCGACTCAGCCGAGAAGGCCCACGCCGTCGTCGCCGAGATCAACGAAGCCGGCATACGCGAGGGCGAAACGCCCATCGTCTTCGCCACCCTGGTGGACCGCGACGTGCTGAAGATCGTGCGCGAGCACTGCCAGGGCCGCGTGATGGACATGTTCGGCACCTTCATCGAGCCGCTTGAGGAAGAGTTCGGCATCAAGAGCAACCACCGCGTGGGCCGCTTCTCCGACATCGCACAGAGCCAGGAGTACCACGACCGCATCGAGGCCATCAACTTCTCGCTGGCCCACGACGACGGCCAGAGCAGCAAGAACCTGGACGTGGCCGACGTCATCCTCGTCGGCGTGTCGCGCTCGGGCAAGACGCCCACGTCGCTGTATCTGGCCATGCAGCACGGCATCAAAGCCGCCAACTACCCGCTGATCCCCGAGGACTTCGAGCGGCGCAAGCTGCCACCGTCGCTGGTGCCACATCGGCGCAAGTGCTTCGGCCTGACCATCGACCCCGAGCGGCTCAGCCAGATCCGCAACGAACGCCGCCCGGGCAGCAAGTACGCCGACGTGCTGAACTGCCGCTACGAGGTCAACGAGGCCGAGGCGATGATGAAACGCGACGGTATTTCCTGGCTGTCGTCCACGCACAAGAGCATCGAAGAGATCGCGACGACCATCCTGCGCGACATCAGGCCGGATCGGCTGATGTACTGATGCCAGCCCACGTCCTCGCGCTCGTCCTCACCGCCGCCCTCCTCCACGCCGTCTGGAACCTGGCCGCCAAGAAATGGGGCGGCGGGCCGCATTTCGTGCTCACCTGCGCCATCGGCGTCGTGGTGGTGTGGCTGCCGGCCGTGCTGTGGATAGGCCTGGACGAAGTGCCCGGATGGACGCTGCTGAACTGGGGCTTCCTCGCAGCGAGCGCCGTCGTGCATCTGCTCTATTTCAATTGCCTGATCGCGGGCTACCGCAACGGCGACCTGACCGTGGTCTATCCCGTGGCGCGGGGCAGCGGCCCGCTGCTGACCGCCCTGGCGGCCGTGCTGCTGCTGGATGAGCACTTGGGCCTGTACGGCGCCCTGGGCCTGGCCGGCGTTGTCGGCGGCATTCTGCTGATCACGATGGGGCCGCGCCTCATCGGCCGCGGCGTGCCGCACGACCCCGTCGCGGCGCGGCGCCGTCTGCTCGGCATCTACTGGGGTGCGGCCACCGGCGCGCTCATCGCCGGCTACACGGTATTGGACGGCTATGCGGTCAAGATGTTGGCCATGTCACCACTGCTGCTGGACTACTTCGGCAACGTGCTCCGCGTGGTCATGCAACTGCCAGTGACGCTGCGGCAGACGCACAGCTTCTGGCCCGAAGTGCGGCGCAGCTGGAAGGGCATCGTGGCCGTGGCCATACTGGGACCGGCGGCCTACGTGCTCGTGCTGCTGGCGGTGAAGGAAGCGCCGTTGTCGCGCGTGGCGCCGGCTCGGGAGGTGTCGATGCTGTTTGCGGCGCTGTTGGGCGGGCAGTTGCTGGGCGAAGGGGAGCGAGGGTGGCGGCTGGCGGGTGCTGCGCTGATCGGGGCGGGCGTCATTGCGCTAGCTGTGTAGACATGGCGACGTCGCTCCGAAGACTTGCAGCAGCGCTCAATGACGACCTCAGGTCCCGGTTGAGCGCAGACTCGAATCTGCCCTGGGTGGAGGGTGACGGCGGCTTGGTCGCCAATGTGGCTAGCGAAACGCGAGCGAAGCTCGTGCTGGATTTCATCGCCGGGCCACACGCCAGGCCCGTCGGCACTTCCTGGGACTACGTGGCGCAGTTTGACCCGAGGGAGTTTGGGTACCGCTTTCAAGCACACCTCCAGCTGGAATCAACGGCGGTTGGCGCCACGTCGGCACGGCTCTTCGGCGGTGCCGGCGGCTACGAGGCGTTCGCAGTCAGGAACAGCCAGCTCATCCACGGCAGGTTCCTGAAGGCCAGCCCGTTGCATCAAGTGCTGGCCGCGGATGCGCGCGTCTGCTACGAGCTGGTTTGGCCGCTCGTGTCAGAGGCATGGGCCACACTGACACGCGAAGACTCGATCTGGACGGCTGCGGAAAGCCTGCTGTCCACTGGTGAATGGCAGAGCAATCCGTTTGGGCGAATCAGCCTGGCTGTGCTGGCTCGAGGCCCTCAAGCTGCCCGGAGCCTGGTAGTCGCGGAGATCGAGGAACTCAGGAACATTGGGCGGCGTACCGGGATTCCGAGGAACGATGCCCTTCTCAGGAACGCCTTGAAGGCTCTCGACGAGTGCCCCTAGGCGCCATCAGCGCACGGCCAATTCGCGATAGACGTCGACATAGCGCGCCGCCGCCGCATCCCAACCAAAACGTTGCCGCATCGCCGCCGCCCGCACGACGCTCCAGTATTCCTGCCTGCTCCACAACGCAAACGCCCGCCGCAGCGCTCGGCGGTACGCATCGGCCGTGAAGGCGTTGAAGACAAAGCCCGTGGCGGCGCCAGCGGCGAGGTCTTCCAGCGTCGTGTCGACCACCGTGTCGCCCAGGCCGCCGACACGGTGCACCAGCGGCAGGGCGCCGTAGCTGAGCCCGTAGAGCTGCGTCAGGCCACAGGGTTCGAAGCGGCTGGGTACCAGCACCACGTCGCTGCCCGCGTAGATGCGGTGGGCCAGGCCTTCGTCCATGCCCGTGCGGCGGGCGATCTGGCTCGGGTGTCTGGCGGCGGCGTCGGCGAAGGCGGCGTCCAGCCTGGCCTCGCCGGCACCGAGGATGACAAGTTGACCGCCAGCGTCGATCAAGTCATTCAAGGCCTCCAGCACCAGCGGCAGGCCCTTCTGTTCGGTCAGGCGGCTGACGATGCCGAAGAGCGGCGCGTCGGGCTTCTCTGCAAGTCCGCATTCGCGTTGCAGCGCGGCCTTGCAGGCGCCCTTGCCGGCGGCGTCGTCGGCGCTGTAGCGGGCGGCGATGGCGTCATCCTGTTCCGGTGACCAGACGTCGTAGTCCACGCCATTCAGGATGCCGTGCAGCACGCTGGAACGCTGACGCAGCAGGCCGTCCAGGCCGCAGCCGTGCTCGTGCGTCTGGATCTCGCGCGCATAGCTGGGGCTGACTGTCGTGATGGCGTCGGCGAAGTGCAGGCCGGCCTTCATGAAGCTGACCTGGCCATAGAACTCCAGGCCCTCGACGGCGTAATGCGCGGGCGGCAGACCCAGCTCGTTGAACTTGTCGGCGGCGAACAGGCCCTGGTAGGCCAGGTTGTGCACGGTGAAGACCGTTCGCGCCTCGGTGCGACGGCGCGAGCGGCTGGCGGCGACGTGCGCGCAGGCCAGGCCGGCGTGCCAGTCGTGCGCGTGCACGACCTCGGGCCGCCAGGACGGGTCCACGCCTTCGGCCAGGCGCGCAGCGGCCAGGCCCAGCAGCGCGAAACGGCGGTGATTGTCGGCATAGGCCACACCGGCTGCATCTGCATAAGGGTTGCCAGGCCGGTCGAAGAGGCCGGGGGCATCCAGCACATAGACCGGCACGTCGAACCCCGGCAGCCGGCCGCGCAGCAGCGCCGCCCTGCCCTCGCTCCACGGCAGCGCGACCGGGGCGACCGCGCATTCCTTGGTGAGGGACTCACGCAGGGCCGGGAAGCCGGGCACCAGCAGGCGCGGCTCGGCGCCGGCAGCCGCCAAGGCTGCAGGCAGGGCGCCAGCCACGTCGGCCAGGCCACCGGTCTTCAGCAGCGGGAACAACTCCGCGCTGACCTGCAGGACACGCGTCACAGTCTGGCCAGCATCTGCTTGGTGATCAACACCACGCCGCTTTCCGTGCGCTCGAATCGCGAGGCGTCGAGTGCCGCGTCTTCGCCGACGACCAGGCCGTCAGGGATCTCGCAGGCGCGGTCGACGATGACCTTGGTGAGGCGGCAGTGGCGGCCCAGGCTGACGCCTGGCAGCAGCACGCTCTGGTGCACGTTGCAGAAGGAGCGGATGCGCACGTTGTTGAACAGCACCGACGACACGACGTGCGAACCCGAGACGATGCAACCGGCGCTGACGATGGCGTTGACGGTCATGCCGTGCATGCCGTTGTGGTCAGGGATGAACTTGGCAGGCGGCAACTGGCGCTGGTAGGTCCAAATGGGCCAGTCGGTGTCGTAGATGTCGAGCTCGGGGCTGATGGAGGCCAGGTCAAGGTTGGCGGCCCAGAAGGCGTCCAGCGTGCCGACGTCGCGCCAGTAAGGCGTGGCACCGTTCGGATTCATGATGCAGCTCATGCTGAACGGGTGTGCCACTGCACGGTCTTCGCCGACGATCTTGGGGATCACGTCCTTGCCGAAGTCGTGGCTGGAGTTGGTGTCGGCCAGGTCCTCGGCGAGCAGGCGGTAGAGGTAGTCGGCGTTGAAGATGTAGATGCCCATGCTGGCCAGGCAGACGTCGCTGCGGCCGGGGATGGTGGGCGGGTCGGCGGGCTTTTCCAGGAAGGACGTGATGCGGCGGTCGCCGTCCACGGCCATCACGCCGAAGGCGCTGGCCTCGGCCTTGGGAACCTCGATGCAGCCGACCGTGCAACCGGCGCCGGTGGCGACGTGGTCGGCCAGCATGCTGGAGTAGTCCATCTTGTAGATGTGGTCGCCCGCCAGCACGACGATGTAGTCGGCTTCAGTGCTCTGGATGATGTCCAGGTTCTGGAACACCGCGTCGGCCGTGCCGCGGTACCAGCTGTCCTCGTCCACGCGCTGCTGGGCGGGCATCAGGTCGACGGTCTCGTTGAGCTCGGCGCGCAGAAAGCTCCAGCCGCGCTGGATGTGGCGCAACAGCGAATGGCTCTTGTACTGGGTCACGACGCCAATGCGCCGAATGCCGCTGTTGACGCAGTTGCTCAACGCGAAGTCGATGATGCGGAACTTGCCGCCGAAGTAGACCGCCGGCTTGGCGCGCGAATCGGTGAGCTGCTTGAGCCGTGAGCCGCGCCCGCCAGCCAGGACGAGGGCGATGGCGCGGCGCGCGAGTTGATGGGGCGAGGCGACGGGGGGCATGGACCGGATCTCCGCTGAACTGCAAACGCTTGCAGTTTGCACCGCCAAATGTGCCACCTCGCTGCGGGCTTCTCCTCAGGGCGTTGTTTCCGCGCCTTCGTCCGCAGCGGCCTGAGCCAGTGCACGTTCGAAGGCGCTGCGGCTGGGTGTCTCGACAAAGACACAGCGCTTGTGATGGCGCTTGCAGTGGTCCTTCACGCGCCAGTAGGCGTCGTGGCTGATGCAGCCGGTCTGGCAGATGACGAGGTCGGCCGCAGCGAGCTGGGGTTCCAGCTGCGCCGGCTTGTGCTCGCTGCCGCCGTCGTGATGCAGGAACTGGGCGCCGCAGCCTTCCACCGCCTGGCGGTAGTGCGGCACGCTGCCGCCGCGCCCGCCCACGCAGAGGATGACGCGGCGCTCCAGACTGGCCGGTTCGGGCACCAGCGCCGGCTCTACCGCGTCGGGCACCTTGGCAGCCACTGTCACGCGTGCGCTCACGCGGCTCAGGTCGCGCTGCAGCGCGTGGCTGCGCTCGGTCTGCTCGGCCAAGCGCGCGTGCAAGGCCTCGCGCTCGGGCAGATCCGGCCGCGCAGCCTGCCAGTACTGCAACTGCTCCTGCGCCTGTGCCAGCTGGGTCTGCAGGCTGATCTGCGCGGCACGCAGTCGCATGCGCTCCTGCTCCCAAGCCTGCTGTTCGCGAGCACGCTCGCGGCTCCAGGCCGTCACGCGCCGCTGAACCTCGGCGTAGTCACGCGCCAGGGCCTGGTGCTCGGCGGACAGTTCGCGGACGGCCGCCAAGTCCACGCGCTGTGCGGCGCCCACCTGGTGCTGCAGCATGTGCACCTGGCCCAGCACGCGCATCTCCAGCCATTCATCGCAGCGCGCATGCGTCAGCGTTGCCCACAGCGCGCCGGCGATCTCGCCCTGGGCCGCCCGGTTGCGCCACCAGGTCATCAGGCTCTCGCGGCACTTGGCCTGGGCGGCATTGCGCCGGTCGATCGAAAAGCGCTGCTCCAGGTCCTTCTGCAGCGCCTCGGCCACGGCGGTGCGACGTCCGGCGGCTGTAACCAGACTGCAATGCAGCGTGTAGTCGTCCTCGTCACCTTGCAGCACGAGCAGCTTTCTCGCCAGCACCCGCACGCGCTCCAGCGGCACGCAGACGCCGACGACGGGGCAATGCGCGTGGCTGCCAAGTTCCCACAGGCGGCGGCGGCGTGAGCCGGCGGTGGGAGGGGGCGGCGCGGCGTGGGCAGCACAACAGATTTCAGCCATTCGAGGACTCCGGGAAGGGAGGCGCGGGCTGGCGGCGGCGGGCTGGCGCAGGGCGGGGAAAGGACTTACTTGGTCAGGATCAGCTTGCCCTGAGCCGTGACACGCAGGCGGTAGACCTGCTGTTGATGGACGATCAACACCTCGCGCTGAGGGCCAAGCAGCGTAGTGCTGTCCACACGGCGGACCGGGGTGGGCCCGGTGCGCGACAGGGCCTCGGGCGGGCGGGATCGATCAAGCATGCCATCAATGTAATGCGAATCATTCGCAATTACAAGCCTCTTCGGATGGCCACGGACCGGTGCAGGTCAACCCCGCTGCCGCTCGCTCTCGTACAGGCAGATCGCCGCCGCCGCGGCCACGTTCAACGATTCCTCGCCGCCCGGCTGCGGGATGCCGACAGTCAGCGCACAGCGGGCCATCAGGGCGGGTGACACGCCCTGCCCTTCATGGCCCATGACCCAGGCGCAAGGATTGGGCAAGGCGACGCGGTGCAGCACATGCTCGGTGTGCGAGCTGGTCGCGACCAACGGCACGGTCAGCGCAGCCAAGTCGTCAGCGCTCAAGCCTTCAACGAGACGCAGGCCGAAGTGCGCGCCTTGCCCCGCGCGCAGCACCTTGGGCGACCACAGCGCCGCCGTACCCTTGAGCGCCAGCACCTGACGCACGCCAAACGCTGCGGCACTGCGCAGGATGGCGCCGACGTTGCCCGCGTCCTGCAGGCGGTCCAGCACGACGCTGGCGGCGTTGGCGTCGATCTGGGGGGCGACGGGCAAGGTCAGCTCGGCGCCGATCTGCGCGGGAGACTCCAGGCCGCTCAAGCCCTTGAACAAGGCTGTGGGCACGACCAGCGCTCGAGGCGCGTGCTCGGCCAGTGCCGCCAGCGCCTGGTCCTGCATTGCGTCTTCGGTCAGCACGATCAGCGCCGGCTGCCAGCCGCGCTGCAGCGCCGCGCGCAGCAGATGATCGCCTTCGATCCAAACGCTGCCGGTCTTGCGATAGCCGCTGGTGTCGGCACTGAGCTTGCGCAAGCGCACGAGGGCCGGGTTGTCGCGCGAAGTGATGTGGTCAAGCTTCATTTGGCGCACACCTCGCGCACCGGCGCAAAGCTGCGCCGGTGCCATGGGCTGGCGCCGTGCTGCTTCAGCGCGGCCAGATGCTCGCGGGTGCCATAGCCCTTGTGCGTGGCAAAGCCATACTGCGGATGGCTTTCGTGCATCTGCTCGCAGAACAGGTCGCGCGCCACCTTGGCGAGGATGCTGGCGGCCGAGATGGCCTGTACGGTGGCATCACCCTTCACGATGGCCTCGGCCGCCATCGGCAGCACCGGCAGACGGTTGCCGTCGACGCGCACCAACGCCGGCTTGAGCCGCAGGCCCATCACCGCGCGCTGCATGGCCAGCATGGTGGCCTGCAGGATGTTGATGCGGTCAATCTCCTCGGTCGACGCCTGAGCGATGCAGCAGCACAGCGCCTTGGCGCGGATCTCGTCGTAGAGCCGCGCGCGTCTGGCGGCCGTCAGCACCTTGGAATCGGCCAGCCCCTTGATCGGCTGCAGGTCGTCCAGGATGACGGCGGCCGCGAACACTGGCCCCGCCAGCGGGCCACGGCCGGCCTCGTCCACGCCGGCGATGAGGCCGACGGTGGGCGTCCAGTCGAGGCTGACCTGCTCAGGCTTCAAGGAGCGTCGCGATGGCATCACTGGCACGCCGCGCGGTGTCTTGCCGCAGCAGCTCGTGGAGTTGGACAAACCGCTCGTGCAGCACGGCACGGCGCGGCGCATCGGACAGCAGGGACTCGGCCTCGCGGGCAAGGTTCTCGGGCGTGCAGTCGTGCTGGATCAGCTCCGGCACCAGGAACTCGCGCGCCAGGATGTTGGGCAGGCCCACCCAGGGCAGCAGGCCCTTGCCCTTCATGCGCCACCAGTTCAGCGCATTCATGCGGTAGGCAATGACCATGGGGCGCTTGAACAGCGCAGCCTCCAGCGTGGCCGTGCCGCTGGCAACCAAGGTCAGATCGCAGGCCGCCAGCGCGGCATGGGACTGACCGTCGACAAGCTGGATGTCCACGCCGCCGAGCATGGGCTCAACCAGGCCGCGCAGCCCCGGCACGATGGGCATGATGAAGCGCCGACCGGGTCGGGCCAGCAACTTCGCCGCACCGATCAGCGCCGGCGCGATGTAGTTGATCTCGCTATTGCGGCTTCCCGGCAGCAGTGCGATGACCGTGTCGCCATCGGGCAACCCCAGCGCCTCACGCGACGCCGCGCGCGGCGGCTCCATCGGGATGGCGTCGGCCAACGGATGGCCGACATAGGTCGCGCCGATGCCGGCCTTGTGCAGGATCTCGGGCTCGAACGGGAACAGGCACAGCACGTGGTCTGCCGCAGCCCTGATCTTCTCGACGCGCTCCGGCCGCCAGGCCCAGATGGACGGGCACACGAAATGGACCGTCTTGATGCCCGACTCGCGCAGCCGCGTCTCCAGGCCGAAGTTGAAGTCGGGCGCGTCGACGCCGATAAAGGCGTCGGGCCGGTTGGCAATGAGGCGCGTGCCCAGTTGCTTGCGGATGGACAGCAGCTCGCGGATGTTCAGCAGCGCGTCGACGTAGCCGAAGATGGACAGCTTGCTGTGCGGCCACCAGGTCTCGAAGCCCTGGGCCATCATCTTCGGGCCACCTATGCCTTGGCTGCTCAGCCCCGGCCAGCGCGCACGCAGGCCTTGCAGCAGCAGGCCAGCCAGCAAGTCACCGCTGGCCTCGCCGGCCACCATGCCGAGGCGGGGCGCGGTCTGCATCAGCTATCGAACAATGCCACGCGTCGACGCAGCAAGGAAGTTCAGCATCAAGTCGATGTCGCCATCCGCTGCACCGCCTTCGCTGCCACGCAGCGCCGCGATGCCCGCCTTGGCCTCGTCCAGCGTGTGGCCGCTGCGGTAGAGCAGCTTGTAGATCTGGCGGATGACCCCGATGCGCTCGCTGCTGAAGTCGCGGCGCTTCAGACCCACCACGTTGACCGCGCGCGCCGCCAGTGGATTGCCGTCCACCGTCATGAAGGGCGGCACATCCTGGGCCACGTGGGCCTGGAAGCCGATCATCGCGTGGTCGCCGATGCGCATGCGCTGCAGGATGCCGGTCAGCCCGCCGATGGTGACGTGGTCTCCAACGCGCACATGGCCTGCCAGCGTGGCGTTGTTGGCCAGCACACATTCGTTGCCGATGACGACGTCGTGGGCCAGATGGCAGTAGGCCATGATCCAGTTGTCGTTGCCCAGCGTCGTCTCGCCACGGTCCTGCACCGTGCCGACATTCAGTGTGCAGAACTCGCGGATGGTATTGCGGTCGCCGATGACCAGCGTCGTCGGCTCGCCGGCGTACTTCTTGTCCTGGTTGGCCGCGCCGATGGAGCTGAACTGGAAGAAGGTGTTGTCGCGCCCGATGGTCGTGTGGCCTTCGATGACCACATGCGGGCCAACCTTGGTGCCGGCCGCGATCTTCACGTGCGGGCCGATCAGCGAGTAGGCGCCAACCTCGACCGACGAGTCCAGCTCGGCGGCGGGGTCGACGATGGCGGTTGGATGGATGGCCATCGCGTACAACCTCAGGCTTCGATGCGACGCATGGTGCACATCAGTTCGGCTTCCGCCACGAGCTGGTCACCCACCAGCGCCCGCGCATTGAACTTGTAGATGCCCGCCTTGGCGCGGCCCAGCGTCACTTCCAGCACGAGCTGGTCGCCCGGTTCGACGGGGCGCTTGAAGCGGGCGCCGTCGATGCCGGCGAAGTAGACGACCGACTTTTCGTCCAGCGTGATACCCACGCTCTCGATGGCCAGCAATGTCGCAGCCTGGGCCAGCGCCTCAAGGATGAGCACGCCGGGCATGACGGGGCGGTGGGGAAAGTGGCCGAGAAAGAAGGGCTCGTTGATGGAGACGTTCTTGATCGCGCGGATGCGCTCACCCTTGACCAGCTCGACAACGCGGTCCACCAGCAGGATGGGATAGCGGTGCGGCAGGCGCTTCAGGATTTCGTGGATGTCCATCGTGATCGGGGTCGTCGTCTCAGTCATTTTTTTTCCAGGTCGCGCACTCGCTCACGCAGGGTCGAGAGCTGGCGCAGCGTCGCTGCGTTCTTCTGCCAGCTCGAATTCTCTTCGAAGGGGTAGGGGCCGCTGTAGATGCCCGGCGCAGTGATGCTGCGTGTCACAGTCGTGGCGGCGGAGATGTGAACGCCGTCCACGAGGGTCAGGTGGCCGATGATGTTGGCGGCACCACCGATGGTGCAGTTCGCGCCGATGCGCGTCGAGCCAGCCACGGCCGAACAGCCGGCCATCGCAGTGTTCTTGCCGATGTGCACGTTGTGGGCGATCTGGATCAGGTTGTCGAGCTTGACGCCGTCCTCGATGACCGTGTCGCTCAAGGCACCGCGGTCGATACAGGTGTTGGCGCCAATCTCGACGTCGTCGCCGATGCTTACCGCGCCGAGCTGCTCGATCTTCACGTAGCCCGCCTTGGACGGCGCAAAACCGAAGCCGTCCGCGCCGATGACCACGCCGCTGTGCACGAGGCCGCGCGCGCCGATGCGGCAGCCATAGCCCAGTACGACCCGTGGGGCCAAGCGGGTGTGCTCGCCGACAACCGCATCACGCTCGACGACGCAGTGCGCGCCGATGCGGGCGTGGTCCTTGATGACAGCGCCGGCCTCAATGACGGCAAGCGGGCCGACTTCAACGCCCTGCCCCAGGCGGGCGTCTGGCGACACGACGGCGCTCGCATGCACGCCAGGCTTTGCAGCGGGGCGCGTGCGGGCGGCCCACCACTGCGTCAGCCGGGCGAAGTAGAGGTAGGGGTCGGGCGTGACGATGGCCGCGCCACGGGCTGCAGCCACTTCGGACAACGCCGGCGCGACGATGACACAGGCAGCCCGCGTCGTGCCGAGCTGGGCCTGGTAGCGCGGGTTGGCGAGGAAGCTGATGCTGTGCGCATCGGCCTCATCCAACGGCGCGATGCCCGCGATGCGGATGTCAGAGCCGCCAAGCAAATCGCCGCCCAAGGCGGCGATCAGTTCGCTGAGCGCCACATCCGCAGAACTCTGCGTCGGGCTCATGGGCGAGGCGACTTACTTCTGCGCGTTCAGCGCGTCGATCACCTTCTTGGTGATGTCCACGCGGGCGCTGAAGTGGATCGCGTCCTGCAGGATGAGGTCGTACTTGTCGGCCTCGAAGATCTGCTTGATGACCTTGTTGGCACGCTCGATGACAACCGACAGTTCTTCGTTCTTGCGCTGGGTCAGGTCTTCCTGCCATTCGCGACGCTTGCGCTGCAGGTCGCGTTCCTGCTCGACGACATCGCGCTGGCGGCGGCCCCGCTCGGCTTCGGACAGCGTGGGAGCGTCCTTCTCGAGTTTCTCGGCAGCACCGCGCAGTTTGGTTTCCAGGTCGCGCAGGTCTTTCTCGCGCTTGCCGAATTCCGTTTCCAGCTTGATCTGCGCCGTCTTGGCCAGGTTGGCTTCGCGCAGCACACGTTCGCTGTTGACGTAACCGATCTTCAGTTCCTGGGCTTGCACGGCCGAGGCGGCCACCATCATCGACGTGGCCAGGGCCACCGATTGCAAGAGCTTGCTCATCATCAGAATGCAGTCCCGATCTGGAATTGGAATTTCTCGATTCTATCCGTGCGTTCCTTGCGGATAGGCTTGCCGTAGCTGAGGCGCAGCGGTCCCATCGGCGAGATCCACGACAGGCCGATACCGGCCGACGCGCGAACGGTGTCGAGCTTGATCTTCTCGTACTCGCCCCAGATGTTGCCGGCGTCTGCGAACAGGAAGATTCGGAAGCTCTTGTCGTTGCCGCTGCCAGGCACCGGCAGGTAGAGCTCGGCGTTCAGATTGAAGCGTCGATTGCCGCCGCTGTAGGAGCCGGTGTTGTCGACCGGGCCGAGGGAGCCGGCCTCGAAGACCCGCACCGAGCCCAGGCCGCCGCCATAGAAGTTCTTGAAGACCGGGTAAGGCCGACCACCCAGGCCCACACCCCAGCCCAGTTCGCTGTTCAGGCCCAGCGTGATCTTGTTGGTGATCTCGATGTATTCCTGGTACTGCAGGTTCAGGCGGGCAAAGCGGGCATCGCCCAGTGCGCTGAGCTCGAAGTTGGCGCGCGTATAGCGGCCCTTGAGCGGCGTGATGACGCTGTCGCGGCTGTCGCGCTGCCAGCCGACGGTCAGCGGGATGGAATTGCTGCGCTGGCCGAACTGGTTCACGTACAGCAGATAGCTGTTGGGCAGGCCGCGCGAAGTCGTGATGTCGGTCTGTTCGTAGCCCAGACCAAAGAACACCGTGTCCAGCTCGGAGAACGGCACACCGAAGCGCACCGAGCCGCCCTTGGTGACGTATTCGTACTCCTCGCCCAGCGTGTTGATGGGCTTGGTGGTGCGGTAGAACACGTCCAGCGCGCGCGACACGCCGTCCACCGTGAAGTACGGGTCCACCGTGCTGACCTGCAATTGCCGGCCGGTGCGGGCGGTCGCCACGTCGATGCCGAGGTAGTTGCCCGAGCCAAACACGTTGTCCTGGCGGATGGAGCCGGTGAAAGAGAGCTTGGTCTGGCTGGAGTAACCCGCGCCGACCGTGATGGCGCCAGTGGGGCGCTCGACGACGGTCAGGATGACGTCGACCTGGTCTTGCGCGCCCGGCACCTCCTGGGTGTCGATCGAAACTTCCTTGTCCTTGAAGTAACCCAGGCGTTCGACGCGGTCGCGCGAGGCCTTGATCTTCTGGCCGTCGTACCAGGCGGCCTCGAACTGACGGAACTCGCGGCGGATGACCTCGTCCCGCGTGCGCGAGTTGCCGGAGATGATGACCTTGCGCACATAGACGCGGCGCTGCGGCTCGCCGATGAAGGTCACGACAACCTGGCCGGTCTCGCGGTTGATCTCGGGCTTGCTGTCGGCGCGCGCGAAGGCATAGCCGTAGGTGCCGTACAGGTCGCTGAAGGCGCGGGTCGTCTGCGCAACGGCCTCGCCCTGGTAGGCCTGACCGGGCTTCAAGAAGATGAGGTGCTTGAAGTCCTCCTCGCGGCCGAGGAAGTCGCCTTCGAGCTTCACGCCGGTGACCGTGTAGGGCTGGCCTTCGCTGACCGTGACGGCCACGCTGATGCTCTGCTTGTCCGGCGAGATGGTCACCTGCGTGGAGGTGACGGCGAACTCGAGGTAGCCGCGGTTCAAGTAGTGGCTGCGGATGGTTTCCAGGTCCGCGTTCAGCTTGGCGCGCGAGTAGCGGTCGGTCTTGGTGTACCAGGTCAGCCAGCCAGACGTCGTCTGTTCCAGCAGGCCCAGCAACGTGCTCTCGGAGAAGACCTTGCTGCCGAGGATACGAATCTCGGCAATCTTGGCCGGCTCGCCTTCGGTCACGTTGAAGCTGACGTTGACGCGATTGCGCTCGATAGGCGTGATGGTCGTCGTGACCTCGGCGCCATACAGGCTGCGCGTCAGGTATTGGCGCTTGAGTTCCTGCTCGGCGCGGTCGGCCAGCGCGCGGTCGAAGGGCTTGCCCTCGCCGATGCCGACGTCCTTCAGCGACTTGGACAGCGCCTCGGTGTCGAACTCCTTCAGGCCGACGAAGTTGACGTTGGCGATGATGGGGCGCTCATCGATGATGACGACGACGGCGTTGCCATCGATGCTGATGCGCACGTCCTTGAACAGGCCCGTTGCGAACAGCGCGCGCAGCGCGGCGGCGCCTTTTTCATCGTTGTAGGTGTCGCCAATGCGAAACGGCAGCGACGCAAACACGGTGCCGGGGTCGGTGCGCTGCAGGCCTTCGACGCGGATGTCCCGCAGCACGAAGGGATCGACGGCCCAGGCCAGGCCCGACTGGAACATCCCCGCGACAGCCAGAGCCAGCAAGCCGAGGCGGAAGGGGCGACGCGACGCTCCCGAACTGAAAGGAAAGGACATGAGGGAACGGGAGTTTCAGTGCCAACCCGCATAGCGGGCGACGTCGTTGGAAAGGGCCAAGGCCATCATCAGCATCAGGATCAGCAAGCCAGCTCGCTGCAATTGCTGCTGCCACCACTCAGAGAGGGGGCGGCCACTAATACCCTCGAAAAGATAATACATGAGGTGTCCACCATCGAGCATCGGCAGCGGCAGCAGGTTCAGGACGGCCAGCCCCATGGAGATGCTGGCAAGGAAGTAAAGGAACGGCGACAGGCCGGCCTGAGCCGACCTGTCGCCGTAGTCTGCAATCGTCAGCGGGCCGCTGAAATTCTTTACCGAGGCTTCGCCGATCAATATGCGACCGATCAGCTTGACGGTCGTGACCGCCATGTCCCAGCTCTGCTGCAGGCCGCGCCACAGGCCGTCGATGGGGCCGTAGCTGACAGACACGGTTTCCGGCGCTGCGCCAACGCCAATTTCCAGGCGCGCGATTCGCCCACTCACATCGTCCACCAGGCGTGGCGTGGGGCTCAGCTCGACGACATGGCCTGCGCGCTCGACACGCCAGGCCATCGTGCGCGGCTGCTCGCCATCGTGAGCACGTCGGATGGCATCACGCAGATAGCCGGCATCGGGCACGACCTGGCCGTCGATGCTCAGCACGCGGTCACCGGCCTGCAGGCCCGCCGCGTCGCCAGCTCCGCCGGCCACCACCTGGCGGATCGCCGGGTCGGCGAGCGGCACCAGGCCGATTTCGTTGAACAGCTTGGCATCCGGCGCGCGGCCGGCCAGGCGCTCGGTCTCCAGACGCAGGCTGCGCGAGGCATGGCCCCGGGCGTCGGTGACGGACAGGTGCAGGCCCTCGCCCAAGGCCTGCGCGCGCCCGACCGCAGCCTGCAGCTCGGTGAGCGACGGCACCTCGTCCCACTGCTGGCCGTCGCTGGACACGGCGCGCACCCAGTCCCCAGCTTGCAGGCCGGCGCGTTCGGCCAGCGAGGCGCCAGGCGGCGTGCCCAGCAGCGCCTTGGGCTGCTCGCTGCCGACCCAGGCCACGACCGTAAAGAGAACAATGGCCAGCAGCCAGTTGGCCGCCGGGCCGGCCGCGAGGATGGCGGCACGCTGGCGCAGCGGGCGGTTTCTGAAGGCCTGATCGTGCTCATGCGGCGCGACGAGGTCGTCACCCATGCCCAGCATGCGCACATAGCCGCCCAGCGGCACGGCGCTGATCGCGAACTCGGTGCCGTTGCGGTCGACCCGGCTCCACAGCACGCGGCCGAAGCCGACGGAAAAACGCAGCACCTTGACACCGCAGGCGCGCGCAACGCGGTAGTGGCCCCACTCGTGGATGGGAACCACGATGCCGATGACGATGAAGAACCAGAAGGCCTTCTGGATCAGGTCCATGCGAGCACCTGCTTTTGGGCCAGTTCACGCACGCGGGCGTCCAGCGAGAGCAGGCCGTCGATGCTGGTGCATTCCCCGGCGTCGGGGCTGACGGCACCCAGGCAATGGGCGTTGAGCGCGTGGATGCGGTCGAAGCGCAGCCGGCCATTCAGGAAGGCATCCACGGCGACCTCGTTGGCCGCGTTCAGCACCGTTGTGCTGCCTTCGGCGCCGCGCAACGCCTGCCAGGACAGGTGCAGGCCGGGGAAGCGAATGGCGTCGGCTTCCTCGAACGTGAGGCTGGGCGTCGTCAACAGGTCCAGTCGGCTGGCGCCCGACGTGATGCGCTCGGGGAAGGACAGGCCGTAGGCGATGGGCACGCGCATGTCGGGCGTGCCGAGCTGGGCGAGCACAGACTGGTCGCGGCAGACCACCATCGAATGGATGATGCTCTGCGGGTGGATGACGACCTTGATCTGCTCGGGCGTGAGATTGAACAGCCAACGCGCCTCGATGACCTCCAGCGCCTTGTTCATCATCGTCGCCGAGTCGACCGAGATCTTGCGGCCCATGACCCAGTTGGGATGGGCGCAGGCCTGGTCGGGCGTCACGTCGGCCAGCGTGGCCGGGTCGCGGCTGCGGAAGGGACCGCCGGAGGCCGTCAGCACGATGTGGTCGACGCGCTGGTGCCAGGTCTTGCGGTCCTCGGGCAGGCACTGGAAGATGGCCGAGTGCTCGCTGTCGATAGGCAGCAGCGTCGCACCGCCCTCCTCCACTGCCCGCATGAACAGGGCGCCACCGACGACGATGGCCTCCTTGTTGGCGAGCAGCAGGCGCTTGCCTGCGCGGGCGGCGGCGATGGCCGGCGCCAGACCGGCCGCGCCGACGATGGCCGCCATGACGGTGTCGACGTCCGGATGCGCGGC
>Ga0187845_1000468_pt1 | contig 23926 bp, 23 predicted proteins | sample SpaLakP09_SKY_68_FD_134515 | JGI IMG/M metagenome (GOLD analysis project Ga0187845, IMG submission 134515) | Oligotrophic lake water microbial communities from Sparkling Lake, Wisconsin, USA - SP09_SKY_68 | ecosystem: Environmental > Aquatic > Freshwater > Lake | place: USA: Sparkling Lake... | reverse complement strand
GGCGTATTGAAATACAGGTCCTGCACGTCGATCGTCGTACCGAACGGACCGGACGACGGCGACACCGTGCCCTGGTGCGAGCCGACGATTTCCCACGCGTGCTCGGCGCCTTGTGTGCGCGACGTGATTTTGACGGCGGCGACGGACGCGATCGACGCGAGCGCCTCGCCGCGGAAGCCGAGCGTGTTCACGTTCTCGAGGTCGGTCAGCGACGCGATCTTCGACGTCGCATGACGGGCCAGCGCGAGCGGCAATTGCTCGGGCGGGATGCCGCGGCCGTTGTCGGTGATGGCGATGCGCTTGACGCCGCCTTCCTCCAGCCGGACCGTGACCTGCGTGGCGCCGGCGTCGAGGGCGTTTTCCAGCAACTCCTTCACCACGGCCGACGGCCGCTCGACGACCTCGCCGGCGGCGATCTGCGAGATGAGCTGGTCGGGAAGCTGCTGGATGGGGCGGTGGGTGGGGGCCGGGGCGTTCATCCGCAAATTATAGCTCGCGGCAAGCCCCGAAACGTCTGCTGTTTGATTTTTGCCAAACCGGGGTCAGAGACCATTTTGAGGACATTGATTGACAAAATGTCCTTAAAGAAGTTGCCAAAAAAAGTGCTCTGACCCCGAATTATTGTTCGCGGACGGGAATCGGCGCCGCGCACAGGTCCAGATGCCCGGCCGCCACCTTGGTCCACGGCCCGCCGCGGTTGCGCTGGGCGTCGAGGACCGCCTGGTAAGTCGCACTGTCGGTGCGCATCACTTCGAAGCGGCTGCGCTGGTCGGCCGGGACGTCGGCCGCCACCTTGATCGACGTGATCGGCACGTTCATCTCCGGCTTGTCGTAGAAGCCCATCGGCGCCGGACCGCGCGGCAGGGCGGCCAGTTGCGGCATGCCGGAGATCACGCGGCCGACCACCGTGATGTTGCGGTCGAGGTGGCGCGCCGGGCCGATGACGGCATACAGCGCCGTGCCGCCGCCGCTGTCGGCATCGTTGTCGCGGCCCACGCCGACCATGCCGTAGCAGTGCGCCAGCCAGGTTTCGCCTGTCTTCGGATCGCGGCCGACGGGGAAACCGTTCGAATGGCCGACCTGCGGCGCGTAGCCGTCGACGTCCTTCATGCGCGTGAAGTGCGTATCGTTCTTGAGGGGGACGGTGAACTCCGCCTTCAGCGTCTTCTGCGCGCCTTTGATCGGACGGGCCTTGTCGTTGTCCTCGTTCGGATCGGCCCATTGCACCACCCAGTTGTCCTGTACGCGCACGATGGCCAGGCCGTCGAAATAATGCTCGCGCACGAGGGCCTTGATGTTCCTTACGTGGTTCGGCGCGAACGTCGGCGCCAGTTCGATGACGACGCGGCCGAACGGGAGTTCCATGTACAGCGTGTTGTCCGGATCGAGGGGGCGCCAGTCGGACGGCTTCGATGCCTTGACGACGTCGGCGACACTGGCCTTCGGCGGGAGGTCCTTCGCGCCGGCGGTCGCCGCGAACAGGGCGCAGGCGGCGACGAGCATCGTGCGCCGGAGGGAGGAATGAGCCTTCGTCAAAGTCGTCTCCTTGGCCGCTTGTGGCGGACGGGTCGTCGGGTGGTGTGATGACGATTGTAATATGGAAGATGTTCAAAAATGAAACTATTTGCCGATGAAGAAAATTCGCGGTCAAGATGAGCCGGCGGCCATTTTCGGGGACGGACTGATGGTATGATTCGGCGTTACCGTTTAGGAAAATTATGGATCTGATGCAATTCATCGGCATGATTTTGCATGTCGATAAAACCCTGGGTACATTGCTGGCGCAATACGGGGTGTATGTGTATGCCGTGCTGTTCGCCATCGTGTTCTGCGAAACCGGCCTCGTGGTTCTGTTCTTCTTCCCCGGCGACACCCTGCTGTTCATTGCCGGCGCCTTCTGCGCGACCGGCGAGATGAGTTATGCCTTGCTGACGGTTCTGCTGGTCATCGCCGCAGTGACGGGCAATACGCTCAACTATTACATCGGCGGGGCGATCGGACACCGTGTATTCACCCACGATTACCGCTGGCTGAACAAGGACGCCCTGCGGCGCACCCACGAATTCTTCGAGCGCCACGGCGGCAAGACGATCATCCTGGCCCGCTTCGTGCCCGTCGTGCGCACGTTCGCGCCGTTCGTCGCGGGCATTTCGGACATGACCCATACCCGTTTCCAGATGTACAACGTCACGGGCGCCGTGGCCTGGGTCGTCAGCCTGGTGACCGGCGGTTACTTCTTCGGCAATATCCCGGTAGTCCGCGATCACCTGACGGTCATCGTGCTGGTGGGGGTCGGCGCGGCCGTCGTGCCGCTGGCGCTGGGCGGCCTGTACAAGGTCGGGCGGCGCATGATCAGCCGCTGAGCATTGCCAGACTGATCAATAGACGCGCCGCATGACGGCGCGTTTTTCGTTTACGCGGCTATTGATGCATGGAATTGTTCCTCAGGCTCAAGTTTACTGTCGGTCACGCCGATAAAGCACGGGAGAGCAACACTACTGGATTCCCATGCGTAACCTGATCGCCCTGATCGCTTGCAGCTGCGTCGCCCTGAACGCGAGCGCCGCGAACGATCCCGCCGCCGCGGCGGCAGCCAAGCTGGCGGCTTCCGTGTCCCGCCCGGCATCGGCCATGGTGCCGGCCGCGACGAAAAAAGCCGAGCCTGAGGAAAAGAAAGCCGCACCGAAAGCTGAACCGAAAGCCGAGACCGCCGCCAGCGAGGAAGAAGCCGAGGTCGAGCTGTCGGCCAAGATTGCCCAACGTTTGGCGGCCCTGCGCGAACGACAGCAGGCCCGCGCGACGGCCGCCGTGCGCGCGAAAAAACTCGCCGATGCGAAGCGCAGGCAGGACGAGCAGGCCGCCGCCGCGGCAGCCGCGCTCGCCGCCGCGCCGAAGCATGGCACCGTGTGGTCGTATGAAGGCGAGACGGGACCGGCCAACTGGTCGAAAATCAATGTCGACTGGGCCAAGTGCGGGACCGGCAACCGCCAGTCGCCGATCGACCTGCGCGACGGCATCAAGGTCAATCTCGAGCAGATCAGCTTCGACTATCACCCGTCGTCGTTCAGCGAGGTCAACAATGGCCACACGATCCAGGTGACGGTGGGCGGCGGCAATTTCATCACGGTGGGCAACACCGTGTACGAGCTGCAGGAATTCCATTTCCACCGCCCGTCGGAAGAAAAGGTCAACGGCAAGGGTACGGAAATGGTGATCCACCTCGTGCACAAGAGCGCCGAAGGCAAGATCGCGATCGTCGCCGTGCTGCTCGAGCGAGGCCAGCCGCACCGGCTGATGCAAACCATATGGGACAATCTGCCGCTGGAAAAATTCGACACCGTGTCGCCGTCGATCGTGCTGGATCCGACCGACGCGCTGCCGGAGCGGCGCGAGTATTTCACCTACATGGGCTCGCTGACGGAACCGCCGTGCACGGAAGGTGTGCTGTGGATGGTGTTCAAGCAGCCGATGCAGGCATCGCCGGCGCAGATGGCCTTGTTCTCGCGCCTGTATCCGCTCAACGCGCGGCCGATCCAGTCGACCGCGGGCCGCATGGTCAAGGAATCGAACTGACCGTCAACGCCAGCGGCGGTCGCGGTGTCCGCGCCAGCCGCGGTCCCCACGGTATTCGCGGTAGCTGAAGTCGAGCGAGACGGGCGGCCCGACATACGCGGGACCGTAGCCGTAGCCGCCGGGATAATAGGGCGCGTCGTAGGCCGCATAAGGCGGCGCATAGACGGCGCAACCCGACAGGGCGGACCCCGCTGCCAGCACGAGCGCCAGCCGTTTCACCAATGTGTTCATTGCGTGTCCTCCCATGCGTGTCACCTGTAGTTTAGGCCGCATGACGAGGCGCGCTTCTCATTTTTTGCTACAAAATGAAACGCCGGCACATGCCGGCGTTGCTGTTTATCCTGCCTGGACCACGGCCCGGTACGTCCCGCGCCAGACCCCGCCCGGCTCCAGTTGCTGCGGTCGGGCGGCCGCATCCCCCAGCAGGGCGGGTTCGATGCAGACGAAGCGGCGGTATTCCTCGTCTTCCATGTCGGACAGCGCCGCCGCGTCGGCCGCGCCCGGGTTCCACACGACGGCGTCGCTGAAACCCGTCTGCTCCAGCGTCACCTTGTCCGCGCCGGTATCGAACGCGATCGCGCCCGTGATGCGTTCGAACACCTGGTCGAGCTTGTCGGTGATGGCGAGCGTCTCCGTCTGCACACCGTCGATGCGCACGGCTTCCACGTCTTCGACGAGGTGGTAGGTGTGCAGCGCGGCCGCGAACGGGAACGCCTGCGTGCCGGTGTTGCGCACGTCGAGCGCCATGTCCAGTTGCGCACCGCGCACGGCCACGCGCAGCAGCAGTTCGAAGGCATACGGCCAGCCGGCCGCCACTTGCTCATTTGCCCCCAGCTGCAGGTCGGAATTGTTCAGCGCCAGCACGGCGAACGCGGCGCCGTCCTGTTCGCCCTGGTCGACGACGCGCCAGGTCGACACGCGTGCGAAGCCGTGGCGCATGCCGGTGCCGCGCTCGGCAAACTGGGGAAAGATGACGGGGACGCCGCCGCGGATCGCCTTCCGGCCGTCCAGCGCGGACAGGCTGCTCAGGAACAGGCGTTCCTGGGCCGGTCCGCCGTCCGTGGTGACGGCTTTCCACGACACGAGGTGGGCGCCGTACAACGTGATGGTCGCCTCGGCGCCGTCCGGCGCGCGAAGTTGCAGGGCGGGCAATTGCCCGAAGTTGATGGTCGTTGCGCTCACGAGAATCCTCCTCAGGGGACGCCCGCGGGCGTCCCATTAAGTCATTCGGCTTTTCGCCAGCGGCGGATTGTACGCGAAGTAGCGCTTGATGCCTTTCGTGATCGCGTCGGCCAGCTGGTTCTGGTAGGCGTCATCCTTCAACCGCGCTTCTTCCTCCGGGTTGGAGATGAACGCGGTCTCGACGAGGATCGAGGGGATGTCCGGCGCCTTCAGCACGGCGAAGCCCGCCTGTTCGACGACGCCGCGGTGCAGGCGGTTGATGCCGCCGATTTCCGTCAGCACGGCCTTGCCGAGCTTCATGCTGTCGTTGATCTGGGCCGTCTGCGACAGGTCCATCAGCACGCTTGCCAGTTGCTTGTCGTGGCTGGCGAGATTCACGCCGCCGATCAGGTCGGCCTTGTTCTGGTCGGCCGCCAGCCAGCGCGCCGCGCTCGAGCTGGCGCCTTTTTCCGACAGCACGAATACGGAGGAACCGCGGGCGGTTTCTTCGACAAAGGCATCGGCGTGGATCGACACGAACAGATCGGCCTGCACCTTCCTCGCCTTCTCCACGCGCTGGCCGAGGGGGACGAAGAAGTCGGCGTCGCGCGTCAGCATCACGCGCGTGTTCGGCAAGTCTTCCAGCTTGGCCTTCAGGCGCTTCGCCACCGCCAGCACGATGTCCTTCTCGTGTACGCCGGTCTTGCCGGTCGCACCCGGATCTTCGCCGCCGTGGCCGGGGTCGAGCGCGATGGTCACCATGCGCGTCACCTTCTGGCCCGGTGCGGCCTTCGCGGGGGCGTGCGGCTGGGCCGGTTGCGGCGTTGTCGGCTGCGGTTGCGCGGGCGTGGAACCGGCGCGGGCCGCGTCCGCTTCCAGCTTGGCGATCGCATCCGGGCCAGCCTGGCCGACCGTCGGCTCGCCCGGCTGCACGGCCGGGGTCGGCGTGGCGGGGGCGGCGTCCATGCTCCAGTTTTCCTTGGCGATCATGTTCGCGAGCGGATCGACGGCCTTGACAGGATACAGGTCGAAAATCAGGCGGTGGTGATAGCCGGCGACGGGTGCCAGGTTGAACACCTGCGGCTTGACCTCTTCCTTCAGGTCGAACACGAGGCGCACGACGTTCGGCCGGTTCTGGCCCACGCGCACCTGTTTGATGTACGGGTCGTTCGATTCGATCTTGGCGACGAGGCTCTTGAGCGTGTCGTTCAGTGCGAGGCCGTCGATGTCGACGACGAGGCGCGGCGGGTCCGGCACGATGAAGTGCGTGGTCTTGAGCTCGCCGTCGTTTTCCAGGGTGACGCGGGTGTACTCGTCGGCCGGCCAGACGCGCACGGCCATGATCTGGGCGGCGGATGCCGTCAGCGGCGCGACGACGGACAGCAGCAGCGTGCCGCCGGCCTTGAGGATCGTGCGACGCTTCGGGGAACCGGGAATCAAGGAGTCGGGGGGTAGTGCAGGCGTTCGAGGCATAGCAGGCCCAAGTCGGACAACGCCTGCAATTCTACCTCACGCCCGAGACCGCTGACCTTAAGCAACACTTTAACGTCGGGCGGCGGCAACACCGGCTCTCCCTTTTCCGGCCATTCGACGATGCAGATGTTGTTGCCGTCGAAATCTTCGCGGAAGCCCGCGTCGAGGAATTCCTCGGGGCTGGACATGCGGTACAGGTCGTAGTGGATCAGGTTGACTGGTTGGCCATCCAGGTCGACGCGGTACGGCTCCGACAGCGTATAGGTCGGGCTCCTGACGGCGCCCTTGTGGCCGGCCGCATGCAGCAGCGCGCGCGTGAGCGCCGTCTTGCCGGCGCCGAGGTCGCCGTGCAGGTAGATCACGAGACCCGGACGCAGCGCGCGCGCGAGGGCGGCGCCCAGGGCCTGCGTGGCCGATTCGTCGGGAAGATATGCTTTCAGTTGCTGCTGCATCGAATAAAATATGAGGTTTGTAGGTTCGCCATGTCCGCCATCCCGTCTTCAACACAGCCCGATCTTCCCGCACTCGCCCAGGCCATCAAGGCATGGGGCGCGGAACTGGGCTTTGCCGACGTGCGCATCGCCGACATCGACCTGGCCGACCAGGAAGCGGGCCTGCAGGCCTGGCTGGATGCCGGCCACCACGGCGAGATGGATTATATGGCAAGCCACGGCATGAAGCGCGCCCGGCCGGCCGAGCTGGTGCCGGGCACGGTGCGCGTGATCAGCGCGCGCATGGATTACCTGCCGATGGCCACGCCCCCCGACTGGCGCGCGCGCGAACGCCTGCGCCAGGACGACCCGCAGGCGGCCGTCGTTTCGCTCTATGCGCGCGGCCGCGACTATCACAAGGTGTTGCGCAACCGGCTGCAGGCGCTGGCCGAGAAGGTCAAGACGGCCGTCGGCGAGTACGGCTACCGCGTCCTCACGGATTCCGCGCCCGTGATGGAACTGCCGCTGGCGCAGAAGGCGGGCCTGGGCTGGCGCGGCAAGCACACGCTCTTGCTGAGCCGCGAGGCGGGCTCCACGTTCTTCATCGGCGAGATCCTCGTCGACCTGCCGCTGCCTGTCGACGCGCCGACCGGCGCCCACTGCGGCCAGTGCAGCGCCTGCATCGACGTGTGCCCGACGGGCGCGATCCTCGGCCCGGGCCGGCTGGATGCGCGCCGCTGCATTTCGTATCTGACCATCGAGCTGAAGGGCGTGATTCCGGAAGAATTCCGGCCGCTGATCGGCAACCGCATCTACGGCTGCGACGATTGCCAGCTGGCCTGCCCGTGGAACAAGTTCGCGCAGCGGGCGACCGTGCCGGATTTCGACGAGAGAAACGGTTTGGGCACGGCGGGACTGGTCGAGTTGTTCGGGTGGAGCGAGGAGGACTTCAACCGCCGCCTCGAAGGGAGCCCGATCCGCCGCATCGGACACGAGCGCTGGCTGCGCAACCTGGCCGTGGGGCTCGGTAATGCAAGCACGTCGGATGACGTCGTCGCCGCGCTGCGTGCCCGCGCGGACCACCCGTCGGCGCTCGTGCGCGAACACGTCGCGTGGGCGCTCGCGCGCCATGGACAGCCTGCCTAGATTTCGATCCGCTTCATGCGCAGCGCGGACCAGTCGCCGTCGATGGAAATCATGGCGACGCCCGTGATGCCGTTTTCCTTGGCGTAGGCATTGATCGAATCGCGGTTGATGTCGGTGGCCTTGGAGGCGGTCTGTTTCAGATAGGCGACCCACAGCGAGCCCTTGTCGCCCAGGCGTTCCTTGGCGACCGGGAAGTATTGCTCGAGTTCCTTGCGGTTCATCGCGAACAGCAGCACGACGTCCGCCTTCTCCTCGTCGGGCTTGATGAGGTTGGGCGGCATTTGCGACACCATGCCTGGGTGAACGTTCCCGTTCAGGATCAGCATCGATTTCGCGGTCCTCAAGAACATTTTGTCGGCTATCGTCTTCTCGCTCATCTGCGTTCCCTAAAGAATGTTTCGACGTGGTGAGTTCGACCACTCCATGTTCAGGTTGATTTTACAAGCGAACCCCGCGCGGCACAGGGCGCGCGGGCAGTCGTGCGCGCGTGTTACTTTAACAATCCAGCCAGCTCGACGGCCGTCTTGACCTGCATCTTGTCGAAGATGTGCGCGCGGTGCACCTCGACCGTGCGCATGCTGATGCCGAGCTTGTCGGCGACGACCTTGTTCATGTTGCCGGCCAGGATGAGGTCGAGGACTTCGCGCTCGCGGGCCGACAGGGTCGCCAGGCGGGCGTGGATCGCGTCGCGCGAGGCCGCCTTGCGCGAGGCGGCGAGGGCTTCCTCGACGCGGTCCATCAGCTGGTTGTCGTTGAACGGTTTTTCGAAGAAGTCGAAGGCGCCGCGCTTGAGGGAATCGACGGCCATCGGCACCTCGCCGTGGCCGGTCAGGAAGATCACGGGCAGGCGCGCCAGCAGGCCGCGCGCCACGAGCTGGTCGAACACGGCAATGCCGTTCATGCCCGGCATGCGCACGTCCAGCAGCACGCAGTCGCCATGGGGAGTGTCTGCGGCAAAGCGGTCGCCGATCGCGTCGAGAAAAGCCTGGCCGCCCGCATAGCCGCGCGCCGGCAGTCCGCGCGATTGCGCCAGCCATTCGAGGGCGTCGCGGATGACGTCTTCGTCGTCGACGATGTGCAGCATGCAGGTCTCCTTTTTTTAACGTATTGTAATTCACCGCTCGGTGACGGGGGCTTCCAGGGCCTGCTGCAAGGTGAACGTAAAGATGGTGCCGCCGCCCGGATTGTCCGCGTGGGTGAGGGTGCCGCCGTGGAATTCGATCGCGGTGCGGCAGATCGACAGGCCCATGCCCATGCCCTCGGCCTTCGTCGAAAAGAAGGGCGAGAACAGGCGCTCCGCGACTTCCGGCGGGATGCCGTGGCCATTGTCGATCACGGACACGGCGACCTGGCCCTGTTCTCCGGTGTGTGCCGCGATCCTCAACACACGCCGCTCGGGGTCGACGGCCTGCATCGCCTCGATCGCGTTGCGCGTGAGATTGAGTAGCACCTGCTCGATCAGCACGCGGTCCGCGAGCACGGGCGGCAGGTCGTCCGGCACGTCGACCTGCAGCGCGACGTAGCTCTGGCGCGCCTGCAGTTCGACGAGGGCACGGATGCCGTCGACGACGTTGGGTATGCCCACCGTCTCGCGCCGCGGCTCGCGCTTTTTCACGAATTCGTGCACGCTGCGGATGATCTGGCCGGCCCGGCGCGCTTGCGTGTTCGCCTGCTCCAGCGCGCGCTTCAGCATGCCGGTGTCGAGCGGGGCCGCAGGGGTCTCGCGCGCGAGCACGTTCAGCGCGCCCGCCGTGTAGCTGGAGATGGCGGCCAGCGGCTGGTTCAGCTCGTGCGCCAGCATCGACGAGATCTCGCCCATCGTCGCCAGGCGCGCGCTCGTCTCCAGCTTTTCCTGCTGCTGGCGGTTCAGTTCTTCCGCACGCTTGCGGTCCGTGATGTCGAGGATGGAACTCATCCAGCCCGTGTGGCGGCCATGGGCGTCGACGAGGGGCGCCTCGAACACGAGCACGGGGATGCGCACGCCGTCCGAGCGCTGGAACACGGTCTCGAACTGCGGCGTGGCGTGGCCGGACAGCACCAGGCGGAAGCGGCTTTCGTACTCCGCCATCGCTTCCGGCGCCCAGTAGGGCATCGGCGGCTTCTTGCCCAGAAGGTCTTCCGCCGGATAACCGACCATGCGGCAGAAGGCCGGGTTGACGTACGTGACGCGGCCCTCCAGGTCGCGCGCGCGCAGGCCCGTGAGCAGCGAGTCTTCCATCGCGGTGCGGAACGCCATCTGCTGGCGCAGCGCGTTCTCCGCCGCGATCGTGCGCGCGATGTGGCGCCACAGCGCGACGAGCGAGATGACAAGGCCCAGTGCCAGCACGATCACGGAACCGACGAGCAGGTTCGGCAGCAGCTTGGGCGCGCCCTTGACGCTGTCGGTGGCGAGCACGATCTGCGAGCCGGGCAGGTCGAGCGCGCGCTTGTGCGTGTAGACGCCGCGGCCCGGCCCGCCCGCCGCGCGCTGGGCCACGACGTGGTCGTCGCGGTCGAGCAGCGACAGGGCATTGTCCTGGGCAAACCACCACGGCACGTTCTCGTCCAGCAAGGTCTGCAGGTTATATGTGGCGACGAGGCTGCCCATGTATTTGCCGGCGTGGTAGAGCGGCAGGTGGAAGTCGATCAGGCCGTGCACGAGGCCGGTGGCGCCGTACGGCTCGCTGTAGCGCCCCAGGCGCGTGCTGCGCGACATGGCGGCCGCGTCGCGCGACGATTGCGTGAGACCTTCCGCCGGCAGTTCCATCCCGCGGCTCGCCTTGGCCTGGCCGTGCGCGTCGTACCAGATGATGCGCTGGAGTTCGTGGCCGTTCTTGAACATCTGCGCGAAGCGGGCCTGCAGCGTCGCCGGCGCCGGCGTCTCGATGGCGAGGTCGTTGCCCAGCGCCGCCAGCGCCTCTTCGCTGCGCGCGAGTTCGAAGCGCAAGGTCTGCTCGACCCACAGGGTATCGGCGATCAATTGTTCCTGGCGCTCGTTGCTTTCCATCTGGCGCGCCTGCCAGGGCAGCCACAGCAGGACGAGCAGGAACAGCAGCACGAGCAATACGGGCACGAGCCAGCGCCACGGGCCTTGCTTGACGGGGCGGGGCAGGGTGAATGTTTTCATGTGATAACGTTTCATCTTTTACCGACGACTGTCTGTCGTGGTTTTCCACGATAGCGGCCGGACAAGGGAACCGGCACACTGGCGGTCGGTATCCGAATATACACCGCGGGAAGATGAAATTTATGCGCATCAAAGCCTTGCTGGCCGCGCTTGCTGTCCTGACCGGCGCCGGCGCCCACGCCCAGGCCCCGATCATCATCAAGTTCAGCCACGTCGTGTCGCCGGACGCGCCCAAGGGCCTGGCGGCCGAACGCTTCCGCGTGCTGGCGGAACAGCGGACGCACGGCCGGGTGAAGGTCGAAGTCTATCCCAACAGCCAGCTCTACAAGGACAAGGAAGAGCTGGAAGCCCTGCAACTGGGCGCCGTGCAGATGCTGGCGCCGTCGCTGGCCAAGTTCGCGCCGCTCGGCGTGAAGGAATTCGAAGCGTTCGACCTGCCGTATATCTTCCCGACCAAGGCGGCGCTGTATGCCGTGACGGAAGGGCCGATCGGCAAGAGTCTGCTGCAAAAGCTGGAATCGAAGGGCATCACGGGCCTGGCCTACTGGGACAACGGTTTTAAAGTGATGTCGGCCAACCGTCCGCTGCACACGCCGGCGGATTTCCAGGGGCTACGGATGCGCATCCAGGGTTCCAAGGTCCTCGACGTGCAGATGCGCGCGCTCGGCGCGGTACCCCAGGTGCTGGCGTTTTCCGAAGTCTATCCCGCGCTGCAGGCCCACATCGTGGACGGCACCGAGAACCCGCCGTCGAACATGTACACGCAAAAGATGCACGAGGTGCAGAAATACGTGACGGTGTCGAACCACGGCTACCTGGGCTACGCCGTCATCGTCAACAAGAAATTCTGGGACGGCCTGCCGCGCGACATCCGGGCGGAGCTGGAGCAGGCGATGCGCGAAGCGACCACGTTCGAGAAGACTATCGCCCAGCGTGACAACGACGCCGCCCTGGAAGCGATCCGCAAGACCGGCAAGACCAGGATCTATGCCTTGACCCCGCAGGAACAGGCGGACTGGCGCCGCGCCCTGCTGCCCGTGCAGAAGCAGGTGGAAGGGCGGATCGGCAAGGATCTCATCGATGCGATAAACAGGACAACCTCGCAGACGACGTTGCGCGCCACCGTACCCGTCAACACAGCCCAGGCGCGGTGACAAATGCCCTCATTCGGTGCGGGTAAAATGTGTTAGTTGCCTGTAATCAATGAAACACTGGGACTAGCATTTTTATGACATGTCATGGGGGCTTATGACCGAAATATATTTCGTGAATGTATATAAAAAACTACGCTTTTCTTATGCGCTTGCGTTATGATGGGGCACCTTTTGGCACCAACCTGGTGCGATAAAGCGACCGAATACGATTTGGGAGAGGGAAAAGAAAGCGGTAAACACAAACTTTACCGTAAAACAGTTAGGAGGAGACACACGTTTTATATGATGCAGCCGGCAATGACCAGGCAGCCGAAAACGTGACCATATTAGAAACGCACCTACGGGTGCGTTTTTTTTTGCTCGTGGCCTGGAGGTCTTGCGAACGCGCGTGGCGGGTCTTACACTGCTTCGATGAGCACACAACAAGGCAGCGAGATTTTCAGCGCCATCATCGCGGCGCCGTTTGGAGCGATGGGCATCCGTACCGAAGACGGGCGGGTGCGCGAACTGGTCTACCTGCCGTCGCATTATCACGAAAAACCGGCGCAGGATGCCGTCGCCGAACAGGCCGCCGTCCAGGTCGCGCGCTATTTCGAGGATCCCGATTTCCGCTTCGACCTGCCGCTGAAGGAAGCCGGCAGCGCGTTCCAGCGGCGCGTGTGGGACACCATTTGTGCGATTCCGCGCGGCAGTGTCCGTACGTACGGCCAGATCGCCAAGCACCTGGAATCGGCCCCGCGCGCCGTCGGCCAGGCCTGCGGCGCGAACTGGTTTCCGCTCGTGATCCCGTGCCACCGCGTGACGGCGTCCGGCGGCCTGGGCGGTTTTTCCAGCAGCGACGACGAACACGGATTCCAGCTCGGGATCAAGCGCTGGCTGCTGCGCCACGAAGGCGCGCTCGCGCTCGAGATGCCATGGCAGCAGCAGTCAATCTTCCCCTGATCGACGCGTTCTGCGACACGCTCTGGCTCGAACACGGCCTCGCGAAGAACTCCCTCGACGCCTACCGGCGCGACCTGCGCCTGTTCGCGCGCTGGCTCGACGTCAAGCGGCCGGAGCGGTGTGACCTGTACGCCGTCGAGCCGCAGGACATCGCGGCCTATTTCGCCGAACGCCACGAAGACACGAAGCCCAGCTCGGCCAACCGCCGGTTGTCCGTGCTGAAGCGCTTTTATCAGCTCGCGCTGCGCGACCGCCGTATCGATGCCGATCCGTGCCTGAAAATGGCTTCCGCGAAGCAGCCGCAGCGCTTCGTCCATACGCTCTCCGAGGCCCAGGTCGACGCGCTCCTGGGGGCGCCGGACGTGGCGACGCCGCTCGGCCTGCGCGAGCGCACCATGCTCGAACTGATGTATGCCAGCGGCCTGCGCGTGTCGGAACTCGTCGCGCTGAAGCTGGTCGAGCTGAGCCTGAACGATGGCGTGCTGCGCGTCACCGGCAAAGGCAGCAAGACGCGTCTCGTGCCGTTCGGCGAACAGGCGCGACACTGGCTGGAGCGCTACCTGAAAGAGGCGCGCGGCATCATCCTCGACGGCCAGGTCGACGACGCGCTGTTCGTGACGGCCCGCGGCGGTCCGATGACGCGCCAGATGTTCTGGGTCGTCATCAAGAAGCATGCGGCGAAGGCGGGCATCACGGCGCCGCTGTCGCCCCATACCCTGCGGCATGCGTTCGCGACGCATCTGCTGAACCATGGCGCCGACCTTCGCGTCGTACAATTGCTGTTGGGCCATTCCGACATTTCCACGACCCAGATCTACACCCACGTCGCGCGCGAGCGCCTGAAGCACCTGCATGCCCGGCACCACCCGCGTGGTTAATTCTCAAGACGATGCGGGATGGCTGGTCCATAATGGATTGGTACGACCTTTCCAACGATAGCAAGAGGTAAGCATGGCCAAGACGAATTTCCAGTACGAAAAACGCCAGCGGGAGTTGGAGAAAAAACGCAAGGCGGACGAAAAGGCGCGCAAGAAGCAGGAAGCCAAGCAGCACAAGGGGGACGATGCGCCGGCGCAGGATGAGGATTCCGGGGAAGAGGCGCAGCAGGAGCACGATCCGGCTTGACCCCGACGCGTCGTTCCCGCAGAGGCGGGAACCCAATTTTGCATGCATCTCGACAACGCACGAAACTTGGGCCCCCGCCTTCGCGGGGGCGACGGATTATGCGGTCTGCTCCGTAGCCTCTTCTTCATGCCCTTTCCTGAACCACGCCGCCACCCGCTTGCCCAGACTGTCGAGATAGGTGTACGCCACCGGCACGACCACCAGGGTGAGCAGGGTCGACGTGATGACGCCCCCGATCACGGCACGTCCCATCGGTGCCTGCGTTTCTCCGCCTTCGCCCATGCCGATCGCCATCGGCAGCATGCCGAAGATCATCGCGAGCGTCGTCATCAGGATCGGGCGCAGGCGCACCTGGCCCGCTTCCATCAGCGCGTCGAACTGTGACCGGCCTTCGCGCTGGCCGTGGTTCGCGAAGTCCACCAGCAGGATCGCATTCTTCGTCACGAGGCCCATCAGCATCACGACGCCGATGATGGAAAAGATGTTCAGCGTCGTCTTCGTGACGAGCAGCGCGACGAGCACGCCGATCAGCGACAGCGGCAGCGACACCATGATCGCGATCGGCTGCAGGAAGCTGCCGAACTGCGATGCCAGCACGAGGTAGATGAAGATGACGGCAGTGCCCAGGGCAACGCCGAAGCCGGCCATCGTCTCTTCCATCTGCTGCGCGTCGCCGCCGATGTCGAAGCGCACGCCGTCCGGCAACTGCATGGTCTTCATCGCCTTGTTCACGTCGCCCATCACGTCACCCAGCGGACGGCCCTCGAGACCGGCGAACACCGCCACGCGGCGTTGCAGGGCCTGGCGCTTGAGCATCTGCGGGCTCGTCGACGGGATGAATTGCACGACCTGGCGCAGCGGGACCATGACCGGGTTGCCCATCGCATCCCGCTTGCTCGACGCCACCGACAGGTCGGCCAGGTCCGCCACTTTCTCGCGGCCCGACTTCGGCAGCTGCACGTTGACTTCGTAGTTCTGGCCATCCGGCGCGAGCCAGCGGTTGGTCTGGTCGCCGGCGACGAACGGCCGCAGCGCCGTGCCGATCTGCTGCACGGTGAGCCCGAGGTCGGACGCCAGCTCGTGGTTGATCTTGACGATCGTGGCGGGGTTCGCACCTTCCTGGCTGTATTCGATGTCGGCGATGCCGCGGATCTTGCGCATCTTGTCCATCAGCGTGTGGGCGACAGCGTCCAGCTTCGTTTCGTCATTGCCGAGGATGGCGATGTAGATCGGGCGCTGGCCCACCGTCATCGAGATGCCGGCGATCTTTTCCAGGCGGTCGCGGATGACCTTTTCCATTTCCTGCTGCGAGCGGCGGTGCGTCTTGTGCACGTCCGTCAGCTTCAGGTGCACTTCCGAGTAGTTGCGGCCTTCCCACGAACCGATGATGGTCGAGACGCTCTCGATTTCCTTGAACTCGGCCAGTGCCGCTTCGGCCTGGCGCAGCTTCGCATCCGAGTATTCCAGGCTGGAGCCGATCGGCGTCTTCAGGCGCATCTGGATGTGGCCGTCGTCGACCTGCGGCACGAATTCGCCGCCGATCATCGGCACCAGCGTCAGGCTGCCCGCGAACAGCACGACGGCCAGCAGCAGCGTGGATTTACGCCAGCCCAGCGCCAGACCCAGCACCTTCGCGTACACGCCGTGCAGCCACTCGATGCCGTGCTCGATGCGCGCCATCAAACGGCCCAGCCACGGCACGTACTTGAAGCGGTCCTTGGCCGGATCGGGCCACACGGACGACAGCATCGGGTCGAGCGTGAAGCTGACGAACAGCGACACCAGCACGGCCACGGCGACGGTGATCCCGAACTGCAGGAAGAAGCGGCCGATGATGCCCTTCATGAAGGCGATCGGTACGAACACGGCGACGATCGCGAACGTCGTCGCCATTACGGCGAGGCCGATCTCGTTGGTGCCGTCTTCCGCGGCGCGCACGTGGTTCTTGCCCATGCCCAGGTGGCGCACGATGTTTTCGCGCACGACGATGGCATCGTCGATCAGCAGGCCGATGCACAGCGACAGCGCCATCAGCGTGAGGAAGTTCAGCGTGAAGCCGAAGTACTTCATCGCGATGAAGCTGGCCAGCACGGAGATCGGCAGGGTCAGGCCCGTGATGATCGTGCTGCGCCACGAGTGCAGGAAGAGGAACACGATCACCATGGTCAGCATCGCGCCTTCCATGATGGTGTCCTTCACGTTGTCGAGCTGGCCCTGCACGTTCTTCGCCTTGTCGTCCAGGATGCGGAACTGGACGTCCTTCGGCAGCGTCGTCTTCATCGCCTCGATGGCGGCTTTCACGCCCATGCCCACCTGCACCGTGTTGGCGTCCTGGATCTTCGCGATCTCCAGCGTGATGGCACGCTCGCCGTTCACGCGCGAGATCGACTGTTCCTCGGCGGCGCCGTCGGAAATGTCGGCCACCTGGCTCAGGTAGATCGGGCCACCGGTGCGGTTGGCGACGACGATGCGCTTGAAGTCGGCCGCTTCCTTCATCTTGCCTTCGATGCGCACGAGGTTCTCGCGCGCGCCGCGGCTGATGCGGCCGGCCGGCAGGTTGGCGTTGGTCGTCGTGATCGCGTTCATCACCTCGTCGATGCCGACGTTGAGGCTCTTCAGCTGGTCGGGGCGGATGTCGATCAGCACCTGGCGGTCCTGCTTGCCGTTGACGCGGATCTGGCCCACGCCGGCCACGGCCTGCAGGCGCTTGACGATCACCTGGTCGGTCAACATGGTGAGGTCGCGCAGGCTGCGCTCCTTCGACGTCAGCGCCAGCAGGATCACCGGCTGCGTGTTCTCGCCTTCCTCGCGGAACACGATGGGTTCCTTCACCTCGCGCGGGAAGCTGCCGCGCACGGTGCTGATGCGGTCGCGCAGGTCCTGCACGGCGCGGTCCATGTCGACCGTCAGCTGGAATTCGATGCCGACACCCGAGCGGCCTTCCCACGACGTGGCGCGGATCGTCTTGATGCCGCCGACGGTGTTCGCCGCTTCCTCGAGCGGACGGGTGACGTCGTTCTCGACCTGCTCAGGCGAGGCGCCGGGGTACTGCGTCTCGATGAAGACGGCCGGGATCTCGACGTTCGGCATGCTCTCGACGCCGAGGCCGCGGTACGCGAACAGGCCGAGCACCATCAGGCCCACCATCACCATCGTGGCGAAGACGGGGTATTTGATACTGGTACGGGTGATCCACATGGCTCAGCCTTTCGTGTCCGGCAGTTTGACCTTGCTGCCCGGCTTGATGCCGTCCAGCGGCACGGCCAGCACCGTCATGCCGGCGTCGACGCCTTCCAGCGCTTCGACGACGCCCTCGTCCTGGTTGCGCAGGCCCAGTTTCACGGGCTGCGCGACGACCTTGCCGTCGGCGATGCGGTAGACGACGTCGCGGCCGTTGTCCTTGCGGACGGCGCCGAGCGGCAGCAGCGGATGCACGTTCGACTTCTCGGTGACGATGGTGCCCTTGGCGAACATGCCGGCGCGCAGCACGCCGTCCGGGTTCGCCACGTCCACGTAGACGATCATCGCGCGCGATCCCGTCTCGGTCGCCGGGTTGATGCGCGCGACCTTGCCGGTGAAATTGCGGCCGTCGAAGCCGTCGACCTTGAACTGCACGTCCTGGCCCACCTGGATGCGGGGGATGTCGGAGGCCGGTACCTGGGCGTCGAGCGTCAGGTGTTTCAGGTCGACGATCGAGAAAACGGGGCTGTCCGGCGACAGCTTTTCGCCCGCCTGCGCGTGACGTCTGCTCACGACTCCTGAGAGAGGCGCGTGGATCGTCGTGTCGGCCAGCGCGATGCGCGCGAGGTCCAGCTGGGCGCGCGCGGAGTCGACGGCGGCCTGCGCCAGGTTGACGGCGTTCGCGGACGTGTCGTACGCGTTCTGCGCGATGAAATTCTGCTTCAGCAGCGACGCGCTGTTGCTCATGTTTTTCTTCGCCATCGTCAGGCGCGCCTGCGCGTCGGCCAGCATCGCCTGCTGCTGCGCCACGCGGGCACGCGCCTCGGCGGGATCGAGCTGCGCGATCACCTGGCCGGCCCTGACGTCCACGCCTTCCTGTACGGCGGTCGACAGCACGATGCCCGACACCTTCGACTTGACGGTGGCCTGCGCGAGCGGCATCAGCGAGCCCGTGACGGGCAGGGTGATGGCCAGCGGCCGCGCCTCGACGCGGGCGATGTCGCGCACCGACAGCTCCTGCACGGGCGCCGGCGCAGGCGTCGGCGCGGCCGCTTGCGCGGGCGCGGCGGTGCGGTGGGTCAGCGCATAGCCGCCGGCACCTGCCAGCGCGACGGCGAGCAGCGACAGCGCGATGACCTTGGCGCGGCGGCGTGGCGCCGGTTTCGTGGCGGGCTGGTCGGCAGACAACGGCAGGGACTCGATCTTCATGGTTGTTCTTTATGTGGTGGTAAGCGCGAGCGTAAAGGGGAGCGCACGTGCTCCGTCCTGCCAGGCAGGATGGAGCTCCCAGCGCATGACGGCATGGTAGGTTTGTCCATGACGAACCGCTATCGGAATGCGACGAGCGGTGCAAAAAGGACGCTGAACTGCGAAAAATCCGGAGCGGACGTGCAGACGGCGGCGCATGGTGGGCACGGGGTGCCCACCCTACGAACGAGCGATTGCCGTAGGGTGGGCTCCCCGAGCCCACCAGAACTCAACCGTCCCCGGTCGGCGTCCCGGCCTGTTCGAACAGCCGCAGTCGCGCCAGCACCTGCCCGTGATCCGACGCCTCGGGCAACCCGAGATCGAGGTGGTCGTTCAGGTACACGACGTCGACCACCTCGCCCAGCGCTCCCGGCAGCGCCGCATTGAATTCCGCCGACACGAGGATGTGGTCGATGGTGGAATGGTATCCATCATGCACGTTGGAAAAACCGACGTGCCGCAGATGGTCCTGGCGGCCCTGCAGCTGGCAGGCATCATATAAACGGTCGTCGCTGGGCGCGCCGAGGCCCAGCACGATGCCGGTCGTGACCGCGTCGGCCACGTCGTTGAAGTCGCCCAGCACGACGCGCGGACGGTGGTGCGTGCGGCCGATGTCGGTCAGCAGCACGCGCAGCGCGGCCGCTTCCGTGCCGCGCCGGATCAGCGAACGCAGCGACGCCAGCGCGTACAACTGCGGGTCGTCGCCCGTGTCGCCCGCGCGGTAGTCGGGGCGGCGCGATTTTAGGTGCACGACCACGACGTCGGCGACGAGATCCGGCGTCAGCTGGATCGCCGCGTGCAGCGGGGCGCGGGTAAAACGTTCCGGATCGCGGTTGCCGGGCGGCATTGCGATCCCGGGCGGGAAATAAGGCAGCTGACGGGGCGCGTCGGCCAGCGGCAGGCGGGAGGCGAGGGCGACGCTGGGCGTCAGCTTTTCGGCATCCGGGTCCGGGTCGAAGCCGACGTGCACGGCGTCGCGGAAACGCCGGGTGCGCGACAGCGCCTCGGCCAGCGCGGCCTGGGAGAACACTTCCTGGAAGCCGATGACATCGGCGCCGAGCAGGTCGATCTGGTGGGCGGTCCAGGCGATTTTCGCTTCGTATTCCTCGGGCGTGCTCGGTTCCAGGTTGTCGTACAGCCTGGCGCCCGGCGGAGCGAGGTTACACACGTTGAAGGTGGCAAAGCGAATCTCTTGCTGCATAATAAGCAACTCCTCCGTTTGCATTTAGCGTAACACGCATGGCCAAGAAAGAGCATATCTCCGAAACCCCGGCGACACAGTTCCTGCGCAAGCATGGGGTCGCGTTCACGGAGCACCCCTACGAGTATGAGGAACACGGCGGTACGGCGGTGTCGTCGCGCGAGCTGGGCGTGGCAGAGCACGCCGTCGTGAAAACCCTCGTGATGCAGGACGAGGCGGCCAAGCCGCTGATCGTGCTGATGCATGGCGACTGCAAGGTCTCGACGAAGAACCTGGCCCGCGCCATCCCCTGCAAATCCGTCGAACCGTGCAAGCCGGACGTCGCCCAGCGCCATTCCGGCTACATGGTCGGCGGCACGTCGCCGTTCGGCGTGCGCAAGGCGATGCCGGTCTACGTCGAGGAAAGCATCCTGCAGTTGGACAAGATCTATATCAATGGCGGCCGGCGCGGTTTCCTGGTCGGCATCGCGCCGGGCGTGCTGGTGGACGTGCTGAAAGCCCGGCCGGTCAACTGCGCGCTGGCCGACTGACTATCGCCGGGCTCGGCCGATGGTGTATATTTCACGCGCGCCAGATTCCTGGCCGGGAATTAAGAAAAGAGACTCATGTACACAATTCTGTTCACCGTCGCAGCCTATCTGATCGGCTCGATTTCCTTCGCCGTCGTCGCGAGCCGCCTGTTCGGCCTGGCCGACCCGCGTACCTATGGCTCGAAGAACCCGGGCGCCACCAACGTCCTGCGCTCGGGCAGCAAGAAGGCGGCCATCGCGACGCTCGTCGGCGACTGCGCCAAGGGCTGGCTGGCCGTGTGGCTGGCGGTCCAGTTCGGCGAGCGCTTCGGCGTCGAGGATGGCGGCGTGGCGCTGGTCGCCATCGCGGTGTTCCTGGGCCATTTGTGGCCCGTGTTCTTCCGCTTCGTCGGCGGCAAGGGCGTGGCGACGGCGCTGGGCGTGCTGCTGGGCCTGAACGTCTGGCTCGGCCTGGCGACGCTGGTCACGTGGCTCGTCGTCGCGTATGCGTTCCGTTACTCGTCGCTGGCCGCGCTGGTAGCCGCGGTCTTCGCGCCGTTCTACTACGGCCTGCTGTTCAGCGCGGACGAAAAACTGTTCGCCGTCATCGTAATGAGCCTGCTGCTCCTCTACCGCCACAGCGGCAACATCAGCAACCTCATGGCCGGCAAGGAATCGAAAATCGGCAGCAAGTCCAAGGGCGCCGCGGCCGCCAAACCGGCAGTCAAAAAGAAATAAACCAAAACCGGGGTCAGACCCCGGTTTTTGGCAATTTGCCCCGAACACTATTTACCGAATTTGTTTGGCGCGCTGCTCCCTTTCGTTCGTTGTGTCACCATATGCCATCCGCTGCAAAAACGATGTGGCGTCAGTGAATACAATATGAAAGGCGGTGAAACGTGAGCAAACAGATGAGAATCGACTTCGTGTCGGATGTGTCGTGCCCGTGGTGCGCGATCGGTCTGAAATCGCTCGAGCAGGCCTTGGCGCGGGTGGGCGGTGACATTACGGTCGACATGCACTTCCAGCCTTTCGAGCTGAACCCGGGCATGGGGCCGGAAGGCCAGGACATCTTTGAACACATCACCGAGAAATACGGTTCCACCCCCGCCCAGCAGGAACAATCGCGCGAGATGATCCGCCAGCGCGGCGAGGCCGTCGGCTTCACGTTCGACATGAGCAAGCGCGGCCGCATCTACAACACCTTCGACGCGCACCGCCTGCTGCACTGGGCGGAAGGCCAGGGCCGCCAGCAGGCGCTCAAGGAAAAGCTGTTCGAGGCGTATTTCACGCAGGGCGAGAACCCGGGCGCGCACGACGTGCTGCTGCGCGCGGCGGGCGAGGTCGGCCTCGACGCGGAAGCCGCGCGCCAGGTGCTGGCCTCCAACGCCTATGCCGACGAGGTGCGCCAGCTCGAGTACTACTGGCAGCGGGCCGGTATCCGCTCGGTGCCGGCGATCGTGATCAACCAGCGCCACCTGATCTCCGGCGGCCAGCCGCCCGAAGTGTTCGAGCAGGCGCTGCGCCAGATCGCGCAGCAGGACGAAGAGCTCGAGCAGGACGAGGAACCGGCCGCCTGAACGGTTCTCAGGAAAGGTCGAGCACGATGGGCTGGTGGTCCGAGGCCGACGTCTCGGACTGCACGCTGATGTCGGACACGCGCCCCGCCAGGTCTTCCGTGACGAAAAAATAGTCGTAGCAGTCGGGCTTTTCCGGCCATTTGAAGCCGTGCAGGCCGGCCGTCGGCGCGCGCGGGGCGTCGCCGTGGCGCACGCGCCAGGCGTCGACGAGGTCGAGCGTGCCGCCTGACGCGGGCGCCAGCAGGGCGCGATAGTCTTCCGAATCCGGACCAAAATTGAAGTCGCCGCAATAGATCGCCGTGCCGGGCCGGAAGCCGAGCTGGAACGGCGGCTCGACATCGGGCTCGGGCTGGTAGACCGCGGCGCGGGCGCACGCTTCCTCGTGCAGTTCGCGGATGCGGCGCACTTGCGCACGGCGCTGCACGGGCGAAAAATATTCGAGATGGGTGGTCAGGAGGCGCAGCTTGCCGCCGGGCGCTTCCAGCACGGTTTCGATTATCCCGCGCGGCATGCCGGCCGGATGTTCCGGATCGACGGGCCAGGGCAGCATGTGGCGTTGCGCCTGCGTGATGCGGTATTTGGACAGCAGGATGTTGCCGAACTGGCGGGGCAGGTTGTTGCGGTAGATTTCGCTCGGCGCCTGCTCGATCATGTGATAGCCGCCGAACGCGCCGGCGAGTTGCTTGAACTGGCTCGCGCTGGCGCTGCCCTCCAGTTCGGGATGGTTGGCGGCCACTTCCTGCAGGCAGATCACGTCGGGATTCAGCTTGCGCAGCACATCGATGATTGCGTGGATCCGGATGCGCCCATCTCTCCCACAGCCCCAGTGAATATTCCAGCTAACCACGCGCATTCGATACCTCCGTAAAACTCAACTGCCAGAGTTTGCCATTCTTTGGAGAATGACGGTCACACGGTAGGATCGATGTCAAGGTTACAAGTTCACCTGGATCAGAAGCGCTGCGCGTTGCTGCGTCGGTGTTCGGCCCCCTCCTTGAGCAACTGGTCCGCCTCCGCGGCGTCCTTTGGCGTGAGCGCGTCGCCCGTCTGCTTGACGAGCGCCAGCTCCTGGATCGCGGCCGGGTATTCGCGGTCGGCCGCGCGCTCCAGCAGGTCGCGCGCACGGCGCGGATCGGGCGGTACGCCGTCGCCGTCCGCATATGCGTTCGACAGCAGGAACATCGCGTGCGCATCGCCCGCCTGCGCGGCCACGCCGAGCCAGTGCGCGGCGGCCGCTTTATCCGTCGGGATGCCGTCGCCGTTCTTCAGCAGCAGCGCCAGCGCCAGCGCGGCCTTCGCGTGCCCCTGTTGCGCGGCCTGGCGGTACCACTGCGCGGCGTGCGCATTGGCCCCGCCGCGGTCGCGTTCCAGCTCCCCGAGCGCATAGGCCGCTTCCGCATCGCCCTGGCGCGCTGCGCGCAGGAACAGGTCGCGGGCCTGGTCGTCGCGATGGCGTTTCCGGTAGAGCAGCGCCAGTTCGCGCTCGGCCACCGGCAAGCCGTCGACAGCCCAGGCCTGCAGGCGCTGCTCGGCCGCCTCGTCGCCGCGCTGGGACGCATCCATCGCGACGGCCTCGATCTCGGCCGGCAGCGGCGCGCGCCCGCAGCCGGCGAGGAGGACGATCAGCAGCGCGCACGTGATGCGGACGCAGGTGAGTCGGATCCTCATGCCGGCTTACTTCGACAGGTCGATCGCGTACTTCGCGAAGCCGCTCGCGTCCAGCCCGCCCTCGGCCGTGACGGACGTCAGGCCCGCGGCCTTCGCCAGCGCCAGGTGGCCAGGCGCCGAGCGCAGGATCACGGGACCGGCGGTTGGCGTCTTCACGAAGCTCCAGCTGCGCGCACCGCCGTTCGCGGCCAGCGTGACCTTGCCGGTCGACGCGCCGATCTTCTGCAGGTAGTTGCTGACGACGGACTGGTTCGCATCCGGCGACTTGATGATCGTCTTGCTGCCGTCGATGCCGGGGAAGTTGCCGCCGCCGCCCGCGCGGTAGTCGTTGGTGGCGACGATGAAGTCGTCCGCGTCCGGGACGCGGACGACTTCATCGTCGCCACCAACGACTACCGCGCGGGCGGCGGCGGCAACTTCCCCGGCATC
>Ga0187845_1000467_pt1 | contig 23932 bp, 21 predicted proteins | sample SpaLakP09_SKY_68_FD_134515 | JGI IMG/M metagenome (GOLD analysis project Ga0187845, IMG submission 134515) | Oligotrophic lake water microbial communities from Sparkling Lake, Wisconsin, USA - SP09_SKY_68 | ecosystem: Environmental > Aquatic > Freshwater > Lake | place: USA: Sparkling Lake... | reverse complement strand
TCGACCTCGAGGTCGATCGTGCCCTTGGTCGCGTCGATGCTGATGATGTCACCGTCCTGCACCAGGGCGATGGGCCCCCCGACGGCGGCCTCCGGACCCACGTGGCCGATGCACAGGCCGCGCGTGGCACCCGAGAAGCGGCCGTCGGTGATCAGGGCGATGTTCTCGACGCCCTGACCGTAGATCGCAGCGGTGGTTGACAGCATCTCGCGCATACCCGGCCCGCCCTTGGGCCCCTCATAGCGGATGACCAGGACGTCGCCTTCCTTGTAGTCGCGGTTCGAGACGGCCTCGAAACAGGCGGCTTCGCCGTCGAACACCCGGGCCGGGCCACGGTGCACCTGGTGCTTGAGGCCCGCCACCTTGACGATGCCGCCCTCGGGCGCCAGCGAGCCCCACCGGCCGACCACGCCACCGGTCGGCGACAGCGGATTGGACACCGGACGGATCACGTCCTGGTCTTCGCGCCAGACCACGTCGGCCAGGTTCTCGGCCAGGGTCTTGCCGGTCACGGTCATGACATCGCCGTGCAGCAGGCCCGCGTCCAGCAGGGTGCGCAGCAGCATCGGCACGCCGCCGGCCTCGCCCATATCCTTGGCCACATAGCGGCCGCCAGGCTTGAGGTCGGCGATATAGGGGGTGCGGGCGGCGATCTCGGCCACGTCCTTGAGGGTGAATTCAATGCCGCACTCGTGGGCCATGGCCGGCAGGTGCAGGGCTCCGTTGGTCGAGCCGCCGGTGGCGGCCACAACGACGGCGGCGTTCTCGAACGCCTTGCGGGTGCAGATGTCGCGCGGGCGGATGTTCTGCTCGATCAGTCGCATCACCGCCTCACCCGAGGCGACAGCGTACTGGTCGCGGTCCAGATAGGGAGCCGGCAGGGCCGAGGACAGCGGCAGGGCCAGGCCGATGGCCTCGGAGACGCAGGCCATGGTGTTGGCGGTGAACTGGCCGCCGCAAGCCCCGTCCGACGGACAGGCATGCTTTTCCAGCTCGCACAGGGTCTTCTCGTCCATGGTCCCGGCCGCGAAGGCGCCGACGCCCTCGAAGACGTCCATGACGGTGATGTCCTTGCCGTTGAAGCGGCCCGGCAGGATTGAACCGCCGTACAGGAACACCGAGGGCACGTTGAGGCGCAGCATGGCCATCATCATGCCCGGCAGGCTCTTGTCGCAGCCGGCGACGCCGACGAGGGCGTCATAGCCGTGGCCGCGCATGGTCAGTTCGACCGAGTCGGCGATGCAGTCGCGGCTGACCAGTGAGCTGCGCATGCCCTCGTGGCCCATGGCGATGCCGTCAGTGACGGTGATGGTGCAGAACTCGCGGGGGGTGCCGCCGGCGGCCTTGACGCCCTTGGCCACGGCATTGGCCTGACGCATCAGGGCCGTGTTGCAGGGGGCCGCCTCGTTCCAGCACGAGGCCACGCCGACGAACGGCTGGGCGATCTCGCGGGTGCCCAGGCCCATGGCATAGTAATATGAGCGGTGCGGCGCGCGGGCCGGACCTTCGGTCACGTGCCGGCTCGGCAGTTTGGACTTGTCCCAGCTTCCGTCAGGTTTCCTGGTCATGGCGCACGCCCTTGCGAATTGGAGGGGTGTCCTTACCGCTGCCAGACCGGGCGCGAAAGGCCCCAATGAGGATTATTCCTCCATTGAAACGGGCCAACCCGTTCATTCCGTGCCTCAACCCCGCCGATACGCCCCTGTCCGAGGCATGTTTCAGGCTGGCACCGGCGCGGCCTCGATCCGGTCCAGGAAGGTGGACAGGGCCGACACCCATCCGCGCGAGGCTTCGACATCGCTCAGCCCACCCGCCGCTTCCAGGGCCGCCCCGATGTCCGTGATGGCCTGAAACCCGAACGCGCCGCCCGATCCCCGCAGATTGTGCCCAAGCAGGATGACGGTCTCGAAGTCCGGCCCGGCCAGGGCGACTCCCAGATCGATAACAGTCTGCCGGCAGTTGTGCAGATAGGCTGGCGTTCGCTCGGCCAGTTTCCGCGCCGCCGGCGAAATCCTGAGTTTGGGTACCCCTGCTGCAACGGCCTGGCCCTTAGCGGTAGAGTGTTCCCGGATCGCCTGCAGCAGTACCTCCTGCTTGATGGGCTTGGTCAAATAGGCCGTGCAACCCGCCGCGAGACAGGTTTCCCGGTCACCTTTAAGGGCAGACGCCGTCAGGGCGATGATCGGCGCGGGCGGGCGGCCATTGGCGACCTCCCAGGCGCGAATGGTGCGCGTGGCCGTGAGGCCGTCCATGACGGGCATCTGACGATCCATCAGCACAAGATCGTAGTGACAGACCTCAAACATGGCGCAGGCAGTCGCGCCGGTCTCGGCGACGTCAACGCAATAGGGCGTGTCTGCCAGATAGGCCAAAGCGATCGTGCGATTGTCCGGCGAGTCCTCGGCCAGCAGGATCCGCAGCGCGGGCTGGGGGCTATCTGGACCCGCGTCCTGCGGGGCCAGCCTGGGGCGATCAGCGTCGGCCCAGATGGCGAACGGCACTGTAAAGCCAAAGGAGCTCCCGACCTCAATCTCACTTTCGACCCAGATCCTTCCCCCCATCAGCTCGACCAGCTGTTTGGAGATGGTCAGGCCCAGCCCTGACCCGCCAAACCGGCGGGTCGTCGAAGAGTCTGCCTGGGTGAAGCGTTCGAACACCTGGCGCAGCTTGTCGCTCGGGATGCCGATGCCGGTGTCCACAACCGTAAAACGCAGGTCGGTGGGGTTGGAGCCGTCGCGCTCGCTTTCCACCGTCAGTGACACGCGCCCGGACAGGGTGAACTTGATGGCGTTGCCCAGCAGGTTCAGCAGCACCTGCCGCAACCGGGCCGGGTCGCCGATCAGGTCGTTCCCGACGTCCGGCGCGATCGTCCAAACCAGCGACAGGCCCTTCTGGTGGGCCCGCGGCGCGACCATTTCGATCACCTTCTCCAGATGATCATTGAGGGAGAAGCCCGTCCGCTCCAGGTCCAACTGCGAGGCTTCCACCTTGGACAGGTCGAGGATGTCGTTGATCAGGTTGAGCAGATTGTCGCCCGAGCGTCGGAAGATCTGGACATACTTGTCCTGCTCGGGGGTCAGCTCGGTCTTGGCCAGCAGATCGGCGATCCCCATGATCGAGTTCATCGGGGTGCGGATTTCGTGGCTCATGCTGGCGAGAAAGGCGGACTTGGTGCGGCTGGCGCTCTCGGCGTCGGCCTTGGCCTGTTGCAACTCGGCCTCGACCCGCTTGCGCTCGGTGACATCGCGGGCCGCGGCAAACACGCCCTGCAGCGTTCGCTTGCGGTCATAGAAGGTGGTGGCGTTATAGGAGACGACAGTCTGCTTGCCGTCGCGGGCGCGGGCGGTCAGTTCGTAGTCGGTGACCGATTTCTCGCTCAGCACCCGCTTGATGCCGGCCTCGGCGCGGTCGGGATCGGTGAAGCAGTCCTTGAACGGCGCGCCGATCAGCTCGTCGCGGGTGCAGCCGGTCAGGGCCTCCATCTGCTTGTTGACGTCTGTGATGATCCCGGCGGGGTCGGTGGTCATCAGGGCGTCGATGTTGGATTCGATCAGTGAGCGCGTGTAGAATTGCTGGTCGCGAAGCCGCTGGTCGGACTTCTTCTGCTCCTCCTCCACCAGCTTGCGGGCGGTGTTGTCGGTGCCGATCAGCAGGTAGCCGATGATGGTGTCCTGCGCGTCGCGCAGGGCGGTGACGTTCACGACCGCCGGAAACCGGGTCCCGTCCTTGCGGATATAGGTCAGCTCATAGATGTCCTCGATGCCGCGCGAGGCCTTGAACACCAGGGCTTCGAAGCCGGGCGTGATCGGAGTGGCCAGCTCGGCGCTGAGGGCCTGGGCCCGGGCGATCAGTTCCTGGGGATCGGAAATGTCGGCGGGGGTGATGGTATTCATCACCTCGGCGGCGGTGTAGCCCAGCATCCGCTCGGCCCCGACATTGAAGATCTGGATCACCCCCCGCGCGTCGGTGGCGATGCTCGAGAAGTTGGCACTGTTGAAGATGGCACTCTGCAGGGCACCGGCCGCGACGATTGATTCTTCAGTCTGGCGATGCACCGCGACGGCCTCGCCCGGGATGGCGAACGCGCTGGCGGTACTCTCCGCTTTGGAAATGGGGATGGGGATTCCTAGCTCAGATGGACGACAACGAGGGCCGACGGGCCGTCGCATGGACTTAGGGGGTTAGAGTCTCGAGCAGTGCCCCCAGCGACAGGCCAAGGCCTTCGGGGGAGTAGGGCTTCCGAAGGAAGTGACCGCCATTCACGAACAGAGCCGACATCTCGGCGCTGAGCGGCGTTCCCGAGGTGTAGAGGACCCGCAGGTCGGGCCGGATCTTGATGGCCTGGTTGGCGACATCGTAGCCGCCCAGGGCCAGGGTCCGCAGGCGGATGTCGACAAATAGCGCGTCGATTGAACCTGATGCCGACAGATGCGCCAGGGCCTCCGTCAGATCACTGGCCATAAGGGGGCTGTGGCCCATGTCCTCCACGGCCCACTCTGCGGCCTGAAGGACGAAAACCTCGTCCTCAACAATGAGGATCGTCGCCATCAGAATGCCTGACAGCGGTGGCGCAGCGAGAGACGTGACATGTCGAGAGACCTCTGGCGCTCCTGTTGGACTGCCGACGCAAGTCCAAAACGCGCTCGCGCCGACAAGGTTCCACGCCCGACGGATAAATTTTCGCCGCCCTGCGAGGCGGGTCAGCCCTCCGCTGCCTGCTCCACTGCCAGGGCCAGATCGAGGGCCCGGGCCGCTTCGACCCCGGTGACAACCGGACGCGGGGTCTCGCCGCGTACCGCCGCCAGGAAGCCCGCGACGCTGAGGCCCAGCGGATCCTTGCCGGCCGGGGTTTCTGTGAAGTCCTCGATCAGCGGGAACGGGGTGGTGTTGCGGAAAGTGCGGGCCAGAAAGTCGATCTCGACCTCGCCGGAGGGATAGACCACCTTCATGGTCCGCTCGCGGGCCTCGGCGACGCGCGAGGCGTCGAACACGGCCGCGAAGCCGTTCTCGAACGTGGCCTCGACCTTGACCCAGTCCAGCGAGGTCGAGCGGGTGATGGCCCCCTCGCCTTCCACGGTCACGGGCTCGGCGGCGCAGAGGGCGAGCGCCAGGTCGATGTCGTGAATCATCAGATCCAGCACCACCGAGACGTCCAGATTGCGGTCCGAGGGCGTGCCGCGACGCACGGCTTCAAGGCGTAGGGGCTGCTCGGGAATGTCGAGCAGGCCCATGGCCTGGAACACCACCCGCTCCTGATGGCCGCAAGCCAGGGGCACGCCGGCCTTGCGGGCCGCGGCGACCATGGCGTCGGCATCTTGCGGCGTCACCGCCAGGGGCTTTTCCGAATAGACCGGCTTGCCCGCCTTCAGGGCCGCCAGGGCCGCACCGGCATGATGGACGGCGGGGGTGGCGACGGTCACCACGTCGACGGCGGCCAGGAAAGTGGCCATGTCGTCATAGGGCGTCGCGCCCAGGGGCTCGGCCAGGGCTGCCGCACGGGCGAGATCAATGTCGAACACGGCGACGAGATCAACGTCCGGCAGTTCGGCATACTTCTTGGCGTGATAGCCGCCGAACACGCCGGCACCGACAACGCCAGCCTTCAGGGGGGCCGTCTTGAGGATCGCTTGGGTCATGCCGGATGTCTAAACCGGTTCGCCGCCGGTTAGAAGCACTGAAGCATGACGTCAGGACAGGCTAAACAAGCGTTTAAATTAGAAACTCTCAGGGAAACGCCCCATGACCGCCTCACGCGAAATCCGACTGAAGAGCCGCCCTGTCGGGGTTCCGACCCATGCCGACTTCGAACTGGCCACCGTCGAGGTCGCTGCGCCTGGCGAGGGCGAGGTTCAGGTCAAGAACCTCTGGATGTCGGTCGACCCCTATATGCGCGGCCGCATGTACGACCGGGCCAGCTACGTGCCGCCGTTCGAGCTGGGCAAGGCCCTGCAGGGCGGCGCGATCGGCCAGATCGTCGCCTCGAACGATCCCGACTTCGCGGTCGGCGACATCGTCAACTCGATGTTCGGCTGGCGTGAGCTGTTCAACGTCTCGCCGGCCGCGATCCGGGCTGCCGGTGGCGCGCTGGGCGCCCTGACCAAGATCGACACCCACGGCCTGCCGCCCCAGGCCTTCCTCGGTATCCTCGGCATGCCGGGCATGACCGCCTATGCGGGCCTGCTGCGCGTGGCCGCCCTGAAGGACGGCGACGTGGTGTTCGTCTCGGCCGCCGCCGGAGCCGTCGGCTCGGTGGTCTGCCAGATCGCCAAGCTGAAGGGTCACACCGTGATCGGCTCGGCCGGTGGTCCGGACAAGGTGGCGTTCCTGAAGTCGATCGGCGTCGATCACGTCATCGACTACAAGGCCACACCGGACGTGGTGGCCGAACTGGCCAAGGTCGCCCCCAAGGGCATCGACGTCTATTTCGAGAACGTCGGCGGCGTGCACCTGGAAGCGGCCATCAATTCGGCCCGTCCGTTCGCCCGCTTCGCCCTGTGCGGCATGATCTCGCAGTATAACGAGACCGGTAAGCCGGTCGGCCCGTCCAACATCATCCAGGCCGTCGGCAAGAGCCTGCGGATGGAGGGCTTCATCGTCTCCAACCACTACGACCTCTATCCGGCCTTCGTGCAGGACATGGCCGCCTGGATGGGCGCCGGAAAGCTGCAGTGGAAGGAAACCATCGAAGACGGCGTCGAGAATGCCCCCGAGGCCTTCATCAAGCTGTTCAACGGCGAGAACCTCGGCAAGATGCTGGTCAAGCTGGCCTAACCGCCCGCTACCGGCACGGCCTGTCATCCCGGAACCGCTTCGCGCCATCCGGGATGACAGGTGCCACCCGCCCCTCGCGCCGGCGTGATCGGGCGTGATCAAGAGGGGCCGAGTGATCACGATCTCACGCCCTGAGTCGCCGTCGGGTTGCTCCTTTCGGGCTTTTTCAGCCCCACCTTGCGCCCGTCCGGATGCCGGAGTGCACGCGCAACGTCCGCCCGCTGAACGATCGGGCACGCGATTGAAGTCTTGAAATCCGATACATTTCAGATATTTATCAGAACAATCCCAACGCAAGCCCGTCCCGACGCCCAGTCAGTTCACGGCTTTTTTGCCGCGAACGCGACTGCCGCGTGATTTCTGGTAGCGATTTCGTGATCGAAGTTTTATTATAGGTCATGCCGGTGGCTCTCCACGCCGGACGTCGACCCCAAGCCTCAAGCCCTCATTCCCGGACGCACCGTCAGGTCGCGGCCGGTCGGAGCGCCTGAACCCGGCAAGGTCGACCTGACCGGAGAAGCCCGGCCCGCCCGGACAGACCGAGACGATGACCCGATGAGCGATCGCTCCAGCCTCTTCGACCTGCGGACCTCCACAAGCGTCGCGCTCGACCAGGTGCTTCAGCGCCGCGACACCGTGGAGATCCCGGCCGAGGCCCCTCTGGCCATGCCGGTGCAGCATCTGGCGTTCTGGCAGGGCGGTGCGCGCCGCGCCACCAGCGTCGTCTCCGACATGAACCTGCGCCGCTGGATCGTCGGTCTGGCCACCCTCTTCATGGGCGCGGCCGGCTGGAAGGCCACCTTCGACACCGTCGCCCTCGGCGGCATCACCCGGCTGGAAGCTATCGTCCTGACCCTGCTGGTGCCGCTGTTCCTGGCCCTGTCGCTGTGGTTCTGCACCGCCTTCGCCGGCTTCGTCATCCTGCTGGGCAAGCCCAAGGATCCGCTGGGCATCGACAGCACCAAGCCGATGCCCAAGCTGCGGGCCCGCACCGCCATCCTGATGCCGGTGCACAATGAAGACGCCACGGCGGTCTTCGCCCGCCTGCGGGCCATGGACGCCTCGCTGGCCGAGACCGGCGCCAGCCGCGCCTTCGACATCTTCATCCTCAGCGACACGCGCGACCCGGCCGTGGCGCTGGCCGAGCAGGCCTGCTTCGCCCGCTTCCGCCGTGAGGCCAACAGCGCCGTCTATTATCGCGTCCGCCAGGAAAACAAGGGCCGCAAGGCCGGCAACATCGCCGACTGGGTGAGGCGCTGGGGCAGCAGCTACGAGCACATGCTGGTGCTCGATGCCGACAGCCTGATGACCGGCGAGGCCATGGTTCGCCTGGCCGACGCCATGGAGCGTCACCCCGGCGCAGGCCTGATCCAGACCATGCCGATGATCATCAACGGCCAGACGATCTTCGCCCGCACCCTGCAGTTCGCCACGCGCCTGTACGGCCGCGTCGCCTGGACCGGCCTGGCCTGGTGGTCGGGCAGCGAGAGCTCGTTCTGGGGCCACAACGCCATCGTCCGCACCCGCGCCTTCGCCGAAACCTGCGGCCTGCCCTCGCTGGACGGCCCCAAGCCGTTCGGCGGCGAGGTGATGAGCCACGACGCCCTGGAAAGCGCCCTGCTGCGCCGCGGCGGCTGGAGCGTCCACCTGGCGCCCTATCTGGAAGGCTCCTACGAAGAGAGCCCCTCCAACCTGCTCGACTTCGCCACCCGCGACCGCCGCTGGTGCCGGGGCAATGTCCAGCACATCCCGCTGGTCGCCCTGCCCGGCCTGCACTGGCTGAGCCGCATGCATCTGGTGATCGGCGTGCTGAGCTATGTGCTCTCGCCGCTGTGGTTCATGGCCCTGTCGGCCGGGATCGTGTCGCGCCTGCTGATGCCCTCGCTCAAGAAGGCGGCCTTCACCATGGCCGACCTGCAGGCCGCCGCCCACGCCCTGATCGACTGGCGCGAGATCCAGGCCACCGCCTGGGCGATGATCATCACCTTCATCCTGCTGTTCGGCCCGAAGATCCTCGGCACCATCCTGGTCTTCTCGCGTCCGGAAGAGCGCAAGGGCTTCGGCGGCCGCCGCCGGATCGCTGCGGGCCTCAGCGTTGAAATGCTGCTTTCGGCTCTCGTCGCGCCCATGCTGATGTTCACCCAGACCCGCGCCCTGGTCGAGATCCTGGCCGGCAAGGTCGGCGGCTGGGCCACCCAGCGCCGCGACGCCGACAAGGTCAGCGGGGCTGAAGCCTTCCGCGCCATGGGCTGGATCTCGGTGACCGGCTGCGCCCTGGCCCTCGGCTTCTGGTTCACGCCGGACCTGCTGACCGCCACCGCCCCGATCCTCGCCGGCCTGATGCTGGCCGTGCCCCTGACCATGCTGGGGGCCCACAAGCTGGCCGGCCTGCGGGTCAAGGCCAACGGCCTGTTCATGACGCCGGAAGAGCGCCGCCCGCCGGCCATCGTCCGCGCCGCCCTCGGCCCGGTCTGCGAGCCGCCGGCCCGCTGGTTCGCCCGTGACGGCCGCACCGCTGCGGCGGCCGAGAAGACGGCCGAACAAACCGCCGTCTGATCGCAACGCCGCTGGCTCCCGCCGCCGGTCCGGAGTAGAAGCGCGCTTCGTTCATTCCTGACGGAGCCAACGCCGTGTCGCGCCTGTTCAGCGCCTATGTAATCGTCGACTGGAGCGCGGCGGCCAAACCCACCACGGGCGCGGATTCCGTGTGGATCGGCGTGCTCAAGCGCGACGTGCGCTTCCGGCTGACTTTCGAGAGCCACAACCCGGCCACGCGCCAGGAGGCTGAAGCCAAGCTGGCGGCCATCCTCGACGACTTCAAGAAGCGTGGCGAGCGGGCCCTGGTCGGCTTCGACTTCCCGCTCGGCTTCCCGCAGGGTTTTGCCCAGGCCCTGAACCTGCCGGGCGAGGCGCCGTGGCGCGCGGTCTGGGACCAGCTGAACAAGATGGTCAAGGACAAAGCCGACAACACCAACAACCGCTTCGGCGTTGGCTCGGAGATCAACCGGCGCCTGACCGGTGGCCCCTTCCCGTTCTGGGGCTGCCCGCCCAAGGACGCCCTGACCACCCTGCAGCCCAAGCGCACCCGCGAGCACGGCGAGGGCGACCTGGCCGAGTTCCGCTTTGCAGACAAAGCCGCCAAGGGCGCGCACTCGATCTGGAAGCTCTATTACAACGGCTCGGTCGGCGGTCAGGCGATCGTCGGCATCCCGGCCGCGCGCCGGCTGCGCGATGCCCGCAACGCCCGCGTCTGGCCGTTCGAGACGGGCTTCAAGGCGCTGACCGAGGCCGACCTGGACGGCGTCGATGTGGTGATCGCCGAGGTCTATCCCTCGCTGCTGAAGGCCGTTCCCGCCCCCGGCGAGGTCAAGGACCTGGCCCAGGTCAGGGCCCAGGCCGAACACTTCGCCAAGCTGGACGAGGCGGGCAAGCTGGGCGCCGTCTTCGCACCGGGCAAGGACGTCCCGGCCGAGGTGGTCGAGGCCGCCCAGGCGGAAGAGGGCTGGATTCTGGGGGCGTAGGCCGACGCCCCTAGAATTCTCCGATCAGCATGAGGCCCAGGACGGGCTCTGCGCCCGTCGCCACACGGCGGTAATTCACGAATGCGGCGCACTCCATGAGGGCGGAGTATTCGGCCGGACACCGCCTGTGAAACCCTGCTGCATCCTCGATCCTGAGAACGACCAGACCGCCCGGGGCAATGGACAGGCGGGTCATGCCGCTGGCCGGATCGTCAATTGAGGTCAGGCAATCGATCCACGCATCCATGTTCCTGCCGTAGAAATCAGGAAACCCCAGGACCTGAGCGAAAACATCGTGGAAGGTCTCGCGATCCACAATCTGAGCGGCCGGGATATCCACCACCAGCGTTTGCATGACCTAGCCCCGCCTGTCCCGCAGATCCAGCAGCCGGAACCGCGCCAGCAGGAAACCCGCGGACAGGAAGCTGGTGACGATCACCGACCAGACCACCCCTTTCAGCCCCATGCCCAGCGGGATGGCCAGCCACCAGGCCAGCGGGCCCATCACAAAGCCATAGCTGATGAAGTGGGTGATCGTGGGCACCCACACCTCGCCCCGGGCCCGCAGGGCCTGGGCCGCCACCACCTGCACGGCGTCGGGAGCCAGGAAGATGCAGGTCAGCACCAAGGCCGGCAGGATCAGGCCGAGCGCCGCAGGGTCAGTCGTATAGGCCAGCGCCACCCAGCTCTTGAGCGGCAGCAGCAGCGCGGCGGCGACCAGGCCGACCACGGCCGTGACGGCAAAGGCGATCCAGCCGGCTCGCGTCATGCCTGCCGGGTCCCGCGCGCCATAGGCCCGGCCCACCTGCACGGCGGTGGCGGTGGCGATGCCCAGCGGGATCATGAAGATCACGGCCGCGACGTTCAGGACCACCGCCCAGGCGGCGACGGCCAGGGCCCCGATCCAGCCGGCGACCAGGTTCATGGCCGCGAAGGCCGAGACCTCGAAGAAGTTGGAGGCCCCTGCCCCATAGCCGATCCGCCGCTGTTCGATCTCGGCGGCGCGGTCGAGCACCGGCTTGTCGAACACGCCGAGCGCGCGGGAATCCTTCATCCGCCAGACATAGAGGACGATGGCCACGATCATGAAGGCCCGGGCGATGAAGGTCGACCACGCCCCGCCCACAGCCCCGAGGGCCGGCAGGTCGAAGGTGCCCGGCACCAGTACGAGGTTGGCGGCCAGGTTCACCGCATTGGCGATCCACATGATGATCGTCACCGGCCCGGGTCGCCCCAGGCCTTCCAGCCAGAAGGTCACGGCCACAGCGACGGCATAGAGCGGCAGCGACAGGGCAAAGACGACCAGCGGGGCCGAAGCCCCGTCGGCCAGCCCGTCCTTCAGGCCGAGGCTGTGCAGGAACAGCGGCCCCAGCGCCGCCTGGAGCAGCATGCCGACCACGCCCAGCCAGGCCGCATAGACCAGGCCCCGCCGCAGGACGGCCCCGGTATCATGCGGCCGCTCGGCCCCCAGGGCCCGGGCGGTCATCACCTGCACGCCGGTCAGCAGGCCCACGGTCATGGTCACGAAGATCGAGGAAGGGGCCCAGGCCATGGCGTGAAAGCCCAGTTCGCGGGCCGAAAAGTGACCCACCACGATCGCGTCGGTCAGGCCCATGACCATGATACCCAGACGCGACAGCACCACCGGCCCGGACAGGCGCAGCAGTTCGATCAGATCGGTGCGGATGGGACCGGACCGCCCTGCGGGACCCGGTGCCGAGGCGGCCGCGTCGCGGGGCATGGCGAGAACTCTCAAAACTGGGCCGGCAAGGTGACCCAAGCCACCCGGCCGGGCAAGCCTGCTTTCTGGGCGAACCCGTTAGTGCGGCCACACCTCGTTCAGGACCCTGGCCTGGCCGTCCTTCCAGCTGACCTCCATGGCCGGGGTCCTGGGCTGGCCGGCGGCGAACAGCTCATAGATGATCATGCCGTCGTTCTGCTGGCTCTCAATGACCCGGACCGGGGCCACGGTGGCATGCGCCGCCCGGGCCGCGCTCTGAACGGCAGCCGGGGCGCTGGTCCAGGCGATATCGCGCTGGGTTTCGACGATCGCCCAAACGCCGGCGGTTTCCAGCAGGTCGAACTCGATCTCCGAACCGTCGGCCAGGACGCCCTCGACGTCGAAATAGCGGCGCGCCTCGCGCTGCTTCAGTTCGGCGGCCTTGATCGTCAGACCGGGCGCGGTGGCCCTGACCACCGCCACAACCTGGGCCGGCAGATCGGCGGCGGCGACGGGGGTGATCTTCGTCTCCGGCGCGCCGGCCACGGCGGCGGAGCCCATCAGGCCCAGAAGCCCGGCGAAGGACAGGAGAGCGAAAACAGGGCGGCTCTGCATGGGGGACCTTCCTCGGGGCCTGGGCCGGGCGACACGCCATCCTGCCTGAAACAGGCCGGACAGGCGATGCAAAGACGGTATCAATCAGCCTCTGCTGAACAGGGATTCGCCATGACCACCCGCCTCGCCCAGATCGCCCTGCTGGTCCGCGACTATGACGAGGCGCTGGACTTCTATGTCGGCAAGCTGGGCTTTGCGCTGATCGAGAACACCGACATGGGCGAGGGCAAGCGCTGGGTGGTGGTGTCGCCCGGGGACGGCGGCTCGCGCTTTCTGCTGGCCCGGGCGGCGGACGAACGGCAGCTCGACTGCGTCGGCGACCAGGGCGGTGGCCGGGTCTGGCTGTTCCTCAACACTGATGATTTCACATCCGACCATGCCCGGCTGAGCGCGGCCGGTGTGCGGTTTCTGGAGGAGCCGCGCCGCGAGCCCTATGGCAGTGTGGCGGTGTTCGAGGACCTCTATGGCAATCGCTGGGATCTGATCCAGCCGAAGGGATAGGCCGATGTTCCGCTTCCTGACCCTTCTGGGTGTGCTCGCAGCGCTGCTGGCCGGTCCGGCCCAGGCGGCACCGGCCAAGCCGCGGGTACTCTATCTGAGCCAGGCCGTCGGCTGGCGGCATGCGCCGGTGATCCGGCCGGACGGTGGTCTTGCCCCGTCTGAAATCGCCCTGGCCGAGCTCGCCCGCAGGTCAGGGTCCTTCACGCTACAGACGACCCAGGACGCCCGCGAAATCACCCCGCAGACACTCCAGGGCATTGATGTCCTGATGTTCTACACCACCGGCCCCCTGCCCATGGCGCCGGAGACCTGGCAGGCGATCCAGGCCTGGGTGGCCAGCGGCAAGGGGGGATTTGTCGGGCTGCACAGCGCCGCCGACACCGGCTGGCCCTATGACGGCCCCGGTCAGACCTACACCCGGTTCATCGGCGGCAAGTTCGCCGGCCATCCGTGGACCGAAGGCACACCGGTCACCATCGCCTCGGTCGCGCCTCACGCCATCACCGAAGCTTGGCCAGCCCGTTTTGGCTTCGCCGAAGAAATCTATCAGTACTCCGATTTCGATCCGGCTGGCACGCGGGTCCTGCAGGCGCTGGACTTCACCGGCACGCCCCTGAAGCGGCCCTATATGGTGCCGGTCAGCTGGGTGAAGCCCGTGGGTCGTGGCCGGCTGGTCTTCACCAATCTGGGCCATACGCCAACGACGTTCCACGAGCCGCGCTTCCAGGCCCAGGTGGTGGACATGGTGCGCTGGGCGGCGGGCCACGGCCGGGCTGACGCCGCGCCCAATCCCGAGCAGCAGGCCCTGTGGGCGATCCGCTCGCTTCTGGCCTATGACGGCCGCCAAGCGGACGAGATCGAGGCCCGCATGCAGCGCCTGGCCCGGACCGACCGCACATGGCGCGCTGAGGTGGCCGGCCGGATCGCCGGTCTGCGCCTGGTCTATCCGGACAAGCCTGACGGCGATCGCGCCCCGTTCGAGACCGCCTATCGCCCCTTGCTGGCCGAGGTACTGGCCCGCTCCGGCCGCTGAGCCATCACGGCTTGCGGCTGGACGGTGCCCCGGGCCGAACCGGCGGCTGGGCCGGGAACTCGATCCTGCTCATATCATAGCCGAGCGCCTCGACCTTGCGGGTCAGGCTGGTCTTCAGCTCGGCCGACGGCACCTCACGCGTGAAGATGAAGATGCGCTTCAGCTTGGGGTCACCGGCAATGAACCACTGGTAGTCGTCGTCACGATCGAGGATCCAGTAGTCCCAGGTGATCAGGAACGGATAGCGCACCCGAAGTTTGGCCAGGGTACCCGGGTCGAGCAGTTCTCCCCGCCCCTCGATGACCTTTTCCTTGCCGCCCGGTGCCCCGACCTCGCACGTATCGCGGACCGAGACGCGGTCCTTGCCGTTGAATTCGTAGTTCGTCGCGCCGGCCACGCAGCCGTCGGTGATGAACATCGGCGTGCGGGCGATCTCCAGCCAGCGGCCGCTATAGAGCCGCTGGGGATCTACCGGCTTGGCCGGCTGGGGGGCCGCAGCCAGCGCCGTTGAGGCCCATAGAAAGCCGGCGGCGAGAGTCAGCAAGGCAGTTCGGTTCATGACGTCGGGCTCCAGACCACTGCGGAAGGAACGACTCCCGAAGCCGAATGGATGCAAAGTCCTGTTCGGGAACGCCCTATCCCCGCGCCGGGCCGAAGGCGTCGGCCGACAGCCGCCGGGCGTGCTCGGCCAGGTCCTGCGGCCAGGCCGTGATCCGGGCCTCGAAAGCCGCGGCATCGCCGGCAAACAGCGCCCGCGTCGCCTCTTCAAATCCGGGCAGATCTCCGGCCAGGGCGCTGGCGAAACGGTAGGTCGCCTCGCGGGCCCGCCGGAGGCGGTCCGGAGCTTCGGCCTCACGCCGCGCGGCCTCCACCAGCTTGCGCAGGGCGACCGACGCCCCGCCCGGCTGGCCGGCCAGCCAGTCCCAGTGGCGCGGCAGCAGGGTCACCTCACGGGCCGTGACGCCGAGCTTGGGCCGCCCCCGCCCTCGCGGTCCGGCGTCCGTCGGCGCGTCGGGGGCGAGCCGTGCCGCGAGGGCCTCCGGCGTGCCGCTGAGATCAAGGTCGATCTGCCGGCCCTCGGGGTCGAAGATCAGGACCGGCCCGGCGCCGTCGCCGGCCGCACGGGCGGCCAGGGCCACATCCAGACGGGTGCCCCGGGCCAGACAGGTCCCGCCCTTGAAGGCGACGAAGTCCTCGCTCATCGGTTCAGGGTGCCGGCCTGCAGGGTCCGGCTCCAGACCTCGCGCTGCGCTTTGAACCATGAGGACCGCCCGACCGGCCCGAGGGTATCGTCCTCGAGGGTTTCGACGGTCTCGAACACGAAGGCCGCCTCGCCATGGCGCGTCCAGGCCGCCTGCAGGTCGGGCTCACGGTGCGAGCCGTGCTTCAGGCTGAACCAGATACCGCTCTGACGCGTGGAGAGATCGGGGGTCGCACCGACCCAGGCCTCGCCCGAGGCCGTGCAGCGAACGGCATAGATGCCGGCCGTCACCTTGCGGTCTTTGTAGTCGCGCACAAGCGCCTTGCGTCCGGTCATGTCAGTCTCCTGACCAGACTTTTACCCGGGTAGAACCCTCAGTCAATATAATCCGGGTAAAATACTCAGGGGGCGGCAGAGCGGAGCACCACATAGCCCCGCTCGACCATCCGTCGCAGGGCTTCATAGGCCTCGGCCAGTTCTTCATACGAGGCCCGTAGCTGGGCCAGACGGACCGTCTGCTCAGGGGTCGGCATGTGGTTGCTCTCGGTCAGCGCCAGCGCCCCGGTGACCCAGCGGGCCCGGGCATGGGCCGCAGCCACCGCCATATGCTGGAAACGCGCCGCATCGACATGACCGATCGCCTGACCGAGGACCGCCTTGTTCGAGGCAAAGGTCGTGTAGTCGATCTGCTCGAGCTGGCCGCGCAGCCGGCGCTGGACCTGGGCGTCGACATCGTCAGGCTCGAAATGGTCCTGTCCGCGGCGCCGGAAACTGGATGTCACGCTTGACGACATGCGTCCCTCCCGACCGGTCAGAGGCTGTCGCCCCATGCCGGATCAGCGACGAGCCTGCGCCAGACTGCTTAAGGGGTCGTTGCGTCGATCGCCTTTGCCCCACGATTGTTGCAGTTCACCGAGGAGCGCGAGCGCTGCGCGCCTGAAACTTCATCAGCCCCAGGCGGTTCAGAATATCAGACTAGACTTTCCGGAAACTGCCCTTTGAGAGGCGCTGTTGTCATTTCTTCAATTTTCCACAGATCAGACCCCGGCGACAAACCGAACATTAGAGATCCGGGCATCGCTTGAGTTTTTCGCCCGAACCGAGCAAGGTCCGCCCACAAATACTCGAATCTCCGCCAATGGGGGGTCCATGGCTCGCGGCACGAAACGACTGGCGCTTGTTCTTATGTCCAGCGCCGCACCGGCCCTCGGCGGCCTGCTCGGCCTCGGGACGGTGATGGCCCTTCCCGCCGCGGCCCTGGCAGCCGACGAATGCGGAGCCGTCGCCAGCCAGACGGTGACCTGCACGCCCGGCAACTACAATACCGGCATCGGCTATGCGCCGGCCACGCCGGTGACCGTGACCCTGCAGCAGGCTCCGACCGTTGCGGTAAACGTGACCAATGGCGGGCTGCGGGTGCTCAACACCACCAATGACGCCATCACGGTCGGCCGTTCTGTTACCGGGACCCTGACCTCGGCGAGCCCGGCCCTGACGATCCTGAACTTCACAGGCGCCGGCATCAACCTGGGATCCTCCCAGGGAGCCATCAACCTTGACCTGTCTGCGCCGGCCACGGACGCCGGGCTTGTCGTACGCGGGGTCAGCGACGGCATTCACATCGAAACTGGCTCCACGGCCAACCTTACCCTCACCCAGGGCCAGATCTTCGCCAACAACGGCGACGCCGTCGACATCACCGCCGGCGGCGCGATCACGGTCGCGACCGGGGCAGCCCGGCTGCAGGCCACCGGTGGTGCCGCCCTGCTGGTGACCCAGACAGGCCCATCAGGGGCCATCAATGTGACCACGGAGGGGCCGCTCGTCGCCGCTACCCGCGCGATCGGTGACGGGATTTCCATCGGGGCCCAGGACCCGACCAACACCGACGTGATCAATGTCAACGCCCGCGGGGCGATCACGGTCGGCGGTTCCGGCGTTCGCGTCACCTCCACTGGTGCCCGAAACGTCAATATCACCACCAGCGCCAGCGCTCCGATCATCGCGGAAAGCGACGGGATCTTCGCCCAGACCTCCGGTACGGGCGCGCTGAACGTCACCACCAATGCCAATGTCACCGGCGACGCCAACGACGGCGGCGTGGGTAACGCCATCAACCTGATCACGGCCAACGGCGCACTCAACCTGACCACTGCTGCGGGCACGACCCTGTTCGAGGGCGCGACCGCCCCGCCTGCCGGCGTCGCCAAGCGTCTGATTTCGGCGGTCAGCACCAACGGTACGATCACCGTCAACAACGCCGCCGCTCTGCAGAACAGCGACCTTACGAACAGTGGCGGCGGCGGCTTTGCCACAGGCATCTATGCCCGCACCGCCGGCGGCGGGGTTTCGATCACCAACACCGGCACCATGGGCACCATCCAGAGCCCCCTGGGTGCCATCGGAATCGATGCCGCCGTCACCGGGGGATCCGGTGATCTGGTCGTCAGCAATTCCGGAACCCTTCGCACCTTCGGCTCGGCCGTGATTACGCTGTCGAACACCGGCACCGGCAATCTGCGCCTCGACTCTGACGGCGTGATCAACGCCCCGGCCCTGTTTGCCGTCTCCACCTTCGCCGCCAGCGGCACCAGCACCCTGAATGTTCGCGCCAACCTGACCTCGACCAACGGCACTGCAGTCCGGGCTCAGTCCTTCTCGGGCGCGATCAATGCCAGCGTCGCCAGCGGCGTCCAGGTGGCCGGGGCCGGCGGCTTTGCCCTGACCTCGAGCAGCGGGGCCCTGGCCCTGACCAATGCCGGCGGGATCGAAACGACGGTCGGTGGGGCCTCGGCGGTTGGATTCTCGACCTCGGGTAACGCCAGCCTGACCAATTCCGGCACCATCACCGGCCTTGGCCCCTCGTTCGACCGCGCTGCGGTGTCGTTCAACAACGCGGCCCAGATCAATCTGAACAACAGCGGCACGATCACCACGGGTCGCGGCGACCATGCCGGCTATGCCGTCAGCGTCTACAGCACCCTGCTGAACACCCCGACCGCGATCACCTGGAACAACACGGCCAGTGGCGTGATCAACGGGGCCATCGACAACCGCACGGCCGGTGCCATGACCTTCGGCAATGCCGGGACCTGGTTCACCGCCGGCATGCAGTCGAACTTCAGTTCGTCCGACATCAGCACGCTTAACAATAGCGGCCTGATCCAGGTCGGCCTGACCAATGCCGGCGCACCGGCCACCACCACGACCCTGGCCGGCCTGAGCCGCCTCAACAACACCGGTACGGTCAGCCTCTCGAACGGCGTAGCCGGCGACATTCTCAGCCTCACCGGTGCCTATGTCGGCGGGACCGGGGCCCAGGTTCGGATCGACCTGCTGGGGTCAAGCGCCGACCGGCTGGTGATCGGTGGAACCGCGACCGGGTCTACCACGGTCATTATCAACTCTCTCGGCACGCCGGGGGCCTTCAGCAAGACCGCTATCGCCCAGGCTGCCACGGGATCGAGCGCCACAGCCTTTGTGCTGCCGAGCGGAACCCTGCGCCAGGGCCTGATGCAGACGGGGATCGTCTACGACACCGCCTCGAGCATCTATTCGCTGATCCGCATCCCGGATACGGCAGCGATCGAGACGGTGAAGTTCGCCGAGATCCGCCGCAATGTGTTCTTCAAGGCCGAGGCGGCCTGGTCGTCGCATCTCGAAAACTATCGTACCCTGGCCCTGCTTGAGGATGCCCCGGAAGGCGTCCGCACCTGGGCCCAGCTGTTCGGCGGCGAAGAGCGCTTCGAAGACGCCCGCACCTTCGCCCCGCTCGGCGTCCAGACCCGCTATCGCCTCGACTATGACCAGAAGCATGCCGGTGGCCAGTTCGGCGTGGACGTTCTGCAGGGCATGAGCACGGGCGTCGCCGTCCTGGGCGTCACTGCCGGCTATGCCAGCTCGCGCGCGACCTTCAAGGAAACCCACGACACCTATGAGGTGAAGGGCTTCAACATCGGGGCCTATGCGTCCTACGCGCCCAACACCTGGTTCATGAACGCCCTGGTCCGCTATGACCGTGCCGACGGCGACATCGAAAGCTCATATGCCAGCTACCGGCAGTCGCTGAAGACAAGCCAGTTCGCCGCGACCCTGGAAGCCGGCAAGCACATGACCCTGGGCAATCTGTTCGTGGAACCCTCGGCCAGCGTCACCGCCAGCCGGGGTTCGGTGGCCCGCAAGGGTCAAGACCAGTCCCTCAACAACTACAGCGTCCAGGACGTTACGGTAGCGCTGCAGCGCGACAAGACCGTCCGGGCCAAGCTCGGTGTCCGGGCCGGATCCAAGCCCTACAAGGCCATGGGCGGCGTCCTGACCCCCTATGTCGCGGTGGCGGCGGTCAATGACTTCGGCGGCAAGGACAAGGTCATCTTCAACCCCGCCGCCGATGCGGTCTCCTTCTCCAACCGGGCCGGCGGAGGCTTTGCTGACTTCCGGGTCGGGGCCCATCTGGCCCAGGCCGGCGGACTGGAGTTCCAGGCCGAGGCCGGGGGCGACTACGGAAGCCATGTGACCGGCTACGGCGCGCGCTTCACGGTCAAGCGCAGCTGGTAACGGCTCACGCCGCGCCGAGAAAGACCAGGACCCCGGCGCCCACAGCGCCGGGGTTTCGCTTTGGGGGCTCACGGCGGGGGCGGCTTGACGATCATCGACCGAAGCCCGACGCTACGGTAGCAGCCCTCGCGCCCGGCCCTTTGGGCCGGAGTGCCGAAGCGGGGTCTCGGAAGGGGGAAGACGGACATGCGCTTCAAGGCAAACTTCACGGTCCTGGCTCTGGCCCTGGCCTGCAGCGGGCTCGTGGCCACACAGCCGGCCTTTGCAGCGCAGCCGCGCGGAGAGACCTGGGGCAAACCGGGGATTTCGTTCCTGCAGTACCGCACGGACGCCGTGGAATGCGCCTATGACGCCGAGACCAAGGCCCCGGTGAGCATTCCGCCGGTGGACCTGGCCTTCATGACGGACTCCGCGCAGATGGACAGCCGGCCGCCGCAGGACATGACGGCACCCGCGCCGGACATGAATGCCGTTCTCGACTATGCAGCCCAGGCCCAGATGCGGATGGACCGGGCCTGGCGCAATGTCGCCAGGCAACTGGAACCGGCGCTGACGGCCTGCCTGAAATCGCGCGGCTATCAGCGCGTCAAGCTCAACGACGAGCAGGCCGGCGAGTTGCGTCGCCTCAAGCCCGGTACGCGGGCCCGCAATGTCTATCTGTGGAGCCTCGCCGTCGATCCTGTGGTCCTGAGCGAACAGGCGCGCAGCGAACCGGTCGAGCGCAAGAGCCAGAAACGCTGATCTCTCAAGTCTTTAGGAGACCGGCTTCATGCATGCGGCTTCGACGACCGTTTCGTCGAAGGTCCCGGCTTCGGGCTTGATCCAGTTGCGATCGGAGAAGTTGGACGCCACCGCTTCACCGCTGAGATTGTTCTCCGGATAGCGAACGACCGCGAGGCTGCGGTAGGCACGGGCCTCGCAGTCGATATCCTGGGCCAGGCGCTCGGAGCGGTACGGCACGGGAGGCGAGGTCTCGGACTCGACCTGCTGGAGTCTGAACTCATGCCGGACCCAGACCCTCTGATAGCGCGAGCCTTCCGGAGCCTTGCCGGTCTTGGCGAACATCAGGACCGTCTTGTCGGCCCCTAGGCCCAGAAAGGGCCAGCCGATGGCGCGAACCTCGCGTGACCAGGGTGGGAGGGTGACCTTCTTGCCGGCCGCGGTCACCGTCACAGCGTCGACATTGGCTGGGGCCTCCTGGGTCGCAGCCGCCTGCCCGCTCAGAAGCAGGCCCAATGCCCATCCCATCATCGCCACACCTCCGCTGACTGATACCGCTACCCTATCGCGTTTGGGCGCGAAAGAAAGCCAACCGCGACCCTGACGCGAACGGCCGCCTGTGACGGCGGCATAACGCCATTTCGTCAGAGTTCGGCCCATCTTGACGCTTGCGCCAAATTCGAACGCCCGTAAGACTTCCCTTTGGGTAAAGGGGAATTTGTAGTGAGTCCGACCACCGACGCCGCCGTTTCGCCGCTCATGGCCGACGGTGGGGCTGACGCCGCCGAAACCGAAGCCGCGACCAAGAACCTCGTGTTCATCGCCGCCGAGCGTCTGTTCGCCCTGCACGGCTTCCAGAACGTCTCGGTGCGCGACATTACGGCTGCGGCAGGGGTCAATCTGGCCTCGGTGAACTATCACTTCGGCTCCAAGGACGCGCTGCTGTTCGAGATCTTCCGGCGTCGCACGGCGGAGCTGAACCGCGAACGGGCGCGGATGCTGCACGAGGCCAACGACCGCCATCAGGGCAAACCGCCCGTGCGCGAGGTTCTGGCCGCCCTGCTCACCCCGCCGCTGCGCTGGCTGGCGCCGGATCACGAACGCCGGATCTCGCTGCAGTTCCTGATCCGGGCCCGCAGCGAGGGCACGGACGACATCCGGCAGGTCCTGAAGACCGACGTCTCGCACCTGCGCCGCTTCTCGGACGCCCTGCTCTCGGCGCGTCCGGACCTGTCGCCGGAAGAGGTCTACTGGCGGCTGCACTTCACCCTGGGCATGCTGCACAACAACCGCTTTGCCGAGTTTGACCGCCTGAACGTGCTGTCGGAAGGCACCACCAGCGAAGCCGATGTCGTGGCCCTGCTGGCCCGCATGCTGGCCTTTGCCGAGGCGGGCTTCGCGACCCACTGATCGGCTCCCGCCCGGGGACGTGGCGGCATCCGGGATCAGGCTTGGGGGTGCCGGCTGGGCCGGAACCAGTCGCTCGCTCACGGGTTAAGACCTGCGATGGCTGGCCCAAATCCCCCCTTCTCCGCCCTGTCGCGACCTGCCGATGGTCACGCCGTGACACCCCCGGAGGGTGGAAAGGCCATGACCCAGGGCTTTCAGCACCAGACCCTCGGCAAGAGCTGCGCGGCACCGCGCACCGAACCCCGCCCCCAGAACGGCCAGAAGTCCGACGAGGCTTGCCTGCAGATGGAGGAGCGGCGCAGCTTCCAGCCCCGCCCAGGTCACTGAGGCCGGGTGGTCCGGTCAGGCTCGCGCGGCGGCGATCCGGCCCCGTGCGATCACGTCGGCGACCAGGTTGGCCGGTCGCTTCTCGGCGATCGACTGGTCAATCACCTCGGCCAGGGTCAGGGCCAGACGGTCGAGCTTGTCGGCCACCCAGACACCATCAAAGGCCGTGCCGGCTTCCAGAGCGCGGATCTCGGCTGCGACATTGATGATGCCGCCGCCATTGATCACATAGTCGGGGGCGTAAAGGATCCCGCGATCGAACACGGCCTGGCCGATCATCGCATCGGCCAGTTGGTTGTTGGCGCCGCCGGCGATGACCTTGACCTTCAGCCGCGGCAGGGTGGCCGCCGAGACGGCCCCGCCGAGCGCGCAGGGGGCGAAGACGTCGGCCTCGACGTCGAAAATGGCGTCCGTCGGCACGATGGTCGCGCCCGTCGCCGCAGCAACCTCTTGCAGGGCGGTCTGGTTGACGTCGGCAATGGTCAGGATGGCCCCGGCGGCGTGGAGCTTCTGGGCCAGATAGGCCCCGACATGGCCCACGCCCTGATCGCCACGTGAACGCCATTGAGATCACGGTTCAGGGCCCGCTCGACGCACAGCCGTACGCCGCGGAACACGCCCTCGGCGGTGACCGGCGACGGGTCGCCCGACGCCGCCGCATGGCCTTCGAGACCGGCGACATAGCGGGTGGTTTTGCGGGTGCTTTCCAGGTCAGACGGCGAGACGCCGACATCCTCGGCCGTCCAGTAGTTCCCGCCCAGGCTGTCGACCGCACGGCCGAAAGCCTCGAACAGTTCCGGCGTCTTCTGGCTGCGGCTGTCGCCGATGATCACGGCCTTGCCGCCGCCGAAGTCGAGATCGGCCATGGCGTTCTTGTACGACATGCCGCGCGATAGCCGCAGGGCGTCGGTCAGGGCCGCTTCGCTGCTGGCATAGTCCCACATGCGGCAACCGCCGGCCGCCGGCCCGCGCGCAGTGGAATGGACGGCGATAATCGACTTCAGACCGGTTTTTTCGTCGAAGAAGGAATGGACGCCTTCATGTCCCTCGAAATCGGGGGAATCGAACAAGGTCATGCCGCAGGTCTCGCCTCAGACAGGAAGAATGCGCCGGGGTGTACGCTCCCTGACGCGCCCTCACAACCCCGAAGCGGCATCGCGGGGTTTCGGGACCATCGCTTCCATGGCCATGACGTCGAGCGGGATGGCCGGCGCGCCCGAGGGCAAGGGGGCCTCCGGGGCCCGAAGATAGCGCTCGACATCGCGCCAGACGACCTTCGCCTGCCGGTCGACCAGCAGCAGGTGGAAGCCCTGCGCATAGCAGGCCGTACGGGCGGACGGCTTTAGCTGCCGCACGGCCTCGACCGTCGCCGGCTTGGGAATGATGTGATCGTTGACGCCATAGAAATAGCCCGTCGGCACCGAAAGCCGGCCCGTCGCCCGCGAGGCCCGTTCCATCAGGCTGACCAGGCCATAGATGGTGTCGGACCGCGCGCCCCAGATCATCAGTGGGTCGCGCCCCATGCGGCGCAGTTCGTCGAGATTGTCGCTGGGCATGAC
>Ga0187845_1000462_pt1 | contig 24052 bp, 29 predicted proteins | sample SpaLakP09_SKY_68_FD_134515 | JGI IMG/M metagenome (GOLD analysis project Ga0187845, IMG submission 134515) | Oligotrophic lake water microbial communities from Sparkling Lake, Wisconsin, USA - SP09_SKY_68 | ecosystem: Environmental > Aquatic > Freshwater > Lake | place: USA: Sparkling Lake... | reverse complement strand
TCATGTCGCCGTCCTTCGTGGGCATCGTGCCGTCCATCGAGATGGTCATCTACGCAGCCGTTGGCGGGCGCATGAGCCTGGTGGGCGCGGTGATGGGCGCGTTGCTCGTGAACGCCGGCAAGACGCTGTTCTCCGAGACGCTGCCCGACCTGTGGCTCTTCATGATGGCCGCGCTGTTCATCGGCGTGACCATGGCCTTCCCCGACGGCCTGGCCGGGTTGTGGGAGCAGAAGGTCAAGCCCTGGTGGGAACGCAAGCAGGCCGCTCGCCGCGCGGTTCGCGAGGGCGTGGCCGCAGCTCAGGCCTCGTGGCCGCTGCCGCCCGCGCCGCGCGCCGCAGAGCCCCCCAGCCTCGCGGCCCGCCCGCAGAGCCAGCACGCCTGACCATCGACGGAGCCCCCATGAGCAACACTGACTACGCCCTCGCCGTCGAAGACCTGACCGTCTCGTTCGACGGCTTCAAGGCCATCGACAACCTCACGCTCTACGTCGACAAGAACGAGCTGCGCGTCATCATCGGCCCCAACGGCGCCGGCAAGACGACGCTGCTCGACCTGATCTGCGGCCGCACCCGCGCCAGCGCCGGCAGCATCAAGTTCCGCAACGTCGAGATGACCAAGCTGCCCGAATACACACGGGTGCGCCGCGGCATAGGCCGCAAGTTCCAGACGCCCTCCATCTACGAGAACCTGTCGGTGTTCCAGAACCTGGAGGTGTCCTTCCCCAAGGGCCGCTCGGTGTTCGGCGCGCTGGCCTTTCGCTGCACCGACGAGGTCCGCGAGCGGGTGCGCCTGGTGGCCGAGGACATCGGCCTGCTGGACAAGCTCGACACCGAGGCCGGCCTGCTCAGCCATGGGCAGAAGCAGTGGCTGGAGATCGGCATGCTGCTGATGCAGGAGCCCGAGCTGCTGATGCTCGACGAGCCCATCGCCGGCATGAGCGCCCGCGAGCGTGAGCTGACGGCCGAGCTGCTGCAGCGCATCTGCAAGAACCGCTCGGTCATCGTCATCGAGCACGACATGGAGTTCGTCAAGCGGATCGCCCACAAGGTCACCGTGATGCACCAGGGAAAGATCCTGGCCGAGGGAACGATGGACAAGGTCCAGATCGATCCCAAGGTCATCGATGTGTACCTCGGCCACTGACCCGGAGAACCACATGCTCAACGTCAAAGACCTCCACGTCGCCTACGGCCAGAGCGAGGCGCTGCACGGCATCTCGTTCGAGGGCAACACCAAGGAAACCATCGCCATCATGGGCCGCAACGGCATGGGCAAGACCACGCTGTTCAAGAGCCTGATGGGGGTGCTGCCGATCAAGTCCGGCTCAGTCAGCGTGGCCGGCCAGGAGATTTCGCGCATCGAGAGCTACCAGCGCGTGGCTCAGGGCATTGCCTACGTGCCGCAGGGCCGCATGATCTTCCCGACTCTGACGGTGGAGGAGAACATCCAGACGGGGTTGGAGAACAGCCGCACACGGCGCATCCCCGAGGAGATCTATGCGCTTTTCCCCGTGCTGTGGGACATGCGCAGCAGGAAGGGCGGCAGCCTCTCCGGCGGCCAGCAGCAGCAGCTCGCCATCGCGCGGGCCCTGGTGACCGAGCCCAAGGTGCTGCTGCTGGACGAGCCCACCGAGGGCATCCAGCCTTCCATCATCAAGGACATCGCCAAGGCGCTCAACGAGATCCGCAAGCTGCGCGACATCACCATCGTCGTCAGCGAGCAGGTGCTGAGCTTCGCGATGGACGTGGCCGACCGCCTCTTCGTCATCGAGGGCGGCCGGCTGGTGCACGAGACCGCGCGCGCCGACACCGACGTCGACCGCATCAAAGCCTACCTGTCTGTCTGACCTGACCATCCAAGAGGAGAACACGCCATGGCCGAAACCCTGATTGCCGTTGACCTTCAGCAGTCGCCGCTGGAGAACCCGCTCATCCACAACCGCTGGCACCCGGACATCCCGATGGCCGCCTGGGTGAACCCCGGTGACGAGTTCGTGCTGGAGACCTACGACTGGACCGGCGGCTTCATCAAGAACAACGACAGCGCCGATGACGTGCGCGACATCGACCTGTCGACCGTGCACTACCTCTCGGGCCCCGTGGGCGTGAAGGGCGCCGAGCCGGGCGACCTGCTGGTCGTGGACCTGCTGGACATTGGCGCCAAGCAGGACAGCCTCTGGGGCTTCAACGGCTTCTTCAGCAGGAACAACGGCGGCGGCTTCCTCGTCGATCATTTCCCGCAGGCACAGAAGTCCATCTGGGATATCCACGGCATGTTCACCAAGAGCCGGCACGTGCCGGGCGTGAACTACGCCGGCTTGATCCACCCCGGCCTCATCGGCTGCCTGCCCGACCGCAAGATGCTGGAGGCGTGGAACACCCGCGAGGTTGACTTCATCGCCACCAACCCGACGCGCGTGCCGCCTCTCGCCAATGCGCCGTTCGAGCCCACCGCCCACATGGGCCAGCTGACCGGCGACGCACGCGACAAGGCGGCGGCCGAGGGCGCCCGCACCGTGCCGCCGCGCGAGCACGGCGGCAACTGCGACATCAAGGATTTGTCGCGCGGCTCCAAGATCTTCTTCCCCGTCTACGTGGACGGCGCCGGTCTGTCGGTGGGCGACCTGCACTTCAGCCAGGGCGACGGCGAGATCACCTTCTGCGGCGCCATCGAGATGGCTGGCTGGGTGCACATGAAGGTGACGCTCATCAAGGGCGGCATGGCCAAGTACGGCATCAAGAACCCGATCTTCAAACCCAGCCCGATCACGCCCAACTACAACGACTACCTGATCTTCGAAGGCATCTCCGTCGACGAGTACGGCAAGCAGCACTACCTGGATGTGCACGTCGCCTACCGTCAAGCCTGCCTGAACGCCATCGAGTACCTGAAGAAGTTCGGCTACTCCGGCGCCCAGGCCTACTCAATCCTCGGCACGGCACCGGTGCAGGGCCACATCAGCGGCGTCGTCGACATCCCGAACGCCTGCGCCACGCTGTGGCTGCCGACGCAGATCTTCGACTTCGACATCAACCCCAGCGCGGCCGGGCCGGTCAAGCACATCGACGGGTCCATCGACATGCCCCTGTCGCCGGATCTTTGAGGAAAGGGCAGCCATGCCGACCTACGACTACGACTGCTCACTTTGCGGTGGCTTCGAGGCGATCCGCGCCATCAGCCAGCGCGACGAACCCGCCATCTGCCCGGACTGCGGCGACCTCGCGCCGCGCGTGATGGTGGCCGCACCGCGGCTGCGTCTGCTGGAGGCGTCGACGCGTTACGCGATGGACGTCAACGAGACCGCCCGCCACGAGCCGCGCCGCTCGGGCGACTACGCGCGCCTGCGCCACCCCAGCGGCTGCGGCTGCTGCAACACGTCGACGCGCAAGAAGGCGACCGTGACCGCGCCCAACGGCGCCAAGTCCTTTCCTTCCAAGCGCCCCTGGATGATCAGTCACTAGGAAATCACACCATGATCCACGGCGACATTTCGAGCAGCAAGGACACCGTCGGTGTAGCGGTCGTCAACTACAAGATGCCGCGGCTGCACAGCAAGGCCGAGGTGTTGGACAACGCCCGGCAGATCGCCCGCATGGTCGAGGGCATGAAGCAGGGCCTGCCGGGGCTGGATCTCGTCATCTTCCCGGAGTACAGCACCCACGGGATCATGTACGACCCGCAGGAGATGTACGCCACCGCCGCCACCGTGCCGGGCGACGAGACCGACATCTTTGCGGCCGCATGCCGCAAGGCCAAGGTCTGGGGCGTGTTCTCGCTGACTGGCGAGCGCCACGAGCAGCATCCGCACAAGGCGCCCTACAACACGCTGATCCTGATGAACGACCAGGGCGAGGTCGTCCAGAAGTACCGCAAGATCATGCCGTGGACGCCCATCGAGGGCTGGTATCCCGGCGACCGCACCTACGTCAGCGAAGGCCCCAAGGGCCTGAAGATCAGCCTCATCATCTGCGACGACGGCAACTACCCCGAGATCTGGCGAGACTGCGCGATGAAGGGCGCCGAGCTCATCGTGCGCTGTCAGGGCTACATGTACCCGGCCAAGGAGCAGCAAATCCTCATCAGCAAGGCGATGGCCTTCGCCAACAACTGCTACGTGGCGGTGGCGAACGCGGCGGGCTTCGACGGGGTCTACAGCTACTTCGGCCACAGCGCGCTCATCGGCTTCGACGGCCGCACACTCGGCGAGTGCGGCGAGGAAGAAATGGGCATTCAGTACGCCGCGCTTTCCAAGAGCCTGATCAGGGATTTCCGCAAGAACGGCCAGAGCGAGAACCACCTCTTCAAGCTCCTGCACCGCGGATACACCGGCCTCATCAATTCCGGTGAGGGCGACCGCGGCCTGGCGACCTGCCCGTATGGCTTCTACACCGACTGGATCAACGACCCCGATGGCGCACGCAACCGCGTCGAAGCGCTAACCCGCCACACGGTGGGCACGGAGGAAGCACCGATCGAGGGCTTGCCGAATCCGCATACGGTCAACGATCGCTGAAGTTCGCTGGTTGCTTCTCAAGCAGACCTCATTCGTTCAGATCGGCTAGCCGAGAAGTCTGCTCGGGGCTGCTTGCGCCGAGTTTGCGGTGCCGCACCCACTCTCGCCCCCCCCAGGGCAAGGCTGACTGTCGGTACGCGCTGCCCTTCGCACCGCCGCTGGGCCGCCGAATCCCATGACGCCTCGCGCCAGATTTCGCGGCACTGGTCTCGATGACTGCAATGTGCCCTGAAGCGACACTCGCTGTCCTGATTTCTGCTCCACGGAGCTGCCGGTCGGACCCGCACACAGGCAGGCGCCCAAAGGATCCCTCGCATACGGCGTTGTCCGGCGGGCACTCTTTGCGCGGCATGGCGCGAAGCAGCTTCGCGTCAGCGATCCGGGTCAGCCAGCCCGACCATCGACAGTGGCTGCCACGATCCGAATGCACCCAACGGCCGCTCGCCGCGGGCAGCGACCTTGTTGATGGCGGGATCCCACTTCTTGTTGATCAGCTCGGCTCTCCGCCACGTGCCCACTGCTCCGCCCAGGTGGAAAGCGGCAGCATCAACTCGAACAGCTCGCGACCGCGCGGCGTCAGGAAGTAGCCGGCCCCGTCGTGGTCCACGAAGCTGGCGCTGCGAAGTTCCTTGAGCCGAGTGTTGAGCAAGCTGGGGTTGGTGTCACAGGCGTCCTGAAGCGCGCGGAAATTCAGCGGCTCGCCGCGCAGTTCCCACAGCAGCCGAAGCGCGCCTCGTCTGCCGAGCAGGTCGAGCAGCGCCATCACGGGCCGCCCGGTGCGGGAACCGCGCACGGGTCCTCTTGGAACAGGGTGTCGGGAAGAAGCCATGCTTTACTTTTTATAGCAGCAGTTCTAGGATGCTACAAAAAGCATAGCAGCAACCCTGGAGCATCCGATGACCGCACGCATGCACCCCCTGGAGCCGCCCTTCGCGCCGGCGCTGGAGGCTCAACTCGATGCCGTGATGCGGGGGCGACCGCCGCTGAGGCTTTTCACGACGCTGGCGCGCGACGAGCGGCTATGGAGCAAGTTCACCGCGGGTTCGCTCCTCGACCGCGGCCACCTCACCGTGCGTCAACGCGAACTGGTGATCTGCCGCACCACCGCACGCTGCCGCGCCGAATACGAGTGGGGCGTCCACATCGCGGCGTTTGGCGCCAAGGCCGGCCTCACCGAGCAGCAGGTTCACGCACTCGTGCACGGTGATGCCGACGACGAGGTCTGGGGCGCTGACGATCGCCTGCTGATCGCGCTGAGCGACGCATTGCACGACGACTGCGATATCGGTGATGCTCTGTGGCAGGCACTGCGCACGCGCTTCAGCGAAGAGGCCCTGCTCGAACTGCTGATGCTGGCCGGCTTCTACCGGACGGTGAGCTACCTCGTGAAAGCGCTGCGCCTGCCCCTCGAGCCGCAGACGCCGCGATTTCCCGCCTGAAGCCGGATCGGCGGCGGCGACCGAACTCTCTAACCCCTGCAGACCCACAACCTTTCGCTCAGTGCTGGCCAGTGTTGCGCGGGTACTTCGGCGACGTGCGCCCCGCGGCCACGATGATCTGCGCCAAGCTTCTGGATCCGAGGATGCTCATCGAGATCGAAGTCACGGCGCTTCGTCGCAAGGCCTGAACTCCGGCCTCGCCCGCGGGCGACCCAGGTCAGCGGGCCGGGTGGATCACTTCCAGATGGAAATCAACACTAGAGCCTCAGTGGCGTTATGGAGAGCTGTCCATAACGCTGCGGTGCCCCCCACCTTGGGGGGCAGAACCGGCGCGACCGCTGTGGCCGTGCGCGCCGTCTCCTATCCTCAGGCGCTGTCTGTCATGCCACGCCCGAAAGGAGCCCCGAAATGCCCATCCGATTGCGACGCCATTGCGCCACGATAGCTTGCGCCGTTGCGTGCTCGCTCTCGATCACCACGCTGGCCGCCGCCACTCCGGCCCCGGCGCCCGGCCCGGTGTCGGGCGTGCTCAGCGGCGACGAATGCTCGCCGCGCACCAACCTGGCGGGCGCAGCGTCCGTCGGCGGCGCCAGCCTGCGCCTGGCCGCCCGCACTGCCGTCTGGAACATCGGCGCCGGGACCTGTGCGGTGACCTATAGCTTCAGCCGCACCTTCACGCCGCAAACGTCGGGCTACTACACGCTCGCCAACAGCTTCTTCGGCACTTTGGACTTCCGATCGGCCGACTTCACGGGCAGCTTCGCACTGCGCCTGGACAGCGGTCTGGCGGGAGTCGCCGGGTCGGGTCTGGTCAGTGAAACCTCCCAGATGGTGAATACGCCCATCCTGAGCGCCGACTTCAGCGGAAGCGGAGTCAGTCCCGAATTCGGGCTCTTTGCGGGGCACGCCTACTCGTGGGTCAGCACGTTCAGCCTTTCGACCACGACCTACAACGACTTCTCGATGGACGCTCCGGTGAAGTTTGAGGGGTCTGTGCACAACGCCTCCGACTACAACGTTCGATCGGCCCTGACGTTCGTGCGCGCGGCCGACATCCCCGACCCCGACCTGCCGCCGGTCCCCGAGCCCGGCACCGGGGTGATGCTTGCCGCCGGCGTGCTCGCGCTGGCCGCGGCGAGACGCCGGCGATCCTGATGCACGAGCCGGCCGCCCTCAGCCCGTCCTGAGCCGCCCGGCATCGCGCCACACCGGCACACGTCGCCCCATGCCGCCCTGGGGTCAGGTCACTGGGTTGGAGTTCAGCCGGCGATCTGCTCAATGACCGCTGCTGCCGGCATCGGCCTTTGGGTCTCAGAATCTGGGTGGCAGCAGCAAGCCTGTTGCTGTACCTCGGCGATTTTCGGCTTTGGGCACGTTGCAGACGCCCAAAGCATTTGGGCCTGCGGCTGCAACGGGTCGGAAGCCGCCACCCAAGTGCTTTGCGGCACACAAGGCAATCCGCTGACGCTGATTCAGCCCGCCACGACCACCAGCGCGAACGGCTTGCGCACCGGCGCCATCGCCGCCAGGGCGCCCTCAAAGCCTGGCGCAGTGACGCCGCCTTGGCCGGTGCCGATGGTCAAACGTGCCGAATCGATCGGGACGGTGGTGCGGCTCATGAGGTCATCCGCAAGGGGATGGTGACCGGCCCGTCGTTGATGAGGTGCACCAGCATGTCCGCGCCGAACTCGCCGTTGGCGACGGCCGCATGCTGGCTGCGCGCAAACGCCAGCGTGTGCTCGTAAAGCCGCCGGCCGGCTTCAGCGGGAGCGGCGCCGGTGAAGCTGGGCCGGTTGCCGCCGCTCACGTCGGCCGCCAGCGTGAACTGGCTGACGATGAGCAGCCCGCCGCCCACGTCCTGCAGGCTGCGGTTCATCTTGCCGGCGTCGTCGCCGAAGATGCGCAGCTTCAGCACCTTGGTGATAAGCCTTTCGGCGATGGCCTCCGTGTCGGCCGGCTCGGCGCAGACCAGCATCAGCAGGCCCTGGCCGATGCGGCCGACGACCTGGCCGCCCACTTCGACGCGGGCTTCGATAACGCGTTGCAGTACGGCAATCACACCAGGTCCTTGGGGTCGTCGAAATGGGCTTCCACGTCGGTGGGCAGCAGCTGGATGGTCGCGCGCAGGCCCGGCACGGCCTGCATCAGCGCCAGCTCGACCGCCGCGCGCTGCCTTGCCGCCTGGCCCAGCGACCAATTGGCCGGCATGTGCATGTGCAGGTCCACGAAACGGCGTTGGCCGGCCACGCGGCTGACGATGTGGTCAAAGCGCACGATCTCTGGCTGGCGAAAGCCGTCCAGCACGGTCTGCACCCGGGCCATCGACTCCGCGTCCAGGGCCGTGTCCATCAGGCCCTGGCTGGATTGACGGATCAGGTGCACGCCTTCGCGCAGGATGTTCAGCGCCACGATGATGGCCAGCAGCGGGTCCAGCCAGTGCCAGCCGGTGGCCATGACGCCCAACAGCCCGGCCACGACGCCGGCCGAGGTCCAGACGTCGGTGATCAGGTGGCGGGCATCGCCCTCCAGCGCCACGGACCGCAGCTCGCGCGCCTTGCGCAGCATGGCCCAGGCCATGGCGCCATTGAGCGCCGAGCTGACGACGGCCAGTGCCACGCCCAGGCCGACGGACTCCAGAGGGTGGGGGTGGTGCCAGCGGTCGACCGCACCCCAGCAGATGCCCAGCGCCGCCGCGATGATGAGGATGCCTTCGAAGCCGCTGGAGAAGTACTCGGCCTTGTGGTGGCCGTAGGGGTGCTCGGCGTCGGGTGGCTGCGCCGCCAGCGTGACCATGGCCAGCGCGAACACCGCGCCGGCCAGGTTGACCAGCGACTCCAGTGCGTCGGCCGCCAGGCTGACCGAGCCCGTCCACCACCAGGCGGCGGTCTTCAGCGTGATGGTTGCGACGGCGGTCGCGACCGAGAGCTTGAGGTAGGCGCTGGTTTGCATGGGCGGCATTGTCCGCAACGCGGGGGCAACGCTGAATGGGTCCCCGCGATGCAGCGCGCCCTGGTTTGGGATGGGCTGCAAGGCGCAAACCACAGCCATAGCGGGCTATGGCGCGGATTTGCAACGCGGCAGGCCGCCCAAGGCAGGGATGCGCTGCGCGCGAGGGACTTGTTCAGCGTTGCCTCAGTGCTTCCTAGAATGCCGCCGAATCCCCGGAGCCAGCCATGACCACCCCCCACACCACCGACGTCTCCCACATCGCCCCGCGCGAGAAGGCCGAGATCCTCTCCCAGGCACTGCCCTACATCCGCCGCTTCCACGGCAAGACCATCGTCATCAAGTACGGCGGCAATGCGATGACCGACCCCGGCCTGCAGCAGGACTTCGCCGAGGACGTCGTGCTGCTCAAGCTGGTGGGCCTGAACCCGGTCGTCGTGCACGGCGGCGGGCCGCAGATCGAAGGCGCGCTCTCCCGTCTGGGCAAGAAGGGCGAGTTCATCCAGGGCATGCGCGTCACGGATGAAGAGACCATGGAGGTCGTCGAATGGGTGCTGGCCGGCCAGGTGCAGCAGGACATCGTGGGCCTCATCAACGCCGCCGGCGGCAAGGCCGTGGGCCTGACGGGCCGCGACGGCGGGATGATCCGCGCGCGCAAGCTGCGCATGGTGGACAAGGACGACCCCAGCAAGGAGCACGACGTCGGCCAGGTGGGCGACATTGTCAGCATCGACCCCAGCGTCGTGAAGGCGCTGCAGGACGACCAGTTCATTCCCGTCGTCAGCCCCATCGGCTTCGGCGAGCACAACGAGAGCTACAACATCAACGCCGACGTGGTGGCCGCCAAGCTGGCCACCGTGCTGCAGGCCGAGAAGCTGCTGATGCTGACCAACATCCGCGGCGTGCTGGACAAGAACGGCGAGTTGCTGACCGAGCTGACGCCGCGCCGCATCGACGAGCTGGTGGAAGACGGCACCATCAGTGGCGGCATGATCCCCAAGATCGCCGGCGCCATCGACGCGGCCAAGAGCGGCGTCAACGCCGTCCACATCATCGACGGCCGCGTGCCCCACGCGATGCTGCTGGAGGTGCTGACGGACCAGGCTTACGGCACGATGATCAGCTCGCGGTGACCTCACGTTGAAACCAAAAGACCGCGTCTGGCTGTTCGACCTCGACGACACCCTGCACAACGCCTCTCATCGCGCGTTCCCGTTGCTGAACGCGTCGATGACGTCCTACATCGAGACGCATCTCGGCCTGGCGACGGACGCCGCGGTTGCGCTGCGCCACGGCTACTTCGCCCGTTACGGCGCCACGCTGACGGGGCTGCAGCGCCACCATGGCGTCAAGGCCGCGCACTTCCTGCACGAGACGCATCTGCTGCCGGGCCTGGACGCAGGCTTGCATGGCCATGCGCATGACCTGGCTGCGCTGAAGCGCCTGCGGGGCCGCAAGCTGCTGATGACGAACGCGCCGCGGGCCTATGCCGAGCGGGTGCTGGCGGCGATTGGCCTGGTCGGCGTTTTCGAACGGCTGATTTGCGTGGAAGACATGCAGCTGTTCGGCCAGTCCCGCCCAAAGCCCGATGCACGCATGTTCCGTGTCGTGCTGGCGCGGTTGAAGCTGAGGCCCGAGCAATGCGTGCTCGTGGAGGACACGCTGATCCACCAGAAATCGGCCCGAAGTCTGGGCATGGCCACGGTCTGGATGCAGCGCTGGCTGCGCAAGGCTGCCGATGGCCGGCGCCTGCAGCACCGCCCCGCCTACGTCAGCCGACGTGTGCGCTCGCTGGCTGCGCTGGCCCGCGCCCCCCACTTCTGAAGGACGTCGCGGACGGCGAAGATGTATCCTGACCGCGACAATGTCGCCTTCGCGCCTTTGAAGAATCACAAGAGTCAATGACCCCGTTCTCGGTCCTTATCGTCGAAGACCAGGCCCGGTTCCGGGAGGCCTTCACTCATGCACTGGGCAGTGTGCCCGACATCGAACTGCTGGGCATTGCGCCCGACCTGCCGCAGGGCCGGCGCATGTTCGACCAGCTCCAGCCCGACGTCCTGCTCGTCGACCTGGACCTGCCCGGCGGCAGCGGCATCGAGCTGATCCGCCACGCGGCGCAGACGCGCCCGCAGTGCGAGGTGATGGTCATCTCGGTGTTCGGCGACGAGCAGCATGTGGTGGCCAGCATCGAGGCCGGCGCGACTGGCTACCTGCTCAAGGACAGCCTGGCGCTGGACCTGCCCGGCCAGCTGCGCAGCCTGCGTGCCGGCGGCAGCCCCATCAGCCCCATCATTGCCCGCCGCCTGCTGGTGCGCCTGGCGCCCGGCGCGCAAGGCGCGACCGGCCCGTCGCCCGAGGCCATGGCCGCGACGATGGCCGACGAGGAGGTGGTTGCCCTGTCCGAGCAGGAGTCCCGCGTGCTGCACCTGGCGGCCAAGGGCTTCACCTTCGACGAGATCGCGCAGTTCATGCAGGTCTCGCCGCACACGGTGATGACCTATGTGAAGCGGGTCTACCGCAAGTTGCACGTTCGTTCCAAGGTGGAAGCGATCTACGAGGCCCGCCGCCTGGGCTGGTTGCGCGATTAGCATCTGCGGCATGGACGCTGACCAGCCCGCCGCCGCTCCCACCACCCCCAAGAAGCGCCCCAAGCCGGGCGAGCGCCGCACGCAGATCCTGCAGGTGCTGGCCGGCATGCTGGAGCAGCCGGGCGCCGACCGCATCACGACGGCCGCGCTGGCCGCCAGGCTAGACGTCAGCGAGGCCGCGCTGTACCGCCACTTCGCCAGCAAGGCGCAGATGTTCGAGGCGCTCATCGACTTCATCGAGAGCAGCGTCTTCGGCCTGGTCCGTCAAGTCGTCGAGGGCCCCCACCCGCTGCCGCCGCCGGGCGCTGCGGCGCGCATCGCCAGCCTCATCCTGCAGTTCGGCGAGAAGAACCCCGGCATGGCCCGCGTCATGGTGGGCGATGCGCTGGTCTACGAGAACGAGCGGCTGACGGCCCGCGTCAACCAGTTCTTCGACCGCATCGAATCGTCGCTGCGCCAGGTGCTGCGCACGGCCGCCGAGGCGCAAGGCTCGCTCACGCCCACCGTGCAGGCCAACGCGCAGGCCTCGGTGTGGGTCAGCTTCATCATCGGCCGGCTGCAGCGCTATGCCCGCTCGGGCTTCAAGCGGCCGCCGACGGAGCAGCTCGACGCCTCGCTCAGGGTGCTGGCGAGCTGAGCACCTGGGCCACCCAGGGCAGGGCGGCCTCGAACACCTCGTCGGGCGTGCGCGGGCGGGCCTCGGTGGCGACCGGCAGGGCTGCCAGCGGGGCCAGCAACGCGGCAGGCAGCAGCCGCTCCTGGCCGTCCGCGCCCGCCAGTGCCAGGCCGACGAGGCGCCCCGCCCCATCGAACACCGGCCCGCCGCCCACCGTGGCGCCGCTGGACCAGCCCAGGCCTTGGCGGCCTGCGCTGTCCATGCGGCCAAGAAATCCGGCTTGCAGCAGTGGCCAGGCGGGGGCGGCGCTGTCGATGCGCAGTGTGGCAACGCGCAGGGCCGGGCTGCCGGCGAAGGCGGGGCGCGGTGCGCGCTGCAGCGGCGTGGCTACAGCCAATGCTGGTTCAACCTGCAGCAGCGCCAGGCCGGCTGCGGCGAGCGCGGAGTCGGTCACCGCAGGGCTGGCCCGGCTGGCGCGGCCCAGGCCGTTGCGCAGCCAGAGGGTGCCGACGCCCCGCACGGCGCCTGCGGGCACGAGGGCCAGCGCGCCGCCGTCCAGCAGCAGGCCGGTCGCGATGGGGCGGCTCGCGGCCGGCAGGTCAGTGCCATGTGGCCATGGGCCGGGCAGGCCGGCGCCCAGCGGCGCGGGCTGGTCCAGGGCGGGCAGGGCGGCGGTGACGGCGGAGTCCACCAGCGGCGAGGCCGCCAGCTGCGCCGCCGCGTGCGCCGACTGGCCGGACAAGGCCAGCAGCCAGAAGTGCAGCGCGCGCGCCTCGGGCGTATCGCGGTGGGCCGCAGCGGTGTGGGCTGCGAAGGCCAGGGCCTGGCGCACGCGGCCGCGTTGCAGCAAGGACTGCAGTTGCAGCAGCTCGGTATCCGCCGCATGGCTCATCGCCGCTGCAGTGTCCAGCGGCACGACAGCCGCGTCGGCCTCGCCGCGCGACAAGGCCGCGCGCGCCTCGTCCAGTCTGGCCTGGCGCTCCATCTCGCTGGCCGGGGCCGGCCCGACGCCATTCAAGGCCCGCAGTTGCTCGATCCGGACCTGCGCCAGTGCCGGCCCGGCCAGTGCCAGCAGCGCAGCCAGTGCCAGCCCATGGCGCTTGAAGGTCACGGCGTGGCGGTGATGCGCGGCTTGGCCAGCACCGGGTTGGCCGGGTTGTAGGGCGCCGCCGGCGCCTTGAAGCCGGCGAGATAGGCGATCAGCGCGTCAATGTCCTGGGCGCCGCCCAGCTGGCTGGTGCCGCCCACCAGCACGCCGAAGCCGTCGCCCCCGGTGGCCATGAAGTTGTTGACCGTCACGCGGTAGGTCTTGGTCGGGTTCTGCACCACGCCGGCGATGACGATGTTGTCAGTCGGGCCGGTGATGACCGGCGGGTAGGCGGTCACGTCGGTCGGCGTGAAGGCCACGTCGACGATCTTGCTGCAAGGCGCGGCGCTGCTCTTCCAGCTGTACTTCAGGCCGTTGGAGACCTGCATGATGCGGTTGGCCGTCTGGCCCATGCAGCCGCTGAACTGCTGCTCCAAGGCGTCCTTAAGCTGCTGGGCGGTCAGCGTCATCGTGACCAGGCTGTTGCCGAAGGGCTGGACTGTGAAGGCGTCGCCATAGGTCAGGTTGTAGGGGAAGCTTGCAGCAGCCGGCTTGACGAAGCCGGGGTTGCGCACGCCGCCGGCGTTCATGAAGGCCATGACGGCACCGCCCAGGCTGGGCGGCTGGGTGGCCTGCAGCTGGGCGTCGGCGATCAGGTCGCCGGCCTGCATCTCGCCGGCACCGTTGGCGCCGTTGCTCATGTCGGCGGTGATGGCGGCAATGACCTGGCTGGCCAGCGGCGAGACGGCGCTCTTGTAGGCGGCGACGGTGTTTTTGACCTGCGGGTTGGCCGTGATCCAGTCGTTGATCGCGGCAATGGCCGGGTCGTTGGCGTTGAGCGGGTTGTTGCGCGCGACGAGCATGTTCTTCGGGCTGACGTCGACGACGTGGCGGGTCACCGGGTCGATCTGCAGGTCCACCTCGGTCAGCACGCGGCCGAAGGCGCTGGCGCTGGTCACCGGCACCATGCGGCCAGCCTTGTTGGGCAGGCCGGCCGTGCGCACGGCGCCGCCGTTGTCGGTGGTGTTGCGCGAGCAGTTGTAGGCGGCGTGGGTGTGGGCGCTGATGACGAGGTCGACGGCGTTGTCCAGCCGCGAGACGACCTTGGCGATGTCGCTGGGCGCATTCGTGCCGCTGGCGCGCAGGTCGTTCAGGCAGCCGTTGATGTCGCTGTTGTTCAACGTGCCCGCCGTGGCGGGGTTCTGGAAGCCGCCCTGGTGCAGCAGCACGACGATGGCCTCGATGCCCTGGGCGCGCAGCCGCGGCACGAGGGCGTTGACGGTGTCCGCCTCGTCGTTGAACTGCAGGCCGGCAACGCCGGTCGGCGTGACGACGCCGGGCGTGCCCTTGAAGGTCATGCCGACAAAGGCGACCTTGGTGTTGCCGAAGCTCTTGATGCCGTAGGGGGCCAGCAGCGTGCGGCCGGTGGCCGTCTCGACGACGTTGGCCGACAGCCACTTGAACCGCGCGCCGTCGAAGGTGCCTGGGGCCGACGAGCCGAAGCCGCGGCAGCTGTTGGCGTCGGGCGCGCTGTTGGTGAACTTGCAGCCGCCGTTCTGCAGGCGGCGCAGTTCGTCCTTGCCCTTGTCGAACTCGTGGTTGCCCACGGCGGAGAAGTCCAGGCCGATCTGGTTCAGCGTCTCGACAGCGGGTTCGTCGAAGAACAGGGCCGACACCAGCGGCGTGGCGCCGATCAGGTCGCCGCCGCCGACGACGATGGTGTTGGGGTTGGCCGCCCGCATGCGGGCGATATGGGCGGCGATGTACTCGGCACCACCGACGGCTGGGCGCTGGGCCGTGGGCACGCCGCTGTTCTGGCCGAAGGTGCCAGGGGATTCGAGGTTGCCGTGGTAGTCGTTGAAGGCGACGATCTTCACGGTGACCGGCGTGGCGGCCTGAGCCGGGATCTGGGCTGCAGCGGCGATCAGCGCGGCGGCAAGGGGCAGGAGCTTGAAGCGCATGGAGGTCTCCTTGGGGTCAGACGTTGCGGCGGCGCAGCGCGCCCAGCAGCAGGCCCAGGCCGATCAGCAGGGTGGCGTAGGTGGCGGGCTCGGGCACGGGGCTGACGCTCAGTCGGACGCTGCCGATCGTGGCGTTCAGCGGGCCGTAGTCGGGGTGTGCCGTCGACGCGAACAGCACGCCGGTGATGAAGTGCGTGCCGGCACCCAGCGTGAACGAGCCACGGCTGAAGTCGCTGTTGGCCAGCGCTGCGTCGGGGTCGAAGGTGATGTCGCCGGCGGCGTCGCCGTTGACGGCCGCGCCCGTGCTGCCCAGCAGCGCTGCGCCGTCGTAGACGTTGAAGCGGTCACCCGAGAAGCCGGTGTCCACGACGGTCAGCGTGCCGACCTGGCCGGCGGCGATGGTTACCTCGAAGCTCAGCGGCTTGCCGTCATCGTCCTGCCAGCCGAAGCTGTAAGGGGCCAGGTTGGCGTCGACATTGAAGCCCGCCCAGCTGCCGTCGCCGGGCAGCGTGGCGGCTTGGGCGTGCGACAGGGCGGCGAGCGCAAGGGCGGCGGCGAGCAGGGTGGAGCGCATGGTGGACCTCGGAGGCGTTTGGAATGCAGGCATCGTCGGCCGCTGGGGTGTCCTGCTGTTGACGCGCTGCGGCCTGGTGACGTGCCTTTGGAACCAGGGGTCGTGACCCTTGGATGAAACCCGCGCCGCCTAAACTTCGCCGATGTCTGCCGCACTGGAATCCTTTCTCGATCGCGCCGAGGGTCTGCTGACCCGCCTCGAAGCGGTCCTGCCCCACGCCGCCACGCCGCCCGACTGGGCCGCGTCCACCGCCTTCCGCGCCCGTCGCCGCCACGGCGCGCTGGTGCTGGAGCCGGTGCGCGCCGTCAGCCGCATCGCACTGTCCGACCTGAAGGAAGTGGAGCCGCAAAAGGAGAAGCTGCTGCGCAACACCGCCCAGTTCGTCGCCGGCCGTCCGGCCAACAACGTGCTGCTGACGGGCGCCAAGGGCACCGGCAAGAGTTCCCTCATCAAGGCCGTGCTGAACGAGTTTTCGGCCCAGGGCCTGCGCCTCATCGAGGTGGACAAGGCCGACCTCGTCGACCTGCCGGACCTCGTCGAGCAGGTTGCCGACCGGCCAGAGCGCTTCGTGGTTTTCTGCGATGACCTCAGCTTTGACGAAGGCGAGGCCAGCTACAAAGCGCTGAAGAGCGTGCTCGACGGCTCCGTCGCTGCAGCCGGCGACAACGTTCTGATCTACGCCACCAGCAACCGCCGCCACCTGCTGCCCGAGAAGATGGTCGATAACCTCGCCGGCCGGCATGCCGAGACCGGCGAGATCCACCCCGGCGAGGCGGTCGAGGAAAAGATTTCGCTCTCCGAGCGCTTTGGCCTGTGGATCAGCTTCTACCCCTTCAGTCAGAACGAGTACCTGGCCATCGTGGCGCAGTGGCTGCGGCACTTTGGGCTGAGCGAAGCGGCCATCGAGGCGGCGCGCCAGCCGTCGCTGGTGTGGGCGCTGGAGCGCGGCTCGCGCTCGGGCCGCGTGGCCTACCAATTCGCACGGGATCTGGCGGGTCAGCAGCCATGAGCGAGGAACGTGAGATCACCGAGGTTGCGGTCGGCGTCCTGGTCGCCCCGGACGGCCAGTTCCTGCTCACCTCGCGCCCCGAGGGCAAGGTCTACGCCGGCTACTGGGAGTTCCCGGGCGGCAAGGTCGAGGCCGGCGAGAGCATCGAGCAGGCCTTGGCGCGCGAACTGCACGAGGAACTGGGCATTGCCATCGGCGCCGCCCACCCGTGGCAGGTTCTGGTCATGGACTATCCCCATGCCCGGGTGCGGCTGAACTTCTGCAAGGTGTTCGACTGGAGCGGCGAGTTCCAGATGCTGGAAGGCCAGCAGATGGCCTGGGCCAGCCTGCCGGTGCAGGTCAGGCCGGTGCTGCCCGGCACCATCCCCGTGTTGAACTGGTTCGCGCAGGAGCGGCAACACGTCGGCCCCACTCACATAGACTGAAAGCATGAACTGGCTTGACGAAGTGAAGTGGGATGACAAGGGCCTGGTGCCCGTCATCGCCCAGGAGCAGGGCACGGGCGACGTGCTGATGTTCGCGTGGGTGAACCGCGAGGCGTTGGCGCTGACGGCCGAGCGCGGCCAGGCCGTGTACTGGAGTCGTTCGCGCAGCAAGCTCTGGCACAAGGGCGAGGAGAGCGGCCACTTCCAGCAGGTGCACGCCATCCGCATGGACTGCGACAACGACGTCGTGCTGTTGACCATCACGCAGCTCGGCCACGAGCCTGGCATCGCCTGCCACACCGGCCGCCACAGCTGCTTCTTCCAGAAGCTGGAGAGCGGCGTCTGGAGCACCACCGAGCCGGTGTTGAAAGACCCGGCCAAGATCTATGAGTGACGACATCCTCCGCCGCGTCGGTGCGGTCATCGAGTCCCGCAAGGGGGCTGATCCCTCGACGAGTTACGTCGCCAAGCTCTTCGACAAGGGGTTGGACAGCATCCTGAAGAAGGTCGGCGAGGAAGCCACCGAGACCGTCATGGCGGCAAAGGATGGCGACCCGCAGAAGGTGGTGTACGAGGTCGCCGACCTGTGGTTCCACAGCATGGTGGCGCTCGCCCACTTCGGTCTCAAGCCGGAAGATGTGCTGGCCGAACTGGCTCGCCGCGAAGGCCTGTCAGGGCTGGCCGAGTTCGCCGCCCGCCCCAAGAGTTGAGGGAATCTCCATGCAGGAAGCTGGTTTCCACACGATGGCGCCCGAGGCGCAGCGACTGCAGAGTCTGCGCCAGCTCACGCTGGTGCTCTACCTGCTCTATGGCGTTGGCATGTTCACGGGGTTGCCGGCATTCATCGCGGTGATCATCAACCACGTCAAGTACACCGACACGACCGGCACCCTCTACGGCAGCCACTTCCGCTGGCAGATGCGCAGCTTCTGGTGGAGTCTTGTCTGGGCGGTGTTGGGCGTCGTCACCGTCTGGATCGGTGTGGGCTTTGCCATCCTGGCCCTGAACTGGTGCTGGCTTGTCTACCGCCTGGTGCGTGGCTTCCTGAACTGGAACGACGGCCGGCCCATGCCCGTTTGATGGAGATCGACCATGTCACACGACCCCAACTGCATCTTCTGCAAAATCGTCGCCGGCCAGATCCCGAGCAGGAAGGTCTACGAGGACGAAGAGGTCCTGGCCTTCCACGATATCCACCCTTGGGCGCCCGTCCACATTCTGGTCATCCCCAAGCGTCATATCGTCTCAATGGTCGACGTGACGGAGGCTGACAGCCAGCTGCTGGGCCGCATGGCGGCCCTTGGCCCGCGGCTCATGAAGGAGCTGGGCGTCACCAATGGTTTCCGTCATGTCATCAATACAGGGCAGGATGGCGGCCAGGAGGTGCACCACCTTCATTTGCATGTGATGGGCGGCCCTAGACCCTGGTTGAAGGGCTAGGGGTAGCCCTCACCTAGAATTTGAGCCAGTCCACAAGGAGCAAGCATCATGGGTTCATTCAGTATTTGGCACTGGCTGATCGTCCTCGTCGTCGTCATCGCCATCTTCGGTACGAAGAAGCTGCGCAATGTCGGTTCCGATCTCGGCGCCGCAGTCAAGGGTTTCAAGGACGGCGTGAAGGATGGCGGCGCCACCGACCCGGCCGCCCCGCCTCAGCAGGTCACCGCCAACAAGGTGAACGACCCCAACACCGTCGACGTCGACGCCAAGACCAAGTCCTGAGCCTGACGAGTGCTTGATTTCGGCTTTGACAAGATTGCGTTGATCGGCGCGGTCGCGCTGATCGTCATCGGCCCAGAGAAGCTGCCGCGCGTCGCCCGCACGGTGGGCGCGCTGCTGGGCAAGGCGCAGCGTTATGTGGCCGACGTGAAGGCCGAGGTCAACCGCTCCATCGAGCTGGAAGAGCTTCAGAAGATGAAGACCCAGTTCCAGACGGCGGTGAGTGACGTCGAACAGAGCGTGCGGCAGGAAGTGGACAGCGCCACCAGCGCGCTGAACCAGACCTGGAGTGACGTGACCAGCGACGGCAGCTATGAGCATCACAGCATCGCTCCGCCGCCGCCCGAATACCGCCACCCGAAGAAGAACTGGCGCCTCAAGCGCGGTTCAACGCCGCTGTGGTTCAAGCAGAAGGCCGGCGTGAAGCGCCACACCCAGTCCGGAGCCGCCCGGGTCGCACGTTTTCGCCCCCCAGGTATCCGTTGATGAGTTCCTTTCAGAAGCCCGACCACGACGAACTGGCCGGCACCGAGCAGCCCTTTGTCGCCCACCTGATGGAGTTGCGCGACCGGCTGCTGCGCGCCGTCATCGCCATCGCCGTGTGCTTCGGCGCGCTGTGCCTGTTTCCCGGCCCCAGCCAGCTCTATGACTGGCTGGCCGCGCCGCTGGTGGCCAACCTGCCCGAAGGCACCAAGATGATCGCGACCAACGTCATCGCGCCCTTCTTCGTGCCGATCAAGATCACCATGCTGGCCGGCTTCATGCTGGCCCTGCCCATCGTGCTCTACCAGGCCTGGGCCTTCGTCGCGCCGGGCCTGTACTCGCACGAGAAGCGCCTGGTGATGCCGCTGGTGGTGTCCAGCACGCTGCTGTTCTTCTCCGGTGTGGCGTTCTGCTATTTCTTCGTCTTCGGCCAGGTCTTCAAGTTCATCCAGAGCTTTGCGCCCAAGAGCATCACGGCAGCGCCGGATATCGAGGCCTATCTGGGCTTTGTCATGAACATGTTCATCGCCTTCGGGGCGGCCTTCGAGGTGCCTGTCGTCGTCGTCGTGCTGGCGCGCATGGGCATCGTGAGTGTCGAGAAGCTGCGTGAATGGCGCGGCTATTTCATCGTCGTCGCCTTCATCATCGCGGCCGTCATCACGCCGCCCGACGTCGTTTCGCAGCTGGCGCTGGCCATTCCGATGTGCCTGCTCTACGAGGTGGGCCTGTTCGCGGCCACCTACTTCGTCAAGTACAGCAAGGCGCCTGACGAGCGCCGATCAGTCCTCTTCGGACGCGGGCTGAGACCTGGGCCGTGGTGGCTTGGGCCGCTGGGCCACGGTGAGCGGGAAGCTCATGGCCTTGCCGCCGCGCTGCACGCCCACCTCGACCTGACTGCGCGGCTTGAGCGCCGCGACGCTGGCCAGCAACTCGGCCGGCGTGGACACCGGGTGCTCGCCAACGCGGGTCAGCACGTCGCCCGGCTTGATGCCAGCCCTGGCGGCCGGCGCGTCGTCGACGACACCGCCGATCAGCACGCCACGGGCAGAGCCCACCTTCAGCACCTCGGCCAGTTCGGGCGTCAGCTCGCGTGGAAGCACGCCGATATAGCCGCGCGTGACGGCGCCGTCCTGCAGGATGGCCGTGGCCACCTGGCGGGCCACGTCTACGGGAATAGCGAAGCCTATGCCCAGGGAGCCGCCGCTGCGCGAGAAGATGGCCGTGTTGATGCCCACCAGTCGTCCTTCGGCGTCCACGAGCGCGCCGCCCGAATTGCCGGGGTTGATGGCCGCATCCGTCTGGATGAAGTTCTCGAAGGCGTTGATGCCCAACTGGTTGCGACCCAGCGCCGAAACGATGCCCGACGTGACCGTCTGGCCGACGTTGAACGGGTTGCCGATGGCCAGCACCACGTCGCCCACCTGCAGGGTGGTGGCGTCGCCCAGCGCGACAACGGGCAGGTCGGGCAGCTCGATCTTCAGCACCGCGATGTCGGTCTCGGGGTCGGTGCCCAGCAGCTTCGCCCGGACCTGACGGCCGTCGCTGAGCTGGACCTCGATGTCGGACGCACCCTCGACGACATGGTTGTTCGTCAGCAGCACGCCGTCGGCCGCGATGATGACGCCCGAGCCCAGGCCCAGCTGTGGGTTCCCGCGTGGCGGGCGCGGGCCAAAGGGAAAGCCAGGCAGGCCGAAGGTCTGGTCCTGCGACCGCGCCGACTGCGGCGCCTTGCGGGCCGTGATGCTGACGATGGCCGGCGCCGCGGCCCTCGCGGCCTGGGCGAAGCCCGCACGCACGACCGACGCGGCCGGTGCCGGGGGCAGGGCGATCTGGCGTGCGGTCTGGGCGACGGTCGCTGCTGGCCCGCGGGCCTGCTGCAGCCACTGGGGTTTCAGCGTCGAGACGACGAAGATGGCGGCCAGCACCACCGTGACTGCCTGCGCGAAAATCAGCCAGAGCCGCTTCAACACCCCATCACCTCACAAGCCCATGACCGATCGCGCCGCGCTGGAACGCCAGCTCAACCAATGGCTGGAGCCCGCACGGTTCAAAGATTATGGGCCGAACGGTCTGCAGGTCGAGGGCCGCGCCCAGGTGAACCGGCTGGTCTGCGGGGTCACTGCCAGCCTGGCGCTGATCGACGCCGCCATCGAGGCAAAGGCCGACGCCATCCTCGTGCATCACGGCCTTTTCTGGCGGGGCCAGGACGGCCGCGTGACGGGCTGGATGAAGCAGCGCCTGGCGCGGCTGATCCAGCACGACATCAACCTGTTCGCCTACCACCTGCCGCTGGACGCCCATCCCGAACTGGGCAACAACGCTCAGCTCGGCAAGCGCCTGGGCTGGGTGGCGGAGGCGCGCTTTGGCGACCAGGATCTGGGTTTCGTGGCCACCATCCCGCCCAGCACGCTGGATGCCGTGGCAACGCAATTGCGCGAGCTGAGCGGTCGTGAGGTGACCACCGTTGCCGGTGACGGCCGCCCCCTGCGCCGCGTCGCCTGGTGCTCGGGTGGCGCCCAGGGCTATTTCGAGGGGGCAATAGCTGCCGGTGCCGACGTGTTCGTGACGGGTGAGATCTCCGAGCCCCAGGCCCACTACGCCCGCGAAACCGGTGTCGCCTTCATCGCGGCGGGCCATCACGCCACTGAGCGCTACGGCGTGCAGGGCGTCGGCGAGCGCGTGGCGGCCGAGCTGGGCCTGGACTATCGCTTCATCGACGTGCCGAATCCGGCTTAGTGGGCCAGCGCGTAGGCGATGGCCGCACGCACGGCGGTCACCTGGGCGGCGATGCATTCCTGTGGCGTCGTGCTCGGGCTGTCGGGGTAGACCTCGGTCGTCGTGCTGAAGCGCGCGGCCGTGATGGCGGCGCACAAGCCCTTCTTCGCCACGGCGAAGCTGATGACGCCAGCTGACTGCGGCGGGCAGCCAATGATGTGACCGTTGGCGTCTGCCGGCGCGATGTGCGTGACCTGGGCGACGGCCTTGATGACGGCACTTTGGAAGTCGGGTTGCGGGTGGTCGGCATCGTCCACCAGGTAGAAGCCGTCGGGCACCACGTCGGGCACGAAGGCCTCGCCGTCGCGCGCGGCCAGCGCGGGGCGGAACTCCGACTCGTCGGTGTCCGTCGTCTCGTGCAGGTCGATGTGCATCAGCACGCGGCCGCGCAGCGGCGCGAGCAGCGCCACCAGCGCCGTCGATTCGACGACCGGGCTGTCCGCGCGGAAGTTGCGGTTGGGGTCCAGCGCGTCGTGGTTCCAGCGCTGGACGCGCTCCCAGGCCCAGGGGCTCACGCAAGGCACGACGAGCAGGTTGGCGCGGCCAGCAGTCTCCAGCCCGTGCTCGCGCACGAACTGCAGCGCGCCGAGCACCCCGCTGGTTTCGTAGCCGTGCACGCCGCCGGTGACGACCAGTGTGGGTAGATCCTCGCGCCAGCTGCGGCTGCGTACCGCGAGCAGCGGAAAGTGCTCGCCGTCGTAGTTCAGCGCGCCGTACTCGCTGACGTCGAAATGCTGGCGCAGCGGCTCGATGGCGTTCCGCACGTCCGCTGTGTAGCTGCGCTGCTTGACGACGCAGGCGCGCCAGGCCGTGATTTCTGCTGCGCCCCAGGGCTGACCGGGCGTGCCGATGGGATAGAGGTGCTTGTCGTTCATGGTGGCGCAGTCTGCCAGCGCCGCTTGGGGCGTGATGAAAGAATGCTGCATGACCACCGCCCGACCTCACCTCATCAGCATGGGCGACGCCTGCGGCATCGGCCCCGAGATCATCGCCAGCTTGTGGCGTGCCGAGGCGCCGCGCGATGCGGTCGTCGTCGGCGATGTAGGCGTGCTGCGGCGCGCCGTTGCGGCCACGGGCGGCGGGCTGGCCGTGGCGCATTTGCAATCACCCGACGAGTTGGGGCGCGTGCCGCCGCGCTGTCTGCCGGTCTGGCAACCCGAGGGGCTGCCGGCCGGCTTGGCTGATGCTCCGATGGGCCGGGTCGACGCCCGCGCTGGCGCGGCAGCCGCCTCGTGCATAGCGGCGGCGGTCGGGCTGATCCAGGCGGGTGAGGCCGCTGCCCTGATCACGGCGCCTATCCACAAGGAGGCCCTGCACGCGGCCGGTTCGCCCTACCCGGGCCACACAGAGATGCTGCAGGCGCTGGCGGGGGGCGTGCCGGTGCGCATGATGCTGGCCAACGAGGAACTGCGCACGGTGCTGGTCACCATCCACTGTTCACTGCGCGACGCCATCGCCCGCGTGACGCGAAGCAGCGTGCTGGAGACGCTGCGCATCACAGGCGCAGCGCTCAAGCGCATGGGGCTGCCGGCGCCGCGCATCGCCGTGGCCGGGCTGAACCCGCATGCGGGGGAGGGCGGTCTGTTCGGCGATGAAGAGATCCACCACATCGCGCCGGCCATCGCCGATGCGCGCGCGGAAGGCTGGGATGCGACCGGTCCCTACGCGCCCGACACCGTCTTCATGCGTGCCCGCCGTGGCGAGTTCGACGTGGTCGTTGCGATGACGCACGACCACGGCCTGATCCCGGTGAAGTACCTGGGTGTGGAGCAAGGCGTGAACGTCACGCTGGGCCTGCCCTTCGTGCGTACCAGCCCCGACCATGGCACCGCGTTCGACATCGCCGGCCGCGGCATCGCCGATCCGGCCAGCCTGGCGGCGGCCGTCGCGATGGCCAGGAGTCTGTGCGGCGGCGG
>Ga0187845_1000461_pt1 | contig 24055 bp, 24 predicted proteins | sample SpaLakP09_SKY_68_FD_134515 | JGI IMG/M metagenome (GOLD analysis project Ga0187845, IMG submission 134515) | Oligotrophic lake water microbial communities from Sparkling Lake, Wisconsin, USA - SP09_SKY_68 | ecosystem: Environmental > Aquatic > Freshwater > Lake | place: USA: Sparkling Lake... | reverse complement strand
TGACACTGTCGGGTGCCTGGCACAAACTGCGTGACGATCCGATCCTGAAGTTCCTGATCGTGGCCCTGTCCTTCTACGGCATGTCGACCTTCGAGGGGCCGATGATGTCGATCAAGACGGTCAACGCGCTGAGCCACTACACCGACTGGACCATCGGCCATGTGCACTCCGGCGCCCTGGGCTGGGTGGGCATGATCTCGATGGGCGCGCTGTACCACCTGATCCCGCGCATGTTCGGCCGCACGCAGATGTTCAGCAAGTCGGCCATCGAGTTGCACTTCTGGGTGGCGACGCTGGGCATCGTGCTCTATATCGCGGCGATGTGGATTGCCGGAGTGATGCAGGGCCTGATGTGGCGTGCCATCAACCCCGACGGCACCCTGGTCTATACCTTCGTGGAGGGCGTCAAGGCGACCTTCCCGTTCTATGTGGTGCGCCTGCTGGGCGGCCTGCTGTACTTGGGCGGCATGCTGATCATGGCCTGGAATGTGGTGATGACGGTGCGCGCGGGCCGGGCAACGCCGGTCGCAATTCCGCAGGTGTCGGCTGTGCCGGCCCATGCTTGACTTCAGGAGAACAACAATGGCGACTCCACACGCGCCCGCCGGTCACGAGAGAATCGAGACCAGCAATTTTTTGATGATCGTGCTGATCCTGTTGACGGTGGCCGTGGGCGGCATCGTCGAGATCGTGCCGCTGTATTTCCAGCGCTCGACCACGCAGGCGGTGCCGGGTCTTAAGCCCTATGACGCCTTGCAGCTTGCGGGTCGCGACGTCTACATCCGCGAGGGTTGCTACAACTGCCACTCGCAGATGATCCGTCCGCTGCGCGCCGAAACGCTGCGCTATGGGCACTACTCGACCGCCGGTGAATTCGTCTACGACCATCCCTTCCAGTGGGGCAGCAAGCGCACCGGCCCGGACCTGCACCGCGTGGGCGGCAAGTACAGCGACGAGTGGCATCGCATCCACCTGCTGAATCCACGCGACCTGGTGCCCGAGTCGAACATGCCGGCTTACCCCTGGCTGGCGACCAACAACCTGGCTCCCGCCGACATGGCGCCCAAGTTCCGTGCGCTGCGCACGCTGGGCGTGCCTTACAGCGACGACGAAATCGCCAAGGCGGGCGAGGTGGTGAAGGGCAAGACCGAACTTGATGCCCTGATCGCCTACCTGCAGGTCATGGGCACTGCGGTGAAATAAGGAAAGCAAATGGACATCAATCTTATGAGGGCCCTGGTCACCGTGCTGTCGCTGGTGGCGTTCCTGGCCATCGTCTGGCGAACCTACTCGCGGCGCAACAAGCATGCGTACGACGCCATCGCGGCGCTGCCCCTGCATGAGGACGAAGCCCTCATCGCGGCCGAGGCTGCGGCCACTGCACCAGCACCTGCCACCACAGGGAGATCTGCATGAGCGACTTCTTCTCGTCCGGTTGGTCGCTGTTCGTGGCGGCATCGACGATTCTCGGCCTCCTGCTGTGCCTGGTCTTGCTGATCATCGCCAGCCGCCGCAAGGTGATGGCCAGTGACAACACCACCGGCCATGTCTGGGATGAAGACCTGCGTGAGCTGAACAACCCCTTGCCGCGCTGGTGGATGGGGCTGTTCGTGCTGACGGTGGTGTTTGCCGGCATCTACCTGGGCCTCTACCCGGGTCTGGGCAGCGTTGCTGGCAGCCTGGGCTGGACCAGTGTCGGTCAGCACAAGGCCGAGATGGATCAGGCCCGTACGGCGATGGCCCCGATCTATGCCAAGTTCAGTGCCATGAGCGCCGAGCAGTTGCATCAGGACCCGCAGGCCATGGCCATCGGCGAGCGTCTGTTCGCCAACAACTGTGCGGCCTGCCACGGCTCGGATGCCAAGGGCAGCAAGGGCTTTCCCAACCTGACCGACCAGGACTGGTTGTGGGGCGGCAAGCTCGAGACCATCGAGGAGACCATCACCAAGGGCCGCAACGGCATGATGCCGGTGATGGCCGCCGCGGTCGGTGGTCCGGACGACGTGCGCAATGTGGCCAACTATGTGCTGAGCCTGTCGGGCAGCCCGCACAACTCGGTCGCCGCCCAACTGGGTAGGCCCAAGTTCGCAGCGTGCGCCGCCTGCCACGGCATGGACGGCAAAGGCAATCAGGCGCTGGGTGCGCCCAACCTGACCGACAAGGTCTGGCTGCATGGCTGGGGCGAGGACGCGGTGATTGCGATGATCGGCCAGGGCAAGAGCAACGTCATGCCCGCCCACGACACCCGTCTCAGTGCCGAGCAGATCCATGTGCTGGCGGGCTATGTCTGGGGGCTGTCGAAGTCCACCACCGTGGCGGCCAAGTAAGCACGGGCCATGGATGACAGCAGCAAGCCAGGGGCTCCGGCTCCGGCCCCCTCCAAAGGGGCGGGACGGGTGATTGCCTCCAGCGCGGGTGGTGGAGCAGGAGGCGCCGCGGCCATCGAGATCGTCTCGATGTACGTGTCGGAAAAGAAGATCTACCCGCGCTCGGTCCATGGCTGGTTTGCTGCCTGGCGCTGGGCACTGGTCTGGATCACGCAGCTGGTGTTCTATGGCCTGGCCTGGCTGCCCTGGAACGGGCGCCAGGCGGTGCTGTTCGACCTGGGCACCCGGCGCTTCTACATCTTCGATCTGGTGCTGTACCCGCAGGACTTCATCTACCTGACGGCCTTGCTGCTGATCAGCGCCTACGCGCTGTTCCTGTTCACCGCGGTGGCGGGGCGGCTGTGGTGCGGCTTCGCCTGCCCGCAGACTGTCTACACGGAGATCTTCCTTTGGATAGAACGCCACTTCGAGGGCGACCGTACCGCGCGCATGCGCCTGGATGCCGCGCCCTGGTCGGCCGAGAAGCTCGCACGTAAGGGTGGCAAGCAACTGGCCTGGCTGACGCTGAGCCTGTGGACCGGCTTCACCCTGGTCGGCTACTTCACGCCGATACGCGAGCTGGCGGCTGAGGCTGTGAATCTGGCCTTTGGCCCCTGGGAGTGGTTCTGGGTGCTGTTCTACGGCCTGGCCACCTATGGCAACGCCGGCTTCCTGCGCGAGCAGGTGTGCAAATACATGTGCCCCTACGCGCGCTTCCAGAGCGCGATGTTCGACAAGGACACGCTGATCATCGGCTATGACGCCCAGCGCGGCGAGCCACGTGGCGCGCGCTCGCGCAAGGCCGATCCGGCGGCGCTGAATCTGGGCTCCTGCATCGACTGCACCCTGTGCGTGCAGGTCTGCCCGACCGGCATCGATATCCGCAAGGGCCTGCAGTACGAGTGCATAGGCTGCGCCGCCTGCATCGATGTCTGCGACGAGGTGATGGACAAGATGAACTACCCGCGCGGCCTGATCCGCTATGCCACCCAGCATGGCATCGACCGCGGCTGGACGCGCAAGCAGATGTTCCAGCGCGTGCTGCGCCCGCGGGTGCTGATCTATACCGTGATCCTGCTGGCGCTGTGTGCCGGGCTGCTGCTGAGCCTGAATCTGCGCAGCCCTTTCCGCGTCGATGTGGTGCGTGACCGTGCCTCGCTCGCGCGGCTGGTGGACGATGGCTTCATCGAGAACATCTATCGCTTGCAGATCATGAACGGCACCGAGTCCGAGCAGCGCTACCGCATCGGTGTCGAGGGTCTGCCTGGGCTGCGGCTGGGCAGTGGCGGCGAAGTCGCCGTGGCCTCGACGCAGGCGCGCTGGGTGTCGGTGGCGGTACAGCTGCCGCCAGAGGCGGCCAAGGCGGCCGGGCCCGGGGCTCACCCGATGAAGTTCAAGATCGAGCGGATGGGCGAGGCCGCACAGCCGGCGCCCGCCGTGCTGGAAAAATCAACCTTTGTCGTGCCCCGCTGAAGGATTCGCGCACAAGGGCTCAAGCAAACAGTCAGGAGTACAGCATGTCACAACAAGGCGCGAAGTCCATGGTCGATGGCAGCAAGCAGCCCTGGTGGAAGGAGCCGACGATGTGGTTGGTGGTGGGCGGTCCCACCATCGTCGTGATCGCCAGCTTCGTCACGCTGGGGCTGGCTCTGAAATTTCCGGATGCGGTGATCGAGGATCGAGGCCAAGGGGCCGATGCGGGGCAGACAGCCGCTGAAGCGAAGGTGCCCGGCGCGGCACTGGCACCGGCGATGAAGGCCCGCAACCACGCCGCCACGGGTGGCCAATGAGCGAGCCGCAAGTCTGCGTTCCGGGTGTGGGGCGCTGGGCCCTGAGCATCGTCTGGCCGTCGTTCCTGATGGCCGGCGTGCTGGAGATGCTGGTGTTCGCCTGCGTTGACCCGGCCGATCTGCACTGGTTCGGCGGCGCCAGCATGGAGCTGTCGCACCAGGCGATCTACAGCCTGGCCTTCTTCGTGTTCTGGGTGGCGATCAGCCTGGCCGGCGCGCTGACGGCGCTGCTGATGACAACGCCCCCAGGGGAGTCGCCAAATGCAGCGCTGAAGAAGTGGCCCTACTGATCAGCTCGGGCTGCTGTTCACTAGTTTCTGCAGTCCCTCTTGATCCAGGATGCGGATCTGGCGCTGCTTCACTTCCAGCAAGCCTTGCTCCTGGAATTTCGAGAACGCGCGGCTGACCGTCTCCAGCTTCAGCCCCAGATAGCTGCCGATTTCCTCGCGAGTCATGCGCAGCACCAGGCTTGAGGCCGAGAAGCCCCGGGCCTGCAGGCGCTGGGTCAGGTTCAGCAAAAAGGCGGCCAGGCGCTCCTCGGCGCGCATGCTGCCCAGGAGCAGCATCACGCCATGGTCGCGCACGATCTCGCGGCTCATGATCTTGTGGAACTGGCGCTGCAGATCGCCGAACTCGCGCGACAAGGCCTCGAGTTGCTCATAGGGAATCACGCAGACCTGCGAGTCTTCCAGCGCCACCGCATCGCAGGCATGGCGCTCCGTGCTGATGCCGTCCAGGCCCAGCAACTCGCCGGCCATCTGGAAGCCGGTCACTTGGTCGCGCCCGTCCTCGGACGAAATGCAAGTCTTGAAGAAGCCGGTGCGCACGGCATACAGCGACTGAAAGCTGTCACCGGTGCGGAACAGGGTCTCGCCGCGGGCCACCGAGCGGCGGGTCTCGACCAGGGTGTCGAGCTGGTCCAGATCGGCCTTGTTCAGCCCGACCGGCAGGCACAGCTCGCGCAGATTGCAGCTGGAGCAAGCCACCTTGAACGGTTCGGCCTGTACGGACCCAAGGCCGGCGGGCACCTGCCGCGCAAAGCGTTGCACGGCGCAGGGCCCGTCGCCAGCGTCGCTGGCTTCACGGGAGGCATGGGGGGCGGGGGTGGTGTTGAACATGATGTTCCTCAAGGCTTTGCTCATTGTTGGCCCAAGCCCGCCGTCGCTTCTTGATGCAGGTCAATGGGGCTGGCCGGTCCCGTAGGCAGAGTGTGGCCATCATGCTTGCTACACCCCCCACCCCCACCGCGTATAGCCCTTCCTCGCCCCTTGAGTTGGGCCCCGAGCTGATCACCGAGGAGGCCCTGCGCCGCTTCGACGTGCCCGGCCCGCGCTACACCTCGTATCCGACCGCCGACCGCTTCGTCGAGGCCTTCGCCGAGCCGCAGTACCGCCAGGTGCTGGCCCAGCGCACCACCGGGGCGATGGTTGGCGGTGTGGCGCCGATGTCGGTCTATGTGCACATCCCGTTCTGCGAATCGGTCTGTTACTACTGCGCCTGCAACAAGGTCATCACCAAGCACCATGAGCGCGCCAGCGAATACCTGGACGCGCTGCGCAAGGAGATGGACCTGACCCTGGCCGAGCTGCGGCACCCGCCGGCAATCTCTCAGCTGCATCTGGGTGGTGGTTCACCGACCTTCTTGAGCGACGCCGAGCTGAGCCGCTTGATGTCCGACCTGCGCGCCTGCTTCAAGTTCTTGCCGGGCATCGAGGCCTCGATCGAGGTTGATCCGCGCACGGTGAGCAAGGAACGCTTGAAGCATCTGCGTGATCTGGGCTTCAACCGGCTGAGCTTTGGCGTGCAGGACTTCGACCCGGCCGTGCAGAAGGCCGTGCACCGTCAGCAAAGCTACGAGAGCGTCGAGTCGCTGATGCTGGAGGCACGCGCACTGGGCTTCGAGTCGCTGAATGTGGACCTGATCTACGGCCTGCCGCTGCAGACGCCGGAGTCCTTCGCCCACACGGTGAACCAGGTCGCAGCACTGCGGCCCGATCGCATCGCCCTCTACGGCTACGCCCACCTGCCGCAACGCTTCAAGCCGCAGCGCCGCATCGACGGTGCCAGCCTGCCGCCGGCCAGCGACAAGCTGTCCATGCTGTCGGGTGCGATCAGCGGCTTTCTGTCGCATGGCTACAGCTATATCGGCATGGACCACTTCGCCCTGTCCACCGATTCGCTGGCCGTGGCCAAGCGCCAGGGCCGGCTGCAGCGCAACTTCCAGGGCTACAGCACCCAGGCCGACTGCGATCTGATCGGTCTGGGCGTGTCGTCCATCGGCCGCATCGGCCCCAGCTACAGCCAGAATGCCAAGACCCTGCCCGAGTACTACGACGCGCTGCGCCAGGGCCAGCTGCCGGTGGTGCGCGGCCTGGCCCTGAGTCGTGATGACCTGGTGCGCCGCGCCGTCATCATGGCGCTGATGTGCCAGGGCAGGGTTGAGCACGAATCGATCGAGCTGGCCCATCTGCTGAAGATGGACCAATACTTCGCAGCCGAAATCGAGCAACTCCGTGATTTGGCAGAATTGGGCCTGGTCACCCTGGAGCCCGGGGCAATACAGGTCACGGCCATGGGCTGGTACTTCGTGCGTGCCGTGGCGATGGTATTTGATCGCGCCCTGCAGGCCGATCGCAATCGGGAGCGCTTCTCACGGATCATCTGAGTCTGCTTGGCTCCGCCCTGTTGATGGGGCTGGCCGGGTCACCGCATTGCGCCGCGATGTGCGGGGCTGCCTGCGCGGGCGTCACGCAGGGGCGTGGTCCGGCGCGTCTGTCCTTTCATGCCGGGCGGCTTTTCAGCTATGCGCTGGGCGGTGCGGTGGCAGCCGCCAGCGTCGGTGCCATGGCGCAGCTGGCCCAGGCCAGCGTTGCATTGCGGCCGTTCTGGGTGCTGCTGCACATGGCCGTGCTGCTGCTGGGCCTGAGCCTGATGTGGCGCGGCCGTCAGCCCGCCTGGATGATGGGCCTGGGCCAGCATTTGGCTCCGTGCGGCGTGGCCACGGCAGGCCTGGCCACCGTGCGCTGGGCGCCCCGCTCGGCGCCGCTGCGCAGTGGTGCGGCCGGCCTGGCCTGGATCGCCTGGCCCTGCGGCCTGCTGCAATCGGCCCTGGTGCTGGCGGCGCTGGCCTCCACCCCGGCCTGGGGCGCCGCCGTGATGTCGGGCTTTGCCCTGACCTCCAGTCTCGGGTTGCTGCTCGGCCCGGCCCTGCTCTGGCGCCTGCTGGGCGTCAAGGACGCCGAGCTGGGTATGGTCTGGGCCATACGCCTGGCCGGTCTGGCCCTGGTGCTGAGCTCGGCCTGGGCGCTGGGACATGGAGTTTGGGCGCAGTTCGCCGCGTTCTGCGCCCGAGCTTTCTGAGCAGCCGGGCGCCGGTCGAACTTCGCCAAGACTTATATAAGACTGAGCTGCGCAGCCGGCGCGGCTGACTTAGAATCGCCGCTCTAATTGTTTCACCCCTTGCGCCTGATGGATGGGCCGATCTGGACACAACATGACTACTTCCCAACCGACCATCATCTACACCCTGACCGACGAGGCGCCGCTGTTGGCAACCGCGTCGTTCCTGCCAATCGTTCGCGCCTTCACGGCGCCCGCGGGTGTGCATGTCGAGACCCGCGACATCTCCGTGGCCGGCCGCATCCTGGGTCAGTTCCCGGAATGCCTGACCGAAGCGCAACGCGTGTCAGATGACTTGGCCGCACTCGGCAAGCTGACCTTGAAGCCCGAGGCCAACATCATCAAGCTGCCCAATATCAGCGCCTCGGTGGCACAGCTGAAGTCGGCCATCAAGGAGTTGCAGGACAAGGGTTACGCGATCCCCGACTACCCCGAGAGCCCGAAGACCGACGAAGAGAAGGAGCTTCGCGCGCGCTACGGCAGATGCACCGGCAGCGCGGTGAACCCGGTGCTGCGCGAGGGCAACTCGGACCGCCGCGCGCCCAGAGCCGTCAAGGAATATGCGCGCAAGAACCCGCACAGCATGGCCGACTGGAGCCAGGCCTCGCGCTCGCACGTCTCTCACATGCACAACGGCGATTTCTATCACGGCGAAAAGTCGATGACGCTGGACCGCGCGCGCAACGTCAAGATGGAGCTGATCACCAAGAGCGGCAAGACCATCGTCTTGAAGCCCAAGGTCGCGCTGCTGGACCGCGAGGTCATTGACAGCATGTATATGAGCAAGAAGGCCCTGCTGGACTTCTACGAGCGCGAAATCGAGGATGCGCACAAGACCGGCGTGATGTTCTCGCTGCACGTCAAGGCGACGATGATGAAGGTCTCGCACCCGATCGTCTTCGGTCACTGCGTCAAGATCTTCTACCGTGAGGCCTTCGAGAAGCACGGCAAGCTGTTCGAGGAACTGGGCATCAACGTCAACAACGGCATGGTCGATCTGTACAACAAGATCGCCTCCCTGCCGCAGAGCAAGCAAGACGAGATCAAGCGCGATCTGCACGCCTGCCACGAGCATCGCCCCGAGCTGGCCATGGTCGACTCGGCCAAGGGCATCACCAACTTCCGTTCGCCCAACGACATCATCGTCGACGCGTCGATGCCGGCGATGATTCGCAACGGCGGCAAGATGTGGGGCGCCGATGGTCGCCTGAAGGACGTCAAGGCCGTGATGCCCGAGTCGACCTTCGCCCGCATCTACCAGGAGATCATCAACTTCTGCAAATGGCATGGCGCTTTCGACCCGAAGACCATGGGCACCGTGCCCAATGTCGGCCTGATGGCCCAGCAGGCGGAGGAATACGGCTCGCACGACAAGACCTTCGAGATTGCCGAGGACGGCGTGGCCAATATCACCGATCTGGACTCCGGCGAGGTGCTGATGAGCCAGGACGTGGAGCAGGGCGACATCTGGCGCATGTGCCAGTGCAAGGATGCCGCCATCCGCGACTGGGTCAAGCTGGCCGTCAACCGCGCGCGCAACTCGGGCATGCCCGTGGTGTTCTGGCTGGACGCCTACCGCCCACACGAGGCGCAGTTGATCACCAAGGTCAAGATGTACCTGCACGAGCACAACACCTCGGGCCTGGACATCCAGATCATGAGCCAGGTGCGCGCCATGCGCTACACCCTGGAGCGCGTGATACGCGGTCAGGACACCATCAGCGCCACCGGCAACATCCTGCGCGACTACCTGACCGACCTGTTCCCCATCATGGAACTGGGCACCTCGGCCAAGATGCTGTCCATCGTGCCGCTGATGGCGGGTGGCGGCATGTACGAGACCGGCGCCGGCGGCTCGGCCCCCAAGCATGTGCAGCAGCTGGTGGAAGAGAATCACCTGCGCTGGGACTCGCTGGGTGAATTCCTGGCCCTGGCCGTCAGCCTGGAGGATCTGGGCCTGAAGAACAACAACGCCAAGGCCAAGCTGCTGGCCAAGACGCTGGATGCGGCCACCGGCCAGCTGCTGGACAACAACAAGAACCCCAGCCCCAAGACCGGCCAGCTGGACAATCGCGGCAGCCAGTTCTATTTGGCCCTGTACTGGGCCCAGGCACTGGCCGCGCAGAGCGATGACGCCGAGCTGGCGGCCAAGTTCGGCCCGCTGGCCAAGGCGCTGGCCGATCAGGAAGCGACCATCGTGGCCGAACTGGCGGCCGTGCAGGGCAAGCCGGTGGACATCGGCGGCTACTACCTGCCCGACATGGCCAAGCTGGCCGAGGTGATGCGGCCGAGCGCGACCTTCAACGCGGCGCTGGCGGCGGTCGCGGGCTGATCCGGAGACTTTTGTACATGTATCAGCACATCACGCTCCCTGACCAGGGCGCCAAGATCACCGTCAACGCCGACATGTCGCTGAATGTGCCGGACGAGCCCATCGTCCCGTACATCGAGGGTGACGGCACCGGTATGGACATCACGCCGGTCATGCTCAAGGTGGTCGATGCCGCAGTGGACAAGGCCTATGGCGGCAAGAAGAAGATCCACTGGATGGAGGTCTATGCCGGCGAGAAGGCCACCCGGGTCTATGGCCCGGATGTCTGGCTGCCGGAAGAAACCCTGGCCGTTTTGCGCGAGTATGTGGTGTCCATCAAGGGGCCGCTGACCACGCCGGTGGGCGCCGGCATACGCTCGCTGAACGTGGCGCTGCGCCAGGAGCTGGATCTTTACGTCTGCCTGCGTCCGGTGCAGTACTTCAAGGGTGTGCCCTCGCCGCTGAAGGAGCCTGAAAAGACCAATATGGTCATCTTCCGCGAAAACTCGGAAGACATTTACGCCGGCATCGAGTACGAGGCCGAGAGCGACAAGGCCAGGAAGCTGATCAAGTTCCTGCAGGACGAAATGGGGGTCAAGAAGATCCGCTTCCCGAATACCTCGGGCATCGGCGTCAAGCCCGTCTCGCGCGAAGGCACCGAGCGCCTGGTGCGCAAGGCCATCCAGTACGCGATCGACAATGACAAGCCCAGTGTGACCATCGTCCACAAGGGCAACATCATGAAGTACACGGAAGGCGCCTTCCGTGACTGGGCTTATGCGCTGGCGCAGAAGGAATTCGGGGCAGAACCGATAGACGGCGGACCCTGGTGCAAGCTGGTGAACCCGAAGACGGGCAAGGGCATCACGATCAAGGATTCGATCGCCGACGCCTTCCTGCAGCAAATCCTGTTGCGTCCGGCCGAATACTCGGTGGTCGCCACCTTGAACCTGACCGGCGACTACATCTCCGACGCACTGGCCGCGCAGGTCGGCGGCATCGGCATCGCCCCGGGCGCCAATATGTCGGACTCGGTGGCCTGCTTCGAGGCCACGCACGGCACGGCGCCCAAGTACGCTGGCAAGGACTACGTGAATCCGGGCAGCGAAATTCTCTCGGCCGAGATGATGCTGCGCCATATGGGCTGGACGGCCGCCGCTGACTTGATCATCCGTTCGCTGGAAGCTGCAATTGCCAGCAAAAAGGTCACCTATGACTTCGCCCGTCTGATGGACGGCGCGACGCAGGTCTCCTGCTCCGGCTTTGGCCAGGTCATGATCGACCAGATGTGACGCAGGCCCGGGGATGGGCGCAGCAAGCACCAAAGGCCCGCGTTCAGCGGGCCTTTTTACTTCTCAGCATACTCAGTGAACTGTCGCTCGCCTTGGCAAGCGGATGTCAGTGCGCTGTGGGCTGCGGCTCGACCGAGAGAATGTTCTGGGCGAGCTGGCCTTTAGGCCCCTGCACGACCTCGAAACTCACCCGGCTTCCCTGGCGGAGGGTGCGAAAGCCCTCCATTTGAATCGCGGAGAAATGTGCGAATACATCGTCCCCACCTTCTTCGGGTTCAATGAAACCAAATCCCTTGGCGTCGTTAAACCACTTGACTGTCCCGTTGGCCATTTTGTCTTCTCCATCCCGATGTCTTGTGGCACCGTGGGCGGAGATTTTCAAACCCCGCTGGGCGGGTGTACAGCTAGAGGTTTCCCAGGTGCTCGGCTTGCCCGAATTGGTAAAACCGCTGGAGTCAGAGAAATGCACTCACGAAATTCCTCATCTCGGGGATTGCAGAGTGTCACACTTGGCACAACATGGCTTTGGAACGCCCGCTAGGGCGGGCTCAACTCGATAGAATCATTCCATGCCTGACGAACCTTCTCAGCCGCCGACGCCTCCGGGCTCGGACCCACGCCGCGACGACGCGGGTGGAGCGACTGTGGCCGAGCGCGAGACCCTTAAAACGGAACCTCCGCGGCTCTATCAAGTCGTGATGCTGAACGACGATTACACCCCCATGGAGTTCGTCATCATGGTCTTGCAAGAGTATTTCAAGCATGACCTTGAAGCGGCGACTCTGATCATGTTGAAGATCCACCACGAGGGGCGCGGAGTTTGCGGTGTTTTCACCAAGGACCTGGCCGCGACCAAGGTGGAATTGGTACTGGCCGCCGCCCGGCGTGCCGGTCATCCCCTGCAGTGCATTATGGAGGCCGCATGATTGCGCAAGAGCTTGAAGTCAGCCTGCACATGGCGTTTGTAGAAGCTCGCCAACAGCGACATGAGTTCATCACGGTGGAACACCTGTTGATGGCGCTATTGGACAACCCTTCGGCCGCAGAGGTGCTGCGCGCCTGCTCGGCCAATATTGATGACCTGCGCAAGAGCTTGTCTCAATTCATCAAGGAAAACACGCCCACCGTGGGTGGCGCGGACGAGGTGGACACGCAGCCCACGCTGGGCTTCCAGCGTGTCATACAGCGGGCCATCATGCATGTGCAGTCGACCGGCAGCGGCAAGAAGGAAGTCACGGGCGCGAATGTGCTGGTGGCGATCTTCGGCGAGAAGGACTCGCACGCCGTCTATTACCTGCACCAGCAGGGCGTGACCCGCCTGGACGTGGTGAATTACATCGCCCACGGCATCAAGAAGTCCGAGCCGCCCGAACCCACCAAGGGCCCGGAAGGGCAGGGCGGTGGCGAGAGCGAGCGCGAAGAAGCCGATGGCGGCAAGGGCTCGCCGCTGGAGCAGTTCACGCAGAACCTGAACCAGCTGGCCAAGGACGGCAAGATCGATCCGCTGATCGGCCGCGAGCATGAGGTCGAGCGCGTCGTGCAGGTGCTGTGCCGCCGCCGCAAGAACAACCCGCTGCTGGTCGGCGAGGCCGGCGTGGGCAAGACGGCCATCGCCGAGGGCCTGGCCTGGCGCATCACCGAGGGCGACGTGCCCGACGTGCTGGCCGAGTGCACCGTCTATTCGCTGGACATGGGCGCCTTGCTGGCCGGTACCAAGTACCGCGGCGACTTCGAGCAGCGTCTCAAGGGCGTGCTGAAGAACCTGAAGGACCAGCCGAACGCCATCCTGTTCATCGACGAGATCCACACCCTGATCGGGGCCGGCGCGGCCTCGGGCGGCACGCTCGACGCCAGCAATCTACTCAAGCCGGCGCTCAGCTCCGGCGCGATGAAGTGCATCGGTGCCACGACCTTCAGCGAGTACCGCGGCATCTTCGAGAAGGATGCGGCGCTGTCGCGTCGTTTCCAGAAGATCGACGTGGTCGAGCCGTCGGTCGAGCAGACCATCGAGATCCTGAAGGGCCTGAAGTCGCGCTTTGAGGAGCACCACAGCGTCAAGTACGCCTTGGGCGCCTTGCAGGCCGCGGCCGAGCTGTCGGCGAAGTTCATCAATGACCGTCATCTGCCCGACAAGGCGATCGACGTCATCGATGAGGCCGGCGCGGCCCAGCGCATCCTGCCCAAGAGCAAGCAGAAGAAGACCATCACCCGCACCGAGGTCGAGGAGATCGTCGCCAAGATCGCGCGCATTCCGCCGGCCAGCGTGTCCAATGACGACCACAGCAAGCTGAAGAACCTGGACCGCGACCTGAACAGCGTCGTGTTCGGCCAGGAGCCGGCCATCGAGGCGCTGGCGGCCGCCATCAAGATGGCGCGCTCGGGCCTGGGCAAACCGGACAAGCCGATTGGCAGCTTCCTGTTCAGCGGCCCGACGGGCGTGGGCAAGACGGAAGTCGCCAAGCAGCTGGCCTACATCCTGGGCATCGAGCTGGTGCGCTTCGACATGAGCGAGTACATGGAGCGCCACGCGGTCAGCCGCCTGATCGGCGCGCCTCCGGGCTATGTCGGTTTCGACCAGGGCGGTCTGCTGACCGAAGCTGTCACCAAGAAACCCCATGCGGTGCTGCTGCTCGACGAGATCGAGAAAGCGCATCCGGACGTCTTCAATGTGCTGCTGCAGGTGATGGACCATGGCACCCTGACCGACAACAACGGGCGCAAGGCCGACTTCCGCAACGTCATCATCATCATGACGACGAATGCGGGCGCCGAGGCACTGGGCAAGTCGAACATCGGCTTCACCAACTCGCGCGAGCAGGGCGACGAGATGTCCGACATCAAGCGCCTGTTCACACCGGAGTTCCGCAACCGGCTGGATGCCATCGTCTCCTTCCGCTCGCTGGACGAGGACATCATCCTGCGCGTGGTCGACAAGTTCCTGCTGCAGCTCGAAGGCCAGCTGACCGAGAAGAAGGTCGAGGTGACCTTCAGCGACGCGCTGCGCAAGCACCTGGGCAAGAAGGGCTTCGATCCGCTGATGGGTGCGCGGCCTATGCAGCGCCTGATCCAGGACACGATACGCCGTGCCCTGGCCGACGAGCTGCTGTTCGGCCGCCTGGTGGACGGCGGGCGCCTTGGCGTGGACGTGGACGAGGAGGGCAAGACGGTGCTCGACATCCAGCCCACCCGTCGCGACAAGCCCAAGGCCGAGCCGGCGACGACGGCTTGACCTGTCAGATCTGCTGAATGATGTGCGAGGGCCCTAAGGGGCCCTTTTTCATGGCCGCGGGCGTGCGGCCGGGTCCTGCCGGAAGTAGCCGACCAGCAGTTCGTACAGCGCCGGGTGGTCGGCCAGCAGCGCCCACGGCGTGACGAAGAAGGCCTCCACGGCGACGGCGAAGAACTCCTCCTGGCCCTCGCTGCCGTAGGGGTCGATGGCGGTGTCGTGGCCGGCATCCAGCAGATCGCAGAAGCGCTGAAACTCCGCCTCCATGATCGTGATCCAGGCCTTCCGCGCCGCGGCGCTGGCCTGCGGCGGCACCCCGTTGGCCAGGCCGTCGGCCATGTCCAGCACATGGGCGAACTCGTGCATGACGACGTTGTAGGCCGGGCCGTCGCCATCGCCATCGTTCAGGCCGGCCCGCTCGACATCGGCCCAGGACAGCATCAGTGGCCCGCCCTCCATCGCCTCGCCGGACAGCTCCTCCTCGTACTCGTGGACCAGGCCGTCCTCGTCCATCACCTCGCGCCTGGCCAGCACCTGGTCGGCATGCATGACGATGCCGATGAAGCCGCCGTAGCGCTCCAGCCCCAGGTGCAGGACCAGCAGGCAGGCCTGGGCCGCGACGGCCACGGCCACCTCGTCCGTGACCTCGAAGCCGGCAATACCATGGAATTCCTTCTCGGCCAGGAACAGCGTGGCCAGGCGCCGGAGCTGCGCCTGCTCATCCGGGTGCTCGAGATGCAGAAAGGGGTAGCGGGCGAGCGTCAGCCGCCACAGCAGATCAGGGATTGCGCGGCGTTGCAGCAGCCGAGACTCGCGCCAGGCGCGCCAACGTGCGCTCAGCTTCATCAGACCAGCGAGAGGCGTTGCAGGCCGGTGGCGCTGAGGCGCAGCACCTCGGCGCGGGCCGGGCCGTGCTGGCCGTCGAGGTCCCAGTCGCTGAGCACCACGCGGGCCTTGCCGGGCGCGAGTGCGTGGGTGGCGGGGCGGTGGGTGTGGCCATGGATCAGCAGATCGGCCTTGGCACGGGCCAGCCAATCCAGGCAGGCGGCAGCGTCCAGGTCCGACCAGTCGCTGGGCATCTGCCCGCGTTTGCGGTCTTCGCTCTGGGTGCGCAGGCCGCGGGCGATAGCCTTGCGCTCAACCAGCGGCTTGGCGAGAAAGGCCGTCTGCCAGGGCGCGCCACGGACCTCGGCGCGAAAACGCTGGTAGTCGGCGTCGTCCAGGCACAGCGCGTCGCCGTGGCTGAGCAGGATGCGTTGGCCGAAGGCGCTCAGCACTGTAGGGTCGCTCAGGCCCTGCATGCCGACGTCCGCCAGCAAGGCAGGGCCGACCAGAAAGTCTCGATTGCCGGGTATGAAGAACAGCTGCAGCCGCCGGGCGGCTTGGCTCAGCAGCGCCGTGCATTGCGCCTCGAAACCATCGAAGCGTGCGTCGTCGCCGACCCAGACCTCGAAGATGTCGCCCAGCAGGAACACCGCCTGTGCCGGGGTGTCACGCAGATGGCGGTCCAGCGCCGCCAGGGTGGCAGGCGTGTCGGGCGCCAGGTGCAGATCGGACAGGAAGTCGATCTGCGTCCACCCGGGCGAGGCCGGGAGCTCGTCGAAGAGGGGCAGGGCGCCCCCCGAAGCGCGATCAGCTGATTTCAACGGCGCGCTGAATCACCACGTCTTCCAGCGGCACATCGTCATGGCCGCCGTTGCGGCCGGTCTTGACACTCTCCATCGCGTCCACGACTTCCTTGCCGGTAACGACCTTGCCGAACACGGCATAGCCCCAGCCCGAAGGGCTCTCGGACTTGAAGTTCAGGAAACCGTTGTCGGTGGTGTTGATGAAGAACTGGGCGCTGGCCGAATGCGGGGCGCTGGTGCGCGCCATGGCCACCGTGTAGTGGTCATTGGTCAGGCCGTTGTTGGCCTCGTTCTGGATCGTCGCGTCGGTCGGCTTTTGTTTCATGCCGGTCTCGAAGCCGCCGCCCTGGACCATGAAGCCCTTGATGACGCGGTGGAACACCGTGCCGTCGTAGTGGCCCTTGGCCACATAGGACAGGAAGTTGGCCACGGTGATCGGCGCCTTGGCGTCGTCGAGCTCCAGGCGGATTGCGCCGTGGTTGGTTTGCAGTTCTACGGTCTTGGTCATGATTTACTTCTCCACAGTGGCTTTGTTGATGATGACAGTCTGCACGGGCATGTTCTCGTGCATCTGCATGGGGGCGGTGGGCAGGGCCTTGATCTTCTCGACCACGTCCATGCCGGCGACGACCTTGCCGAACACGGCATAGCCATTGCCGTCACGCGAGTTGGCGGCGTCCACGAAGGGGTTGTCCACCACATTGATGAAGAACTGCGAGGTTGCCGAGTTGGGATCACCGGTGCGCGCCATCGCCACCGTGCCGATGACATTGTTCAGGCCGTTGCGGCTTTCCAGCGGGATGGCCGCCTTGGTCGGCTTTTGCTTCAGGTCCTTGGTGAAACCGCCGCCCTGGATCATGAAGGTCGGGATCACGCGATGGAAGATCGTGCCGTCGTAGTGGCCGGACTTCACATACTGCAGGAAGTTGGCGACCGACTTGGGCGCCTTCTCGGCATCCAGCTCGATGCGGATATCGCCCAGATTGGTGGCGAGCTTGACGGTCTGTGCGGCTGCGCCCTGGGTCAGCAGCAAAGCGGTCGCCGCGGCGAGGGCGTAGGTGAAACGGAAGGGAGAGATCATGGCGTCACAGCGTTCCGGTTGAGGGGCAGAAGCGGGCCTGCGGACGATGGTGTCCAGGCCCCGAGCGGGCGCTATTGTCGCCCAGTGGCAGCGGCCTCACCCGCTATACTGATTTTTGCACCACGAATCTTCCCCCATGTCCCTGCGCATCTACAACTCGCTGACCCGCGCGGTCGAGCCCTTCACTCCCATCGAACCCGGCCATGTGCGCATGTACGTATGCGGCATGACGATCTATGACCTCTGTCATGTGGGCCACGCCCGCATGATGATGGCCTTCGATGTGGTGCAGCGCTGGCTGAAAAGCTCGGGGTACCGGGTGACCTATGTGCGCAACATCACCGACATCGAGGACAAGATCATCAAGCGGGCCGTCGAGCGCGGCATCAGCATCCGTGCGCTGACCGACGAGATGATTGCCGCCATGCACCGCGACATTGGCGCGCTGGGCGTCGAGCGGCCCACGCACGAGCCCCGCGCCACCGACTACGTCGGCCAGATGCTGGACCTGATCGGCACGCTCGAGAGCAAGGGCCTGGCCTACCACGCCAGCAATGGCGACGTGAACTACGCCGTGCGCAAGTTCCCCGGATACGGCAAGCTCAGCGGCAAGTCGCTGGACGATCTTCGCGCCGGCGAGCGCGTGGCCGTCGATGATGGCAAGCTCGACCCGCTGGACTTCGTGCTGTGGAAGTCCGCCAAGGACAGCGAGCCCGAAGACGCCAAGTGGCCGAGCAACTACGGTTCCGGCCGCCCGGGCTGGCACATCGAATGCTCGGCCATGGCTTGCGCCTTGCTGGGCGAGCGCTTCGACATCCATGGTGGTGGCATGGACCTGCAGTTCCCGCACCACGAGAACGAGATCGCCCAGAGCGAGGGCGCGCTGGGTCACCCCTTCGTCAACTTCTGGGTGCACAACGGCTTCCTGAATGTGGACAACGAGAAGATGTCCAAGTCGCTGGGCAATTTCTTCACCATTCAGGACGTGCTGAAGCGCTACGACGGCGAGACGCTGCGCTACTTCATGCTGCGCACGCATTACCGCAGCCCGTTCAACTTCAGCGATGTGAACCTGGACGACGCGCGCAGCGCGCTGCGCCGCTTGTACACGGCGCTGGATGGCCTGGATGTGCCTGCGGTCGAACTCGACTGGACTCATCCGTCCTCGGCTGCCTTCCGTGCCGCGATGGACGACGACTTCAACACGCCGCTGGCCGTGTCCACTCTGTTCGAGCTGGCCAACACGGTCAACCGCACCGGTTCGCTGGCCGATGCGGCCGTGCTCAAGCAATTGGGCGCGACGCTGGGCATCCTGCAGCAGGCACCGCGCCAGTACCTGCAGGGCGGCAGCGGGGTCGAGGAGTCCGCCATCGAGGCGCTGATCGCCGAGCGGGCGGCCGCCAAGGCTTCCCGCGACTTTGCCCGTGCCGACCAGATCCGCAAGGATCTGCTGGCGCAGGGCATTGCCCTGCAAGACACGCCTCAGGGCACGAGCTGGGTCAAGGCCTGACGTGCCGCGCTCCTCTGCAACGGGCGCTAAGCCCGATGGAAGCACGCCCGCCGGCGGCCAGACCGTGGGTGTAACCCCGCTGTACTGGGACGAAGCCTGCCGACACCTGGCCAAGCGCGACCGGGTGATGAAGAAGCTGATCCCGCAGTTCGGCGAGGCCCGGCTGGAAAGCCGTGGCGACGCCTTCACCACCCTGGCCCGTTCCATCATCGGCCAGCAGATTTCGGTGCCGGCCGCGCAGGCGCTGTGGGAAAAATTCCTGACCTTGATGGCCGGCCCGCCGAATCAGGTGGCGCCTGCCGCCGTGCTGGCACTGGACACCTCGCTGATGCGGGCGGCCGGTCTGTCGGTGCGCAAGGTGGACTATCTGTGCGACCTGGCCCAGCATTTCGAGGCCGGCAGCGTTCATGTGCCGCAGTGGCAGCAGATGGACGACGAGGCCATCATCGAGGAGTTGGTGGCCATTCGCGGCATCGGCCGCTGGACGGCCGAGATGTTCCTGATCTTCTACCTGATGCGGCCCAATGTGATGCCGCTGGACGACCCCGGCCTGATCAAGGGCATCAGCCAGAACTACTTCAGCGGCGAGCCGGTTTCGCGTGCCGAGGCCAGGGAAGTTGCGGATGCCTGGGCCCCCTACCGCTCGGTAGCCACATGGTACATTTGGCGCAGCCTGGACCCGCTACCCCCGGCCCAGGCCTGAGTTCCGGCCCGGACCCGCGGGCCATCATCATCTCTGAGAGACCCTAACAGGATGAGCAAGAAACACTTTCTGGAGTTCGAGCAACCCGTTGCCGAGCTCGAAACCAAGATTGAAGAGCTGCGCTACGTGCAAAGCGAGTCGGCCGTCGATATCTCCGAAGAGATCGACAGGCTGGCCAAGAAAAGCCTTCAACTCACCAAAGACATATATTCGAGCCTGACGCCCTGGCAGGTGACCCAGATCGCGCGCCACGCCCAGCGGCCCTACACGCTCGACTATGTGAACGACATCTTCACCGAGTTCCAGGAACTGCACGGTGACCGCCACTACGCGGATGATCAGTCCATCGTTGGCGGCCTTGCGCGCTTCAATGGCCAGGCCTGCATGGTGTTGGGCCATCAGAAGGGCCGCGACACCAAGGAACGCGCCGCGCGCAACTTCGGCATGTCGCGCCCCGAGGGCTACCGCAAGGCGCTGCGCCTGATGAAGCTGGCCGAGAAGTTCGGTCTGCCGGTGTTCACCTTCGTTGACACCCCCGGTGCCTATCCCGGCATCGGCGCCGAGGAGCGCGGCCAGTCCGAAGCGATCGGCCGCAATATCTTCGAGATGGCGCAGCTGGAAGTGCCCATCATCTCGACCATCATCGGCGAGGGCGGCTCGGGCGGCGCACTGGCGATCTCGGTCGGCGATCAGGTGCTGATGCTGCAGTATTCGGTCTATTCGGTGATCTCGCCGGAAGGCTGTGCCTCCATTCTGTGGAAGACCTCGGAGCGAGCCTCGGACGCCGCCGACGCGTTGGGCATTACCGCCCACCGCCTGAAAGCGTTGAACCTGGTGGACAAGATCGTCAGCGAGCCGGTGGGCGGCGCACACCGCGACCCCAAGCAGATGTCGTCCTTCCTGAAGCGCGCGTTGAATGACGCGCTGCGCCAGGTCAGCGACCTCAAGCCCAAGGAATTGCTGCAGCGCCGCTACGAGCGCCTGCAATCCTACGGCCGCTTCAGCGACACCAAGGAGCGCTGATCCGGTGCCTGTGCAGCGGGTGGCCGTCGCCTACAGCGGCGGGCGCGACTCCACCGCCTTGCTGCATGCCACGGCCCGCGCCGCGCTCGACACGGGCGTGCAGGTCGTGGGCCTGCATGTGCACCATGGGCTCAGTCCCCATGCCGATGACTGGCTGACCCATTGCCTGCATCAGGTCGAAGGTTGGGCTGACAACGGCCTGCCGGTGAGCTTTCAGTGCCGGCGTTTGCCGGGCAAACCCGCCAAGGGCGAAAGCATCGAGGCCTGGGCGCGCGATGCCCGCTATCGGGCCTTGCGAGACATGGCCCTGGAGCAGGGCGCAGAACTGGTTCTGCTCGCCCATCACCGTCGCGATCAGGCAGAAACCTTTCTGCTGCAGGCCCTGCGCGGTGCCGGCATGGCGGGTCTGTCGGCCATGCCCGAGTCGGTGGCGCGCAGCGGCCTGGTCTGGGCACGGCCCTGGATCAATGCCGGGCGCGAGCAGGTCGAGGCCTATTTGCAGGCCCATCAACTCAGCTTCATCGACGATGACAGCAACAGCGACCCGCGCTATGCCCGCAACCGCCTGCGGATGCAGGTCTGGCCGCAGTTGCTGGACGCCTTTCCGCAGGCCGAAGCCTGCCTGGCCACCAGCGCTGCCTGGGCGCAGGAGGCCCTGGCCTTGCAGCTGGAGCTGGCCGAGGCCGATCTGGCGCAGCTTTGCGACGAGAAGCTCGCCCTGCGACTCGGCGACTGGCTGAAGTTTTCGCCTGCGCGACGCAGCAATGCCTTGCGTGCGTGGATACAGCGCGGCTCGGGTCAGGCTGCTCCCGCCAGCCTGGTGGAGAGGCTGATGGCCGAACTGGGGCAGGCGCTGGCCCCGGCGGCGTGGCCGCTGGGCAATGCCGAACTGCGGCGCTATCGCGGCAGGCTGAGCTTCGTTCCAGCTGCATCGGTGGCGACAGGCGGTGCGCCAGCCACGGCGATGAGTATCTCCCGCGCCGGCAGCTACCTCCTGGCCGGCTGGGGCGGCGTGCTGCATGTGCGGGCGGTGAAGCAGGGTGGCGCGGCGCTGGCCCTTTTGGAGGAGCTCCAGATACGGCCGCGCCAAGGTGGCGAGCAGTTCCAGCGCGCGCCGGCCAGCACCGCACGCAGCCTGAAGAAGTGCTTTCAAGAAGCCGCGGTGCCGGCCTGGGAGCGCGGAGGGCCTCTGCTGTTCGCCGGGGATCGGCTGGTGTTCGTGCCCGGTCTCGGCATCGATGCCCGCGTCTGGGGCCGGGCCGGCGAGCGCATGATGACCTTGCGATGGCTGCCTGATTCAAACGCGAAGGCTTGAGCCGGGCCCGTCAAATGCTTGCTGCAGTGCAACAGCTAGAATTCGGGGCTGCGACCGCGGCGCACCCGCCCATCCGGGCTCCCGACCCGCGCATTCATACATCGACATGGCTCTGATCGTTCATAAATACGGCGGCACGTCTATGGGTTCGACCGAACGCATACGTCAAGTCGCCAAACGCGTGGCCAAATGGGCGCGCGCCGGTCACCAGATGGTGGTCGTGCCCTCGGCGATGAGCGGCGAGACCAATCGCCTGCTGGGCCTTGCCAAGGAGTTGTCGCCCGAGAGCGGCAGCGCCGAACTGAACCGCGAACTGGACCTGATTGCCGCCACCGGCGAACAGGTCTCGGTCGGTCTGCTGGCAATTGCGCTGCAGGCCGAGGGCATGCAGGCCGTCAGCTATGCCGGCTGGCAGGTGCCGATCAAGACCGATTCGTCCTTCACCAAGGCCCGCATCGAGAGCATTGACGACCAGCGCGTGCGTGCCGATCTGGCCGCCGGCAAAGTGGTCATCATCACCGGCTTCCAGGGCATTGACGCCAACGGCCATGTCACCACCCTGGGCCGTGGCGGCTCCGACACGTCGGCCGTGGCCGTGGCGGCTGCCATGAAGGCCTCCGAATGCCTGATCTACACCGATGTGGATGGCGTCTACACCACCGACCCGCGCATCGTCAGCGATGCCCGCCGACTGCACACCATCAGCTTCGAAGAGATGCTGGAAATGGCGTCGCTGGGCTCCAAGGTGCTGCAGATCCGCTCGGTGGAGTTTGCCGGCAAGTACCGCGTTCCGCTGCGCGTGCTGTCGAGCTTCACGCCGTGGGACATCGATATCGAAGAGGAAGCCAAGTCGGGCACCCTGATCACCTTTGAAGAGGACGTAAAAATGGAACAAGCCGTCGTATCGGGCATTGCCTTCAACCGTGACGAGGCCAAGGTCAGCCTGCTCGGCGTGCCCGACAAGCCCGGCATCGCGTTCCAGATCCTGGGCCCGGTGGCCGACGCCAATATCGATGTGGACGTGATCATCCAGAACGTCTCGCACGATGGCCGCACCGACTTCTCGTTCACCGTGCACCGCAATGACTACCAGCGCAAGATGGAACTGCTGAAGACGCGCGTGGCCGTGGATACCGGCGCTGCCTCGGTGGTCGGCGACAAGAACATCTGCAAGGTCAGCATCGTCGGCATCGGCATGCGCTCGCATGTGGGAGTGGCGTCCAAGATGTTCCGCTCACTGAGCGAGGAAGGCATCAACATCCAGATGATCACGACCAGCGAAATCAAGACCAGCGTCGTCATCGACGAGAAGTACATGGAACTGGCCGTGCGTGCTCTGCACAAAGCTTTTGAACTGGATCAGCCAAACTCGTAAAAACTGGCTAATTTTTGGTCTAGAATACGAGGCTGTGCCGGAGACGTGACCGAGTGGCCGAAGGTGCTCCCCTGCTAAGGGAGTAGGTGCGCTAAAACGTGCCTCGAGGGTTCGAATCCCTCCGTCTCCTCCAAGAAGTAAGTAAACACGGGCCCTAGCGGCCCGTTTTGCTTTTGTACGTACCATAAAACGTATCAAAAGGCTCCGGGCCAACTCCCGATGCTCGGTGCAACCGTAATCGGGATTTCCTTGCTTTCTTGGGGGGTTCTGCGGAACGCCATGAAGGCCGAGTACATCGTGCTCGGCGTGCGTCCACCATGGCGCTGAGGAGCGAGGCGATCCACGTCATGCTGGTTACACACGCCAAGTGGTGGACCTTCACGCAGCGACCATTCCCGCCGGCACGGTTCGTGATGGATGGTACTTTTCCTGGCCCTGGCCCTGGCCCTGGCCCGGGCCCTGGAGAGCCGTGCCGCCGTCGATGCGATGAACGAGGCTGCCGCGGCCCATGGCGGGCAAGCCGATATGAACCCGATGGAGGACCACGGCTTCATGTACACCCGCGACCTGGCCGATTCCGACGGTCATATGTGGGCGGCGCTTTGGATGGACCCGACGGCGAAGCCCCCGGTCGCTCGCTGAGACGCCTTCAGCTGACGGCTGTTTGCTGGTCCACAATTCGAGCTGTTCAAAGCAGCCTACGGATCCATGCGGCAGGAAAAGGCAAACCTGATATCAGCTTGCGCTGGATGACAGTTCGGTGAAGAGCTGAGTTACGAGTTTGTCCAATAGTGCGATTGTCAGAAACGTGCCCTGGTCAATCCGCATCCTTGCGGTCAAGTGGCGAAGTTTCGCAACCGATGCCCTTAGCTCCTCTGCGACCGCGCTCGCATCGTCCGCTGGCCGGTTGAGGTTCATGGAGAGTCTGAGCGCCATGGAGCAGTTTGCTACTTCTGTGGCGAGGTTCCGTACGGTTTGCAAACGTGACTTCGCAAGGGACCGGGGAAGGGTGATCGCCAGTGCGTCGGCTTCCTGC
>Ga0187845_1000460_pt1 | contig 24060 bp, 19 predicted proteins | sample SpaLakP09_SKY_68_FD_134515 | JGI IMG/M metagenome (GOLD analysis project Ga0187845, IMG submission 134515) | Oligotrophic lake water microbial communities from Sparkling Lake, Wisconsin, USA - SP09_SKY_68 | ecosystem: Environmental > Aquatic > Freshwater > Lake | place: USA: Sparkling Lake... | reverse complement strand
GTTCTGGCCCACAGCATGGCGCGGTGTGCACCCGCCCTCCCCGCCCCACTTCCTGCCGCACTTCCTGCCCAATTTCCCGCTCCATTCCCTGGCCGCGCCCGCCCCATGACTGAACCCGATCTGTCCTTCCTGGACCCTTCAGGTCGGCGGCCCGCCCCGGCCGAAAAGCACCCGCTGCCCCCCACCGCCCCGGCCGAGGGCCTGGTGGCCGAGCTGCGCGCCTACCAGGCCGAGCTGGAAAACCAGAACAAGGTGCTGCGCTACAGCCAGACGGTGGCCGAGAGCGCCTACGAACGCTTCGAGACCCTGTTTGCCAGCGTGCCCCTGGCCCTCATGGTGGTGGACGAACACGACATGGTGGTGCAGGCCAACTCGATGGCGCACCGTTCCTTCCAGCCCACCGAACGCGACCGGCCGCTCACCGCCCTGATGCCCTTTGTGTGCCCGCAAGACGCCGCCCGCGTGCGCGAGGTCTTTGCCCAGGCGCAGGACCTGGGGCACAGCGAAGCCAAGGAAGTGGTGTTCCTCATCAACGCCACCAGCCGCATCACGGGCGACCTGCACATCGCGCACATCGAGGCGCCCCAGACCAGCGGCGCGCCGCTGTCGCAGTATTTGTGCGCGGTGATCGACCAGGGCCCGCTGCTGGCCGAGCGCCAGGCGCTGCAGCACAGCGCAGTCACGCTGCAGCAGCGCAACGAACAGCTGCACGCCAGCGAAAAGCGGCTGGAGGCCGTCATCAATTCGGCGCTGGACGCCATCATCTGCGTCGATCAGCACCAGCGCATCACCGTGTTCAACCCCACGGCGGCAGCGCTGTTCCAGTGCGCTGCCAGCGACGCGCTGGGCAGCACGCTCGACCGCTTCTTGCCCGACGCGGCCCAGGCCCTGGCGTTTGCGCAGCTCACCACGCAGGCGCTGCTGGGCGAGATGACGGCCCTCACTGCCAGCGGCAAGGAGCTGGCGGTGGAGGTGAGCGTGTCGTTCGAGCGCCATGCAGAAAGCGTGGGCGGGGGCGAGACCACCACCGTGTTTGCGCGCGACCTCACCGGCCGCAAAAAGGCCGAAGCGCACCGCAATGAGCTGGAAGCCCAGCTGCGCGAGTCGCACAAGATGCAGGCCGTGGGCACCATGGCCGGGGGCATTGCGCACGACTTCAACAACATCCTGGGCGCGATCCTGGGCAACGTCGAACTCGCCAAGGCGGACTGCACCGCAGGTTCGCCCGTGCTGGAGAGCCTGCTGGAGATCGACAAGGCCGGCCGCCGCGCGCGCGACCTGGTGCGCCAGATCCTCACCTTCAGCCGCAACGAGCCCCCGCAGCGCTCGGCCGTGTCGCTGGCCGAGGTGGCGCACGACACCGAGCGCCTGCTGCGCGTGACCCTGCCCCCCGCCATCGAGCTGCACATGCAGTTGCAGGCAGGCCTGCCCCCCGTGCTGGCCGACGCCACCCAGGTCGAGCAGGCCCTGCTCAACCTGTGCACCAACGCCGTCCATGCCATCCAGGGCCAGGGCGGGGAGCGCGGCAGCATCCATGTTGAAGCTGCCACAGTGCAGCCCGACCAGCGCCTCTCCGAACGGCTGGGCCTGGCGCCCATCGACTACGTGGCCCTGACGGTGCGCGACAGCGGCCCCGGCATGGATGCCGCCACGCTGGAGCGCATCTTCGAGCCCTTCTTCACCACCAAGCCCGTGGGCCAGGGCACGGGCCTGGGCCTGGCCGTGGTGCATGGCGTGATGCGCACGCACGAAGGCGGGGTGGACGTGCAAAGCACTCCCGGCCAGGGCAGCCGGTTCACGCTGTACTTTCCGGTCGCCACCGGCCAGGCCCCCGCTGCACCAGCACCTGCCCCGGCAGCACCGGCGCCACCCGCCACGCCGTCGGCCACCGAAGCCGCAGCCCCCACGCCGCGCCAGAAGCCCCATGTGATGTACGTGGACGACGACCAGGCCCTGGTCTTTCTGGTGCAGCGCCTCTTGCGCCGCCGGGGCTACGAGGTGAGTGGCTTCACCGACCCCCACGAAGCCACGGCAGCGCTGCGCGCAGCGCCCCAGCGCTACGACCTGCTGGTGACCGACTACAACATGCCCGGCTTCTGCGGCGTGGACCTGGTGCGCGAGGCACGCCTCATCCGCCCCGGCCTGCCCGTCGCCCTGGCCTCCGGCTATGTCACGGCCGAAATCGAGCAAGCCGCGCTGGCCGAGGGCGCGCAGGCGCTGATCCACAAGCCCAACGACGTGGAAGAACTGTGCGCCACGGTGCAGCGGCTGATCGCCGACAACGCAGCAGGCGATGGCGTTGCCTGACTCCATTTCCAAATCATTCGTGTCTAGGCGCGAAGCCGCAGGCAGTGCGGTAGCACGACAAGGCGAAGCAACAACGACACGGATGATTTTGAATTGGAATGAGCCCCTGGCAGGCGGTGTGCAGGCGGCGTACGAAGACGCCGACCTGCTCGTGCTGCAAAAGCCTTCGGGCCTGCTGTGTGTGCCCGGCCGGGGCCCCGACAAGCAGGACTGCCTGAGCGCCCGCGCGCAAGAGCGCTGGCCCGGCGCCCTCATCGTGCACCGGCTGGACCAGGCCACCTCGGGCCTGGTGCTCATGGCCCGCCACATCGACATGCAGCGCCGCCTGAGCCACGCGTTTGCCGAGCGCCAGGTGCACAAGCGCTACCAGGCGGTGGTGCAGGGGCTGCTGGGCCCGGCAGAGCACACCTGGAGCGAAATCAACCTGCCCATCGCCGCCGACTGGGAGCGCCGCCCGCTGCGCGTCATCGACCCCGCCGTGGGCAAGCCCAGCCTCACCCGCTGGCGCCTGCGTGCCCAGGACCCGGTGGCCGGGACCACCCATGTCGAGCTGGAGCCCGTCACCGGCCGCACCCACCAGCTGCGCGTGCACCTGGCGGCCATCGGCCACCCCATCCTGGGCGACGCGCTGTATGCCGACGCGGCCACCCAAGCGCAGGCCCCGCGCCTGCTGCTGCATGCCAGCCACCTGGCATTCACCCACCCTGGCACCGGCGCCTGGCTGGCGCTGGAGTGGGCCGCAGACTTTGAATGAAATAGGCTGCTACCGCGCGCCCATGAAGCGCAAGCAGCTATCAATTCAGAAGCATCAACTTGCCGCTGGTGTGGTCGGCCGCGACATCGCCCACTGCACCGCCAGCACGCTGGCCAGCACCACCAGCATGCCCACCAGCGACAGGCCGCGCATGGCCTGCCCCAGCAGCGCCCAGCCCAGCACCACGGCCGTGACGGGGCTGAGCAGCAGCAAGGACGACACGGCCACCGAAGGCAGCCGCGCCACCCCCCGGAACCACAGCGCATACGACAGCAACGCGCCCACCAGGCTCAGGTACAGGTAGCCCGCCACATGGGTGGCGGTGAGCACGGGCAGCGGCGGGTCCACCGCCCAGGCCACGGGCGCCAGCATGATGCCGCCTGCCAGCAGCTGCCAGCCGGTGAAGGCCAGCACCGGCAGGTCCGACCGCCAGCGGCGCGACCAGAAGGTGCCCGCCGCCATGCACAGCGTGCCCACCAGCGCGGCGGCCACGCCCACCATGTCCCAGCGCGCGCCCGGCGATAGCAGCAGCGCGGCCATGCCGAGCACGCCCAGCGCCCCTGCGGCCAGTGCCACGGCCGGGGGGCGGCGGTGGTCCAGCGCCCAGGCCAGCCCCATCACCACCAGCGGCCCGATGGCGCCCACCACGGCCGCCACGCCGCCCGGCAGCCGGTAGGCCGCCACGAACAGCAGCGCCTGGAAGACGCCGATGTTCAGCGCCGCCAGCACCAGCAGGCGCCACCACCCGGTCCAGTCGCCCCAGGCGGGCCAGCGGCGGCACCACAGCACCAGCAACAGGCCCGCAGGCAGCGTGCGCAGCAGTGCGGCGGTGAAGGGCCGGTCGGGCGGCAGCAGCTCGGTGGTGACGATGTAGGTGGAGCCCCAGATCATCGGGCCCACGGCGGTGGTCAGCGCGTCCATCCAGGGGGTATTGCGGGCGTTTTGCATGCTATTTTTATCTTCAACTCAAGATAAAAAACTCTACCATACAATCTTGAAATCAAGATAAATCATCCGCAACCCTGCTTCCACCATGGCCACCCAACGCCCCCCCGACGCCGTGGACGCCATCCTCGACCAATGGCACCGCGAACGCCCCGACCTCGACGTGGGCCCCATGGGCCCCATCGGGCGCATCACACGCTGTGCCGCCCTGCTGCAGCGCCGCCTGGACGAGACCTTTGCCGAGTTCGGCCTGAGCTTCTGGGAGTTCGACATGCTGGCCACGCTGCGCCGCTCGGGCGCCCCCTACTGCCTGGCGCCGACCACGCTGTTCTCCACCCTCATGGTCACCTCGGGCACCATGACGCACCGCATGGGCAAGCTCGAAGCCAGCGGCTGGATCGAGCGCCTGCCCAATCCCGCCGATGCGCGCAGCTCGCTGGTGCAGCTAACGCCCGCCGGGCTGGCGCTGATCGACCGCGCCGTCGATGCCCATGTGGCCAATGAGCACCGCATCCTGGCCCCGCTGCGCGCGGCCGACCTCGCCGCCCTGGACCGCAAGCTGGCCCAGTTGCTTGCGGTGCTGGAGTCACCCGAGGGTCAGTGAGCACCTGAATGCAGCCCCGCGCTGCGTACTGCGCAGTAACATGGCGGGATGCCTCACAACCACCTCTATATCCTGACCGGCGCATCGCGCGGCATGGGCCTGGCCATGGCCCAGCAGCTGCTCAAAAGCGGCAACACGCTGATCTGCATCGCGCGCAGCACCAACCCCGATCTGGCCGCCGAGGCCAAGGCCGCAGGCGCCACGCTGGAGCAGTGGCAGCAAGACCTGTCGCAAGGCGAGCAGGCCGCCCACCAGTTGCAGGCCTGGCTGCAGGCCCAGGGCCCGCAGGCGTTTGCCAGCGCCACCCTCATCAACAACGCGGGCGTGATCCCGCGCATTGCGCCGCTGTCGGCCAGCGCCAACCCGCAGGATCTGGCCGACCTGGCCCACGCGCTGCGTGTGGGACTGGAGGCGCCCATGCAGCTCACCGCCGCCTTCCTGGGTGCGACGGACGCCTGGACGGTGCCACGCAAGGTGCTCAACATCTCCTCCGGCCTGGGCCGCCGGGCCATGGCGTCACAGGCCGCCTACTGCGCGGCCAAGGCGGGCATGGACCATTTCACGCGCTGCGTGGCGCTGGACGAGGCCCTCAAGCCCCATGGCGCCAAGGTATGCTCGCTGGCGCCCGGTGTGATCGACACCGACATGCAGGTCCAGCTGCGCGGCGCCGACCCAGCCGCCTTCCCCGACCGCCAGAATTTCGCCAACCTCAAGACGGGTGGCCAGCTCACATCGCCTGCCGACGCCGCCACCCGCGTGCTCGCCTGGCTGGAGCGCGCAGACTTCGGCACCAACCCCGTGGCCGATGTGCGCGAGGCGTGAGCCCGATTACTCCTGTTTTTATAGCTACCAACGCATGATGGACGCGCGGAAGCGGCCATTTTTATTCATATTTTTCAACAAGGACCTCCCCATGACCCGTGAAGTCGTCGTCGTCAGCGCTGTGCGCACCGCCATTGGCACCTTTGGTGGCAGCCTCAAGGACATCGCCCCCACCGACCTGGGTGCGCTGGTCGTCAAGGAATCGCTGGCGCGCGCCAGCGTGGAAGGCAAGGACGTGGGCCATGTGGTGTTCGGCCACGTGGTCAACACCGAGCCCAAGGACATGTACCTGTCGCGCGTGGCAGCCATCAATGGTGGCTGCGCCGAGGGCACGCCCGCGTTCAACGTGAACCGCCTGTGCGGCTCAGGCCTGCAGGCCATCGTGTCGGCCGCGCAGGCCATCCAGCTGGGCGATGCCGACGTGACCATCGGCGCGGGTGCCGAGGTCATGAGCCGCGCACCTTTTGCCAGCCTGAACATGCGCTGGGGCGCCCGCATGGGCGACACCAAGATGGTGGACATGATGATCGGCGCGCTGCACGACCCCTTCCACACCATCCACATGGGCGTGACGGCCGAGAACATCGCCGCCAAGTGGGGCATCAGCCGCGAAGACCAGGACAAGCTGGCCGTGGAAAGCCACAACCGCGCCGAACGCGCCACGCAGGCAGGCCTGTTCAAGGACCAGATCGTGCCCGTCACCCTGAAGAGCAAAAAGGGCGATGTGCAATACGCCACCGACGAGCACTTCCGCCCTGGCGCCACGCTCGATGACTTCGCCAAGCTCAAGCCCGTGTTCGTGAAGGAAAACGGCACGGTGACGGCGGGCAATGCCTCGGGCATCAACGACGCGGCCGCTGCCGTGGTGCTGATGGACGCCGCTGCCGCCAAGGCCCGTGGCGCCAAGCCCCTGGCGCGCCTGGTGGCCTACGCCCATGCGGGTGTGGACCCGAAGTACATGGGCATTGGCCCCGTGCCCGCCACGCAGCTGGCGCTGAAGAAGGCGGGCCTCACCGTGGCCGACCTGGACGTGATCGAAGCCAACGAGGCCTTTGCCGCGCAGGCCTGTGCCGTCACCAAGGACCTGGGCCTGGACCCGGCCAAGGTCAACCCCAACGGTTCGGGCATCTCGCTGGGCCACCCCATCGGCGCCACGGGCGCGCTGATCACCGTGAAGGCGATCCACGAGCTGCAGCGTATGCAGGGCCGCTATGCGCTGGTGACCATGTGCATCGGCGGCGGCCAGGGCATTGCGGCGATCTTCGAGCGCCTGTGATTTATTGAGCGTGGCGGTGGCTGCCATCGCCAGCGGCGATGCTGCCACCCGCCATTGGCAAGGCGGGCGCCGCCGGTGATCAGCGATCATTGGCGCCCGCTGGCCCAGACCCGCCATGCAGCATGGCCCCACCCATTGCCTGCGCATCCCACACAACGACGGAGACTTTGCTCACCATGATTCGCACCCTGCTTTCCTTCACCGCCCTCGCCTTCGCCCTGGGCACCACGGCCCACGCCCAGGCGCCCGCGCCGGCTGCGGCCTACCCCACCAAGCCCATCCGCCTGATCGTGCCCTTCCCGCCCGGCGGCGGCACCGACATCCTTTCGCGCCTGGTGGCCACCAAGCTCACCGAAGGCGCCAAGTGGACCGTGGTGGCCGACAACAAGGCGGGGGCAGGCGGCACCATCGGCATCGGCGAAGCCGTGAAGGCCGCGCCCACCGGCTACGACATCGTGATGGGCCAGAAAGACAACCTGGTGATCGGCCCCTGGCTTTACAAGAACCTGCCCTGGGACCCGACCAAGGACCTCACGCCCGTGGCCCATGTGGCCTGGACGCCCGTGGTCATCGCCACCAGCGTCAACTCCAAGTACAAGACCCTGGCCGATGTGGTGGCCGCCGCCAAGGCTGCGCCTGGCACCATCACCTATGGCTCGCCCGGCAACGGCACCTCCATCCACCTGGCAGGCCACTTGTTTGAGCAGGCGGCGGGCGCCAAGCTCAGCCACATCCCCTACAAGGGCTCCAACCCTGCGCTGATGGACGCGCTGGCAGGCAATGTGGACCTGCTGGTGTCCTCGCTGCCCTCGGCCATGGGCCAGATCAAGGCAGGCAAGCTGCGTCCGCTGGCCGTCACATCGGCCAAGCGCAGCTCGTCGCTGCCCGATGTGCCCACGGTGGCCGAATCCGGCTTCAAGGACTTTGACGTGAGCACCTGGTACGGCGTGTTTGCACCCGCAGGCACCCCCGCGCCCGTGGTGGCCACGCTGAACGCCGAGATCAACAAGCTGCTGGCCACGGCCGACATGAAGGCCGCCATCCAGGCCCAGGGCGCCGAGCCCGAAGCCATGACGTCGGCCCAGCTGGGCGCCCTCCTGAAGAAGGAATATGCGCAGTGGAAGGGCATCGTGGAAGCCTCTGGCGCGAAGATCGAGTGACCCCCTGAGTCGCCTGGGGCGCCTTCCCCCTGAAGGGGGACGCACCCGGTGGCCTGGCGGAGCCAGTTCCACGGGTGCACTGGCGCTGGGGCGTGCCTGTTCTGCGAGTAGCTGGCTGCGGGTGGTTTACTGCGTTATCGAGAACTGAAATGAAAACGGCTCCTTTCGGAGCCGTTCTTCATGGGGGATGGCGCTCAGTCGCGCACGACCAGCACGGGGATGTGAACCACGCCCAGCACGCGCTGGGTGACGCTGCCCAGCACCAACTTTTCGAGGCCCCGGCGGCCGTGCGATCCCATCACGATCAGGTCGGCGCCCGAGGCTTCGAGTGCGCGCAGGATGCCGTCATGCACGGCATGGCCTTCGCCTATCAGGGCATTGGCCTGCACACCTGCTTCGGCCATGGCCTTCTTGGTCGCATCCAGGGCGGCATTGGCTTCGGCCGTGGCAGCGTTGATGTACTGGGCCTGCCCGTAGGCAAAGTCGGCGCCTACGCCAGTGAAGGGATAGGGATCGACGACATACACCGCCGTCACGGCGCTGCCAAAGGTCTTGGCCAGGGCTGCGGCTTTGGACACGGCCAGCATCGAGGTCTTGGAGCCATCGACGGGAACCAGAATGTGCTTGAACATGGTGCTACTCCTTAAGTGAAGGGTGGGACCAGGCTTAGAACCTGTTCAGGATCTTATGGCCTGACCATGGACACAGTGTGAACTGCCACCATACCCCGCATCTTGATTCGCATCAAATCGGGCGCACTCGCACCCACTTTCAGGCGGCCGGGCCCTGCCCCACCACATCGGCGCCCTGGAAGTTGCCACGCCGGCAGGTCACCACCAGTGTGTCGCGGTGGCCACCCGCTGCCAGGGGCTGGATGGGGGTGGATTCATGGATCATGCGCGCGTCGTCCAGCAGCAAGAGCGACCAGGGCTCGGTGAGCGTGAAGCGCTGGCCGCTGGGGCCGGTGGCCTCGAACACGCGGGTCTCACCGCCCTTCACGCCTTCACGGCCCACCAGGAACACCGCCACCAGGTCCACGCCGTCGCGGTGCGCGCCCTCGGGCGTGGGGCGGCCAATGCCGTCGGTGGTGTCGATGCGGAACTGGTGCGCCTCCACAAACCAGGGCGCGGGTGCCTGCAGCCCGGCAAACACGGCGTCTGACACGCCCGCCAGCGCCGCCAGCAACTGTTGCCACACGGGGGTTGCCACGGTGGCGGGCTCCATGGGTGCAAACCAGCGCTCCATGCCGCCATGCAGCGCGTTGTATTCCACTGGCTGCCAGTGCGCGCGGTGGGGCGCCTGCTGCACCTGCCCGCCCTGCACCACAAAACAGGCATGGCGGCGGCGGCGGTAGCGGCCACCGTCTTTCAAGAACTCATCGGGCGGCAGCGCGGCCCAGTCGCTGTTCAGGGCCATCAGCGCGGGCAGATCGCAACCGATCCACTCGGCCACGGCCGCCGGGGACAACACGGCGTAACCGCCCTGGCGCAGCTGGCTGGCGACTTCGGAAGGGGTGGTGAACGGAGGAGAAAAGGTGACTTGGGCCATAAGGGTCCGAGCTTAACCGCAGGCGCAAGCCCGCGATCTGCGATGGCGCAAGGAGAGGACGGGAGCGGGCGCCGCCCCGTCGTACCCCCGCCGCGCGCAGCCGCTCAGAGCAATCCGCCAAGCGGCTCAAGCTGCTCAGTCCCGGTGGCCATGGCCCTTGCCACGGCCTTCGCTCCGCTCTCCGCGATCACCCCGGTCATCGCCCCGCCCATGGCCGCGCCCATGGTCACGGTCGTGTTTGCCGCCGCCGTGGCGGTGGTCGTCGTCCCAGCGGCGGTCATCGCGCCCCGGGTGGTGGCCGTGCTTGGGGCCCTTGCGTGGCGGGGGCTCCTGCACAAAGTACACGGGCTGGTTGCAGGCGTTGTAGCGGGCGCAGTGTTTGCCCCAGTTCTTGGCGTGGCCCGGGGGCACATACAGGTAGATCGGTGCGCGGGGCACCACCACGGCCGGGCGGTGGATGATGACGGGCTCGGCGTAGATCAGGGGCGGTGGTGGCGCATTGCCGATGTTGATGCGGCCATACACGCCCGGTGCCAGCTCGCCACCCACGGTGGCGTTGATGTAGGTCTGGGCCTGCGCCCCGCCTGCGGCAACCAGCAGCAGCGCGGCAGCAGCGCCGCCAACCAGGCGGCGAAGGGTGGTGAAACTCGTGGAGATAGTTGTATTGGTCATGGGGAACTCCGTAAGGCAGGCCCTGCCGGGTGCACGCACTGCGCGCAAACCACCCGGTGTGCGGGGCCAGGGTGGCCGCGCTGATCGCGCAGCCTGCCGTACCTTACCCCTTGGGAGGCCGCCGAAATGTCAGCCAATGGCGACACATCCAGCCAGGCAGCAGTTTTTATAAGAAAAAACAGCCCTCTCCGCGCATCCATCAATGGTTTTTAGCTATCAAAACAGGAGTACTCCAACCCACCCCCACCACAAGCCTTCATGGAACCACCGCATGGGCGGCAGCCGCCGCCTGCAGGGCCTCCGCCGGGCCCGGGCGCCCGAACAGGTAGCCCTGCCAGGTGAGGCAGCCCAGGCTGATCAGCATGTCGCGCTGTTCGCGGGTTTCCACGCCTTCGGCAATCACGCCCAGGTCCATGCTGTGCGCCAGCGTGACGATGGTGCGGGCGATGCTGGCGTCGTCGGCGTCGGTGAGCAGGTCGCGCACAAAACCCTGGTCGATCTTGAGCTGGTCCAGCGGCAGGCGCTTGAGGTAGCTCAGGCTGGAGTAGCCCGTGCCAAAGTCATCGAGCGAGAAGCCCACGCCGTGGCGGCGCAGCTGCTCCATGCGCTCGATGGTGTCCGCCACATCGTCGAGCAGCAGGGTTTCGGTCAGTTCCAGCTTCAGGCGGCGGGAGTTGGCGCCGGTTTCCTCCAGCACACCCAGCACCTCGTCCACAAAATGGCTGTGGCGGAACTGCCGCGCACTCACGTTCACGGCCAGCGTCCAGTGCGCGGTGCGGGCGTCCTGGCCCCACGCCACCAGCTGCAGGCAGGCGGTGCGCAAGATCCAGGTGCCCAGCGGCACGATCAGGCCCGAAGCCTCGGCCACGGGGATGAACTCGGCGGGCGACACCAGGCCACGCTGCGGATGCTGCCAGCGCACCAGGGCCTCGGCCCCCACCACGCCCTGGTGCGCGTTGATCTGCGCCTGGTAGTGCAGCAAAAACTGGCCATCGCGCAGCCCCTCGCGCAGCCCGGCCTCCAGCAGCGTGCGCGCCGTGACGTTGGCCTGCGTGCGCGGGTCAAAAAACCGCAGGGTGTTGCGCCCCGCGCCCTTGGCCTGGTACATCGCCATGTCACCATGCTTGAGCAGCTCGTCCACCGAGCCCCGTGCGTCGGCATACAGCGCAATGCCGATGCTGCACGCGCTGTGGTGCGACAGCCCGCCCAGCAGGTAGCTCTGGCTCAGCGCCGCCAGCACCGTGCGGCCCACGGTCTCGGCCTGGGCGGCGGCTTCGGCGGCATGGGGGCTCAGGCCCTCCAGCAGCACGATGAACTCGTCGCCCCCCAGGCGGGCCACGGTGTCGCCCATGCGCACGCAGCCCGACAGGCGGGCCGCCACCTGGCGCAGCAACTGGTCGCCCAGCTCGTGGCCCTGGGTGTCGTTGAGGTCCTTGAAGTTGTCCAGATCGACAAACAGCAGCGCCCCGCCCGTACCAGAGCGCGCGCTGGCCGCCAGGCTGTGCTGCAGGCGGTCGGTCATCAGGCGCCGGTTGGGCAGGCCGGTAAGCGGGTCGTAGAAGGCGAGCAGGCGGATCTCTTCCTCGGCAGCCTTGCGGCTGGAGATGTCGGTCTGGGTGCCCACGTAGTGCGTGACCTCGCCCTCGGGCGAGCGCACCGTGGTGATGGTGATCCAGGCGGGGTACTCCGTGCCGTCCTTGCGCCGGTTCCACACCTCGCCTTGCCACATGCCGGTGGTGCGCAGCGCGTTATTCATGGCGGCAAAAAAGGCTGCGTCGTGCCGGCCCGAGTGCAGCAGCCGGGGCGTCTGCCCCACCAGCTCTTCCACCGCATAGCCCGTGAGCCGTGCATAGGCCTGGTTGGCCTTGAGGATGCGCTGGTCCGGCCCGGTGACGATCATGCCCTCGAACGACTCGAACACCGTGGCGGCGATCTGCAGCGACTCCTCGGCCTTGCGGCGCTCGGTGATGTCGGTGGAGATGCCACACAGCGCATGGACGCTGCCGTCGGCATGGCGCAGCGGGATCTTGATGGACAGATAGACCCGCGTCTCGCCCGTGGCCAGCTGGGTGTTCACCTCCTCGGCTTCCAGCGTCTCACCGTCCTCCAGCACGCGCCGGTCGTTGGCGCGCAGCTGCGCAGCCGTGGCGGCATCGAAAACGGCCGTGTCGTCATGGCCCACCACCTCGCTGGCCGACTTGCCAAACAGCTTGAGCGTGTGGTGGTTGGCGTACTGGTAATGGTAGTCGCGGCCCTTGATGTAGATGAAGGCACCCACGCTGTCGAGGATGGTGGCCAGCTTCTGCTCGCTGTCCTGCAGGTGGCGGGTGCGCTCTTGCACCTGGCGGCGCAGCACCAGCGCCGCCAGCGCCGCCAGCAGGCCAAAAGCCAGCAACCCTGCGAGGCTCCACCACACAAGGGGCGGCATGCCCCCTTCTTGCGCCTGCACGCCCCAGCGGCGCAGCACCTCGGCATAAGCGGGGTCGGCACCACTGCGCCAGTCCTGCACCGACCGGTCGATGGCCGCTAGCACCTCGGCGTTGCGCCCCGGGGTGGTGGCAAAAAACAGCGTGGCAGGCTGAAACACGATGCCCGAGTCCGTCACGCCATAGCGGACCGAGTGGAAGTTGCCAAACAGGTGGTTGGCAATCACCGCATCGGCCTCGCCACGCTGCACCAGCGCAAAGGCTTCGATCAGGCTCGGTGCATCCACCAGCGACACCTGGATGCCAAAACTGTCCATCATGTTGAGGAAGGTGGCGCGCTGCACCGAGCCCTTGAGCACCGCCACCCGCTTGCCCTGCAGGTCAAACAGCGAGTGGATCGGGCTGCCATGCGCCCGGTAGATCTGCGACCAGCTGTGCAGCACCGGCAGGGTGTGGAAGTCGTACAGCCCCTCGCGCTCGGGCGTGCGGGCCACGTCGGGCATCAGGTCAAGCTGCCCCGCGCGCAAGGCCTCCAGGCAGTCCTGCCAGTTGCAGGGCACAAACTTCAGCGTCCATTGCTCACGCGCGGCCACCAGCTGCAGCAGGTCCACAAAAATGCCCGCAGCCTTGCCGTCGTCGTTGACAAACACCTTGGGCTCGTTGGAATACACACCCACCCGCAGCTCACGCGGCGCCGCAGACGCACTGATCGCGCCGACGCCCGCCCACAGCAGTGAGATCACCACAACCCATCGCAGCACACCCGCAGCATGGCGATTGAACCGGTAAACGCCTGGACCCACGGCCTGACTCCATCCATCAATGGCGGAAGCCGCATGGTAACGAAAGCCTGCCAAAAGCTCCAAAGGCAATCTGACCGGGTGAGGGTTGGAGTAGCATGTGCCCACCACGCCTCGCTCAGGAGACAGGAGACAGCAATGCCCCATGAACGCCGCCACTTTGTCCGCGTCAGCTTTGATGCACCGGCCCTGCTCACCACCTCCCACGATGCATTCAGCGTGCATGTGCTGGACCTGTCGCTCAAGGGCGCACTGATCACCGTGCCCGCACAGGCCGAGCTGGAGCCCGGCATGCTCTGCCAGATCACCATCCCTTTGGCCGAAACCGGCAACCACATCGCCATGTCCACCGAGGTGGCCCATGTGCACGGGCTGCACACCGGCCTGCTGTGCCGGGGTATCGACCTGGACAGCGTGACCCACCTGCGCCGCCTGATCGAGCTGCAACTGGGCGACCCGGCCCTGCTGGAGCGCGACCTGGGCGAGCTGACCATTGCGTCGGCCGCGTCCTGACACAGCCCGACCCGCCATAAAAAAGGGCTGCGCACTGGCAGCCCCTCAAATCGCTCTTCCTATTCAGCGGCTACGCCGCCTCCTGCTCCTGCAGCGTGCGCCACATCACCTTGCCGCTGCCACTCTTGGGCAACGCGCTCACAAACTGCACGATGCGCGGCACCTTGTACACCGCCATGTTCTCGCGGCACCAGTCGATGATTTGCTGCTCGGTCGTTTCCTGGTGGCTCGCGCGCAGCACCACCACCGCCTTCACCGTCTCGCCCCGGTAGCTGTCCTTGGCGGCGATGATGCAGGCCTCCTGGATCGCGGGGTGGCGGAACATCAGCGCCTCCACCTCGGCGGGCCACACCTTGAAACCGCTCGCATTGATCATGCGCTTGAGCCGGTCGGTGAGGAAAAAGTAGCCGTCCTCATCCATGCGCCCCAGGTCGCCCGAGCGGAAGAACCGCTTGCCCTCGAACTCGATGAACGCCGACGCCGTGGCATCGGGCCGCTTCCAGTAGCCCTCGAACACCTCGGGGCCGTGGATGATGATCTCGCCCTGCTCGCCCACGGGCACCTCCTGCATGGTGTCGGGGTCGATCACGCGGGCATCGGTGCTCATGAACGGGATGCCCAGGCACTGCTGCTTGGGGTTGTCGGGCGGGTTGGCGTGCGACGGGGCCGCCGTCTCGGTCAGGCCATAGCCCTCGGCATAGCGCAGGCCATAGTGCTCCAGCAGGCGCTGCGCCACCGCCTGGGGCATGGCCGCACCGCCGCCGCCGATGTAGGCCAGGCTGGAGAGGTCGTAGCTGGCAAAGTTCGGGCTGCCCAGCAGGTCGATAACCATGGTGGGGATGTTGGTCCAGGTGGTGACCCGGTAGCGCGAGATCAGGCGCCCGGCCAGGTCGCGGTCCCACCGGGGCATGATGACCAGCGTGGCGCCGCAGTAGATGGACGTGTGCATCACGCTCACCATGCCAGTGATATGGAACATGGGCACCACGGCCAGCGTCACGTTGTCGGCCGAGCCATTGCCCCACAGGCTGCTGGCCACCGCGTTGTGCATAACGCTTTTGTGCAGGTGCATGCAGCCCTTGGGCAGGCCCGTGGTGCCGCTGGTGTAGGGCAGCAGCGCCAGGTCGTGCGGGCCCACCGCCAGCGCGGGAGGGGTGTCGGTGCAGGCCACGGCATCCGTCCACGCATGGGCCTCGCCACCGTCCAGCGCGGGCAACGGGTGCCGCGTGCCCAGCCACTCCCCCCAGGCCTCGGGCGGCGCATCGGCGCCCGTCACATTGACATCAAACGCATCGCTGAACTGCGTCACCACCAGGTGCGCCAGCCGTTCGGACGGGTGCAGCGCATTGCTCGCCTTGGCCATCTCCGGTGCCAGGTCGCCCGTGGTGATCGCCACCTTGGTGTCGGGATCGGTGATGTAGTGCTTCAGCTCCTCCGCCCGGTTCATGGGGTTGACCGGCACCACCACCGCATTGGCCCGCAGGATGCCAAAGTGCGCCATCACCAGCTGCGGGCAGTTCTGCATGCACAGCACCACCCGGTCGCCGCGCTGCACACCCAGGCTGGCCAGCCGCGCCGCCACCCGCTCGGCCCCGGCTGCCAGTTGCGCATAGGTCACAGTGCTGCCAAAAAAGACCAGCGCGGGCTTGTCCGGGTAGCGCCGGGCGTTGGTGGCCAGGTTGTCCCACAGCGAGGTGGCGGGCAGCGTAATGGACTTGGGCAAACGGCGGGGCCAGAACTGGTAGTGAGGGCGCATGGGCAAACGGTCTCCTTGTTTCCCGCAGCCTAGATGGCCCACCTGCACCAAGCAAGGGGAATGCCCCCATGATCGTCACCCATGTGACGCATGGCTCCCCGCCGAACGTCGGGCTTATGCGCGTTGCTCTCGCGGGCATATGGCCGCGTGCTCGCAATCCATCGCCCTGCCACAAACCATTAACCAAATGTATCGGCCGCACCTAGAATGCCCGGCAGAGAGGAACACGCATGACGCCAGAGGCGAAGGCCAGGCAAACCATTGACGCACTGCTGACAGCAGCAGGCTGGCACGTGTGCAACGTTGCAGACGCCAACATCCACGCAGCCGTGGGCGTGGCGATTCGCGAGTTCCCCCTGAACCCTGGCTTTGGCTATGCCGACTACCTGCTCTACGTCAACGGCAAAGCCTGCGGCGTGATCGAAGCCAAAAAAGAAGGCGCCACCCTGACCGGCGTAGAGCTGCAAAGCAGCCGCTACGCCAAAGGCCTGCCCACCACCCTGCCCACCTGGAGCCACCCCCTGCCCTTTGTGTGGGAGAGCACGGGGGCAGAAACCCACTTCACCAACGGCCTGGACCCCGAACCCCGCGCACGCAGCGTGTTCGCCTTCTTCCGCCCCGAGCTGCTGGTGAAATGGCTGGCGCTGCTGCCACCCACCAGCCAAACCAACGGCAACAGCGTCAGCGAATCCCCCAGCACCTTCCTGGCCCGCATGCGCAACATGCCCCAGCTGGTGACCGAATGGAGCAGCGGCGGCGCGCACTACCAGCTGTGGCCTGCGCAAATCGGCGCCATCACCAACCTGGAAAAAGGCCTGGCCGCCAACAAGCCCAAGGCCCTGATCCAGGTGGCCACCGGCAGCGGCAAAACCTTTACCAGCATCGGCTTCATCTACCGCTTCATCACATTTGGCGGTGCGCGCCGCGTGCTGTTTTTGGTAGACCGGGGCAACCCGGCCCGCCAGACCAAGAAAGAGTTCGATGCCTACGCCAGCCCTACAACAGCTACAAGTTTGGCGAGGAGTACATCGTCCAGCACCTGCAGGGCGGCCACATCGACACCTCCGCCCGCGTGGTCATCCGCGAAGTCGAAGCCGCGATCGACGCCAACCTCCAACGCGCGCAGGCGCTGCGGCAATCCACATTGGCAAAGGCGTTTTCAGTAGGAATTACAAATGGCTGAAAAGCTACCGTCACATTTTGTAGAGCTGGTTCAGGATGCTCTGCTCAAGTCCTATTGGCGTCGCAAGGCGTTTCGCAATGTCCTTCGGCGCAATGGCGTCGCTGAAGCCTTTTTGGACGGGTGGGCTGAAGATGAGTCAAAGAGGCAACTCTTAGACAGGTTGATTCCTGCGCTCGAACGGGCGGAGAGGGGTCACATCGTCATCAAACAACTTGCGGTGCATTTGGCGGATCAGGCCACATTCCCGGATTTGATGGGCTGGGCCGATGAAAAGGAGAAGGTCGCATCAGCCAAGGCTGCGGTGGCAGCGTTGAAAATCTACATTGAACGCGAGCGCTCGAAAGCGGAGGTTGAGGCAGCCCGAGTCGCGATCCGTGAGGAGGCCGCACGCCAACGCGCTGAGAAGGTTGCCAGCCAACAAGACTTAACAAAGCTTCAGGTTCAATTGACAGAACTTCATTCTCAGGCGGGTACCCAGGCGGGTGGCTACGCCTTCGAGAAATGGTTCTATGACTTTGTGAAGTTTTTCGATGTCGATCATCGCCCTCCGTACAAGGCTGACGAGCGTCAAATTGACGGGTCAGTGACGATTGACGGAACGACCTATCTTGTAGAGCTGAAATTCACTGCGAATCAGACCGGCACAGGTGACATTGATTCGTTCATGGCCAAGGTAAATAACAAAGCGGACAACACGATGGGGCTATTCGTTTCAATGGCAGGCTACAGCTCGGTCGCTATATCTCAAGCTTCAAAACCCAAAACGCCATTGTTGCTGTTAGATGCGAGCCATGTGTTTCTGTCCTTGCAGGGGCTATGGGATTTCCCCGAGCTGGTTTCTCGTGTAAGGCAGCACGCGTCCCAGACCAGCGAGGCCTATTTGCCTGCAAACAGGTTATCTCGTTAAGTAGGGTGATTTCTTATTGCGACAGGGAGTGAATGTGATGAAAGAACCCAACAACAGTAACGCAAGTGGCAGTGAGTCAGGGGAGTTCAAGGTTCACTATCACTTGAATGGCGGTGTGCACCGAATGGATGCCACTGTCCGAAACCGGGCCGAGGGCGAATTGCTCGCGTTGCTGAAGGAAGTTGGTGTAGTGCTTGGATTGCCAGTTCAAGTGGAAACTCACGCATACGGGGAAGGCGGTCTCGTTGAGTACCTAAACCTAATCTTTCAGAACAAAGAACAGATCGCAGCGGTGATGGCTTTACTGAGCCCCTTGCTTGGTGCACCTTTTTATATCGACAAAATCAAGCAGTCAAAGCAGCAAACTGCTCTCAATGAGCTGAATCTTCAAAAGATCAAGCTGGAAATCAAGGAAAAGGAGGATTCCGCAACCGCGCGCGAGGCCGAAAAATTAAAGGGCATAGAAAGCAATAATAAAGTGCTTGAGCTTGATAAAGCTCCGACAGCAGATGAGATAGCACAAGCGCTACTGACCAGGAAGAGGGTTGCTCGGCGTAGGTCTAACTACTACGAAGCACTTCTCGTGGACTCAAAAATCGAAGCAGTTGGCTTTGCCCCGTCCCATGGCAAAGATGCTATGGAATTACGAGTTCCAAGGGGAAAATTTTCCTCATACGTGATTGCAAAGTCCGATCTGGAGCCACTGATTTACGAACGAATTTCACTGGAGATCGTTTCTCCAGTTCTGCGTTCCGGAGCAATTAAGTGGAGAGGAATTTTCGACAAGAAGGTCGTTAGCTTTGAATTACAAGACCGCACATTCCGTAGCGAGGTTGCAAGCCAAAAGGTTCAATTTCAAAACGGCACGACGTTGGTCTGTGATTTCGAGGTTCATCAGCGTGAAGATGACATCGGTGACGTTGAGATCGCAGGCTACGCGGTTACGAAGGTGTATGAGGTAAAGACTCCGCAAACGGTGCAACAACGTCGTGAAGAACAGTTGCCGTTGCAGCTGCCCGAGCCACCAGTTTCCGATGAGGAGTCCCCGTGAGTATTCCTTTCTCCCTCCGCATCTTCGTCGCCGACGGCGACCCCGACGGCCTGCGCATCGTCGAAAAATCCAACTGGATCGGCAAGGCGCTGCTGTTCCCACGTGCGCTGTTGCCGCAGGTTAAGTCCAGGCCTGAGCTGGCGCAAACCGGCGTGTACCTGCTGCTAGGGCCACGCCCGGACGGTGAGGGCGACATGCTCTATGTGGGCGAGGGCGATCCCATCCTTCCGCGTTTGCAGGATCACCAAGCCAAGAAAGATTTCTGGACCCGCGCCATTGGCTTCACCACCACCACGGCCGGGCAGCTCAACAAGGCGCATGTGCAGTTTCTGGAGTCGCGCCTCATCACCCTGGCCCGCGCCGCCAAGCGCATGCCGCTGGACAACGCCAATCAGCCCGCAGAGCCATCGCTGAGCGAGGCCGACCGGGCCGATATGGAAGTCTTTTTGGGGCACATGCTGGGCATGCTGCCGGTACTGGGAGTGCATGGGTTTGAGCAGACGCCCGAGCCCCCCGCCGCCAAGGCCGGTCAAATACTCACTTGCAAAGGTAAGGGAGTGCAGGCCACAGGCTATGAATCAAGCAAGGGCTTTGTAGTGCATGCGGGATCACAGGCTGTGGCAGACACCTCCCCCAGCATGGAGCACCACGTCCGCGGTATGTGGGAACTGCGCCAAGAACTCATTGGCAACGGCGTGTTAACACTCGCGGGCGCTTTTTATGTTTTCACCCAGGATTACCCATTCAGTGCACCAAGTACGGCTGCAGGGGTTGTTCTGGGTCGAATTGCGAACGGACGCATCGAGTGGAAGGCGGCAGATGGCCGCACTCTGAAAGAGATTCAAGAGGCCGAAGCTGCGCAGTAAGCCAACCACTACTGTTTTGATAGCTGCTCGTGTTTGATAGACAGGCGGTAGAGGCCATTTACAAACTCATACTTGCCGCAGATGTTCAGTCAGGATACATTCAATATTCGCGATTTGCGAATATTGAATTCCTATGCAATTGAAGCCCCAAGACTTTTTGGTTGCCCTCAAGCTCGTCGCCTGGGGTGAACAGCGCTGGACGTATGCGCGACTGGCACAAGAGCTGGGCATCAGCGTGTCAGAGGCGCATGCCTGCATCAAGCGCGGGTTGTTGGCGGGGCTGCTGCTACCCAATCGTGAGCCGCCACCGTCGGGTACAAGCGTGGGCAATGCTGACGCAAACAAAGTGGACGGTGATTTGGCCGCACAAGAGCCCATGGGCATTTACCGCGTCACCCGCAAGCGGGTGCGCCGTGCAGCCCTGCCGGACGATGCGGAGGCGGCAGCCGACAACCCGGTGCGCCCCCACACCCGCAACCTGGCGGAGTTTTCCTTGCATGGGGCCAAGTACGCCTTCCCGGCCGTGAAGCTGCCACTGGTGGCCGGTGTGCCCACCAGCCACAGCGCGCCCGCCTTTGCCGGAGTGTTTGCGCCGGGCAGCACTGATTTTGTGTGGCCGCACCCCAATGGCACGGTGCGCGGCGTGGGCATAGAGCCGTTGCACCCTGCCGTGCCCTTTGCCGCCATGCAAGACGCCAAGCTGTATGAGTTGCTGGCGCTGTTTGACGCCTTGCGTGTGGGCAAGGCCCGTGAGCGAGGCATGGCGCTGGAGCGGCTGCAGGTGCTGATCGACCCCGAGTCGCCCCCAAAAACCAAAGGCCCATCGTATGGCTAACCCCAACCTGGAACTGTTGCTCGGCATCGCCCGCGCAATGGGGCCGCTGTGCGACCAGGTGGTGTTTGTGGGTGGCTGCGCCACTGGCCTGCTGGTAGACGATGCGGGCTTGATGGATGTGCGCCCCACAGAAGATGTGGACGCCATTGTGGAGGTTGCCACCTTGGGTGCTTACCACCGCCTGGCAGAGCAGCTCATGCAGCGCGGCTTTACGCAAACCATGGCCGACAATACTCCGCCATTTCGCTGGTTCTGGCACCGCATGCAGCTGGACCTGGTGCCTTTGGATGAAAAGGTGCTGGGCTTTGCCAACCCGTGGTACCGCGTGGGTTTTGACGAGGCACTGACGGCCACGCTGGGAGATGGGCGGGCAGATGGGCTTGCGGATGGGCTGGTGGTGCGGCACTTGTCGGCGCCGCATTTTTTGGCGACCAAGTTCGAAGCCTTTAAAGACCGTGGCGGCAACGACGTGTACCTGAGCCACGACCTCGAAGACATCATGACCGTGCTGGAGGGCCGCGCCGCAGTGGCCCGCGAAATGGCCGACGCCAGCGCCCCCGTGCGCCAGCATGTGGCGCGGGCAGCCGCAGCGCTGCTGCAAATGCCAGCCTTTCACAACGCCCTGCCCGGCCTGCTGAGCGACCCCGAGCGCGAACCCACCGTGAAAGCCCGGCTGACACAGATTGCACGATTGAAAAAAGACTGATGGGCTCCACCAGCTCGAACGTTGATTTGGATGGGGCAAGGCCACCCATCGGCCGCCCCATCAGGCAGGCCAATCAGCTCTGGATCTGCCCCCACAGCTTGTCCAGCCGCTTCACGCTCACCGGTTGCGGCGTGCGCAGCTCTTGTGCGAAGAAGCTCACGCGCAACTCCTCCAGCAGCCAGCGCAGCTCCTGCATGCGCGCATCCACCGCGCCCTTGCGCTCGGCCACCAGGCGCCAGTAGCGTTGCTCTTGGGGGCGCAGTTCGGCCAGTTTGGCGGCGTCGCGGGCGGGGTCAGCGCGGACCTTGTCCAGGCGCAGGGTGATGGCCTTGAGGTAGCGCGGGAAGTGCGCCAGCTGGCCCCAGGGGGCCTGGGCGATGAACTGCTTGGGCACCAGGCGCTGCAGTTGCTGCAGTGTGTCCGCTGTCGCATCGGGCGCGCTCTTGGTGTCCTTGATCTTGCGGGCGGCCGCTGCGTATTCGGTGAGGATGGTGGCGGCCAGGCGGGCGACCTCGTTGGCGATCAGCGTGAGGCGGCCCCTGCCCTCTTCCACACGGCGCTTGAAGGCGTATTCGTCGGTGGGCAGCGGGTCCAGCAGGAAGGCACGGTCAAGCGCCACGTCGATGATCTGGGTGCGCAGCTCTTCTTGCGTGCCCAGGGGCATATAAGCCACGGCCATTTTCTGCAGGTCGGGGATGTTCTTTTCGAGGTACTTGAGTGCGTCCTTGATCTGCAGCGCAAACAGGCGGCGCAGGCCTGCGCGGTGCTTGGCGGCGGCCACTTCGGGCTCGTCAAACACTTCAATGCTCACGGCGTCGCCGCCGTCGATCAGGGCCGGGAAGCCGATCAGCGTCTGCCCGGCCTTCTTGATCTCCATGAGTTCGGGTAGCTCGCCAAACGTCCAGCTGGTGTAGCGCTGGCCTGCGGGGGCCGATGGTGTGGCCTGCACCGCTGGAGCGGGCTGCGCAGGCGCGCTTGCTCCTGACTTGATAGCTACTTGCGCTTTACCATCGCGCGCAGAAGGCATTTTTGACTCAAAATTTTGCGCCTCTGCCGCTGCGCCACCCAGCTTGAGCCCCGCCAGCGCCTGGAAGGCGCCGCGCGCCTTGGCGCCCCATTCTGCCTTGAGGGCGCCCAGATTGCGGCCGTGGCCGAGCTGGCGGCCGTGCTCGTCCACCACGCGGAAGTTCATGAACAAATGCGGACTGAGCATGTCGAGCTTGAAGTCGGCGCGCTTCACGTCCAGCGAAGTCTCGTCGCGCACCTGCTTGAGCAGTGCGTCCGTCAGGCTGCCGGTGCCAAACCGCTCGGGCGCGTTGAACAGCTCGGCCAGCCGCGCGGCCGACTCGGGCAGCGGCACAAAGCGGCTGCGCGGGCGTTGGTGCAGGCTCTTGAGCAGCGCCTGGATCTTGTCCTTGAGCATGCCGGGCACCAGCCATTCGCAGCGCTCGTCGCTCACCTGGTTGAGCACAAACAGCGGAATGGTCACGGTGATGCCGTCGCGCGCGTCGCCGGGCTCGTGCAGGTAGGTGGCGGTGCAGTCCACGCCGCCCAGGCGCACGGTCTTGGGGAAGGCGCTGGTGGTGATGCCCGCCGCCTCGTGGCGCATGAGTTCGTCGCGCGTGAGTTTGAGCAGCTCGGGGTTGGCGCGGCTTGCGTCCTTGTACCAGCGCTCGAAGGTGGTGCCGCTGCACACGTCCTGCGGCACCTGCTGGTCGTAGAAGGCGTAGATGAGTTCGTCGTCCACCAGCACGTCCTGGCGGCGCGACTTGTGCTCCAGCTCTTCGACCTTGGCGATGAGCTTCTGGTTGGCAGCCAGGAACGGCAGGCGGGTTTCCCACTCGCCGCCCACCAGCGCTTCGCGCAGGAAGACTTCGCGGGCGCCCTGCGGGTCTACCTTGCCAAAGTCCACGCGCCGGTTGTTGTAAACCACGATGCCGTAGAGCGTGGCGCGCTCCAGCGCCGTGACCTGCGCGGCTTTTTTCTCCCAGTGCGGGTCCAGCATCTGCTTCTTGAGCAGGTGGCCGCCCACCTGCTCCAGCCACTGGGGCTCGATGGCGGCGATGCCCCGGCCGAAGAGGCGCGTGGTCTCGACCAGTTCGGCCGCCACGATCCAGCGGCCGGGCTTTTTGCTCAAGTGCGCGCCGGGGTGCTTGTAGAACTTGATGCCACGCGCGCCCAGGTACCAGTCCTCCTCGTCGCTCTTCACGCCGATGTTGCCCAGCAGGCCCGAGAGCATGGACAGGTGGATCTGCTCGTAGCTGGCGGGCTGGGTGTTGATCTGCCACTTGTGCTCGGTCACCACGGTGAGCAGCTGGGTGTGGATGTCGCGCCACTCGCGCAGGCGGCGGATGCTGATGAAGTTCTGGCGCAGCAGCTGCTCGTACTGGCGATTGCTGAGCTTGTGGGTGGGCACGGGAACGGCCGTAGCGGCCGTAGCGGTCCCAACGGCCGATGCGGGTGCCGCAGCCGCCACGGCACGCTGCGCCACGGGCAAATGCGCCTGCGAAGGCGCCTTCTGCTGAGCGAGGGCCTTTTGTGCACGCGCCGATGGCAGGCTGGGTGTCCCGCCGCGCGCTTCGTTGATCCATTTCCAGAGCTTGAGGTAGCCGCTGAACTCGCTTTTCTCGTCGTCGAACTTGGCGTGTGCCTGGTCGGCCTGCTGCTGCGCTTCGAGCGGGCGGTCGCGCACATCCTGCACGCTCAGGGCGCTGGCGATGACCAGCACCTCGTCGAGCGCCCGGCGCTCGCGCGCCTCCAGGATCATGCGGCCCACGCGCGGGTCCAGCGGCAGCTTGGACAGCTCCACGCCCATGGGCGTGAGCTCGTTGGCGTCGTCCACCGCGCCCAACTCGGACAGCAGCTGGTAGCCGTCGGCAATCGCGCGGCCCGAAGGCGCCTCGATGAACGGGAACTGCGCCACATCGCC
>Ga0187845_1000459_pt1 | contig 24074 bp, 21 predicted proteins | sample SpaLakP09_SKY_68_FD_134515 | JGI IMG/M metagenome (GOLD analysis project Ga0187845, IMG submission 134515) | Oligotrophic lake water microbial communities from Sparkling Lake, Wisconsin, USA - SP09_SKY_68 | ecosystem: Environmental > Aquatic > Freshwater > Lake | place: USA: Sparkling Lake... | reverse complement strand
GCCTTCCTGCTTGCCTTCCTGCTTGTTTGCCGGCCTACCTGCTTGCTCGCTTACCTGCTCTACTCTGCTTGCTCGCAAGACAAGCAAGCGTCACCTGAAGCCACGGATCAAGCAGGCAGTGCCATCCACTGCAGAACATCGGCGAAAATCTGCTCCCGATTAAGCTCGTTAAAATTCTCGTGGAAGTTCTCTGGGTAGCGCTGATAAGTCAGCAGCGCAGGCGGCACCAGTTTCAGCATAGCCTCGCCAGCATCGGCATCGGCCAGTTTATCGGCACCGGCCACCACAGCAAACAGGCGATGCGACCAAGCCGGCATGCGTGCAGCCAACCCTTGCTGCGCATGGGTCAGCGCATTACCAAAACGAACCGTAATCTCGGTAGCGCGAATGCCATCACGCTCATCGGCATGATGGCGTGCCGTGATGGTGCTATCGTGCGTCAGCATATCGGTCAGCGAAGCCAGCGGCACCTTCATGCGCGGCACCAGCGCCCCCAACACACCGGACAGTGCCAGCAGCACCGGCGACACCTCGATGGCATTAACGTAGTAGGGCGACGACAAAATGAAACCCTTGATAGCCGCATCACCGGCAAAGTGCCCCAGTCCCAGATGGGTAGCAATCAGCGCGCCCATGGAATGGCCCATCACATAGACAGGCAGACCAGGATAGCTGCTCTTAACCCACTGCAGGAACTGCACGCTATCGTCGAGGAAAACGTGGAAGCCTGGGATATCCACGCGGCGCGCATCCTGATGGCCGCACAGATCATAAGCCACAGTGGCGATACCATGCTGGCGGAAATACAGCGCTGGTGTCACATAGTCGCCGCCATGCGCCATCCCGCCATGAATGGCCAGAATGACCGCACGCGGAGCCGCTGCCGGCTCCCAGACATGGATACGGCGCTCGCCCTGAGCGCAACGGAAACTGGCCAGCCGGTCTTCGGAAAAGCGCATCATCTCGTGCGAACTCAGACGACGCCGTAGCGGGTACGGTAGGCCGCCACCGCATCCTTATACTGCAGCAGTTGCGGATCAGCGCCAGCACCATTGAGGTAGCTGAACAGATCGTCCAGATTGCCGATCGAAATCACCGGAATATTGTAGGTATTGGCCACTTCCTGCACGGCCGAATTTGGCGACAGCTCGCCATCCTTGCCCGAGCGCTCCATGCGATCCAGCGCGATCAGCACAGCACATGGTTCGGCGCCGGCAGCGCGGATCATATCGACCGATTCGCGCACCGAGGTACCGGCCGAAATCACGTCATCGATAATCACCACTTTCCCCTGCAGCTTGGCGCCGACGATGGTACCGCCTTCGCCGTGGTCTTTGGCTTCCTTGCGGTTGAAAGCGAAGGAAGTGTTGCGGCCTTTGCCCGCCAGCGCGACAGCAGTAGCGGAAGCCAGCGTAATGCCCTTGTAGGCCGGGCCAAACAGCATATCGAATTCCACGCCCGAATCGAGCAGTGTCTGGGCGTAGAACTGCGCCAGCTGGGCCAGCGTGGCGCCGTCGTGGAACAGACCCGCGTTAAAGAAGTAAGGCGACTGGCGGCTGGCCTTGGTGGTGAACTCGCCGAAGCGCAAAACACCCGTTTTAACGGAGAACGCGATAAAGTCCTGACGTAAGTTATTCATGCTGCCTCATTTCTGCCAAATTGTGATGATGCCCGTATTTTAACGCTACACTATCGCATTCCGAAAAAATCACGCTTAATTTGCGTTCCACTGCACAGACCCGACTATGCCGAAAATTATCTCCGCCAACCTGAATGGCATCCGCTCCGCCGCCACCAAGGGCTTTTTCACCTGGATGGCCGAACAGGACGCCGATTTCGTCTGCGTACAGGAACTCAAGGCACAGGCGCCTGATATGCAGCCGGAGTTCCTCAACCCACCGGGCTACCATGGGCATTTCCACTACGCCGAGAAAAAAGGCTATTCCGGCACGGGCGTGTACAGCAAGGTCGCACCGGACCGCGTGGTAATCGGTTTCGGCGCACCGGAATTCGATGCCGAAGGCCGCTATGTGCGCTGCGATTTCGGCAATCTGACGGTGATCTCCGTGTACTGCCCTTCCGGCTCCTCGGGCCCGGAACGCCAGGAAGCAAAATTCCGCTTCATGGACCTGTTCCTGCCGCACCTGCAGACGCTGCACGCCGAAGGACGCGAAGTGGTGATCTGCGGCGACTGGAACATCGCCCACAAAGAGATCGACCTGAAGAACTGGAAAGGCAACAAGAAGAATTCCGGCTTCCTGCCGGAAGAACGCGCGTGGATGACGCGCATCTTCGACGAAGTGGGCTTTGTCGACGTGCACCGCGGCCTGGACCCGCGCGAAGAGCAGTACACCTGGTGGAGCAACCGTGGCCAGGCCTGGGCCAAGAACGTGGGCTGGCGTATCGACTATCAGGTCGCCACGCCCGGCATCGCCGCCACGGCGACCACGGTGGCAATCTACAAGGAGCAGCGCTTCTCCGACCACGCGCCGCTGACCATCACCTACGCCTGATCCTTACGACTGCCCCCTGCGCTTAATCACCACGTCTGATCCTTGCGTATGCTCCCCGCGCCGACGCGCGCGACGGAGCGCCCTCCTTCAATGCCACTTCACAGCGTGCGGTGGCTGAAAAACTCGCGCCGCCGGCCCGTCAGAGGATCATCAAAAGCGATGCGGCGCGCCAGCAACTTCAACGGCGAGGACACATCGTCCTGCTTGCAGGGCAGTGCCACCGGATAGAAAGCATCGTTAATGATAGGAATACCCAGCGCCGCCAGATGCACACGCAACTGATGCTGACGCCCCGTATGCGGCAGTAGCCGGTACAGCGTACAGCCGGCGCGCCGCTCGATCACATCGATCACGGTTTCCGAATTCGCTACGCCCGCCACCTCTTTCATGGTGAAGAATTTATCCCCTTCCACCATACGGCTGCGGTAAGTAAACGGGAACTCGCGCCCTTGCAGATGCGGCGCCAGCGCTTCGTATTCCTTCTCGATCACACGCTGCTGGAATAGCGACTGATAGGCGCCGCGGCTATCCTGCCGGCGTGAAAAGATCACCACCCCCGCCGTCTCGCGATCAAGCCGATGGATGGGCGTCAGTGCTTCCTCGTTGAACTGCTTCTTCAGCCGCACCAGCAGCGTCTCGTGCAAAAAACGCCCGGACGGTATCATGGGCAGAAAATGCGGCTTGTCCACCACCAGCAGGTGCTGGTCCATGAACAGCACTTCTTCCTTGAACGGTATCGGGGTTTCCGCGGCCAGCTCGCGATAATAGAAAATCTGCATGCCACGGCGGAAGGCACTGTCCGGCGCCGGCACCCTGCCCGCGCCATCGCGCACCTCGCCGCGTGCCATGCGGTCACGCCAGCTAGCTTCGGCCACATCAGGAAAACGCGCCAGCAGAAACGTCAGCAGGTCTGGCCAATGCCCTTCCGGCAGCCATAGATAGCTGGGCGCGACACCGTCGCGCATGGGCAGCGGCGCAGCAGCCATCAGGATTTGGGCAGCGCCAGCGAACGGTAAGGCGGCAGATTGTCGGGGTCCAGTCCGCGCGCGCGCGCGAACACCGGCAGCACCAGATACATATTCTTGTCCATGTCCTCGATGCGTTTGCTGCCGCTAGGGTGAGTGGACAGGAAAGGCAAAGGCTGGCTCTTGTTCACGGCGCCCATCTTCTGCCACAGGGCGATACCGGCGCGGGGATCGAAACCGGCGCGGGCTGCCAGATCGAGGCCGACCAGATCGGCCTCGCTTTCGTCTTCACGCGAGAAGCTCAGCGCGGCGCCCTGCGCTACGGCGCCGGCAGCCGCATCACCAAGTCGTGGATCAACGCCGAAATAGGCCGAGCCGATAGCACCAAAAATACGCGCCCCCACCGAAGTAATCGCATTCTTGCCGGCCTGCTCGCGTGCATGTTCGCGCAGTGCGTGGGCAATTTCGTGCCCCATCACCATTGCCACCTCATCGTCCGTCAGATTCAGCTTGACCAGAATGCCGTTGTAGAAGGCGATACGGCCACCGGGCATGCAGAGGGCATTCACGGTGGGCGAATTGAGCAGATTGACTTCCCACTTCCAGTTGGCCGAATCCGGGTTCCAGCGGGTAGTGAACGGAATCAGGCGCTGGGCAATGGCGCGCAGGCGGATCAGCTGGGGATTGCGGTCAGTGGCCACGGCATCCTTCTGGTGCGCCTGGGCCAGCATCTGGTCATACTGCAGCTTGGACTGCTGGTCGAACTGGCGCGCATCGCCGCCAAGGCCACGCAGGCGCGACATGCGGGTGACCGGGATACCATCATCTTGCGCCGCTACCGGCAGGGCGCTGCACAGGCAGGCCAGCGCCAGCGCTGCAAGCAGGGTGTTAGACTTTTTCATCACGAGTGTTCCATGGAGCAATTTTGGGCAACATCATCATGGCAGGAAACGCCATGATAAAGCACACAATAAAGAACCAGAACCAGCCCGTCTGCGCCACGATATACCCTACCGAGGAATTGATAAACGTGCGCGGTACTGCGGCCAGACTGGAGAATAATGCGTACTGGGTGGCAGTGTAACGCGGATCGGTCGCACGCGACATGAAGGCCACCAGCGCCGCCGCGCCCAGGCCCAGGCTGGCAAACGCTTCGAAGCCGAAGGCCGCGCTGAGCAGCCACATATCGGGCCCCACCTTGGCCAGCCACGCAAAGCCGAGGATGGCCAGCGCCTGCAGCACGCCGAACACCCACAGGGCGCGGTTGATGCCCAGCTTGATCATCCAGATGCCGCCGACCGCACCACCAGCCAGCGCCGCCCACCAGCCGGTCGCATTGGCGGCCAGCCCGATCTGCTTGGTAGTAAAACCGATATCGAGGAAGAACTTGGTCGACAGCGCGGTCGACATGCTGTCGCCGATTTTATACAGCAGCACAAAAGCGATAATCAGCATGGCTTGACGCCAGCCGTCGCGCTGGATGAATTCGCGGAACGGCAGCACCACGGCTTCCTGCAGATTTTTCGGCGGCGCGCCATACACCGCGGGCTCGCTGGCCAGCAAGGTGCAGACCAGGCCAGGCAACATGAACGCGGCGACGATCCAGAATACGGCCTGCCACGGCATGCTGTCGGCCAGCACCAGCCCCAGCGCACTGGGAATCAGGCTGGCCGCCTTGTAGGCATTGACGATGATGGCAGCGCCCAGCCCCTGCTCGTTCTCAGCCAGAATTTCGCGCCGGTAGGCGTCGATCACCACATCCTGGCTGGCCGACAGGAAGGCGATCAAGAACACCCCGCCGGCAATCAAGGGCAGTTGCTGCTGCGGGTCCAGCATGCCCAGTGCGCCGATTACCAGGAACAGCGCCAGCTGGGTCAGCGCCATCCAGCCACGCCGCCGGCCCAGCGGACCGATGGCATAGCGGTCCATGAACGGCGCCCACAGAAACTTGAAGGTATACGGGAAAGTCACCAGCCCAAACAGACCCAGCGCCTTCACGTCGAGACCGGATTTGGCCAGCCACGCCTGCATCAGATAGATCAGCGTGTACAGCGGCAGGCCGGAACTGAAGCCGAAGAACAGGATAGCCACCGTGCGGCGGTTGAAATAGGTACGCCAGTGGCGTGCTGCCGGGGTGGCGTCCTCTTTTGCGTCCCGTTCGGCTTCCCGTCGTGTCATCAGTGCTAGGCCTTTCTACGTAAGCGGAACACGGCCAGATCGCCGCGCAGATTAGGCAGGAAGTTTACCCTTTCCCCTTCAGCCAGCGCCACACATTCCATCACTTCCAGCCCGCATTCCTCGGCCAGATCGCGGAAATCGTTAATCGTTGCGCAGCGCACGTTGGGCGTGTCATACCACTCGTACGGCAGCGATTCGGAAACCGGCATGCGGCCCTTGAGCAGCGCCACGCGGTGCGGCCAGTAGGCAAAGTTAGGGAAGGATACTATCGCCTCCTTGCCCACCCGGACGATATCGCGCAGCAGCGCTTCCACCTGCTTCATCATCTGCAGCGAGGACAGACACAGCACCGTATCGAAGCTGTTATCGCCGAACAGCGCCAGCCCCTTTTCCATATCCTGCTGGATCACGCGCACACCACGCTTGGTGCTTTCCAGTACCTTGTCGTCGGCAATTTCGATGCCGTAGCCGCTGCACTGCTTGTCGCTCTGCAAGTATTCCATCATCACGCCATCGCCGCAGCCCACATCCAGCACATGAGCGCCGGGTGCAACCCAGTGAGCGATAAAGGCCAAATCCGGCCGCGCCTTGCTTAAATCGTTAAAGTTCACTGCGCCTCCCCAATCTCGTCCCACACCTGGCCGTAATAGGCCCGCACCATGTTCATATAGCGTGGGTCATCGAGCAGGAAAGCATCGTGGCCGTGCGGCGCATCGATTTCCGCATAGGTAACCTGGCGGCGGTTGCTGATCAGGGCCTGCACGATTTCCTGACTACGCTCGGGCGAGAAACGCCAGTCGGTGGTAAAGGAAGCGAGGAAGAATTTGGCCCGGGTAACGGCCAGGGTTTTCGCCAGATCGCCGCCATGCGCCCGCGCCGGATCGAAATAATCGAGCGCCTTGGTAATCAGCAGATAGGTGTTGGCGTCGAAGTATTCGCTGAACTTGTCGCCCTGATAGCGCAAATACGATTCGATCTCGAAATCCACCCCGAAGCCGAATTTGTAATCACCGTCGTCCCCAGCCGCAGTATCAGCATCACGCAGACGGCGGCCGAATTTTTCCGCCATATCGTCATCCGACAGATAGGTGATGTGGCCGACCATGCGCGCCACGCGCAGGCCGTTTTTCGGCACCACGCCATGTTCGTAGAAATCGCCGCCATGGTAATCCGGGTCGGACAAGATGGCCTGACGTGCCACGTCATTGAAGGCGATATTCTGCGCCGACAGCTTGGCCGTGGAGGCGATCACCACACAGTGGCGCAGCCGCTCCGGATACATGATGGACCAGGCCAGCGCCTGCATGCCGCCCAGCGAGCCGCCCATTACGGCAGCGAACTGGCTAATCCCCAGCGCATCGGCCAGACGGGCCTGCGCCGCCACCCAGTCTTCCACCGTCACTACCGGGAAGGCTGCGCCATACGGCTTGCCGGTAGCCGGATTGGTGTGCATGGGCCCGGTCGAGCCGAAGCAGGAGCCCAGATTGTTAATTCCGATAACGAAGAATTTATCCGTATCGAGTGCCTTGCCGGGACCGACCATATTGTCCCACCAGCCCTGGCTTTTCGGTTTGCCTTCATACATGCCCGCCACATGGTGCGAAGCGTTGAGCGCGTGGCAGACCAGCACCGCGTTCGATTTGTCGGCATTGAGCGTGCCATAAGTCTCATACATCAGCATGTAGTCGCGCAGCGAGGCGCCACTCTGCAACAGCAGCGGCTGCGCAAAATGCATGGTTTGCGGAGATACGTATCCTAAGGATGACATTATTTCAGTGTTTTCTAGGGGGCGGCCCCACGGGCCAACTAACAAGGCGGAACCGCGAGGATGGGTTCCGCCGTCTGGGTAGCCCCTCGGCTACATCAACTGCAATTGTTCGACCGCGTCTGCAATTACGTTGGGTTCCATCGAGCGCATGATCTTGCGGGTTTGCGGCATGATGCGCGCAAGATCGCTGTTCAGGATTTCCTGCTTGACCGACAGCAGCTGTGCCGGGTGCATCGAGAATTCGCGCAACCCCATGCCGAGCAGCAGACGGGTAAGCTTGATATCGCCCGCCATTTCGCCGCACACCGCCACGTCGATTCCGGCCTTATGCCCTGCTGCGATTGTCATGGAGATCAGTTGCAGCACGGCCGGATGGAGGGGATTGTAAAGGTGTGCGACCTCATAATCAACCCGGTCGATCGCCAGCGTGTACTGGATCAGGTCATTGGTGCCGATCGACAGGAAGTCCATGCGCTTGACGAACATGGGCAGGGCCAGCGCTGCCGCCGGGATTTCGATCATGGCGCCTACATCGACGTCTTCATCGAATTTCTCGCCCCGCTCGCGCAGCGCCGCCTTGGCCTGCTCCACCATGGCCAGCGACTGGTCGATCTCGAAAGCGTGCGCCAGCATGGGAATCAGGATGCGCACCTTGCCGAAGGCCGAGGCACGCAGGATGGCGCGCAGCTGGGTCAGGAAAATCTGCGGTTCGGCCAGACAGTAGCGGATCGCGCGCAGGCCCAGCGCCGGATTGAGCGCCGTCTGTTCGCTTTGGTCTAGCGGTTTGTCGGCGCCGATATCGAGCGTGCGGATGGTGACGGGGCGGCCTTTCATGGCCACCACGGCGCGCTTGTACTGCTCGAACTGCTCATCCTCGGATGGTATCCGGCTATCGCGCCCCATGAACAGGAATTCGGAGCGGAACAGGCCCACGCCGTTGGCGCCCGCCTCCATCGCTGCCGCGCAGTCGTCCGGCAATTCGATATTCGCCAGCAGGGTAATCTCGGTGCCGTCCTTAGTAATGGCCGGGGTCTTCTTCAGTTTATTCAGCTTCTTGCGCGCGCGCGCCGCTACCGCCTGGCGCTCGCGGTACTGCTCCAGCACCAGCGAGCTGGGGTTGGCGATCACCACGCCGGCATCGCCGTCGATAATCAGCCAGTCATCCTGCTCGATCAGGGTGGAGGCGCCGGCCATGCCCACCGCAGCGGGAATATCCAGGCTGCGCGCCACAATGGCCGTGTGCGAGTTCTGCCCGCCCACGTCGGTAACGAAGCCGATAAAGGAACGGTCGCGGAACTGCAGCATGTCGGCCGGCGAAATATCGTGTGCCACGATAATCATCTGGGCCTGGAATTCGTCCTCGCCGCCTGTGGCAGCAGGCAGGCTCTGGGCCGTGCCCAGCAAGACTTTCAGCACCCGCTCGGCCACCTGCTGGATATCGGCCTTGCGCTCACGCAGATAGGGGTCTTCGATTTCGTCGAACTGGGCCGACAGCTCGTCGATCTGGGTCAGCAGCGCCCATTCGGCGTTATAGTGGCGGGTACGAATGATGTCCAGCGGCTCTTCCGAAATCATCGGATCGGACAGGATCAGCGCATGTACATCGATAAATGCGCCCAGCTCGGTGGGGGCATCCTTGGGCAGCTCGTTCCACAGGGTCTGCAGTTCCACATGCACCTGCGCCAGCGCCTGCTGCAGCCGCCGCACTTCCGCTTCCAGCAGCTCCTCGGCCACCAGATAATGCTGCACATCGAGTGCGGCAGGCGCCAGCTTGTGGGCCCGGCCGATGGCAATGCCGCGCGAGACGGGAATGCCGTGCAGGGTGAACGAAGCGACTGGCGCTGCACCCGGGTTACGTAAGCGGCTGCGGTCCCCCGGCATTACTCGCCTTCGCCGAATTTATCGTTGACCAGCGCGGTCAGCGCCGTGATGCAATCGCCTTCGTCGGCGCCATCAGCTTCCAGCAGCACTTTGGCGCCTTTGCCGGCAGCCAGCATCATCACCCCCATGATGGATTTGGCATTGACCCGGCGCGCATTACGGGTGAGCCAGACATCGCTCTGGTATTTGGCTGCCAGTTGGGTAAATTTGGCGGAAGCACGCGCATGTAAACCAAGCTTGTTGATAATCTCGAGTTCTTGCTGAATCATTTTTGTTTTATCTCAATCAGAAATGCGCACTGCACAAACCACCGCCAGCGCTGCGCGCGCATGGCGGCGGCCACGAAAACCGGCCTTCAACAGCACTGATGCGGCAGCGCCCAAACTTCGCGCCGCGCCCGCTGTCCGTCGGCCATCGCCAGCCCCTTAAACGGCGCCGACACGGATACGGTTATCCACCCGCACTGCCCCGCTCTGGGCCCCCGCCAGCGCCATCTCCACCACCACATCGAGCGCTTCGCGCCGATAGGTAATGGCGCGCAGCAGCATGGGCAGGCTGATGCCGGCGATCACTTCCACCCGGCCCGCATCGGCCAGACAGTTGCAGCAATTGGCGGGAGTGCCGCCTTTCACGTCCGTCATCACCAGTACACCGCTGCCCGTATCGAGCCGCTTGATGGCGGCCGCGGCCAGCGCCTGCACTTCGCCCAGATCCTGGTCGGCAATCACGTCGATGGCCTCCAGCTGCTCGCTGGGGCTACGGAACACGTGCGCGCAGGCAGCCAGAAAAGCCTGCCCCAGCGGCGCATGTGTCATAAGCAGTATGCCAACCATATTCTTAAACCGCCAGTCAGTGCCGGAGTTTTTTAATACTTTCCGGCAAAATTGTTAATAGTTAGTTGCAAGAACTTGCAGCGCTAGCCTGTGCCACCGCCGCTTCCACCGCATCCACGAACATGGCCGCCACCTGGAAGCCAGTCTGCGCCGTGATTTCCTGGAAGCAAGTTGGGCTGGTGACATTGACTTCGGTCAGGTTCTCGCCGATTACGTCTAATCCTACCAGCAACAGCCCCCGAGCGGCCAGTTTCGGTCCCAGCGTATTGGCAATTTCATAATCGCGCTCGCTCAGAGGTTGCGCTACGCCAACGCCGCCAGCAGCCAGATTGCCGCGCACTTCGCCGTTCTGCGGAATGCGCGCCAGCGCAAACGGCACTGGCTTGCCGCCGATCACCAAGATACGCTTGTCGCCCTTGACGATGGCGGGAATATAGCGCTGCACCATGATGGTCTGGCTGCCCTGGCGGGTCAGGGTTTCGATGATGGAGCCCAGATTCATGCCATCGGCCGTGACGCGGAAGATGCCGGAACCGCCCATGCCGTCCAGTGGCTTGAGGATGATGTCGCCATGCTGCTGCTGGAAGGCGCGGATGCGCGCCTCGTCGCTAGTCACCAGCGTGGGCGTGGTGAATTCGCTGAACTGGGCGATAGACAGCTTCTCGTTATGGTCGCGGATGGCGGACGGCTTGTTGTACACGCGTGCGCCCTGCTTCTCGGCCAGTTCCAGCAGATAGGTGCCGTAGATGTATTCCATGTCGAACGGCGGATCCTTGCGCTGGATGATGGCATCGAACTGGCCCAGATCGCATTCTTCGGCCGGCGCCGCGCGGTACCAGTCGTGCGCATCGCCGGTCAGGGTGATGGCCGATACGCGCGCCGTCACGCGGCCGTTTTCCAGCGCCATATCGCGCTGCTCGAAGGCATACACGGCGTGGCCGCGCCGGGACGCTTCCACCATCATGGCGTAGGTCGAATCCTTGTAGGTCTTGAAGCTGGCCAGCGGATCGGCAAGGAAAGCAATCTTCATGGGAATTCCATTCTAGAGATTTAATAGTCGAATTTATTGGTCGAATAGCGGCAGGCAGTGCCGGCGCTGGCCCGGGCTGCAAGCCCCGGACCGCAAGCGCAATCAGTACACTTCGGGATTCGGGTCGGTACGTTCCATTTCCAGCGAAGCGGCCAGCAGCGCCAGCCGCGCCACCACGCCATACACGTAGAAGCGGTTAGGCGCTGCCGTGCCGGGCTTGGCTTTCAGGTCAGGCACCGCATGCTGCTGGGCAAACGCCAGCGGCACATAGTGCGAACCGGGCGCTTTCAGGTTCTGGTCCTTGCCCTTTTCCGCATGCACGCGGTAGAAGCCGCCCACCACGTAGCGGTCTATCATGTAGACCACCGGCTCGGCCACATCGTCCTTGATGCTCTCGAAAGTTGGCACGCCTTCCTGAATGATGAAATCAGTAACTTCCTTGCCATCCTTGACGACGATCATGCGGTCGCGCTGTTCCTGGCTCAAGTCCTTGATTTCACTGGAATCCTTGATGGTCAGCACGCTGGTGCCGTAGGTGCCCGCATCGGGTTTGACGATCACGAACGGCTTCTGGTCCTTGATGCCATATTCCTTGTACTTTTTCTTGATCTTGGACAGCAGCGCATCGACGTTGGCGGCCAGACAGTCGTAGCCCTCGCCTGTGCGGAAGTTCACCGCATCGCACTTGGCGTGGAAGGGATTGAGCATCCACGGATCTACCCCGATCAGCTTGCCGAACTTCTTCACCACCTCGTCGTAGGCGTTCATGTGGTTGCTCTTGCGGCGCAGCGCCCAGCCCGCGTGCAGCGGCGGCAGCAGACTCTGCTCGTGGATATTCTGCAGGATCTCGGGAATGCCGTCCGACAGATCGTTGTTCAGCAAAATGGTGCAGGGATCGAAATCCTTCAAACCCAGCCGGCGCCCGTTAGGCGAGCGTACCAGCGGTTCGATCACCAGCATATTTCCATCCGGCAATGCCAACGGGGTCGGTTCGGTAATTTCCGGTGACAAAGAGCCCAGCCGTACATGCAGCCCCGTCTGGCGGAAAATCTGCATCAGGCGCGCAACATTTTGCAGGTAAGAAGGATGGCGCTGGGTGATTTCGGGGATCAAAAGCAGGTTGCGCGCGTCCGGGCAATACTTGTCGATGGCCGCCATGGCCGCCTGCACGGACAGCGGCAGCATCTCGGTGGCCAGATGGTTGAAGCCGCCGGGGAACAGATTGGTATCGACCGGCGCCAGCTTGTAGCCGGCATTGCGCATATCCACAGAGCAATAAAACGGCGGCGTATGCTCCTGCCATTCCAGCCGGAACCAGCGTTCTATGGCGGGCGTGGCCGCCAGAATTTTCTCTTCGAGGTCTAGTAGCGGGCCGGTGAGCGCCGTAACGAGATGGGGAACCATGCTTACTTCCTTTATTGATGCGGGAGGATGCCCCTCCAGACACGCGGAATGGCGATATTACCTTGCAGATGGCGCATATCGGGGCAAAAACCTCAATTTAAAGACGGGAAATAAAAAAAGGCGCCCATCATCAACTGAAGGGCGCCCAGGGGAGACCCGCCACGCAGGCGGGCACTACGGGATGCTTAGGAGTGGTAGGCCGACTCGCCGTGGCTGGTGATGTCCAGACCTTCGCGTTCCTCTTCTTCCGGTACGCGCAGACCGATCACGATGTCGACCAGCTTGTAGGCGATCAGCGAAACAATGCCCGACCACAGGATGGTGGTGCCAACGGCAGTTGCCTGGGTGGTGACCTGATCGATAATCGAATAAGGATCAGCCGACACTTTGTTGGCCACGTAGTCGAAGATGCCCTGGCCGCCCAGCGATGGTGCAGCAAACACACCGGTCAGCAGTGCGCCCATGATGCCGCCCACGCCGTGCACGCCGAACACATCCAGCGAGTCATCGGCGCCCAGCAGGCGTTTCAGACCGTTCACACCCCACAGGCAGACCACGCCAGCCAGCAGACCCATGATCAGCGAACCCATAGGACCGACATAGCCGCAAGCCGGGGTAATCGCTACCAGACCGGCCACTGCACCGGAAGCGGCGCCCAGCATGGAAGGTTTGCCTTTCATGATCCACTCGCCGAACAGCCACGACATGGTAGCGGCAGCGGTGGCCAGCAGGGTATTGACGAAGGCCAGTGCAGCGGTATCGTTGGCTTCCAGCGCCGAACCGGCATTGAAACCGAACCAGCCCACCCACAGCAGCGAAGCGCCGATCATGGTCATGGTCAGCGAGTGCGGCGCCATCGATTCACGGCCATAGCCCACGCGTTTGCCGATCATGTAGGCACCGACCAGGCCAGCCACAGCGGCGTTGATGTGCACCACGGTACCGCCGGCGAAGTCCAGCGCACCTTTCTGGAACAGGAAGCCCGCTTTGGCGGTTTCGCTGGCCAGAGTCGCCGCATCCTTGATGGCGTCAGGGCCGGTCCAGAACCAGACCATGTGGGCCACTGGCAGGTAGGAGAAGGTGAACCACAGCACCACGAAGGCCAGCACGGCGCTGAACTTGGCGCGCTCGGCGAAGGAACCGACGATCAGGCCGCAGGTAATGGCAGCGAAAGTAGCCTGGAATACCACGTAGACGTATTCGGGAATCACCACGCCTTTGCTGAAGGTGGCCGCCGTCGAGAAGGCCGCCTTGGCCGGGTCGAAGATACCGTTCAGGAACAGGCGGTCGAATTTACCGATGAAGGCATTGCCTTCGGTAAAGGCCAGCGAGTAGCCGTACACGCACCACAGCACGATGATCAGCGCGAAAACCGTGAACACCTGCAGCAGGATGGACAGCATGTTTTTCGAACGTACCAGACCGCCATAGAACAGGGCCAGGCCGGGAATCGACATCATGATGACCAGAATGGTGGAAACCATCATCCAGGCCGTGTCGCCTTTGTTGGGAACCGGTGCCGCAGCAGCGGCCGCATCAGCCGGAGCAGCGGCGGCAGCAGGGGCCGGAGCAGCAGGAGCCGAAGCGGCAGCAGCAGGGGCGGCAGCCACAGGTGCCGAAGCAGCAGGCGCGGCTGCCGGTGCGGAGGCAGCCGCTACTGGTGCCGCAGCGGCCGGTTTAGCCTCCTCGGCCAACACAGGCGCCGATAGCGCGCAGAGTACGGCGGCGCCAGCCAGCCAGGACGTAACAAATTTCTTCATCTAGCTTCCCCTTAAAGAGCGTCGTTGCCGGTTTCGCCGGTACGGATACGGATAACTTGTTCCAGGTTGTACACGAAGATCTTGCCGTCGCCGATTTTACCGGTACGGGCGGCGCCTTCGATCGCTTCGATGGCCTGCTCGACCACAGCGTCATCGACGGCTGCTTCGATTTTGGTCTTGGGCAGGAAATCGACCACATATTCCGCACCGCGATACAGCTCGGTGTGACCTTTCTGGCGACCGAAGCCTTTCACTTCGGTCACGGTAATGCCTTGCACGTTGATGGCCGACAGAGCCTCGCGGACTTCGTCGAGCTTAAACGGCTTGATGATGGCGGTAATCAGTTTCATACAGGCCTCGCTTAGAAGGTTTTAGAGACGGACAGAACCAGCGCTTTTTTCGACAGATTCTTACCCATTGCGGTGTAGAAATCGGAATCGGCATAGACCGCCGCCAGAGCCACTGAAACCACACCGAAATCTTTGGTCACGCCGACCTTGTAGTCGGTGTAGCTGGCGGCGCCAGCGTTTTTCACATTCTGGTGGCCCACGTGCAGGTTCAGTACCAGGCCTTCGCTGATGTCGAAGTTGGCGCTGCCATCCAGATAGCCACTGTTTTTGCTGTTGGCGGTGCCAAACAGATTGGTGGTCGATTGCGAGTATTTGAGCGTGAACGGACCATAGCCAACCTGGCCATACAGCTCGAAGGTGTTGGCGCTAGGGTGCAGACCATTCGATGGGTAGAAGTAGTACAGGCCGCCGACGTCATAGCTCACATCCTTGACGATCTCGCCGCGCTTACCAGCGTACAGATCCCATTCAACATCGCCAGAACCGCCTGCGTCCTTGGTCCACTTGATGGTGGACAGCCAGGTACCGGCGTAGAAGCCGGTCGGATTATTGGTATAGTCCGCGCCGCCCTGCAGAGCAGGTTTCAGACGGGTTTGCGATACGCCGCGATAGCGGTAGTCGCTGACAATGGCCGCGTTAAACGTTACTTCATTGTCGGGTTTTGCTTCGGCAGCGGGTGTCGCTTCCTCGGCATGCGCCAGCGAGGCGCTCATAGAGGCGAATGCTAAGGTCAACGCAGCGATCAGGGTGAAGTTCTTGCCCGGGTTTTTCATAATAGTTTTCCTCTTGAAGTTGAACTTAGATTGCAGTTGCGGTTTAAAATCCTGTTTGTTCGAAGCGATGAACAGCGTTCACTCCTTCTTTAGCAGATTGCGTGCCAGCTTTTGAGATGCCTCAAAATGTGGCTTACAACGCGCCAAACTTGGGAAGCCCGTGCAAAACGTGAGATTCTTCAAGTTTGCACATGTACGGAATACAATAATCGCACCAGATTAACACCGCCAGTGCACCGCAATGGTGCGCAGCGCCCAGAACCGACCGAGGACCATGATGGATATGAATACTTTTTTTAATGATTTGCAAAGCAAGGTGAGCCAGGCTATTGAAAATTCGCCAGCCAAGGACATCGAAAAGAATGTCAAATCGATGATGACCCAGGGCTTCGCCAAGCTCGATCTGGTCACCCGCGAAGAATTCGACATCCAGGCCCAGGTACTGGCCAAGACCCGCGCCAAGCTGGAAGCGCTGGAAGCCCGTCTGGCCGAACTGGAAGCCCAAGCCGGCAACTAGGACGGCCTTGCTTGCCAGCGCCCGTTTGGGCTGGCGCAACATCCCGCGGCCGGATCGGCCTACGCTGGCGCAATCCCCCACAGCGCCAGCCTAGCCATGAGCCTTGCCGTCCTCAAAAGCCGTGCCCTCGCGGGGATGGAAGCGCAGGAAGTCAGCGTGGAAGTCCATCTGGCCAACGGCCTGCCCGCGCTCACCATCGTTGGCCTGGCCGATACCGAAGTCAAGGAAGCGCGCGACCGCGTACGAGCCGCCATCATCAACAGCGGCTTCAGCTTCCCCGCCCAGCGCATCACCGTCAATCTCGCCCCGGCCGACCTGCCCAAAGAGTCGGGCCGCTTCGATTTGCCGATCGCCCTAGGCATACTGGCGGCCAGCGGACAGCTTCCCGCACGCCAGCTGGCCGAATACGAATTTGCCGGCGAGTTGTCGCTGTCTGGCGCCTTGCGTCCCATCCGCGGCACGCTGGCCATGGCCGTCGCCAGCCGCCGCTACGGCGGCCTGTGCGGGCTGATACTGCCGATCGATAATGCCGACGAAGCGGCGCTGGTGCAGGATGCCGCCATCTATCCGGCTGGCTCGCTGCTACAGGTATGCCGCCATTTCACCAGCAGCGGCAGCGAGGGGAAGCTGCTACGCCATCCATCGCCACCGTTACGCCAGTTGCGCCACTACCCCGACTTTGCCGACGTCAAAGGCCAGCTTGCCGTCAAGCGGGGACTGGAGGTGGCGGCAGCCGGACAGCATAGCGTACTGCTGGTAGGACCGCCAGGCGCAGGCAAAACCATGCTGGCGATCCGCTTTCCCGGCCTGCTGCCCGCCATGAACGATGCCGAAGCGCTGGAAGCGGCCGCCGTGCTCTCGCTGACCGGACAGTTCCGCCTCGACCTGTGGAAGCAGCGCCCGTTCCGCGCCCCGCACCACACGGCATCAGGCGTGGCACTGGTCGGCGGTGGCAGCCAGCCGCGGCCCGGCGAAATCTCGCTGGCCCACCATGGTGTGCTGTTCCTCGACGAACTGCCGGAGTTCGAGCAACGGGTGCTTGATGTGCTGCGCGAACCGCTCGAGTCTGGCCATATCACCATTTCCCGCGCGGCCCGCCAGGCAGATTTCCCGGCCCGATTCCAGCTGGTCGCCGCCATGAACCCCTGCCCTTGCGGCTATGCGGGCCATAGCAGCGCGCGCTGCCACTGCACGGTGGAACAGGTGGCGCGCTATCAGCGCCGCATCTCAGGCCCGCTGCTGGACCGGATCGACATCCAGATGGAAGTTGCGGCAGTCGACCCGCTTGCGCTGGCCGATAGCGCCGGCGGTGAAAGCAGCAACGCCATCGCCGCCCGCGTACAGCTGGCAGCAGACCGGCAATTGCAGCGTCAGGGCAAGCCCAATCAGGCGCTGGCGCCGCGCGAACTGGAACAGCACTGCAAGCTCGATGGTCCCAGCCGCGTCCTGCTGCAACAGAGCATGGCGCGCTTCCAGTGGAGCGGCCGGGCCTATCACCGCATCCTGCGCATCGCCCGCACCATTGCCGATCTGGCTGCCAGCACACAGCTACAACAAGCCCACGTCAAGGAAGCCGTGCAGTACCAGCGTGCGCTGCGCGAGCGCGACCTGCCGTGCTAAATTCTGCACAAGGGCCGCCTAAGCATTACTCCTACGCCAGCCTTGCTGCTATATTGTGCGCAGCTCCTATCAACCCACTTTGCCGCAATGAACCGTCTTCCCCTGATTCTTGCCGCTGGCGCCGTGCTGGCCGGCTGCGCCACGGCGCCCACCAAGCTGACCGACTTCACCGCCAATTCCGGCAGCCCGCGCAGCGCCGAGCAGCTCGCCATGCGCTTCGAACATGCCGATCTGGCGCTGCGCGTCGATCCTGCCAGCCAGAGCATACAGGGCGATGCCACGCTCACCTTCGCCACCAGCGCGGAACTGCGCCGCATCGTGCTGGAACTGGACCGCAACCTGCCCATCGATTCGGCGCAGGTGGATGGCGTGACGCTGCCAGCATCAGCCATCAGCAATCCCGATGGGCGGCTGTATCTGACGCTGCCTGCGCCTGTGCCGGCCGGCGCGCATACCAAGGTACGCCTGCGCTACCACGGCGTGCCGCACGTAGCCAAACGCGCGCCGTGGGATGGTGGCTTTACGTGGAGTAAAACTGCCGATGGCCAGCCGTGGATCAGCACTACCGTCGAAGGCGAAGGCTGCGACCTGTTCTGGCCTTGCATCGATCACCCGCAAGGCAAGGCGGAACTGATAGACCTGCACATCAGCGTGCCGGCCCCGCTGGTCGTGGCGGGCAACGGTGTGGCGACCGGCGTGGATGAAGCCAACGGCTGGCGCACCTACCACTGGCGCGCCAGACACCCCAGCACCTACGGTGTAGCACTGAATATCGGCCCTTACGAAATGCTGTCCGGCGAATACCATAGCCGCTACGGCAACCGCATCCCGCTGCGCATGTGGTACCTGAAAGGACACGAAGAAAAAGCCCGCGGCCTGTTTGCGGAATTCACGCCTATGCTGGACTTCTTCGAAAGCCGCATCGGCCCCTACCCGTTCGGCGACGAAAAAATGGGCGTGGTAGAAACGCCCCACCTGGGCATGGAGCACCAGACCATCAATGCCTATGGCAATGGCTATGCCAAATCGCCGCTAGGCTATGACTGGCTGCTGCATCACGAACTCTCGCACGAATGGTTCGGCAACCAGATGACCAATGCCGACTGGGACGACATGTGGCTGCATGAAGGCTTCGGCAGCTATATGCAGCCGCTGTATCTGGAACAGCTGCGCGGCGAGCGCGAGTTCCAGTCCAATTGTTCAACCACCGCAAATCGCTGCTCAACAAGGCGCCTATCGTCAGCGGCAAAACCCAGCGCATCGAAGACGTGTACGACGAAAGCCGCGGCGGTCCCGGCAACGACATCTATACCAAAGGCTCGCTGATCCTGCACACGCTGCGCAACCTGATCGGCGACGAGGCCTTCTTCGCCGCCACCCGCCGCATGGTGTACGGCACCGATCAGCTGCAACCAGGCAAATTCGTGCCGCGCTATAGCAGCACCAGAGAATTCATCGCCTTGTGTAACGAGATCAGCCAACAGGATCTGGGCTGGTTCTTCGACGCCTATCTATATCATGCTGCACTGCCGGAACTGGTGGAGCAGCGCAGCGGCAACCAGCTCACGCTGACATGGAAGCTCAAGGATGGCGGAAGCTTCCCCATGCCTATTGAAGTGCGCGTCAACGACCGTATCGAACGGCTGTCCATGGCTAACGGTCAGGGCACGCTGCAGCTACCGCCCCATGCGCGCGTCACCATTGATCCGGCCTCGCGGGTACTGCGCCATGCGCCGCACATCGATGCGTGGAAGGCCGAGCAGAATCAAACCAAGAAGAAGAATTAAAACAGGGGAAAGTGATGATCTACCGCTCCACACGGACGCTGCTGGTGGCAAGCACGCTGGCAGTAATGATGGCAGCCACACTGGCGGGCTGTAGCCCAAAATACGACTGGCGCGACTACCGCAGCAAGGATGCGCCCTACAGCATCCTGTTCCCCGGCAAACCGGCCAGCCAGACACGCAGCATCACGCTCGATACGCTGCAACTGGACATGACCATGACCGCGGCAGAAATCGATGGCGTGGTATTCGCAGTAGGCAGTGCACGCCTGCCCGACAATGCCAGCGCCATGGCTGCCCTGCAGGCCATGCAGACGGCACTGCTAAAGAACATCGGTGCCACACTACGCAGCAGCAAAGACAGCAGCACCGGCCTGCAGCCCATGCTGGAATTCGAAGCGGACGGCAGCCAGCAAGGCCGGCCGGCACGCCTGATCGGCAAACTGGTGGCGCGCGATCAGCGCATCTATCAGATCATCATACTGGGGCAGGCGCAGAATCTGGCCGCCGAACAGATAGACACCTACCTGAGTTCCTTCAAACTGAACTAGCTACTCGCCCGACTTGCTGGCCTTGAGCGGCAGGTCGATGGTAAAGCGCGTACCGATATCCTGCGCACTGTCCACCCGTATGCTGCCATCGAGCAGCGAGGTAACAATGTTGTAGGTGATGCTCAGACCCAGACCATTGCCACCCTGTCCCAGCTTGGTGGTGAAGAAGGGATCAAATATGCGTAGCTGATGTTCCGGCGCGATGCCCTTGCCATCATCCTGAAACACGATACGCACCCGCTCCGTTCCCAGCCGCACCGCCCACAGCCGGATCTCGCCGCCGCTACGTCCCTCGAAGGCGTGCAGCAGCGTGTTATTTATCAAATTGATGATCACCTGCCCGTACGGTCCGGGGAAGCTGTCCATCTGTATATCGTCCGGCATCTCCAGCACGATGGCGTGGCCAGCCTTGCGGATCTGGTTGCGCATCGTCGTCACGATTTCCTGGCTGGCCTGCAGCAGATTGAATGGCCGCCGCTTGGCACTGGCCTGATCCACCGCCACCTGCTTGAAGCTGTTCACCAGTTCGGCTGCGCCTTGCAGGCTGCGCATCAGCAGCGTGGACGCTTCGCGCGCAGCGTCGATGAAATTGGTCAGATCGGAACGGCGCAAAGTATTGGTCTGCTGCCGCTGATGGATATCCTCGGTCTTGTCTTCCAGCGTGCTGGCCACCACCAGGCTATTGCCTATCGGCGTATTCAGCTCATGTGCCACCCCCGCCACCAGTGCGCCTAGCGCAGCCAGCTTTTCCTGCTCCACCAGCTGCTGCTGGGTATCCAGCAGCTTGCGGTAAGAATCAGCATTGGCAAACGCCACGCCGACATACGAGGCCAACGTAGTCAGCATATCGACATCGATGCGCTGATAAGCGTGCGGCCGGTAACTATGCACGGTAATCGTGCCGCGCACCTGCCCGCCAACGGTAATCGGCACATAGATCAGCGAGCGCGGCGCCGTCGGCAGCGAACCATCTTCCAGCGTGCCCATGTCCTCCGCACTGGTTACATGCTCAAGGTGGGCAATGTACAAACCATACTCCAACTCCAGATCATTGATGAACACTTCCTTGCCATGCTGGATGCACCACACCGCCAGCTGATTAGGCTCGCGCATGCTGCGCACATAAGGCGCATAGCGCTTGCCCTTCTCCATCGCAAACGGATATTCGATCAGCTCCTGCTCGGGACGATAAATGCCGATACCGAACACGCTGGCATCCATCAGCGCATGCACGTGCTTGTACAGCATCTGCATGATGGCTTCGCTGTCCAGGTTGGCGGTAATGGCACGGCCGATCTCGGACAGCAGCGAAATATTCCGATGTGCGATCTCCACGCTTTCCTTCTGGTGTTCCACTTCGCGCTTCTGCCGCTCTACCGACTCCTCCTGCTGTACCAGTTCGCGCGTGCGGCTGCCCACTGTCGCTTCCAGCACGTGCTTCTGCTGGATCAGCATACGCACGCGGAAGCGGAACAGTACATACACAGCGCCCAGCAACACAGCCAGCATCGCCAGCCGGAACCACCAGGTCTTCCAGTACGGTGGCGCAATCACCACTTCCAGCGTGGTCGCATCCTTGCTCCAGACCCCGTCCTTGTTGGCGGCCTTGACGCGGAATACATAACGTCCCGGATCCAGATTGGTGTAGGTCACATAGCGTTTGCCGGCATCGACCGTCAGCCAGTCCGGATCAAAGCCTTCCAGTTTATAGGCATACTGGTTGCGGCCAGGGTCGGCAAAATGCAGTGCGGCGAATTCAATCGAGAATACCGCGTCGCGGTGATCGAGTGTCAGTGCTTTGCCAGGGAAGAGCGCATCGGGCATCAGTCTGGAGCCATCCGCGCCGGCAGCGAGCACGGAACGGTTAAACAGCAGAAAATCTGTCACCACCACAACCGGCGCATCCGGATTAATGTGGATATCGGCTGGCTTGAATGCGGTCACACCGCTCAGCCCACCAAAATAGAGCATATTGTCCGGGCCTTTGTAGGCCGAGCCGATAAAGTAGGAGCCGTTAATCAGCCCGTCGCGGGCCGTGTATTCGCGGAACGCCCCGCTGCCCGGATCCAGCATGGTCAGCCCGGCCGTGGTACTGATCCACAGGCGGCCCTGTTCATCGCCCAGAATCCCGCCTATTGGATCGGCTGCACGCGCGGCCGTCATCGGCACGGTACGGAAATGCAGCACGCCGTCAGCACTGCGCTCGGCAACCGACAGACCAGCCGCCGTGCCTATCCACAGACGGCCCTGCTCATCCTCGTAGAGATAATGGACGCGCGAATGGATCAGGCTATCGCTAACGCCTGCTACATGGCGGTAATTGCGGAAGCTACCGGTCTGCGGATCAAAACAATCGAGTCCGTTCTGTGTGCCTATCCACAGCTTGCCCTTGCGGTCCTCCAGCAGCGCATAGATGCGGCCATCCAGCACATCGGGGTCACTGGCCTGATGATGCCAACTCGTGACGGCGCCGTTGCTGGCGGCGATGCGATGCAGCCCGGCGCGGGTTGCTACCCACACCGTGCCATCCCGTGCTGCCAGCACGCGCTGCAGGATGCGCGCTTCAGGCAGCGTATCAAGTTCAACGCGGGTAAAGCGTCCCGTTTGCGGATCCCGCCATGCCAGACCGTTCACGGTACCCACCCACAGGCGTCCGCGTGCATCGGTGTCTAGCGTCAGCACTTCATCGCTAGGCAGGCTGGCCGGATCATGTTCATCATGAAAATAGGCTTTGCTGGTACCACGTGCCAGATCTACCAGCGTCAGGCCTCGAGCCGTCGCCATCCAGACCTGATTGGGTCCGGCCGCCACGATTGCGCGCACCTTGTTGTTGCTGATCCCGGGCAGCACGCCCGATTGCTCGGAAAAATGTTCGAACCCGCCGCTGCGCAAATCCACCCTATCCAGGCCGTTATACCAGTTGCCTATCCAGAGCGTACCGGTGCGATCCTGATAGAGAGAATTAACCTGATTGTCGCCCAGACTATGGCGGTCCTGTCCTACATGGCGGTAGCTGTAAAAGCCGCCACTAACGGTATTGCGGCGTTTCAGTCCATTGGTATACGTGCCTGCCCACAGCACGCCGTCACGGTCTATCAGCAGCGTCTCTACCCGCTCGCCATGCAGATCATCCTGCGCACTCAAGGCAATGCGGCTGGCCCTGCTCTCTTGCCAGCGCCACGCCTGCAGTCCATCACGGCTGCCAACCCAGAGCACGCCGTCGGCACCCAGGGTCATGGTCTGTATCACCGTTGCAGCGGCCGTACCATCGCCACTGATGATGTGTTCGAACCGGCTCCCATCGCTAGGCATCAGATCGAGGCCGGCATCCGTGCCAACCCATAGCTGGCCATGGCGATCCAGTGCCATGACATTGACGCGGTCACTGATGATGCTGGTAGCGTCGTGGTCGGCATGCCGATAACTTGCTACTTTGCCGCTGGCCAGATCGAAGTGTAGCAGGCCACTGCCTGTAGCCAGCCACAGGCCCTGCTTGCCATCGCTGATGATGGCATTCACGGAAACGCTGCGCTCGCGTCCCAGCAAATGAGTAAAGGTCTGGTTCGCCGGATCATAGCGGTCAAGTCCGCCACGGCTACCGACCCAGATAGCGCCCAGGCTATCCTCGTAGATAGCCTGGATGTAGTTATCTTGCAGACTGCTGTTATCGATAGGATTGTTCTTGAACGCTGTAATGCGATAACCGTCGTAGCGGTTCAAGCCGGCCTGCGTACCTAGCCAGAGATAGCCCTGCCTGTCCTGCAGGATGGCGGTCACCGTTTCCTGAGTCAGACCTTGCTCCACGCCCAGATGTTCAAAACGCAGGCTCAGCGGCGCAGCATGCAGCACCGGGGCACAGTTCCAGAACAGGCTTAATAGTAAAAGAAGGCGTGCTGCATAACCTGCCATGGAATTGCTCCTACGCTATGCAAGTTATTCTAAAGCACAAAGGCTGGCGACAGACGGAAAAAAGCCCCATCTGTGCAGAATACGCTGTGGTACTCAGACAAATGGGGCTTTTAGTATAACTAGCTTGACGATAACCTACTTTCACACTGGTTGCAGCACTATCATCGGCGCAGAGTTGTTTCACGGTCCTGTTCGGGATGGGAAGGGGTGGGACCAACTTGCTATGGTCATCAAGCTT
>Ga0187845_1000457_pt1 | contig 24115 bp, 17 predicted proteins | sample SpaLakP09_SKY_68_FD_134515 | JGI IMG/M metagenome (GOLD analysis project Ga0187845, IMG submission 134515) | Oligotrophic lake water microbial communities from Sparkling Lake, Wisconsin, USA - SP09_SKY_68 | ecosystem: Environmental > Aquatic > Freshwater > Lake | place: USA: Sparkling Lake... | reverse complement strand
GGTCGCGGCCGAGGATGATCGGATCGGACGCGGCGGCGGCGCGGGCGGCGTTCAGCCCGGCGAGCAACCCCTGGGCCCCCGCCTCCTCATAGCCTGTGGTGCCGTTGATCTGGCCGGCCAGATACAGGCCGGGACGCTTCTTGACCTCCAGCGCCGGGGTCAGTTCGCGCGGATCGACATAGTCGTATTCGATCGCATAGCCGAACCGGAACACCTCGACCGACTCCAGGCCGGGAATGGTGCGCAGGAAGGCGGCCTGGGTGGCGTCCGACACCGAGGTCGAAATGCCGTTCGGGTAGACGGTCGGATCGTCCAGTCCCTCGGGCTCAAGGAAGATCTGGTGCGAGGTCTTGTCGGCGAACCGGACCACCTTGTCCTCGATCGAGGGGCAGTAGCGGGGCCCCCGACCCGAGAGATGACCGCCATAGACCGCGCTGTCGCCGAGGTTGTCGGCGATGATCCGGTGGGTCGCCTCGGTCGTATGGGTCACGCCGCAAGCGATCTGCGGCACGTCGATCCGGTCGGTCAGGAAGCTGAACGGCACCGGCTCGGCGTCTGCCTGCTGCATCTCCAGTCGGTCCCAGCCGATGGTTCGGCCATCCAGCCGGGCGGGGGTACCGGTCTTGAGCCGGCCCATCTGCAGGCCGGCGCCATAGAGGTCTGCGGCGAGACCGGTCGAGGGCGCTTCGCCGTGTCGCCCGGCGGGGATGCGCTGGTCACCCTTGTGAATGACGCCGTTCAGGAAGGTCCCCGTGGTCAGGACGACGGCGGCCGCACGGACCTCGGTCCCCTCCCCGGTGACCACGCCGATGACGCGCTCACCGTCCAGCATCAGCCGCTCGGCCGTGCCCGCCATCAGCGTGAGATTGGGCGTCTGCGCCAGCTCGGCCTGCATGGCTTCTCGATACAGGCGGCGATCGATCTGGCTGCGCGGACCCTGGACCGCCGCGCCCTTCGACCGGTTGAGCAGGCGAAACTGGATCCCGGCTTGGTCGCCGAGCCGGGCCATCAGCCCGTCCATGGCATCGATCTCGCGCACCAGATGGCCCTTGCCCAGGCCGCCGATGGCCGGGTTGCAGGACATTTCACCAATGGTCTCCAGTTTCTGCGTCAGGAGGACCGTGCGCGCACCCGTGCGCGCGGACGCCGCTGCGGCCTCGCAGCCGGCGTGACCGCCGCCGATGACAATGACGTCGAAACCCTTCATGGGCGGGCACATAGGGCAAAACCGGCCCAACCGCCACCTTGGCCGGACGTCTGTTTCACGTGAAACGGCTCACTTGCCGATGCAGAAGGTCGAGAAGACCTCGCCGAGAATATCCTCAACGCCAATCGCGCCCGTGACCCGGGCCAGGGCATCGGCCGCCCGGCGCAGGTCGTCGCCGGCCATTTCGGGTGCCACCTCGAGCGCCGCCCGCCCCGCCTCGGCCGCCGCCAGGGCTTCGGCCAGACGACGGCGATGTCTCTCGCGCGTGACAGCCGGAAAATCCGCGCCGGAAAGGTCCCGGGCGAGCCGCGCGGCGATCCAGTCGTGGAGGTCCGCCAGTCCCAGCCCGGTCGTGGTGCTGATCGACAGGGTTTCGTACCCGTCCACCGACGGGGCCACGCCCAGATCGGCCTTGGTCAGGACCAGCAGATCGCCGGGACGCGCGAAACCCGCGGCGTCGCCTTCGGCGTCATCGGGGCCGCGGACCCACAGCCGAAGGTCGGCCGCTTCAGCCCGCGCCCGGGCCCGGCGGACCCCCTCGGCCTCGACCGGATCGGTGCTGTCGCGCAGTCCGGCGGTGTCGGACAGGGTCACGGCATAGCCGCCGATGATCAGGTCGGCGTCGAGCACATCGCGCGTCGTCCCGGCGATCGCAGTGACGATGGCGGCCTCACGGGCGACGAGGGCGTTGAACAGCGACGACTTGCCGGCATTGGTCTCGCCAATCAGGACGATGCGATAGCCCTCCCGCACCCGTTCGCCGCGGCGGGCGTCCGCAAGGGCGGCCTTGAGGTCCGCGATCAGGCGATCGAGCACCGGTCCGGCGGACCGCGCGAGATTGTCGGGGACCTCCTCATCCGGGAAATCGATTTCGGCCTCGACCAGGGCGAGGGCGGTCAGGAGGTCACGGCGGAACCCGGCATAGGCCTGGCTCAAAGCCCCGTCGAGCTGACCGAGGGCCTGACTGGCCTGGGCCGCGGTCTCGGCGTCGATCAGATCGGCAACCGCCTCGGCCTGGGCGAGGTCCATGCGGCCGTTCCCGAAGGCCCGGCGGGTGAACTCACCCGGATCCGCGGGGCGCAGGCCGAGGGAGACAAGGGCCTCACTCGCCGCCTCGACCACGGCACGGCCGCCGTGCAGGTGAAGTTCGGCGCAGTCCTCGCCGGTGTAGGAGTTCGGTGCCGGGAAGCGGAGGACGAGCGCCTGGTCGATGGACCGGCCATCGCGGATGAGGGCCCGGAGCGCGGCGTATCGCGTCTTGAGCCCGCCGGCACCGAGCGCGGTCAGGGCAGCCTCAGTCCCCGGCCCGGACAGGCGCAGAATGGCGATCGCCCCGCGACCCGGCGGGGTGGCGAGGGCGAAAATGGTGTCAGTCATCTCAAGCCGTCTCCTCCCCCTTTATGGGGGAGGTGGCACGCCGCCCTTGCGGCGTGACGGAGGGAGTCCCCTGGAAGTGGGCGTCGTCGGAACGCCTCCGGCGTCCATCCTTCACGGCTTGACGGCCGCTTCCATCAGTTTGCGGAACTGGTCTTGGGCCTGCATGCCGAAACTGGTCCAGGTCTTCATCAGTTCGTCGGGCTGCATGGCCGTGATGTTCTCGTCCATGCGGCGCTTCATCTCGGCGACGAGATGATCGTTCAGCGGCTCGACATTGGGCAGGCCGAGAAAGGCGCGCGCCTCCTCCGGTGTGCATTCGACCTCGACATTGACCTTCATCGCGCCACTCCTTTTGCCCTAACGCCCTGCGCGCGGCGCCGGGCTGCTTGAGGGTGTTTCACGTGAAACAGCGGCCATACCGCCGTCAGGTGTTCATCGACTGGAAGAAGTCGGCATTGTTCTTCGACTGACGCAGCTTGTCGATCAGGAACTCGATCGCATCCTGCGGGCCCATCGGGTTGAGGATGCGGCGCAGGACATAGGTCTTGGCCAGCTGATCCTTCGGCGTGGTGAGCTCTTCCTTGCGGGTGCCCGACTTGAGCACGTCGATGGCCGGGAAGATGCGCTTGTCGGCGACCTTGCGGTCGAGGACGATTTCCGAGTTACCCGTGCCCTTGAACTCTTCGAAGATGACCTCGTCCATCCGCGAGCCCGTATCGATCAGGGCGGTGGCGATGATGGTCAGCGAGCCCCCCTGCTCGACGTTCCGCGCCGCGCCGAAGAACCGCTTCGGCCGCTGCAGGGCGTTGGCGTCCACACCGCCGGTCAGGACCTTGCCCGACGACGGGACGGTGGCGTTGTAGGCGCGGCCGAGGCGGGTGATGGAGTCGAGCAGGATGACGACATCCTTCTTGTGCTCGACCAGGCGTTTGGCCTTTTCGATCACCATTTCGGCGACGGCGACGTGACGGGTGGCCGGCTCGTCGAAGGTCGAGGCGATGACCTCGCCCTTCACCGTGCGCTGCATGTCGGTCACTTCTTCCGGGCGCTCGTCGATCAGCAGGACGATGAGGAAGACCTCGGGGTGGTTCTTCTCGATCGACTTGGCGATGTTCTGCAGCATGACCGTCTTGCCGACGCGCGGCGGGGCGACGATCAGGCAGCGCTGGCCCTCGCCGAGCGGGGCAACGATGTCGATGACCCGGCCCGAGCGATCCTTCAGTGTCGGGTCCTGGATTTCCATGTGCAGCCGCTCTTCGGGATAGAGCGGGGTCAGGTTGTCGAACAGGACCTTGGTCTTGACCGTCTCGGGGTCCTCGAAATTGATCGTGTCGACCTTGAGCAGGGCGAAATAACGCTCGCCCTCGCGCGGGCCGCGGACGGCGCCGTGAATGGTGTCGCCCGAGCGCAGGCCGAAGCGGCGGATCTGCGACGGCGAGACGTAGACATCGTCCGGACCCGGAAGATAATTGACGTCCGGGCTGCGCAGGAAGCCGAAGCCGTCGGGCAGGATCTCGAGCACGCCGTCGGCGATGATCTCGACTTCCTCGTCGGCGAGGGTCTTCAGGATGGCGAACAGCAGGTCCTGTTTGCGCAGGTTGCCGGCGTTCTCGATCTCGAGGCTTTCGGCGAAGGCGACCAGGTCTTCCGGCGTCTTCTCGTTCAGTTCCTGCAGGGTGATGCGGCCATTGGGAACGATCGGCTCACCGTCGTCGTCGTCATCGCCGTGCTCCTGATCGACCATGGGCAGGTCGGCCGCGGCCATTTCATTGCCGGCCTCGGGCGCTTCGGCCTCGGCGGTCATTTCAGTTTCGGGCGTGTCAGTAGCGTCGGTCATGGCGTGCAATCAAAAGCATCGCCGCGAGACAGGGCGTCGCGCGGGCGGAAAAGTTCAGCAATGTCTGGCCTTGCGGCCGGGTGGGAAGGCGACGGGTCGTCCCGGCGAGATCGGCGGGCGTCGCAGAGAGTGGGACCGCCCCAGACTCCTGCAGGGCGGTTCGCCTGAGCGAAACCACGCACGGCCGCTGAGGTCAAGCGGTGCGGCTCAGCCGAAGGTCCACTGGGTCGTGACAGAGAGCACCATCACGACGGCGATGACGAACGGGATCTCGTTGGTCATGCGCCAGAATTTGCCCGACCGGGTCGAGGTCCCGGCCTGGACGCGCTTGAGCTCGCCGGCGAGGAAGCCGTGCCAGCCGCTGAGGGCGATGACGCCGGCCAGTTTGGCGACCATCCACGGCTGGGCGAGGAAACCCCAGCCCTCGCCGTATTCGAAGACGTGGATGCCGATCATCCAGACACCGAAGATCCAGGCGGCGATCATCGACGGATTGATGATGATCTTCAGCAGCCGGTGCTGCCAGGTCCGCAGCAGGTCCCGCATCTCCGACCGCAAAGGTTCGGCCTTGCCCGCCTGCTCAGCATCATAGGCGTAGAGGCGCGGCAGGAAGAGCATGCCGGCCATCCAGGCGATCACCGCCAGGATATGCAGGCCGCGCACGATCTCGAAGGTCATGCCGCCCTCCGCGCGCAGGTGCGGGGACAAGCCTTCCAGTCCGACCGGCAACCGGGACCGTAGGGTGCCGTTCCGGTCCGCGACAGGGCCTCGACCACGGCGTCCGCCAGCGTCCTGATGAAGGGCGCGGCCACGCCGACTGCGGGGCTGCGCAGATAGGGTGCCACGCCCAGTTCGTGGGCGAGTTCGGCGTATTCAATGTCCAGCTCGACCAGGGTCTCGATATGCTCCGAGACGAAGGCCACGGGCGCCACGACCACCCCGACCCCGTCACGCGCGGCCTGGGCGATGGCGTCCGGGGTCGACGGCCCCAGCCATTTCATCGGCCCGACCCGGCTCTGGTAGCAGATGGTCCAGGCGCCCTCGGCCAGTCCAGCCCTGGCGGCGATCGCAGCGCAGGTCGCCTCGATCTGCGCCTGATAGGGATCGCCCTTCTTCGTGACCAGGCTCTCCGGGATGCCGTGGGCCGAGAACAGCACCCGCACCGGCCGGTCGCCGGCCTCGGCCAGTTTCGCGCGCACGCTGTCAGCCTGGGCCTCGATCCAGCCCGGTGCCTCGGGGTAGCAGCAGACCGTCCGGCTGACGCCCGATCCCGCATAGACCTCGGCCCAGCGCTTGAGCGAGGACTCCGTCGTTGTGGTCGAGAACTGGGGATACAGCGGCAGCAGGACGATCTCGTCCGGGCCGAAGGCCGCCACATCCACCGCGGTTTCCTCAGACAGCGGTCCCCAGTAGCGCATGGCGATGAAGGCGCGCACCTCGTCGCCCGGCAGCAGCCCGCCCAGGACCTCTGCCATGGCCGCTGCCTGACGCCGGGTTTCCGGCAGCAGGGGGGAACCGCCGCCCATCAGGGCGTAGTTGGCCTGGGCCGACGTCTCGCGGCGGCTGGAGATCAGCCGTGCCAGAAGCGCCCGGAACGGATTGGGCAGGCCGATGATGGCCGGGTCGCTGAACAGGTTGAACAGGAAGGGTTTGACCGAGGCCTGGTCGTCCGGCCCGCCGAGATTGAACAACACCACCGCGATGCGGCGGCCCCCGGGGTTCGCGGTCATTGTGCGCCGATCCGTTTCAGAACCTGCTCGACATGGGCGATCGGCACGTCGGGCAGGATGCCGTGTCCGAGATTGAAGATCCACGGCCCCTGCCCCCAGGCCTCGAGCAGCTGGTCGACACGGCGGTCCAGCATCGGCCCGCCGGCCCGCAGCAGCAGGGGATCAAGTGCGCCCTGGATCGGCTTGATGGCCTGAACGCGACGGCCGATCTCCAGCGGACAGGCGGTGTCCAGCGCCACGGCCTGAACATCGACCTCGGCGGCATACCGTTCCGCCAGCGCCGCCGAGCCTCGCGGGAAGCCGATCAGGGGAACGGTGACGCCCAGTTCACGCACACGGGCCACCAGCTTCTGGTGCGGACGCAGGACGAGACTTTCGAACAGGTCTTCGGGCAGGCCTTCAGCCCAGCTCTCGAAGATCTTCAACACCTGGGCACCGGCGTCAGCCTGCATCTTCAGATAATGCGCCGTCGCCTCGACCAGCACGTCCAGAAGGGCCGCGACCTTCTCCGGCTCGGCGTAGGCATAGGTGCGGGCCTGCGCCCGCTCGCCCTTGCCGATCGTCCGGGCCTCGCCGTCGAGCAAATAGGTGGCCACGGTCCAGGGCGCGCCCGCGAAGCCGATCAGTGCCCGCTCCGGCTCCAGCTGCGCCCGTACCAGCGAGAGGGTCTGGCCGATCTGGCCCAGGGCTTCACCGGCCCCCGCGGTCAGGTCGCGCATGCCCTCGACCGGCGGCAGGGCGCCGAGGCGCGGTCCCTCCCCGGCCTCGAACCAGACCTCCTGCCCAAGGGCCTGGGGTATCAGCAGGATATCGGCGAAGACGATGGCGGCGTCGAAGCCAAACCGCCGCATCGGCTGCAGGGTCGCCTCCGCCGCCTTCTCGGGATCGAGGCAGAAGGAGATGAAGTCAGGCGTCGTCGCCCGCAGTGCCCGGTATTCCGGCAGGTAGCGCCCGGCCTGACGCATGAACCACACAGGCGGTCGCGTCGTCGCCTCGCCGGCGAGAACCTTGAGCAACAGGGGCGTATCGGGGGAGACGGTCATGTGACCCCGGTCCTACCGGGGGGCCGGGTCCTGCTCAAGCCCGTCCCGTGTCGCACCCTTCCAATCCTTCTCAAGAAAAGAGTCTTGAGAGTCGGAAGTAGAAGGCAGGACCGGGGACGGCGGGGACAAACGGGCGGTTTGCGGCGGATGCGGACAGGTTTTCCGCAAACTGTCACCGTCGGCCCACCGGGCCTCAACGGGGCTGGTGAAACCGGGGATAAATCCTAACGAGGCCTTAACGACGGGGTCGCAGGGCCAATCGGGTCGGTCCGGGGCTGGGCGCCGTTAACGTCTCATTAAGGATCTCCACAGGCGGATCGGCGCCGAGGGAGAGGCTTGGGATGAAAGACCACGATGCGGGGCGCCTCATCCACCTCTGTCCCCGCTCGCAGCCCGTCTCCGGCGCCGCTATAGGAAAAGACCCACCCTTCGGCTCCGACGGCGCACCACTGGCGCCCCGGGCCGTCCACAGGAGTCTCGCAATCATGGACAGCCGCCGATGACGCCGGGTTCATCAGGCCGCGGCCCGGCCCCTTCGCGGCTGGCGACCTATTTCCATGTCCACCTGGTGTCCGACTCCACCGGCGAGACCCTGAACGCCATGGCCAAGGCCGTTGTGGCCCGTTTCGACGGCGTGATCCCGATCGAGCACATCTATGCCCTCGTCCGCTCCGCCAAACAGATGGAGCGGGTGCTGGAAGAGGTCGCGGCATCGCCCGGCGTGGTCCTGCACACCCTCGTCGACCGCGAGCTGCGCGAACAGCTGGAAGACGGCTGCCGCACCCTCGACATGCCCCAGATCGCGGCGCTCGACCCGCTGGTCGGCGCCCTGTCCCGCTATCTCGGCGCGGCCCTGTCGACGCGGGTCGGGGCCCAGCACGCGCTGGACACCGACTATTTCAACCGCATCTCGGCGCTGGACTACGCCATGGCCCATGACGACGGCCAGGGGACGTCCGAGCAGCTGGAGGGCGCCGATGTGGTCCTGTGCGGGGTCAGTCGCACGTCCAAGACCCCTACCTGCATCTATCTGGCCCACCGCGGCATCCGCGCCGCCAATGTGCCCCTGGTGCCCGGTCAGGAGGATGGCGAACGCCTCGTCGGGCTGAAGAATCCTCTGGTGGTCGGCCTGACGGTCTCCCCGGACCGGCTGGTGCAGATCCGCAAGAACCGGCTGGACGGCCTGAACGCCAACCGGGCCAGCGCCTATGTCGACCACGACGCCGTGCGCGAGGAGACGGTCAAGGCCCGGCGCGCCTTCGAGCGCCGCGGCTGGCCGGTCATTGATGTGACCCGCCGGTCGGTCGAGGAGACAGCGGCCGCCATCATCAACCTGCTGAACGAGCGCCGCACACGGCGTCTGGGAGCGGCCTGGTGAGCGCGCCGTCGGAACGCCTGATCCTGGCCTCGAAAAGCGCGGCCCGGCGGTCGATGCTGGCCGACGCCGGCGTGACCTTCTCTGTCCAGGTTGCGGATGTGGACGAGGACGCGGTCAAGGCCGTCCATGATCCGGCCGATGCGGCAGGGCTCGCCGTCGAACTGGCGCGGGTCAAGGCGCTGGCGGTGTCGCGCCACGACGGCGACGCCTGGGTTCTGGGCGCGGACCAGAGCCTCGTTTTCGACGGCGGTCTCGTCTCCAAGGCGGCCTCGCTCGCCGACGCCCGCACCCGGCTTGGCACCATGCGCGGTCGGCCGCATCAACTGCATTCCGGCGCGGCCCTCGCCCGCAACGGCCAGATCGTCTGGTTCGGCGTGGACACGGCGACCATGCGGGTGCGCGATTTTTCGGACGCCTTCCTCGACGCCTATCTTGCGGCGGAGGGCGAGGCCCTGCTGCACTGCGTAGGGGCCTATCGGCTCGAGGGCATGGGCTCACAGCTGTTCGAGGCCATTGAGGGCGACTATTTCACCGTTCTTGGCCTGCCGCTCTGGCCGGTGCTGGCGGAACTCCGCCGGGCCGGAGTGCTGAGGTCATGACGCGCCGGGCGGGCGTGGCCGGCCAGCCGATCGCCCATTCGCTCAGCCCCCTGATCCACACTGCCTGGATCGCGGCGGCGGGACTGAATGCCGACTACCGCGCCTTCGGGCCTGCGGACGCCGCGGGCTTCGCCCACCTTGTCGCGGAAGGGCGCGCGGGCCGGCTGAGCGGGTTGAACGTCACCGCCCCGTTCAAGGAACAAACCCTGGCCCTGGCGGATACGGTCGGCGGCAGGGCCGAGGCCTGCGGCTCGGCCAATCTGCTGGTCTTTGAGGACGGCCGCGTCCGGGCGGACAGCACCGACGGCGCCGGCCTGATGTCGGCGCTGGCCGAGCAGGCCCCGCAATTGTCCGTGCGCGGCCGACCCGTCGTGGTGCTGGGCGCGGGCGGGGCGGCGCGGGCGGCGGTCGCGGCCCTCAGGGACGCCGGTGCGGACGTCGGCGTGCTGAACCGGACCCGCGCGCGGGCCGAGGCCCTCGCACGGGATCTCGGCGCGACGGTAGTCGATCCGGAGGCCCTCGCCGATGCGGTTCTGGTGGTCAACGCCCTCAGCGTAGCACCGGATATCGACCTGTCCCGGTTGCGGGACGAAGCCGTGCTGATGGACATGACCTACCGCCCGCTGATCACGCCTTTCCTTATCGAGGGCCGGGCGCGCGGGCTGGCGCTCGTCGACGGACTGGCCATGCTGATCGGTCAGGCGCGGCCCTCCTTCCGGGCGATCTTCGGCATCGAGGCACCCGACATCGATGTGCGCTCCCTGGCGCTGTCCGCCCTGGGAGAGAGGCCATGATCGTGCTCGGCCTGACCGGCTCCATCGGCATGGGCAAGTCGACGACGACGGCCATGTTCGCCGACGCCGGCGCTGTGATCTGGAACGCCGACGAGGCCGTGCACCGCCTTTATGCAAAGGGCGGCGCGGCGGTCGCGCCGGTCGCCGAGGCGTTTCCGGGCGTGGTCGTGGACGGCGCGGTCGACCGCACCCGGCTGGCGGAAGCCCTGGGTCGGGACGGCGAGGCCTTCGCGCGGCTGGAGGCCATCGTCCATCCTCTGGTGGTGAAGGGGCGTCTGGAGGATCTGGTGGCGGCAGAGGCCCGGGGGGTGAAGCTGGCGGTGCTGGATATCCCGCTTCTGTTCGAGACCGGTGGCGAAGCGGCCGTGGACGCCGTCGTGGTCGTGACCGCTCCGGCCGCGGTCCAGGCCGCCCGGGTTCTGGCCCGGCCCGGCATGACCCGGGAGCGGTTCGAGGCCATCCTGGCGCGTCAGCTGCCGGACGCGGAAAAGCGGCGCCGCGCGGACTTCGTCATCGACACCAGCGTCGGGCTTGAGGCGGCGCGCGCGCGGGTCGATGAAATCGTGGGGATGGTTCTGGCCGAAGGGTGGACGCCGCCCCGGCATGGTCTTTCGCGCGGCGGCGAACGGTCGCAATAAGGGCCCCATGTCCCGCGAAATCGTCCTCGATACCGAAACCACCGGCTTCGACCCCCGCACGGGCGACCGGATGATCGAGGTCGGCTGTATCGAGATCGAGGATCTGCTGCCGACGGGGCGAACCTTTCACCGCCTGATCAATCCCGAGCGCCTGATCCCCGCTGACGCCATCCGGGTCCATGGCATCACCGATGACAAGGTGAAGGACGCGCCGAAATTCGCCGAGATCGTCATCGACCTGTGCGACTTCATCGGTGACGCCCCGATCATCGCCCACAACGCCCAGTTCGACCGTAATTTCATCGATCATGAGTTCGGCCGCTGCGGTCGTGCCCTGTTCCCGGAAGACCGCTGGATCGACACGCTGAAACTGGCCCAGACCCGGTTTCCGGGCATGGCCAATTCGCTCGACGCCCTGTGCAAGCGGTTCAAGGTATCGCTGGTCGAACGGACCCTGCACGGGGCCCTGATCGACGCCCGGCTGCTCGCCGAGGTTTATCTGGAGCTCAAGGGCGGCAAGGAGCGCCGGCTGGACCTGTCGGCCTCGCGCGCGACGGTCGCCGCCGCGGCGGCTGTCGCGGCCCAGGGCTACGGACCGCGCCCCCGACCCCTGCCGGTCCGCACCCATGAGGCCGAACAGGCCGCGCACCTCGCCTTCCTGCAGGCGAACCTGAAGGATCGGTCGCTGTGGGAAGCCTATGGGCTGGACATGGAAAAGGCGTCCGCCGCCTGACGAACGCCTGATCCGGCTCTGTCGCCCGCGGCGTGGCGGCAGGCGATATGAGAGCGTTTAGGCCTGACCCGCTTCGGCCGGTCCGCGCGCGATCGACTGCTGGCGGGCGACATAGATGCCGGCGAAATCGATCGGATCCAGCATGAAGGGCGGATAGAGGCCGCCGTCCGACGTTGCGCGGGCGATGATCTCGCGGGCGAACGGGAACAGGTAGCGCGGGCATTCGATCAGCAGCAGCGGCTCGATGTCCTGCTCCGGCACGCCTTGCAGGGCAAAGAGGCCGCCGTACAGCAGCTCGACGTTGAACACCGTCATGGCTTCGGTCGTGGCCTTGATGGTCAGGCGCAGATCGACCTCGAACAGCCCATCGGGACGGCCCTGGGCGTTCATCTCGACACCCATGTCGATGGCGGGCTTGCCGTCAACGCGCAGGCTGTCGGGGGCCTTCGGGTTCTCGAAGGACAGATCCTTGACGTACTGGGCGACGATGCGGAAGCCGGGGCCCTGCGGCCCTTGCGGCGCGGCGTCGGCGGGTTTGGCGTCGGAAGGAGGCGCGGCGTCGGTCATCGGTCGGGTCTGTCTGAAAGAGTGATCGACGCCGGAATAAGGCGCCGGGAAGGCGCGGCGACTAGCACGAGGCGCCGGGTGCGGCAACGATGCTCACCCCCGCGATGAGGCGGTTGCGGTTGCGTGTGCCTATATCAGCCCCTAATCGTCTGTCCTCGCGCCCGGTCCCCCCGCCGGTCGCCCATCAAGGTTTGCCAGTGCCGCCGGTTCAGATCCAGATCGTCATCTTCGCCGTCATCGCCGCGGTCGTCCTGTTCCAGCTCTATAATGTGCTGGGCAAGAAGGTCGGCCGTCAGCCCGAAGAGGACGCCCGCGCAAAGCCCGCCCCTACGCCGGCGGCGCAGGCACCGGGCCAGTCCGGCGGCCATCCGCATGTGCTGGACGCCGTCACCCTGGCCTCGATCGCCGGCCTGAAGGCGCGTGACCCGGCCTTTGACCCGGTGCGGTTCCTCGAGGGCGCGCGTCAGGCCCACGAGACCATCGTCCGCGCCTATGCCGCCGGCGACCGCGAAACGCTCAAACCCCTGCTGACCCCGACGGTCATGGCCTCGTTCGAGGCCGGGATCGCCGCGCGCGAGACCCGGGGCGAGACCGAGGTCGCCGAATTCCTCCACCCCGCCCGCGCCGATCTGGAGCAGGCCTCGGCCGAGGAGAACCGCGCCACGGCCAAGGTCCGCTTCCTGGCCGAACTGCGCAATACGATCACCACCGCCGACGCCGCCGCCGAGCCGCAGATTGAGGAACGCCGGGTGGCCGAGCTGTGGACCTTCGAACGCACCCTCGGCGCCAGCGATCCCAACTGGGTCCTGGCCCGCACCGAACCCGCCGCGGCATGATCAGCGGCGGCGCGCGCCGTCGGGGATTTTCCGGCGCGGCCGTCCTGTTCGGCCTCGCCCTGACACTCGCCGCCTGCGCCACGACGCCGGCCGCGCCTCCGGTCCCGCCGGATGCCGGCACGGAAGCGCCCTCGCCGACACCCGGCCCCGCGCCTGCACCGGTTTCCGAGGGACTGAGCCCCGAGACCCTGCCCGGCTGGAATGACGAGGACCATCTGGCGGCCTTCGAGGCATGGGCGACCGGCTGCACCGTCGCCCGGGACGCCGCCTCCCGGACCCAGTGCGCCCGGGCCATGCACATCAAACAGACCTCGAAGCCCGTGACGCCCTCCATGGCCCGCGCCTTCTTCGAGAGCGGTTTCACGGTCGTCGCCGCGCAGACGCCGAACGGCGGGCCGGGCCTGCTGACCTCCTATTTCGCACCGGACTTCGCCGCGCGTCATGCGCCGGACGCAGAGTTCGACATGCCCGTCAGGCCGCGCCCTGCGGGCTGGACGCGCGGTCAGGTCCTGCCCGTGCGCGCCGACATCGAGGCGGAGCCGGCGCCGGACGCCCTCGCCTGGATGCGGGCCGAGGACCTGTTCTCCATGCAGATCCAGGGCTCCGGCTATCTGACCTTCGAGGACGGGGCCCGGGCCCGCGCTGCCTATGCCGCCGACAACGGCCAGCCGTTCACCGGCATCGCCCGGCCGATGGCGGAACAGGGGCTGTTGCCGGCCAACGGAACCTCGGGCGAGGCCATCCAGGCCTGGCTGGCGGCCCATCGCGGTCCGGAGGCCCGGGCGGTGATGGCGCTGAACCCGCGCTACATCTTCTTCGCCGTCGAGCCGGACGACGGCGGCCAGCCGAACGGCGCGGCCGGCATTCCCCTGACCGCGCGCCGCTCCATCGCCGTCGATCCGGCCCACTGGCGCTATGGCGACCTGGTGTGGATCAGCGCCGACGGCGGCAATCTGGTCGGCGCGCGGGCCAGCTATCGGGGTCTGGTCATGGCCCTCGACACCGGCTCGGCCATCCGTGGCCCGGTGAGGGCTGACTTTTACATGGGTCGCGGCGCGGAGGCGGGCGACGAGGCGGGCGCGGTCCGCCATCCACTCCGGATGTGGCGGCTGGTTCCGCGCCTTGATTAGGTGCTTGATCTAAAACGAAGGGTTGTATTCATTCGATCCCAAGGGAGCGAAACTCCCCTGTTCAGGGGGCGGTATGACCAGCATCACCATCCAGTCCAATAACATCGAGAACATCGTCCTCGGCAAGCTCGCTGCGAAGTGGAGCGCGAGGGGAGATCGCATTCTCCGCTACTATCTCGACGTCCGGCACACAAAACTCAACCTGCACCGGGAGTTGAGTGCCCCCGAAATCTTCATTTTGCAAAGCAAGGCCGATGCTTTGATTGCCAGTTGGGATGAGAAATTCGCTGACTACAAGACGCGCTTGCAACTGTCCTCTGGCAAGCAGGCGGCTGACGACCTGACGGCCTCAGCGATCGCAAACCTAGCATCCCTCGAGCACATTCTCGCGCATACGCTCAACGTCAATGATGAGATCGATTGGGAGGCATTGAAGGACCGGAGCGAGTACCAAACCCCCACGAAGTTTGATCCACCACGTCCTCGCTTCAGCCCGACCGACGCTCCGACCTATACAGAACCAAAAATATCGCTCTGGAGCCAGCTGACAGGCAAGAAGCCCCAGCTACTAGAGGACGCGAAACGGAGACACGCTGAAACGGTCTCGATGTGGGAGGGCGCAGAAAAGGAGCGCCAAGCAGCTTTCGAACGTGCCTTGGCGTCTTGGGAGGCAGACAAAGCCGATTTTTGGGCCGAGCACGCAGCCGCCAAACAGGAGTTCGAAACCCAGCAAGCTGAAGCCAACGCTAAAGTGGACGCACTGAAAGACGCGGTCAGAAGCGGCGACCCCGAAGCGGTGGTTGAGCATGCCTCACTGGTTCTCGAAGCCTCGGACTATGGCGGGCTTTTCGAGAAGGATTTTGAGGCCCAGTACGATCCTGAGGGTCGGGTCCTGATGATTGGGTACCAACTTCCTGCGCCTTCGCAAATTCCGAAAGTCAGAGCGGTCAAGTTCGTCAAAGTAACCGGTGAACTGACAGAAACGCGCGTCAGCGATCGGGAACAAAAGCAAAATTTTGAAACCGTCGGCTATCAAGTTTGCCTGCGCACGATTCACGAGGTCTTCGAAGCTGATGTTGATCGCAACTTCGATAAAGTACTCTTCAATGGGTATGTGACGGCAGTCGATCCCCGGTCAGGCCAGGAAGTTCGGTCCTGCCTAATGTCGATATTGGTGGATCGATCAACATTTGAGACCATCGACTTGTCCCGCGTTGAACCTAAGGCCTGCTTCAAAAGCCTCAAAGGTGTGTCAGCAGCAAGTTTGGCGTCGTTGAGCGCGATCCCGCCTGTCATGGAGATGAACAGAGAAGACCGAAGGTTCGTTGATAGCCGGGCTGTCGGTGAAGGCTTCGACGAGGAAACCAACCTTGCGACAATCTCCTGGGAAGATTTCGAGCATCTCGTGCGGGAGGTTTTTGAACAGGAGTTCAGCTCGCGCGGCGGTGAGGTGAGGGTCACGCAAGCGAGCCGCGACGGCGGAGTAGATGCCATCGCATTCGATCCCGACCCAATCAGCGGGGGCAAGATCGTCATTCAGGCTAAGCGATACACTCGGACGGTTGGTGTCTCGGCTGTTCGCGACCTTTATGGCACCGTCCTGAACGAAGGCGCTTCCAAAGGAATTTTGGTGACGACGGCCGACTACGGCCCCGACGCCTATCAGTTCGCTAACGGTAAGCCGATCACGCTCATGAGCGGCTCTAATCTCCTGCATCTGATGCAGAAGCACGGGCACCGCGCCCGTATTGATGTAAAGGCCGCTCGCGAAGCGATGGGAAAGACCTAGCTCTCCCCTTGTGCCTCACCGCCGTCGCAACCCGCCCAGCAGCCCGCGCAGCAGCTCCCGGGTAATCGTGCTCCCTGCCGTTCTCAGCACCGACTTGGTGGCTGCCTCGATCGGCGTCTCGCGGGTCGAGCGGCGGGCCGGGGCGCGGGCGCGGGTGGCGTCGCGCTCGTACTGGGCCTGCTGGCGCGCCTGCTCCTTTTCCCGGGCGGCGGCGGCTTTTTCCGCGTCTTTCGCCGCCAAAGCGTCGGCCTTGGCGCGCGCCTCGGCCAGTTTCGCCTCGGCCGAAGCCTGATCAGCCTGGCCGCGACGGGCGGCGAGGATTTCCTCGGCGGATTCGCGGTCGATCACCGCCTCATACAGGCCGCGCACCGGGCTGGCGGCCATGACGGCGGCGCGTTCGGCGTCAGTGGCGGGGCCGAGGCGGCTGTCCGGTGGGCGGATGGCGGTGCGGGCGACGATGTTGGGCGCGCCCTTCTCGTCCAGCGTCGAGACCAGCGCCTCGCCGACGCCCAGACCCTGGATGGCCTCGGCCGTGTCGAAGGCCGGGTTCGGCCGGAAACTGTCGGACGCCGCCTTCAGCCCGCGCTGTTCGGCCGGAGTGTAGGCGCGGAGCGCATGCTGGATGCGGTTGCCCAGCTGGGCCAGGACGCTGTCGGGGATGTCGGCCGGGTTCTGGGTGACGAAATAGACGCCGACGCCCTTGGACCGGATCAGACGCACCACCTGTTCGACCTTCTCCCGGAGCGCATCCGGCGTGTCGTTGAACAGCAGATGGGCTTCGTCGAAGAAGAAGACGAGGCGCGGCTTTTCCGGGTCGCCGACCTCGGGCAGCTGTTCGAACAGCTCCGACAGCAGCCACAGCAGGAAGGCAGCGTAGAGCCGCGGGCTGCCCATCAGTTTGGTGGCGTCCAGCACATTGACCTGGCCTCGGCCGTCGAGGCCGGTGCGCATCATGTCTTCCAGCCGCAGGGCCGGTTCGCCGAAGAAGGCCTTGCCGCCCTGCTGCTCCAGCTGAAGGATCGAGCGCTGGATGGCGGCGATCGAGGCCGGGGCGACATTGCCGACCTCGCGGCCGATCCGTTCGGCATTCTCCCCGACATGGACCAGCATGGCGCGCAGGTCGTCGAGGTCGAGCAACAGCAGGCCCTCGGTGTCGGCGACGTGGAAGATCACCGACAGGACGCCCTCCTGCACGTCGTTGAGGTTCAGCATCCGGGCCAGCAGCAGGGGGCCGATCTCGCTGACGGTGGTGCGGATCGGGTGACCCTTGAGCCCGTACAGGTCCCAGAACACCACCGGCGCGGCCTTCGGCGTCAGGGTCAGCCCCATGCCGGCGGCGCGGGCCAGCAGCTTCTCGTTCGGCGAACCCGGGACGCAGATGCCGGTCAGGTCGCCCTTCACATCGGCGCAGAAGACCGGGACGCCCGCGTCAGAAAAGCCCTGGGCCATGATCTGCAGGGTGACTGTCTTGCCGGTCCCGGTCGCGCCGGCGACGACCCCGTGACGGTTGGCGCGATGGAACAGCAGCTGTTCGGGCTTGTCAGCCCCGTTGTCGGAGGATTGGCCGAGAAACAGGCCGGGGACGGCGTCGGGCATTGGGGGGAAGGCTCCTGGACAGGCCACCACCCTCTCGCGACCGCGTGCGGGCGGCAAGCCCATTGTCGGGATCATTGACCGAAGCGGCGACGCCGCCGACGATACGGCCATGAAAGCCCCCTCCGTCATTCCCAATCCGACCGTCTCGCGCAATGCGCTGGTGACCCTCGCCATCGTCGCGTCCGGCGCGGCGGTCTACTGGCTGGCGGACATCCTGACGCCCCTGGCCATGGCCATCTTCCTGCTGATCATGATCGACGGCTTGAAGCGGGCGATCGAGGCGCGCACCCCTCTCCCGCGCCGCTGGGCGGGCATGGCGGCCCTGCTGGTGGTGATCGCGGCCTTCGCAGCGTCGATCTGGATCATCATCAACGGCGCGGCGGGCTTCTTCCAGGAAGCCGACGGCGTGACCAGCAATATCGGCCCGCGCATCGACCAGATCCTCATCGACGGCGCGCAGATGCTCAACCTCGCCGAGGCCCCGACGGCCAACCAGCTGATCGAGCAGCTGAACGTCTCCAGCTACCTCGCGCCGATCGCGCGACAGGCCCAGGGTGTGGTGACCGGGGCCTTCTTTGTTCTGGTCTACCTGGGCTTCCTGCTGGCCTCCCAGGGCGGCTTCCGGCGCAAGATGGTCAACATGTTCCCCGACGGGAAAATGCGCGGCGAGGCACTGGAGGTGTTCCATCGCGTCCGCGGCGGGGTCGAGGGCTATATCTGGGTCCAGACCGTGACCGGGGCCATGATCTGCGCGGCCGCCTGGGTCCTGATGCGGGCGGTGGGGCTCCAGAACGCCGAGTTCTGGACCTTCGTCATCTTCATCGTCGGCTTCATTCCGGTGCTGGGCGGAGCCGTGGCCGGCCTGGCACCCCCGCTGTTCGCCCTGGTGCAGTTCGAAAGCTACTGGCCCGCGACCGTCCTGCTGATCGGCCTGCAGGCCATCCTGTTCATCAGCGGCAACCTGATCCAGCCGCGCATGCAGGGCGACAACCAGAACATCGATCCGGTGGTGGTCCTGCTGTCGCTGGCCTTCTGGGGCAAGCTCTGGGGCGTGGTCGGCATGTTCCTGTCGACGCCGCTGGCCGTGATGGCCATGGCGGTCCTGGCCGAATTCCGGGGCTCGCGCTGGATGGCCATCCTGCTGTCCGGCGACGGGGAGCCCTATGCCGACGAGCCCGCTGCAACGCCGCGGGGCGGGAAGCGTAACCGCGTCAACCCGCCGCAGACAAAGGCCGATTGACACCTCTCCGGCGCCCTTGATTGGCCACAACCGGCGCCTATTTCAAACCTGTCGCCGCGGCCCCTCCCCCTCCCCCCAGGCCGCGGTAGAACAGATCGGCGCCAACCCTCCCCCTCCTGGGCGCCGGTCCGAAGCAGGCCGCCGAACGCAAGTTCGGCGGCCTTGTCGTTTCCGGATCCGAAGGCGCGCTTTCGGCGCCACAGGGCGGCCCGGTCGGGACCGATTGGCCCCCGTCGCGGGAACAGGGAGCGCGCAGCCTGCGTTAGCGGCGGCGGAAGGGCGAACCGCGGGTGTTCCGCGCCAGCTCGAAGGATACTCTCTGTGATGATGAAGACGATTTCCGCCGCGTCCCTGACGCTGCTCCTGGCCGGCGTGGCCTCCCCCGCGCTCGCCCAGGCCGCTCCCGACTGGAGTGGTCCCTACATCGGCGTCTACGGCGGCGTGCTGGAAAACAACGAGGATGCCGGCGAAGCCCTGGTGTTCGACCGCGATTTCGACGGCCAGTTCGATGACACCGTGATCCTGAACGGCACGACCGCCAGCGCCTTCACCCCCGGCTCATGCGACGGCTCCGCCCTTGGCCAGGCCGCAGAAAACGGCTGTGATCTGGACCCGACCGGCGTCGAGGCCTCGGTCCGTATCGGCTATGACATGCAGTTCGGTGCCCTGGTGGTCGGCGTCGTCGGCGAACTGAGCGGCGCGAACGTGGAAGACTCCGTCACCTCGTTCAGCACCACGCCGGCGGCCTATGTCTTCACGCGTGACCTGCAGAACATGGCCGCCCTGCGGCTCCGCGCCGGCTTCGCCGCCGGTCCGGCCCTGTATTACGTCACTGGCGGCGGCGCGCAGGCCAAGGTCGAGAACAGCTTCCGCACCACCAACGGTGCCAACAGCTTCACCGAAACCGTCAATGACGACAAGGCGGACGGCTACCAGCTCGGAGCCGGTGTCGAATGGCGTCTGGCGCCGAACCTGTCCGTGACGGGCGAGTATCTGTTCACCAACCTCCAGCCCGGCGACTACGTCGTTCGCGCCGGACCGGGCACGGCGGGGCCGACCAACCCCTTCATCCTGCCGCCCAACACGACCGGCACCGATATCGCCCGTGGCAATGACGACATGGAGCTGCATGCCATCAAGATCGGCATGAACGTCCGCTTCTAGGACGGTCGTCCATCCATTGACGTCGACGGCCGCACCGGCCCCGGAAACGGGGTCGGTGTTGTCGTTTGGGGGTTCCCGTCGTGCGCGGGACGGCCTAGTCAGCGCCCTTCGGACGGACCCCTTGCCGAAGTGGCGAAGCGGCCTAGTCTGATCCCCATCTCCGGCGACCTGATTGAGAGGTCGCGTCTACAAGAGACCTGCCTATGTCCGGCGAAACGGCCCCCGCGCACCCTCAGGCAATCACCCTGGAGGCGCTGGAAGCCAGCTTCGACCAGTTGTCGCCTGGTGCCCTGAGCGGTCCGGCCCGGGATTTCGTGCGCCAGGCCTGGGAAGACCATGCCGCTGACGAGACGCCCGAACTCGGCGGCAGCGAGATGGCCAACCTGCTCGCCCTGGCGTGGCGGGCGGCCGAGGGGCGGGCCCACGGTGAGCCGGCGCGGATCACCCTGTCGCCGCTCCAGGACGCGGACGGCAAGCCGCTGGGCTATGACGTCCTGATCGTCATCCAGGACGATCGCCCCTTCCTCGTCGACAGCGTCATGGGCGAGCTGGCCGACGCCGGCGTCACCGTGCGGTCGATGTACCATCCGGTGACCGAGGAAGAGGGCGGGCGCGAATCCACCATCATCGTGATCCTCGACCCCCTGCCGCAGGAGCGCCGCGACGCCCTGGGCGAGGGCGTGGCCCAGACCCTGAACGACGTCGCCAGTGCGGTCGACGGTCATGCCGGCATGGCGGCCCTGATGCACCGGTCGATCACCCATCTGGAGGCGCATCCGCACGGGGTCGCGCCCGAGCTGCTCGCCGAGCACATCGCCTTCCTGCAGTGGCTGCAGGCGGATCATTTCGTCTTCCTCGGAGCCCGCGACTACGACTATCCGCGCAGCGAGGACGGCGGCTATGAGGCCGAGGCGCCCCTGTCGCAGTCGGGCGTCGGCCTGGGCGTGCTGGCCGATCCGGAGCGCACCGTCCTGCGACGCGCCAACGAACCGGCGGTGCTGACCAAATCCATGAAGCGGCAGCTGGATCTGTCAGAGCCGGTGACCGTGGCCAAGGCCAACGTCCGCTCCCGCGTCCATCGCCGGGCCTATATGGACTATATCGGGGTCAAGCGGTTCGGACCGGACGGTCGTCCCTCGGGCGAGACCCGGTTCGTCGGCCTGTTTACCGCCGAGGCCTATGACAAGACCGCGACCCAGGTGCCGCTGGTCCGCCGCAAGGTCGCCAACGCCCTGACCCGGGCCGGCAAGCAGGCCGGCAGCCACAGCGAAAAGCGGCTCAAGAACATCCTTGAGAACTACCCGCGCGACGAACTCTTCCAGATCGAGGAAAGCGAGCTGCTGGCGATCGCGCTCGGCATCCTGCACCTGCACGACCGCCCGCGGATCAAGACCTTCACGCGCCAGGACCCGTTCGACCGGTTCGTCTCGGTTCTGGCCTTCATCCCGCGCGAGCGGTTCGACGCCTCGGTCCGTGAACGGATCGGTGCCATCCTTGCCAGGGCCTGGGGTGGCCGGCTTTCGGCCTGGTACCCGCAGCTGTCGGACCAGCCGCTGGTCCGCATCCACTACATCATCGGGGTGACGCCGGGCGATCATCCGTGCCCGGATCAGGCGGCGCTGGACATCGAGATCACCGAGGCCGGGCGCAGCTGGGTCGACCGGTTCGAGAGTGCCCTGCGCGACGCCGATGTCGACGACGTCGCCGTCGGGCCGCTCAGCGCCCGTTGGGCCGAGGCCTTCGGGGCCGGTTATCGTGACCGCTATGACGCCACCGAGGCCGTGCGTGACCTCCAGGCGGTCGATACGCTGAACGACAGCGGCCTGAACGACGGTGGCGATCCGGTGGCGGTGCGCGCCTTCCGCGTCGAGGGCGAAGGCCCGCTGAATTTCCGCTTCAAACTGTATCGGCGGGGGGCGGCGGTGCCGCTGTCAGACGTGCTGCCGATCCTCGCCGACATGGGTCTCAAGACGCTCGAGGAATGGGGCCACGCCCTGCGTCCGACGGGCGAGGCCGAAATCCACGTTCATGAGTTCCTGATGGAGGACCCGCGCGGCGGCGACCTTCAATTCGCCGATGTGAAGGGCCCGTTCGAGGCGGCTTTCTCGGCGGTCTGGACGGGTCGCACCGAAAGCGACGGGTTCAACCGGCTGGTGCTGGAACTGGGCGTCAACTGGCGCGAGGCGGCCCTGGTGCGGACTCTCGCCCGCTATCGCCAGCAGACCGGTCTCGATCCCAGCCAGGCGGTTCAGGAAGAGGCGCTGCGCGACTATCCGGCCGTGGCGCGCGCCCTGCTGGCCCTGTTCGCAGCGAAATTCGATCCGGCCACCGGCGGCGACTCCGCCAGCCGCGAGGCCGCGGTCGCAAAACTGGTCGAGCAGAACAACGCCCTGCTCCAGGACGTGAAGAGCCTCGATCATGACCGCGCCCTGCGCCGGATGGCCCTGCTGATCCAGGCGATCAAGCGCACCAACTACTACCAGACCGGGGCCGACGGCGGACACAAGCCGCACATCTCGATCAAGATCGCCTCGCGCGAACTGGCCGACCTGCCCCTGCCCAAGCCGTTCCGCGAAATCTTCGTCTGGGCACCGCATATCGAGGGTGTTCACCTGCGCTTCGGCCCGGTCGCCCGCGGCGGCCTGCGCTGGTCCGACCGCCGTGACGACTTCCGCACCGAGGTTCTGGGTCTGGTGAAGGCCCAGCAGGTCAAGAACGCCGTCATCGTGCCGGTCGGCTCCAAGGGCGGGTTCTTCCCGAAGGGTCTGCCGGCCATCGTGCGCGCCGGCGGCGATCGCGACGCCCAGCAGGCCGAGGCCATCCGCGCCTACAAGACCTTCCTGTCCGGCCTGCTGGACATCACCGACAACATCGACAAGTCGGGTGCCGTCACCCATCCGGCCGGCGTGATCCGGTTTGAAGGCGACGATCCCTATCTGGTCGTGGCCGCCGACAAGGGCACGGCGACCTTCTCCGACATCGCGAACGGCGTCTCGGCCGACTACGGCTTCTGGCTGGACGACGCCTTCGCTTCGGGCGGATCGGTCGGCTACGACCACAAGGTCATGGGCATCACCGCCCGCGGCGCCTGGGAGGCGGTCAAGCGTCACTTCCGCGAGATGGGCAAGGACATCCAGTCCGAGCCCTTCACCGTCGTCGGCGTCGGCGACATGTCGGGCGATGTGTTCGGCAACGGCATGCTGCTGTCGAAGGCGATCAAACTGGTCGCCGCCTTCGACCACCGCGACATCTTCATCGACCCCAATCCGGACCCGGCCTCCAGCTGGGTCGAGCGCGACCGCATGTTCAAACTGCCGCGCTCGTCCTGGCAGGACTACGACAAGTCGAAGATTTCAAAGGGCGGCGGCATCTTCCCGCGCTCGGCCAAGTCGATCGAACTGAGCCCCGAGATCAAGGCGGCGCTCGACATCCAGGATGACGTCGTCGATCCGGCGACGCTGATGAAGGCCATCCTGCTGGCCCCGGCCGAACTGCTCTATTTCGGCGGCATCGGCACCTATGTGAAAGCGCCGAACGAGACCGACGCCCAGGTCGGCGACAAGGCCAATGACGCCATTCGCGTCGACGGCGGCGAACTGCGCGCCAAGGTGATCGGCGAAGGGGCCAACCTCGGTCTGACCCAGGCGGGCCGCATCGCCTTCGCCCAGGCAGGGGGCCGCATCAACACCGACGCCATCGACAACTCGGCCGGGGTCGACAGCTCCGACCATGAGGTCAACATCAAGATCCTGACCGGGGCGGCCATCGCCTCGGGCGCGCTCAAGGCCGGCGATCGCAACGCCCTGCTGGCCTCGATGACCGATGAGGTCGGCCTCAAGGTGCTGGCGCACAACTACGACCAGACCCTGGCGGTGTCGCTGCAGGAAGACGACGGTGCGGAGGCGCTCGATTCCCAGCAGCAGTTCATGTTGTGGCTCGGTGCCAAGGGCAAGCTGGACCGCAAGGTCGAGGGCCTGCCCGACGACGCCAAACTGGCGGAACGCAAGCTCACCGGCCAGGCCCTGACCCGGCCCGAACTGGCGGTCCTGACCGCCTATTCCAAGCTGGAGCTGTTCGACGAGATCGTCGCCTCGACGGCCCCGGACGACGCCTTCTTCAAACAGACGCTGGTCCGCTATTTCCCGGCCCCGCTGGCGAAATTCGAAGCCGACATGCAGCGCCACCGCCTGCGTCGCGAGATCGTCTCGACGATCCTGTCGAACGAGATCGTCAACATGTGCGGTCCGACCTTCCCGGAGCGCCTGCGCCAGTCGGCCCGCTGCGATACGGCGGCCATGGTTCTCGCCTTCGAGGCGGCGCGCCAGATCTTCCGGCTCGACCAGGCCTGGGACGAGGTTTCGGCGCTGGACCTGAAGATCCCGGCCGAGGCCCAGACCGCGCTGTACCAGGAGATTTCGATCGTGCTGCGCCGCCAGACCTTCTGGCTGGCCCGCCGG
>Ga0187845_1000456_pt1 | contig 24154 bp, 22 predicted proteins | sample SpaLakP09_SKY_68_FD_134515 | JGI IMG/M metagenome (GOLD analysis project Ga0187845, IMG submission 134515) | Oligotrophic lake water microbial communities from Sparkling Lake, Wisconsin, USA - SP09_SKY_68 | ecosystem: Environmental > Aquatic > Freshwater > Lake | place: USA: Sparkling Lake... | reverse complement strand
ACCCAGTCGCGCGTTGCGGGACGCGATGCCGTGCCGACCACGGTCAGGCGGGTCAGCCGGCGCGCCAGTTGCACGAGGATCGAGCCGACGCCGCCCGCCGCGCCGATCACGAGCAACGACTTGCCCTCGCCTTCCGGACCGGTCGGCACGTCCAGGCGGTCGAACAGCAGTTCCCACGCCGTCAGGCTCGTCAGCGGCAGCGCCGCGGCGGCGCCGAAGTCCAGCGATTGCGGCATCTTGCCGACGATGCGCTCGTCGACCAGCTGCAGCTCGCTGTTGCTGCCGGCGCGGGCGATGGAGCCGGCGTACCACACGCGGTCGCCCGGACGGAACAAGGTCACGTCCGGCCCGACGGCCTTCACGATGCCGGCCGCGTCCCAGCCCAGCACTTTCCACTCGCCGTCGGCCGGCTTCGAGCCGGTGCGCACCTTCACGTCGACCGGGTTCACGGACACGGCCTGCACTTCGACGAGCAGGTCGTGACCGGTCGCGACCGGGTCCGGCAGGGTGATGTCGACGAGGGCGTCGGGGTGGTCGATGGGCAGGTTGTTCTGGTAGGCGATGGCTTTCATGGTGGCTCCTTGGTGATCGATGGTTGTCATTCTGGGCGCTTCGATCTTTTTGATAAACTGGGCAATCACGAAATCAATTTCAATTTTTGTTTGAAAATGAACCTGCGCGACCTCGAACTCTTCGTAACCACGGCCGAGCAAGGCGGCCTGTCAGCGGCCGCGCGCCTGCTGGCTTTGTCGCCGGCCGTCGCCAGCGCGAGCCTGAAGCGGCTGGAAGCGGATCTGGGCACGGCGCTGTTCGTGCGCACGACCCGCAGCATGCGCCTGACGGTGGCCGGCGAACGCCTGCTGGCGCGCTGTCGCCCGCTGCTGGACGGCCTGCGCGACGCGGAAGCGGAAGTGCGTGCGGGAGAAAACACGATCGAGGGGCAGCTGCAGATCTCGATGCCGTCCGACCTCGGCCGCCACGTCGTGCTGCCGTGGCTGAACGCGTTCCAGGACCGGCATCCGGGTGTGCGTTTGCGGCTGCAGTTGACGGACCGGCTGGCCGACATCTACCGGGAACCCGTCGACATCGCGCTGCGCTTCGGCAAGCCGCGGGAGTCCAGCATGGTGGCGCTGCCGCTGCTGGAGACGAACCGGCGCGTGCTGTGCGCGTCGCCGGCCTATCTCGCGCGGCACGGCGCGCCGGCGTCGCCGCATGATCTCGCGGCGCACAACTGCCTGTGCTTCATGCTGGACGAGACGGTCAACGACCGCTGGCGCTTCTACAAGGATGGCGCGGAGATCGAGGTGACGGTGCGCGGCGACCGCGTGGCCGACGATTCCGAGATCGTGCGGCGCTGGGCGCTGGAGGGCCTGGGACTGTGCTACCGCTCGCGCATCGACGTGCAGGCCGACCTCGCGAGCGGCGCGTTGCGCACCGTGTGCGCGGACTGGGAGGGCAATAACCAGCCGCTGTACATGATGCTGGCGAGCCGGCGGCAGGTGTCGCCGGCCGTCAGGGTGCTCAGGGAGTTCCTGGTGGAGCGGATGCGGGAGATGGTAGACGGCACAACCAATACGTAACGCAAAACCGTCGCCCCCGCGAAGGCGGGGGCCCAAGTTCTGCGTGCGTCAACGTAGCGCTTGCAAATTGGATCCCCGCCTGCGCGGGGACGACATGGTTTTACGTTCGCGTAGTTTTTAGCGTCCGTGTGTTCATGCGACCTGCTCAATCGCCAGCGCAATCCCCTGCCCGCCCCCGATGCACAGCGTGACCACGCCACGCCGCGCCAGTCCGCGCCGCATCGCATGCAGCAGCCGCACCGTCAGCACGGCGCCCGTCGCGCCGATCGGGTGGCCGTGCGCCACCGCGCCCCCTTCGACATTGATGACGTCTTCCGCCAGCGACAGCTTGCGCGCCACGGCCAGCGGCACGGCGGCGAAGGCCTCGTTGATTTCGTAGCGGTCGACGTCGCCGATGCTCCAGCCGGCGCGCGCGAGGACCTTCTGCACGGCGGGCACGGGCCCGATGCCGAACATGCCCGGTTCCACGCCCACGACGCTCGACGCGACGAGGCGCGCGATCGGCTGCAGGCCCAGGCGCTCGGCCGTCGCACGGTCGGCGACGATGACGGCGGCCGCGCCGCTGTTCAGGCCCGGCGCGTTGCCGGCCGTGATCGTGCCGTCCGGGCGGAAGGCCGGTTTCAGCTTCGCCAGCGTCTCCAGGGTCGTGTCGGGGCGGTTCGCCTCATCCGTGTCGAACAGCTGCACGCCGCGCTTGCCCGCGATCTCGATCGCCACGATTTCGTCCTTGAACGCGCCCGCCGCCTGGGCTTCCGAGAAGCGGCGCTGCGAGCGCTCGGCCCAGCGGTCCTGCGCGGCGCGGGTGATGTCCACGTCCTTCACCAGGTCCTCCGTGTGCCAGCCCGAGTGCTGGGCGGAGAACGCGTCGTTCAGGCCGTCGTGCAGCAGGCTGTCGTAGATCTGCGCGTGACCCATGCGCGCGCCCCAGCGGGCCTGCGGCATCAGGTACGGCGCCTGGTCCATGTTTTCCATGCCGCCCGCCAGCACGACGCTGGATTCGCCGGCGAGGATCTCGTGCGCAGCCGAGGCGATGGCCTGCGCGCCCGAGCCGCACACACGGTTCAGGGTCATCGCCGGCACGCCGACGGGAATGCCGCCGTGGACCGCGGCCTGGCGCGCCGGGTTCATGCGGTTGCCCGCCTGGACCACATTGCCCATCAGGACGGCATCGATGGCCTCCGGAACAATGCCCGCGCGCTCGATGGCGGCACGCACGGCGGCCGCCCCCAGTTCGACGGCGGGGATGGATTTCAGGGAACCGTTGAACGCGCCGATGGCGGTACGCACGGGGGCACACAGGACGATGTCGCGGGCAGACATGATGACTCCTTTCGGGTTGGATGACGGGATCGTGCAAATAGGAGTATATACACGTATTCCGAAAACCGCATGACATGCGGCCTGCGCCGATCGGACTTATTCGGCGTCGGATTCGTGGATGTCCGTCTCGACGACGGCGCGCAGCAGCATGCGCAGTTCGAGTGCGCGTTCGCTGCCGAAGCTCTGCTCGAAGGTCTGCTGGGCGCGGCGCCACAGCGGCAGCACGGCTTTCACTTTTGCCTTGCCGGCCGGCGTGAGGACGATGACGCGCTCGCGTTTATCGTGCTCGCTGGGACCGGTCGTCACGAGGGCGTCGCGCTCGAGCGGCTTGAGGTTGCGGGTGAGCGTCGTGCGGTCCATGACCAGTTCGGCGGACATCTGGTTGACCGTCATCGGCCCGAGCCCCAGCAGCTTGTACAGGATGGAGAACTGCGTGACGCGCAGGCCGGCCTCGCTCAGCACCTGGTCGTACATGCCAGTGATATAACGCGACGCCTGGCGCAGGGCGAGGCAGTTGCACAGGGGGTCGTTCGATGTCATGTACAGTGTTCCATTGCAGGGCTGGCGTTAGTACCCGCCCTCTAGCGAGTATAACCCCGGGATCGCCGGAACCTGTGCATAATCGGCACCGGATCGTTGCATATACACTCAATCACGTGAGGAGGTTCGCATGACGGCACAACAGACGGTGGCAGAGCAGTGGGAAGAACAGCTGCGCGCGGTGCGCGCACGCATCGAACAGGGCGGCGGACGGCCGGGCGTCGTGCCGGCGCAGGAAGCACGCGGGATGTCCGGCCTCGCCATCATGGAAGCGCTGCTCGACGGCCGCTTCCCGTATGCGCCCATCGCCGAGACGCTCGACTTCTACCTCGTCGAAGTCGAGAAGGGCAAGGCCACCTTCCAGGGTACGCCGCAGGCAAAGCACCTGAATCCGATGGGGACGGTGCACGGCGGCTGGTACGCCACGCTGCTCGACTCGGCCGTCGGCTGCGCCGTGCAGACGGCTTTGGAGCCGGGTTACGGGTACACGACAGCGGAGCTGAGCGTGAACCTCGTGCGCGGCGCGCGGCTCGACGGCGGGCCGCTGCGCGCGATCGGCACGGTGCTCCATGCCGGCCGCCAGCTGGCCACGGCGGAAGGGAAGATCGTCGATGCGCAGGGCCGGCTGTATGCGCATGCGACGACCACCTGTTTGGTATTCGAAGCCCGGTAGGGTGGGCACGCCGTGCCCACGTGCGACGTTTGCATCACGACGGCGTCCGCGTGGGCGGAGGGCCGCCCACCCTACGATTCATGCCAGCGCTTTTTCAAGCGCGTAGCGGCTCGCCGGCTTCGTGCGCGACAGTTCGGGATGCATCGCGCGGCGCGCGGCTTCGTACGTGTCCCACTTGGCGCCGTCTTCCAGCGCCGGGATCGTCGCGAATTCGCCCTGGTCGTAACCGGCCAGCGCGGCGTCGACGAGATCCTCGGCGCGCATCACGATCTCGCTCGGCAGGTGCTCGACCGGCGTGCCGGCGATCTGCCAGAAATCCGTCGCCGTGGCGCCCGGCAGCACCACCTGCACGCGCACGCCCTTGTCGGCCAGTTCATGTTGCAGCGACTGGCTGAACGCCAGCACGTACGCCTTGCTGCCGCCGTACACGCCGTTCAGCACTTCCGGTGCGATGGCGACGATGGACGCGATGTTGATGAAGGCGCCCTGCCCGCGCGCCACGAAGCCCGGCGCAGCGGCATAGGTCAGGCGCGTCAGCGCGGTCACGTTCAGCGCGATCATGTCCTGCATCTTGTCGACGTCGGAGCCCAGCAGCGGGCCGGTGCCGCCCACGCCGGCGTTATTCACGAGCAGCGTGATGGCGTCGTCGCTGCGCAGCACGGCTTCGACGCGGCGCAGGTCGGCGTCGCGGGTCAGGTCGGCGGCGATCGTCCGCACCGTGCGGCCGTAAGTCGTCGCGAGGCGATCGGCCTGGGCTTGCAGACGTTCGCCGTTGCGGGCGACGAGGATCAGGTCGTAGCCGCGGCGCGCCAGGCGGTCCGCGTAGAGGGCACCGATGCCGGTGGAAGCGCCAGTCACGACTGCGGTGCCGAGGTTTGCGTTGCTCATGTCGTTCTCCTTCAGTTAAATGTGTGTACGCACATATCAGTGCAAAAATTTTTTGCTACGGTGCCAGCGTCGACAGCGACTGGCGCAACTCCCCGGCCAGTCCGGCGCCGAATCTGCTCTCGAACTCCGCCTGCGCCGTCTGCCACACGGGCAGTGCCTCCGCCAGCTTCGCGCGGCCCGCGTCGGTGAGGCGCACGACGTTGCGGCGCGCGTCGTCCTCATGCGGTCCGATGACGACGAGGCCGTCGCGGGCCAAAGGCTGCAGGGCGCGGATCACGCTCGTACGCTCCATCACCATCGCCTCGACGAGGTCCTTCATCGAGGCCGTGCCGATCTCGTCGACGTAGACCAGGATGGAGAACTGCGTGCTCGTCAGGTCCACGCGCGCCAAGTGGTCTTCATACATCTTCGTAATCAGACGCGCCGCCTTGCGGGTGGCGAAGCAGTTGCAGGCAATGAGTCGTTCGGAAGCAGTCATGGGCACAGTATTATGTGTGTACGCACACATGTCAAGCGGTTTCGAAAAGAATCACGCGCCCATGATGGTGTCCATATGCGCTTTCAGCATGTCGACGAACACGCGCGTGCGCGCCGGCATCAGACGCCGTCCGGGCATCACGCACCACAGGCTGGCCGTCGGCAGCCACCAGTCGGGGAGGACGCGGCGCAGGCGGCCGTTGCCGATCCAGTCGCGCAGGGCGGCGTCGGCCGGCAGCGCCGCGATGCCCGCGCCGCGGTACGCCATCTCGCGCTGCAGCCGCGGCGAATTGCACACGAGCGGTCCCTGCACGACATGCTCCCAGTGCGCGTCGCCGCGTGTCAGCACCCAGGGCGTCGTCGCACCGTCGCTCCCCGTGTACGCGAGGCAGGCGTGGCGGGCGAGGTCGTCGGGCGTCTCCGGCGTGCCATGCTCGGCCAGGTAGTCCGGGCTCGCGTACAAGGCCTGGCGCATGTCGCACAGCTTGCGTGCGACGAGCGTCGCATCGTCGGGCAGGTACTGGGCGGCGCGCACCGCCACATCGAAGCGCTCGCTCACGAGGTCCACGCGGCGCGGCGACAGGTCGATGCGCAGCCGGACCTCCGGATAGCGCGCCTGGAACGCCTGGCAAAAGCCGGCAAAGTCGGATTCGATGACGTCGGGCGGCATCGACACGCGCAGTTCGCCGTGCGGTGTCTCCTGCCGGTGCTGGGCCAGCGCCGCGACTTCCTCGGTTTCGTCGACGAGGCGGCGCGCATGTTCCAGAATGCGCTCGCCGAACGCCGTGATCGCCACGCGCCGCGTGCTGCGCACGAACAGCTTTTCACCCAGCGCTTCTTCCAGCAGGGTCAGGCGGCGCGACAGCGTCGACTTGGGCAGGTCGGCCCGTTCGGCGGCCTGCGAAAAACTGCCGGCATCCACCACACGCACGAACAGGATCAGATCGTTCGCATCCACCATGGTTCCCACCTCCGTCCCATAAATGGAACAATGATATCCGGAAAGCCGGCTTAATCCCGAAGGAGGGACTGAATAGAATGTTCTCCATCGACCCAACACTTCTGGAGAACGCGATGAACATCCTGCAAATCAACGGTAGCGCCCGTGCCAACGGTTCGAATTCCACCCGCGTCGCCGACGCGATCACGGCGCGCCTGAAGGCACGTCATCCGGAAGCGACGATCGAGCTGCGCGACCTGGCCCGCGATCCGCATCCGGTGCTCGACGAAGCTGCGCTGACCGCCCTGTTCACCCCCGCCGAACAACGCACGCCGGAGCAAAGCGCGCGCGTGGCGCTGGACGACGCGCTGATCGCGCAACTGAAACGCGCCGACGTGGTCGTGCTGGGCGTGCCGATGTAAAACTTCAGCGTCTCCGTGCAGATCAAGTCGTGGATCGACGCCGTCACCCGCGCCGGCCAGACCTTCCGCTACACGGCGAACGGTCCCGAAGGCCTCGTCACCGGCAAAAAAGTCTACGTGGGCCTGGCCCGCGGCGGCATCTACCGCGACACGCCTCTCGATTCGCAAGTCCCGCACCTGAAGGGCGTATTCGGCCTGATGGGCATGACCGACGTCGAATTCATCTACGCCGAGGGCGTGAACATGGGCGCGGAGCGCGCGACCGCCGCATTCGACGAAGCGGCGTCGCAGATCGAAGACGTCGTGGCGTAAGACTAGGCGATGGTGTCCACGACACCGCCATCCACCCGCAGCGCCGCGCCCGTCGTGGCCGACGCCTGCGGCGAGCACACGTAGACGATCATGTTCGCCACCTCGTCCACGCTCGCCGCGCGGCGCAGGATGGAGCTGGGGCGGTGCGTGCGCACAAATTCGGTCGCGGCCTGTTCGACCGAGGTACCCGCCTCTTGTGCCGCGTCTTCCAGCATGGCGCGCACGCCTTCCGACAGGGTCGGCCCCGGCAGCACCGCGTTGACGGTGACGCCGCTGCCGGCCGCCAGCTTCGCCAGCCCGCGCGACACCGCCAGCTGCGCCGTCTTCGTCATCCCGTAATGGATCATGTCCGCGGGGATGTTCAGCGCCGATTCCGACGAGATGAACACGACGCGGCCCCAGTCCCGTTCCAGCATTCCTTTCAGGTAGTGGCGCGCGAGGCGCACGCCCGACATCACGTTCAGCTGGAAAAAATGCTCCCACGTGGCGTCGTCGATCTCGAAGAAATCCTGCGGCCCGTACGTGCCCGCGTTGTTGACGAGGATGTCCACGTGCGGCTCTTTGGCGAGGAGTGTCGCCGCGCCTTCCGCGGTTGCCAGGTCGGCCGCGACACCGCGCAACTGCGCATGCGGCACCCGTGCCAGCACGGCGTCGCGCGCCCGTTCGATGGCGTCGTTGGAGCGTCCGTTGAGGATGACGGTGGCGCCCGCATCCGCGAGGCCGATGGCGGTCGCCAGGCCGATGCCCGCGGTGGAGGCGGAAACGAGTGCGGTCTTGCCGCGCAAATCGATGTGCATAGTGGCTCCTTTCAGCGGGGGACGAGGCCCAGTTGCTGCATCAGCGTGAGGTTGTCCTCGATGTGCCAGTTGTCGGCGATCTTGCCGTCCGCGATGCGATAGATGTCGGTGGCGATGAAGTCGACCGCCTGCCCTTGTCCCTGCGTGTTCCCCCACCGTCCCGTGAAATGGCCGTGGAAGCGGAAGTGCACGGTGACGCGGTCGCCCGCGACGATCAGCTGCCGCACATCGGCCTGCAGGTCCGGGATCGCCGTGCGCACGAATGCCGATGCGGCCAGCGGCCCCGGCACCCCTTGCGCCCGGCCCGGCGGCAACGTGCGGTCCGTGAAACCGGCGGCGAGCGCCGCGCGGGCAAAGCGCGCGTCGCCAGTGTGCCAGAACGTGGCGTAGCGGCGCGCCGCCTGTATCTCCGCGTCGCGCTGCGCCGGCGGCAGGGACGGGTCCACGATGACTTGTTGCGCGCTGACGAGTGGTTCGTCCGCGAGGGCGGGCAGCGCCACCAGCATGGCGGCGAGGGTAGTAGCTGCTTTCATGGTCAGGCTCCTTGTGTCGATGAGCCATCATAGATTTCACGCTGGCCGAAAAATAGCGGCAGAATACGAAATCATTGTTTCCAAAAAGCGCAAGATGGACACGCTCGCCAACAACTTCCCTGCCCTCGTCGCATTTGCCCGGATCGTCTCGGCCGGGAGCCTGTCGGCCGCCGCGCGCGAGCTGGACGTGCCCGTGTCCGTCGTCAGCAAGCGTTTATCTCTGCTGGAAGCGAGCCTGGGCACGCGCCTGCTGCAGCGCACGACGCGGCGCCAGACGCTGACGGACGAAGGCCGGCTGTTCCACGCGCGCGTCCTCCGGATCCTGGACGAAGTGGAGCAGGCCGAAACCCTGCTCGCGCAGCGCCGCGACGGCGTGCACGGGCTGCTCCGCATCACGGCGCCGGGCGAATTCGGGCGGCGCTGGCTCGCGCCCATCGCGGCCGCGTTCCATGAGCTGCATCCGCAGGTGACGGTCCAGCTGGAGCTGACGGACGCCGTCGTCGACCTGCTCGACAGCGGCCACGACCTCGGCGTGCGCTACGGTGCGCTGGCCGATTCCTCGCTCGTCGCGCGCGAACTGGCGCCGAACTATCGCGTGCTGTGCGCGTCGCCGGCCTACCTGCAGCGCCACGGCGAACCGCGCACCCCAAGCGAACTGGCGGGCCACCGCTGCATCGTGATCGGCGATCAACGCCGCACGGATTGGAAATTTATGAATGGAATGCGCGGCGACGAGACGGCGCCCGTGCGCGTGGACGCCGCGTTCCTCACGAACGACGGCGGCGCCGCGCAGCAGCTGGCGCTGTCCGGCAGCGGCATCGCCCTGAAATCGATCTGGGACGTGGGCGACGATCTCGCGGCGGGCCGCTTGCGGCGCGTGCTGCCGAATCATGCGATGGCGGCGGCGCCGCTGCATGCGGTGTATCCGCACCAGAGAAACCTGGCGCCGCGGGTAAGGGTGTTCGTGGGGTATCTGAAGGAAAGGCTGCAGGAGGCGTGGAGGTGGTAAACATGACCCGCTACTTTGAAACGTCGTTCCCGCGAAGGCGGGAACCCAAGTTTCCGGCGCTGCGATAACGCATGCAAAATTGGGCCCCCGCCTCCGCGGGGGCGACGGTCTTTCAGCTAACTGCTGGCTCCAGCAACGTCACCGTTCTCGCTTCCGTATCGAGCCTGCCCCGGATCCCGATCGGCATCGTGAACTGGTTGCGGATATGCCCGAACGAATACCCCGTCACCGCCGGCACCCGCAGCGGCTGCAGGTGCACGTCCAGGGTCTCGTCCAGGGTCAGCGACGGCCCGTCGCCCTGCGGCCCGCAGTTCTCGCAGATGCCGATCATGACACCGGCCGCCTTGTCGAAACCGACGGCCAGGTCGAGCTGCGTCATCCAGCGGTCGATGCGGTACGGCTCCTCGTTCACCTCTTCGAGGAACAGCAGGCCGCCCGCGAAATCCGCCGCGTACGGCGTGCCGGCCAGTGCGCTCACGAGCGACAGGTTGCCCCCGATGAGCGGTCCCTCGGCGACGCCCCCGTGCACGGTGCGCGTCGCGTACCACGGCTCGTCCAGCGCGTGGCGGTCGTTCTCCGCCGACATCGGGATCGTGCAGGACGCCCTCGGATCCGTCAGCACGGCCAGCAGGTGCGCCGTCGAATAGTCCGACGGCGTGCTCGATGCGACCGGGCCGTGGAACGTCACGAGGCCCGCGTGACGGTGGATGGCGAGGTGCAGCGCCGTGATGTCGGAGTAGCCGAGTAAAACCTTCGGATGCGTGCGGATCAGGCGATAGTCCAGGTGCCGCAGCAGCGAGATGCAGCCGGAGCCGCCGCGGATCGCCCAGATGGCCTTGACGTCGGGATCGCGGAACATCGCATGCAGGTCGGCGATGCGCGCCGCGACCGTGCCGCCGTAATTACCCCACACGTCGCGCAGATACGTGCCCAGCTTGACGCGGAAGCCCAGTGCCTCGACGTGCTGCACGGCCTTCTCGATGGAAGGATCGCTCGTGTAGCCGCCCGGCGCGACGAGGCCGACGACGTCGCCGCGGCGCAGGCGCGGTGGTTTGATCAGTGGTGTCATGGTGTTCGATGCGGGTCGCGCAGCCGTGAAAGGTAACAGCAGCGCCGCCGCCATCATCGCGTTGAATCTGCGCCTGCTGTTCATGGGATGAGGTTCAAGTAAAACGGCCCGCGCCGCGGAAGCTTGTGGCTTCCATGGTCGCGGGCCGCAGGTAGTGCCAAGGATACTGGCGCTGCCGATTAGAAGAAACGGTACTTGACGTCGAAGCTCAGCGAGCGGCCGCGCGGGTCGGCCACGCGCGGATCCCAGCCGGCACCCACGACTTCGTCCACGTTGTGCGCCGTGAACGGCGGGTCGCGGTCGAACAGGTTCTGGATGCCGACGGTGATCGTCGTGTTTTTCAGGCCCGTGTAAGTCGTCGACAGGCCCCACGTCGTGTAGCTGGCGACGTGCGGATTGAAGCCGGCCGGCGGCGTGCCCTTGCCGCCGTTCGGCACCTGATCCTTGTAGCCGTCGCGGTACAGGTTACTGAGCAGGAAGCTCCACGCGCCCTTGTTCACGCTGAACGTGGCGTTGTGCTTCCAGCGCAGGTAGATGTCGCGCGTATAAAAATTGCCGACGTATTCGACGTAGGGCTGGCCTTCGAACTCGGCGAACTGGTAGCTCTGGGTCCAGGTGCCGTCGAGGGTCGCGTTCCAGCGCCAGCCGTCCGGCAGGTTGCCGCGCCCGCGCAGGCCCACGTCGGCGCCGCGCGTCTTGAGGCCGGCCGCATTGATCCAGCCCGCGTCGACGTAGCTGATGGTGCCGTCCGCGTTGCGGTGGATGTACTCGCCCAGCGCCGCCGCGTTGGCCAGCACGACCTGCGGGGTGCGGTTCAGGATGCGGTCCTTGACGTTGATCGCCCAGTAGTCGACCGACGCCGAGAAGTTCGCGTTCGGCTCGACGATGAAGCCCAGCGTGCCCTGCTTCGACGTCTCCGGACGCAGGTTCGGATTGCCGCCGCTGAAGTAGTTCAGGCGCTCGATCGCGCAAAAGCGCGGATCGCCCGGGTGCGACGCACAGCCGACCGGATCGGACACGCCGTTCGGCAGTTCCTGGTCCAGTCGCCCCGAGTACAGCTGGGCGAAGCTCGGCGCCAGGAAGCCTTTATTGGCCGAACCGCGCAGCATCAGCCAGCTCGTGGGACGGTAGCTGAACGCGATCTTCGGATTCGTCGTCGCGCCGATCAGGCTGTAGTCGTCGCGGCGCAGCGCCAGCTGCAGTTCCAGGTTTTTCATCACGGGGACCACGAGCTCGGTGTAGATCGCCTTGACGTTGCGGTTGACCGTGTCCTGGTTCGCATTACCCGGCGCCAGCAGGATCTTGGTGGCGTCGACGTCCTGCGCGAAGCCGTAGCCCTCGCGGCGCAGGTCCGTGCCGATCGCGCCCTGCAGCGGGCCGGCCGGCAGCTGCCAGATCTCGCCCGAGACCGACGCATTGAACTGCGTGAGCGTCGTCTTGCCGTGCTGGAGGCGGCCATAGAACTTGGTCCCCTCCAGCGCCTGCATCGCGGCGGCGCTCTGGCCCTGCGACGGTGCCGCGAACGGGTTCACGACGCCGCTGCCCAGCACCTTGTACAGCGCGGCCGTGTTCGCATAGCCGTCGACGAGGTCCGTCGTCGTGCGGCTCTCGCTGTGCGACAGGTCGATCTTGTAGTCCCATTTGCCGGCGAGGATGCCCTCGGCACCTGTCATCAGGCGCACGGTGTCGGTCGTGTAGTTCTGCGTGCGGTTGCCCAGCGGCCAGGCGCGCCATTTGTAGATGATCGGCTTGGTCTTGTCGAACGAAGCGATGTATGGCGACAGGTCCTGGTAGTACGGGCCGCCCACCGGGTAGGCATTGCCGTTCGCGAGCGACGTGGAGATCTGCGCCGGCGTCAGGATCGCCAGCGAATTCGTGTGCGCGCCGACGGCTTCGGCGAACACGCGGTGGTCCGGGGTGAGCTGGAACGTGGCGCGGGCGACGCCGTTCGTGCGCTCCGTCGGCAGCTGCATCACGTAGTCGCCGCCGTAGTCGTACGCGCACGAATAAGTCGTACGCAGCGGCGACGTCACGTCCTTCCACAATGCCGTCGCGTACTGGTTCATGCCGGTCACGCTGTCGCACTTGCCCTGCAGGGAGAGGAGACCCGCCTGCAGGTATTTGTTCGGATCGCCCGGCATCTGGAAATTCGACCCCAGCGCGGTGCCGGCGCCCGTCAACTGGTTGGCGACCGGGGTGCCGGTGGTGTCCGGCGACAGGCCGCGTGCCGGCTGGTAGCCGTTGGCGAACCCCCGCTGGTGCGAATCCAGTTCGTTGTTCCTGTCGTAGCCGATCGCCGCCATGATGTTGAAGCGGTCGGTGTCCAGGTTGCCGTGGCCAGCCACGACCTGCAGCCGGCGCGTGGCGCCGCCGCCGTGTTCCGTCCAGTTGCCGGAGGCATTTGCCTGCACGCCCTCGACATTCGTCTTGAGGATGAAGTTGATGACGCCGCCCACGGCATCCGTGCCGTAGATCGCGGACGCGCCGTCCTTCAGCACTTCGATGCGGGCGACGGCCGCCAGCGGAATCGTGTTCAGGTCGACCGCCTTGCCGGACAGGCCGTAGCCGGAAATGCGGCGGCCGTTGATCAGCACGAGGGTGCCGGTCGGGCCCAGGCCGCGCAGCGAGGCGAACGAACCGCCGCCGCTGACGCGGTCGGCATCCGCGCCGAACACGTTATTACCTGAAGTCATATTGTCCGCGCCCGTGCCGTTGGCCGAAATCAGGCGCATCAGCTGTTCCGCGTTCGTGACGCCCTGCTTGTCCAACTGGTCCAGCGTGATCGTCTGCACCGGCAGCGCGCCTTCGGTGGCGATGCGCTTGATGCTCGAACCGGTAATCTCGACGCGTGCGATCGGCTTGTCCGTCTGCGCTTGCTGTGCGAACGCGGGGGCGGCGGTACCGATCACGGCGATCATGGCCGCTAGCTTCTTTAACTTCACGTGGCTCTCCTTGGTGCACGATGACGTTGGCATAATGATCAAAGGTAAGCGCACTGGCGCGCGCCCATCCAATGAAAATTCCGGCGCTGACTATAACTGCAGGGAATATTTCACATAGTCAATCTAGCAAAAAGTATCACTTCCCTCTTGCAGCACGTGTCCTTTCCGCAACATCGACATCCAAATAACGCCATTGCGTGAATTCGACAGGGTGGCGTTTGTAGTTTTTGAGCCACGGTTGCCGGATATCCGCCGAGAGCACGTTCGTCAGCGGCACCCACGGGTTGTAGGCATGGATCAGCTGGTTCATCTCGAAGTACAGCTTCTGGCGCTCGGGACCATCCTTGAGCGCGTGCGCCTGTTCATACCGTTCGTTATAGGCCGGCAGGTTGAAACGGGCATAGTTGGCGCGGCCCGCGTTCGGACCGTACAGCAGCTGATAAAAATTGTCGCCGTCGGGGAAGTCGGCGATCCAGTTACTCTCGAACATCTGCACCTTGCCGAGACGCGATGCCTTGATGATCTCCGTCTTCTTGTCCGACTTGAACACGACGCGCAGGCCCACCGCATTCAGGCATTTGCGCCACAGTTCGTCGCGCAGGCGGCCGCCGACCGTCGCTTCGCTGCTCATCTGCAGCGTGAGCGGTTCCGTACCGCCGCCGCCCGGCTTCGGCTGGCGCCGAAAACCGTCCGGGTCGCGCTTGTCGTAGCCGAAGCGGTCGAGCAAGGCGTTGGCCATCGCGGGGTCGTACGGGACGGGGCTGCGGTAGTTCGGGTCGTAGCCCAGCACGCCCGGCGCCAGCGGCGATTCGGCCTTGATCGCGAATCCCTTTTTCAGCAGGGCGATGTCCTCGGCGCTGTTGTAGCTGAGCGAGATCGCGCGGCGCAGCGCCACCCTCTCCTTCGAATAGCCGCCGAGGACCGGATCCTCCATGTTCATCCACATGTAGTAGGTTTGCAGCACGGGGAAGCGGTACAGCTGCATGCCGCGCGCGGCCAGATCGGGCTTCAGCTTGCCGCCCTTGATGACCATGTCCGTCATCGATTCCGGCACCTGCTCCAGGTAATCGTATTCGCCGTTCAGGAAGCCCAGCATGCGGCCCTGGAATTCCTCTGCAATCTTGATATCGACCTTGTCCACGCGCGGCAGCTTTTGCCCTTCGAGCGCGCGCGCGATGGCGCGATCGGTGGGATCCGCGGCGGGGTCCGTGGCCACGCTGGAGTGAAAGACGGACGTCGACGTGGGATTCGCGACGAGGACGATGCGGTCGCTGCGCTTCCACTCCCCCAGCATGAACGGCCCCGTGCCGACGGGGTGGTTGCCGGCCTGGCCTGGATACGCCTCGATCACTTCGCGCGCGACGACACCCGTTGCCGGCGTCGCCAGGTAAAACAGGAAGTTATTGTCCGGCTCGGAAAGGCGGATACGCAGCGTGTACCGGTCGACGGCCTGCAGGCCCGGGATACTCGTCGCGTAGCTGAAGCGGTCCTTCCACGCCGCATCCCCCAGCAGTTTGCCCTCGAACAGGAACGACCACGGCGATTTCAGCGCCGGGTCGTACAGGCGCTGGATGCTGTAGACGTAGTCGGCCGCCGTCACCTCGCGCGGCGGACCTTTGAAGGCCGGGTCCGGCGTGAACCGCATGCCCGGGCGGATGTGGAACGTGTACGTAAGGCCGTCGGCGGAGATCTCCGGCAAATCCTTCGCGCCATTGCCCTGCAGTTTGACGGGGCGTGCGAGGTAGTCGTAGCGCAGCAGCGGGTCGAACAGGTTTTCCAGCAGCGACAACGTGGCGATGTCGGAGGCGACGGCCGGGTCCATGCCCGTCTCGCTCGTCGACAGGAACATGTGCAGGACCTTCGGCGCCGTGTCCTGTGCGACGGCGAATGGCGCGAAAGCGGTGAACAGCAGGGAAGCAAGGATGGAACGGCGAGTCGGCATGGCGGGGTCCTGGAAGCGTTGCGTATCATAGGCTCAGGCATTCGGCGCAAGCAATACGGGATGATGATGACAGAACGCCAAGCTTCCCAGAGGCGCATAACTTTTTTACATATCCCCGGCCCATACTTTCATCAGTGCAGCTTGCTCAGCGCCTATACTCTCCGCTGCACAATCGAGCTCAGGCGGCATGAGCCGCCGACACTACGACACCCATGGCTTTAAATTACATCTGGATCGGTTTCTTCCTCGTCGGCTTCGTTGCGGCACTGGCCCAATGGATCTTCCTCGGGGATACCGAGATCTTCAAGCGCATCATCGACGGCACGTTCGACTCGGCCAAGATGGGCGTGATGGACATCGCCCTGCCGCTGGCCGGCGTGATGACCCTGTGGCTCGGCATCATGAACATCGGCGAGAAGGCCGGCGCCGTCGGCTGGCTGGCGAAAATCATCTCGCCCTTCTTTTCGCGCATCTTCCCGGAAGTGCCAACGGACCACCCGGCCACGGGCCACATGGTGATGAATTTTTCCGCCAATCTGCTGGGCCTGGACAATGCCGCGACGCCATTCGGCCTGAAGGCGATGGAAAGCCTGCAGACGCTGAACCCGAACAAGGACACGGCCAGCAACGCACAGATCATGTTTCTCGTGCTGCACACGTCGGGCCTGACCTTGATCCCGCTCGCGATCATGGCGCAGCGCGCGATCCTGGGCGCAAAAGACCCCTCCGACATCTTCATCCCGTGCATGATCGCGACCTATGTCGCCACGGTCGCCGGCATCATCGCCGTATCGATCCGCCAGCGCATCAATCTGCTGAACGGCGTCGTGCTGGGCTGGCTGGGCGGCATGACGGCCGCCATCGCCGCGCTGATCTGGTACTTCACGCAATACCTCACGAAGCCGGAAATCGAGACCGTCTCCAAGGTGGCGAGCAACCTGATCCTGTTTTCGATCATCGTCGCGTTCATCGTGGGTGCGATGGTCAAGCGCGTCAACGTGTACGAGGCCTTTATCGAAGGAGCGAAGGGCGGCATCCAGACGTCGCTCACGATCATCCCCTACCTCGTCGGCATGCTCGTCGCCATCTCCGTGGTTCGCAATGCCGGCGTGCTCGGCTTTGTCGTGCAAGGGCTAGAATGGCTCATCCGCCTTGCCGGCCTCGACACCGCGTTCACGCCCGCCCTGCCCACCGCGCTGATGAAGCCGCTGTCCGGCAGCGGGTCGCGCGCGCTGATGATCGACGCCATGAAGACGTATGGTGTCGATTCGTTCGTCGGCCGCCTCGCCTGCGTCTTCCAGGGTTCGGCGGACACCACGTTCTACATCGTCGCGCTGTACTTCGGCTCCGTCGGCGTGCGCAAGACGCGCTATGCGATTTCCTGCGGGCTGATCGCCGACCTGGCCGGCATCGTCGCGGCCATCTCGGTGGCCTACGTGTTCTTCGGATAATCCGCCATGACAAGGACAGGCATGATTCGTCGTCACGCACTTACTCTCCTCGCCGCCGCCCTGCTGGGCATCGCCAACCCTGTCGCGGCCCAGCTGCAAGCCGCGCCGCCGGCATCGATGACGGCGCCGCTGCCGATCCCCGTCACGGACGCCCTGCGCGCGGGAGGGATTCCCGAGGATGCCGTGAGCATGCTCGTCCTGCGCGGCGACAAGACGGTGCTGTCGCACCTGGCCGACCGTCCGCTGCACCCGGCGTCGACGATGAAGCTCGTCACGACCCTGATCGCCCTCGAGCAGCTGGGCCCCGTGTTCCGCGGCCGCACCGAGATGCGCACGACGGGCGAGGTCAAGGGCGACGTACTGCACGGCGACCTCGTGCTGCGCGGCGGTGCGGACGTCGACCTGTCGACGGAGACACTGACGACGATGCTGCGCGCCCTGCGCTACCAGGGCATCCGCACGATCGCCGGCAACCTCGTTGTCGACCGCACGCTGTTCAACCCGGCCCGCGCGGACCTGGGCGCGCCGCCGTTCGACGAGTCGCCGGAAGCCTACTACAACGTCATCCCGGATGCAGTCTTCGTCAACCGCAACATGCTGCAACTGGACCTGCGCTCGACGCCGCGCGCGGACGGCAAGCCGGCCACCCGCGTGCGCGTGGCGATGCAGCCCGAACTCGACGGCGTGACGATCGAATCGGACATGAAACTCAGCGACGCCGACTGCGCGAAGTGGGAAGACGGCTGGCAGCGCCCGGACGTCGTGCCGCGCGCCGGCGGCCTGAAGATCGTACTGCACGGCACCTTCCCGAAAAACTGCGTGGCCAGCGAGTCGATCAACGTGATCGACCGCCAGGAATACGTCGCGCGCCTCGTGCGCCGCCAGTGGAAGACGCTGGGCGGAACCATCACCGGCACGGCCGTCGAGGGCGCCACGCCGCCAGGCGCGCGCCTGCTGGCCGAGCACGTATCGCGTCCGCTGCCGGAAATCATCCGCGACGTCAACAAGCCGTCCGACAACACGCTCGCCCGCCTGCTCTTCCTGAGCCTGGGCGCGCTCGAACCCGACCCGGTGCTGGGCAGCCATCCGCAGCCGACCACGTCGGCCACGTCTGGCACGCCCCCCACGACACTCGCGCGCAGCGAGGCGGTCGTGCGCGCCTGGATGCGCACGCACGGCATCGACGACACCGGCTTCGTGGTGGAAAACGGTTCCGGTCTGTCGCGCATCGAAAGCATCACGCCGATCCAGCTGGCGGGCCTGCTGCAGGCGGGCCTGCGCAGCAACTGGGCGCCCGAACTCCAGGCCAGCATGCCGATCGCGGCCGTGGACGGCACGATGCGCCGCCGCCTGCACGACAGCCCCGCCGCCAGCCGCGCGCGCCTGAAAACGGGCACGCTGTCCAACGCCGCCGCGCTCGCCGGCTACGTGCCGGACGCGGACGGCAGGCAGTGCGTGCTCGTCGCCTTCGTCAACAGCGACCGCGTCAGCAACGGGCGCGGCCGGGCCGTGCTCGATGCGCTCGTCGACTGGGTGGCGCGGCTGAATGGGACGCCGTCGGCCATGCCGGCCGTTACCGGTGCGGCGAGCGGTACTGCTACGCCGTAACGGTGCCGCTCGCGGTCTCGACGGCTCGGCCACCGCGTATCACCGCGTGGGCGGCGGTGACGTCAACGCCATGCCGATACCCAGGTGCAGCCGCCCTCCCCTACTTGGCGGCGAGCGGCGCAGCGCCACCCTCCAGCCACGGCGTGCCCGGCAGGTTCGGCTTCGCTTCCACCAGCGACACCTGCGCCTTCGTGTTCGCGCGGATCGAACGCACGATGTCCAGCATCGTGGTCTCGGTGAATTTTTCCGGCGTGCCGAGCATCATGCCGCCCACCCGGCGCGGCCAGGACAGCCAGCCGCCTTCGGGCTTCGTGAAGACCGCATACATGTCGAGGTGATAGCCGTTCTTGTACGGGAACAGGCAGGCGACCATGTTCATGTTGTCGCCGCCGCGCACTTGCGGGGCGGCCTTGGCGGTCCAGGCCGCGCCTTCGCAACTCGGGCTCTTGTCGACAACGGTGCCGGGGGCCGCGCTCGTGGGGTCGGCCATCTTGAAGTGGCCGGGAAGATCCGTCGCTTCCACGCCGGCCGGTGCCGCGATGGAGGCTTCCTTCACGTTGCGGGTCAGGCCTTCCGTGGCCGCCCTGGCCACGGCTTCGCGCGCGGCGTCGGTCTTGATGTCGAATACGCGGTAATACTCGACCGTCGTGTCGCGCGCGGCGAACCGGCTGCCGGCGTCGGTGCCGCAGCCGGCCAATGCGGTCATCGTCAACAGGATAAAACAGGACAGCAGCGAGCTCTTCATCTCTTTCTCCTTCGCGTGGGCGTGGGTCAGTGAACCGATTGTCCCGGCGGAGGAATGCAGGAGAATGAGCTTGCTCAAGCGTGCACGGGTGCCGTCAGCGTGGCGCGACAGGGCCGTGCGACGGGATTAGAGGACGCGGCGGAACGTCTGGCGCACGAGGTTCCGGTCGCCGCAATCGAAGTGCCACCACTCCGTGTTGATGCCGACGAAGCCGGCCTGGAACATGGCGTCGCGCAGCAATTGACGGTTGGCCACGTGCTCCTCCGACAGCTCCCCGCTGGCCAGGAAGCGGGCTTCCAGTGCCGGATGCGACAGCTCCGTCATGTCATCGAAACCCGTGCCCATGTCGAGTTCGCGGCCCTGCCCGTCCAGGATGGTGATGTCCAGCGCCATCCCGAACGAGTGGATCGAACCGCGCTGCGGATTCGCGAGATACATCTGCAGGTCGGTGCCGGCCAGCGCATCCCATAACTGCTGCTGCACGCGCTGCGGACGCAGGGCATCCAGCACGAGGGGCGTGCAGTCGGGGCATCGCGCCTTCAGCCATGCGACGACGCCCTCCAGCGCAGACGCCGCATCGCGGTGCAGCCAGGCGCAATCGTAGGGCGAGTACAGGTCGCGGCCGACGAAATTGTTCGGGGTCGCGTAGCGCAGGTCGACGGCGATGCCGGCGATGGTCGACAGATGGCGGAACTCGGGGTGGCCGGCGATGTCCTCGCTGGCGAGGGTATTCATGAGCATCCTTTGTCCAACAACTGACGCGCCGTGGCGCCGATGCACATCGCCAGTTCGCGCGCGCCGTGCGACAGCGGTGCGTGGCTGGCCGTCAGCAGGTACAGCTGGACGGGGATCGTCGGCGCCCACGGGCGGCATTGCACCTTGCCGGGCGCAGCGGACGCGGCCGTGAACGGATCGAGCACGGCCGTGCCCGCCCCCGCCTCGACGAGCGATCGTGCGATCTGGTACGTCTGCACGACGGTATGGAAGACCGGGTGCACGTCCTGCGCCTCGCAGGCGGCCACGACCATTTCGCCGAGCGGGTCGCGGTCGGCCAGGCCGATCAATTCTCCGCTGAGGCCGGACGGCGTGATCGGTTGCGCGCACTCCGCGTCGGTCCACGTGCCGGCCGGCGCCATCACCGTCAGCACCCCCTGCGCGATGGGTTCCGCTTCGATGCCGGGGTGGCGCGGGTCCTGCAGCGACAGCGCGAGATCGGCCTCGCCGAGACGCAGCGCGTTCACGATCTCGCTCGTGTGGAACGTGGCCAGCTCGCAGCGGGTCTGCGCGAAATTGCGGCGCCAGACGGTCAGCGCGGCGGGCAGCACGGAGACGGCGATGGTCGGCGTGGAGACGAGCCGCACGGTTTCTTCGGCGCGGTTTTTCAGACTCGCGGCCAGGCGGCGGATGCCCTGCAAATCGCGATTCAGCTTTTCCGTCTCGGCGAACAGGCGGTGCGCTTCCGGCTTCGGAATCAGCTTGCCCCGCACGCGCTCGAACAGCGGCATGCCCAGCTGCAGTTCCGCGTGCTGCAGGACTTTGGTCACGGCCGGCTGCGAGATGTGCAGGACCTGGGCGGCGCCGCTGATGGTGCCGACCTGCATGATGGCGTGGAAGACTTCGATATGGCGCAGGCGCATCGATCAATCCCTGATCACTGCTGCACAGGCGCAGGCGGCACCGGCGGCTGCGGCTGCGGCGGTTCCGGCGGCACCGGCGTCGCATCCGGAATGATGACCGGCGCCGTGATCACCGGCGCCGGCAGCGGCTGCGGCAGCGGACCGGTCGGGTTCGTCAGCGCCTCCAGCAGCGCGGCCGTCTCGACATCCGGATTGCCGTCGATATTGGCCGGACGATATTTCATCTGGAACGCCGACAGCACGTTGCGCGTCTGCTCGTCGAGCACGCCCGACTGCACGAGGCCATAACCCCACGTCGCCAGTTTCTTCTGGTACCAGGCGATGTCCGGCAGCTGGACCTGGAAGATCGGCACGAGCATCGCGACGCGGTTCGCATCCGGCCACGCGACGAGGCCGGCGGCCGCGAGCTGGCGCCACGGGAACATCGGGCCCGGGTCCTGCTTGCGCAGCGGGGCGATGTCCGAGTGGCCCAGCACGTTTTCCGGCGCGATGTGGTGGCGCGTGACGATGTCGCGCACGAGCGGGATCAGCGCGTCGACCTGCGCTTGCGGGAACGGCGCGTAGACGCGGCCGGTGGGCGTGTCTTTCCAGCCCGGGTTGACGATCTCGATGCCGATCGAGCTGTTGTTCAGCTGGGTAAAATTCTTCCAGCTCGAATTGCCCGCATGCCAGGCCGCGTTGGTCTCGTCGACGAGGTTGTAGATGACGGGAACGGGATCGTCCGTGACGAGGTAGTGCGCGCTGACTTCCTGCTGGGTCAGGATCTTGATCGAATCCGCGCGGTTGCTGACGGTGTAGTGCAGCACGAGGAAGCGCGCCCGGCTGCTCTGGCCGCGAGCCGTGTACGTGTGGTCGTATTGCGGTCCGGATGGAGGCGGCGTGGCGCAGCCGGCCAGCAGGGCGAGGAGCAGGGTCGCGACGAGTGTCTTCATGTCGATGTCGTGGGGTTGAGTGGTTCGGCGGCGAGCGCCATGCGCGCCGCCGCGTGATGGGCCTGGCCCGGTGTCTGGGTCAGCGCAATATCGGGCAGCGCCGTGCGCATCGTGTCGACGATCAGCGGATGCAGCTCCGCGGCCCGCCCGGACACGGCAACGGGACGCGGCCCGAAGCGCCCCGTCAGCGCCAGCGCGAGGCGCGCGAGTTCGCGGCCGGCCGCGCGCAGGATGTCGGCCGCGACCGGATCGTTATCGGCCGCCGCGGCCACCGCGAGCGCCAGCTTGCCGACGGCGCCCCGTTCCTGGCCATAGATGAACTGGCGCGAGTATGCCCAGTCGGCGCCGCCGACGTAGTCGAACACGGCCTGCGCCAGCGGAGACGCCTGCCAGCTGCCGGGCCGCTCGTCTTCCAGGCGCCAGATGTGGCGCAGCGCTTCCTTCGCGATCCAGAAACCGCCGCCGCCATCGTCCAGCACGACGCCGCGGCCGCCCGCGCGGTGGAACTGGCCGTGGGCGTCCACGAACGCGCCGATCGAGCCGGTGCCCGCGTACACGAGATAGCCTTCGCCCGGCGCGAAGCTGGCGCGGTAGGCGATCTCCATGTCGCTGCAAAGGTGGATGCGGGCCGGGTCGAGGTGCAGTTCTTCCGCGAGCCAGCGCTGCAGCAGTTCGCTGTCGCCGCCGAAGCCCGTCAGGCCCGCTTCCACCCTGCCCGGCACGCCGTGCACGAGCGCATCGGCGGCCAGCTGGGCGAACGTGGCGCGGACGGCATCGCGCCCGTATGGGGTGCCCATCTGCAGGGCGGACAGGCCGGCGACGCGCCCCTCGGCCACGATGGCACCGCCGGGCGCGGCGAGGGCCCAGCGCGTTTCGGTGCCGCCGGCGTCGATGCCGAGTCCCAGGCTGCCAGCCGGACTCGGCGGTATAGGTTCGGGTTGCGAATCGATCATGATCACCCGCCAGTGTACGCCGTCAGGCGCTCATCGGGCGAATGAATGGTGGCGTGGGATGCATGACCCAAGGTTATGCCTTGCGCCAGGCTTCGATCCGCGCACTTTCGTTACCCAGGCGGTCGACGGCGCTGACGACGATGGCATCCGCCGCGCCCAGCCTCGCATCGTCCGGCACGGCCCAGTCCACGCGCGACGCGGGCGCCACGGCGAAGCGCCACTGGTTGCCGAAGCGCGACCAGATCGCGTACATCGCATTCGCCTTGCCCGCGACCAGCTTCAGGTACACGGACGGGCCCTTGCGCACGGCCGCGACGGACGGCGCGCCCGGCCCTTCGTTGCCGAGCCACGGCGTGGCAGGCACGAGCGCGGGACCGGGATAGGACACGGCGCGCAGCTGGTCGCTGATCCCTTTGCGGTTTTCCATCAGCGGCGCCATGCTGAAGTGCACGTGGCCATTCGCGTTCGGACGAGATCTCGTGTGGTCGATCTGGTCGAGGATTTCCTGCGGCGGATACTCCTTCGTCGGCGCGCCGATGCGGCTCGTGAACAGGCCCGGCCACACGTGGCGGCCTTTCGGGTTCTGCGTCAGCCAGTAGTCCAGCAGCACGTCGTACGCCTGGCCCGGCTGGCGGATGCCCCAGTACAGCTGCGGCGAAAAATAATCGAGCCAGCCATTTTGCAGCCACGTCTCGGCGTCCGCGTACAGTTTGTCGTACTGCGAAAAGCCGACGATGCCGCGCGGGCGGCGGTCTGGCCGGCCCAGGCCGAACGGGCTGATGCCGAAGCGCACCCAGCTCTTTTCGCGGTGGATGCCTTCGTACAGCGCCTCGATCAGGCGGTTGACGTTCTGGCGCCGCCACGACGCGCGGTCGAGCCGGCCGCCGCCGGCCACGTAGCGCTGCCACGCGGGTTCGTCGGGAAAGTCCAGCTCGGCCTTCGCGGTCTTGCCTTCCAGTGCCGCCGCCTCCGCACCTGTCGCCTCGATCGGGTACGGATAAAAATAATCGTCGATGTGGACGCCGTCGATGTCGTAGCGGCGCACGACGTCCAGCACGACGTCCAGCGTCTGCTTGACGGCGGCTTCCTCGCCCGGGTCCATCCACTGGTATTTGCCGTAGGTCTTGACGGCGGCCGGATTCGTGCGCGTGATGTGGTTAGCCGCGGCCGGCGAGCGGGCGCCGTTATGGCGGGCGCGATACGGGTTGAACCACGCGTGCAGTTCGAGCCCGCGCGCGTGCGCCTGCGTGACCCAGAATTTCAGCGGGTCGTACCACGGCTGCGGCGCCTGGCCCTGCAGGCCCGTCAGGTATTCCGACCACGGTTCCAGCTTCGATGGATAGATGGCGTCCGCGGCCGGTCGCACCTGCAGCACGATGGCGTT
>Ga0187845_1000452_pt1 | contig 24260 bp, 12 predicted proteins | sample SpaLakP09_SKY_68_FD_134515 | JGI IMG/M metagenome (GOLD analysis project Ga0187845, IMG submission 134515) | Oligotrophic lake water microbial communities from Sparkling Lake, Wisconsin, USA - SP09_SKY_68 | ecosystem: Environmental > Aquatic > Freshwater > Lake | place: USA: Sparkling Lake... | reverse complement strand
GGCCGCGCGCGGCCGGGGCGTGGGGCGGGCTCTCATCGAGGCCGTGTACGACGCAGCGCGCGCCGCCCAATCGTCGCGCGTGTACTGGCAAACGCACGAGACCAATGCCGCCGGGCGCCAGCTGTACGACAAGCTGGCCAAGCACCATGGCTTCATCGTGTACGCCCAAGAACTCTGACCGCCGCCCCAAGGATCTGCGATGACACTGCCCGACCTGTACCGCGCCATTGCCGAGCACACCGGCACCTTCACCTGCGAACGCATCCACAAGCCGCAGGAAACCAAAACGGTGAACTTCCAGCACCACATCCAGCCGCCTGCAGCGCCGGATGCACCGCTGCCTGGCATGGGCCAGCTCGGCGCTTTTTACGCCACGTTCGGTGGCGTGCTGCTGTACCACGATGCCGACTCGGGCGATGCCGCCCGCTACATTGCCCCGCCCGCAGAATGGGCCGAGCTGCATGAGGCCTTCGGCGGCTGGATCGAACACCTGGGCGACGAAGAACGCGAAGAGATCCTGGCCGACTGGATCGACCACTGCCTGGTGATTGGCGAGACGCCCCATTCGGGCAACTACATCCTGATGGCCACCGAGGGCGAGTGCGCCGGACAGGTGTTCGAGTTCGACCACGATGGCTACGAGTTCACCCACGGTGCCAACGACCTGGTGGCGTATGTGGAGGGCATGCTCCACCTCAGCAGCGAAACGCTGGCCAACTTCGCCTCCCACATGCGCTTCATCGACAAGAACAACGAGGCCCAATGGTGGATTCTGGAAATGAACGACAACCGGGGCCAGCGGGTGCGTACAGATGTGTGAGGTACGGCAGGGGGAGGAGCCCCATCGCGATAAAAGTGAGAGCTACCAGCGCATATAGGTTGCGCGCAAGAGGCCATTTTCAATAGAAATCTCGCACACTCGCACGTGACCCGAGGGGCAACGCCGCTGCAGAAAAGGTAGCGTCAAAACACCTTGCGCATCGGCTGTGCCTTCAGCCCGGCCCACGTTTGCACTGCGCCATGCGGCACATAGCCATGGCGACGATAAAAGTGCTCTGCCGTGCGCGTGCTCTCCAGGTCCAGAATTGCGAGCCCCGCCTTGCGTGCATGGACCTCAACGTGCTGCAGCAGGGCTCGCCCCACCCCTTGGTGCAAGGCCTCGGGCACCACATAGCACAGCGCCAGCGTGGCCCGCACCAGCAGTGCAAAGCCCACCATCGTGTCGCCCCGGTATGCGCCCCACGCCGCAGTGCCCGACGCGGAGATCCACACAGCAAGGTTCTCGGGTGTCTTGTTGGCCAGCCAAGCTGTCAGGACGGCAGGGTCATGGCCGTGGTCGAGCGAGCAGCAGTAGGTGATGGACTGGCGGATGACCGTGCAGGCGGCTTCTGCCGCAACAAGGCCGACGGGGATGATCTGTGTGCCCTGGGGCACCGCGCTACCCGCCATCATGCCGAAACCAGCCCTGCAAGCGCAACAGCCAACACAGCGAGCACTCCATAGAACAACAAGCCCACAAATATCAGGCCATTGGTCGTCACCACGCGTTGGCCTTCATGCCGGAACGACAGTGCGCCCGCCGCGCTCCAGGTCCGCGCTTCGTTGCTGCGCCAGCGCTCAGAGCGCCAGCGACCGAGGCTGAGCACCCGGATCACCTGCGCGCCCGTGAAGACGATCAGCACCTCAACCACTGACCACAGCATCGCAACCAGAAACTCCGTCATCGGCATCCTCCGCAAATCTGCGACCGGAAATGATAGACGGCCAGCCGCCTTCAACGGCGGTGACTCAACCCGGATGTCAGCGCAGGTCTTGGGCTGCGGGATGCTGCTGACTCCATGCGCGCGCCGCCTCCCACCCTGGCGGCACACAGCCCTGCTCCATCACACATAGGCTGGCGCTGGCCAGCGCATGGCGCAGTGCCTGCAGGCAGGCATCGGCTGTCAGCCCGTCCACGAACTGCGCAAAACTCGCGACCCCAGCGGCCTGCGACTGCCGCAGCAAGTGCGCTAGCAGCCCCGCCAGAAAGCTGTCGCCCGCACCCACGGTGTCCACCACCTGCAGCGGCTGGGCCTCTTTGGCAAAACACTGCACGCCGTTGCGGTGCAGCACCCAGGCGCCCTCTGCGCCCAGCGTCAGCGCCAGCAGGTGGGCCTGCGGGTTGGCGGCCAGCAGGTGCTGTGCGCGGGCCAACGCGTCGGCACCCGGCACGGCCAGGTGCTCGAGGTCTTCGTCGCTCGCCTTGATGATGTGGGCGTGGGCCAGCGCAGCGTGCACGGCTGTGCGGTAGGCCGCCAGGTCGGGCATGACCGAGGGGCGCAGGTTGGCATCGACCACCACGCAACAGCCTGCGGCGCGCTGGGCGGCCAGCCACGGCAGGTAGATGGCGGTGTCGCGCGCGTCGAGCGCCAGGGCGCCGGTGCAGACCAGCTGCAGCGCGGGCAAGGCGGTGCAGCTATCGCCCAGACCTGCTGCAGACACGGCACGGTCTGCCACGCCTTCGCGGTAGAAAGCGTAATCGGGGTGGCCGTGTGCATCGAGGTTGACCACGGCGAGGGATGTGACTTGCTGCACGGGCTCGGGCTGGGCCAGCACCACGCCGTCGGCCACCAGTTGCGCCGCCAGCTCGCGGCCAAAGCGGTCGCGCGACAAGGGGTTGAGGTACTGCGTGCCCACACCCTGCCGGGCCAGCGCGCGGCACAGGTTGTAGAGCGCGCCACCCAGGCAAGGCAGGTAGCTGCCATCGGGGCGGCGGATCAGGTCGATCAGGGCCTCGCCAGCGATGGCGGCGTGGATGGGCGCGGTAGCGGTAGAGGTGTTGGGTGCAGAAGTCATGGTGGCTTGGGGAGAAGCAGGCAGCGCGTCAGAACTGCGATTGCAGCGCGGGGTACAGCGCAACAAAGCGGGCATAGCGGTCGGCCAGCAGGGCTTGTTGTGCAGGCTGCGGCATGAAGGAGGCGTCAGCGGACAGGGGCTGGCACCAGTGGGCCTCGTCCCCGCCACAGGCCATGGCCGCCAGGCGGGCCGCGCCCAGGGCGGCGGCGGCGTGTGCGCCCTGCGGGCGCTGCAGCGGGGTGCCCAAAGCGCTGGCCAAGAGTTGCGCCCAGGGGTTGCTGCGCGCGCCACCACCGACCAAAGCCAGGGCGCTGTCGGCGGCGCCTGGTGCTGTACGGGCTTCGACAAGTTCAGCCTGAACGGTAGCGGTCGAACCAACAGCATCACCTGCAGCACGGCCCTGCCCTGCTGCTGCAGCGCGCATCGCGTTGAGACCATCCAGCAGACCAAAGCCCACGCCTTCCATCACGGCATAGGCCAGGTCGGCCGCTTCGTGCTCGGCCCGCAGGCCGATGAAGGCGCCGGTAGCAGCCGCGTTGTTGTGTGGTGTGCGCTCGCCGCTCAGGTAGGGCAAAAACAGCGGGGCCTGCGCCCGGCGGGTGGTGCTCAAGGCACCCACGGCGTCCGACAGTTGCGCCTCGTCACTGCGCCCCGTGAGCCGTGTAACCCAGCCAAACGCGCTCGCCGCGCTGAGCATCACCGACATGTGGTGCCAGCGCTGCGGCAGTGCGTGGGCAAAGGCGTGCACGGCGCGTTCGGTAGCGGGCGCAAAAGCATCCGTCACCCGAAAGACCACGCCCGATGTGCCCAGCGACACAAAACCCTGCCCGGCCATGCGCGCGCCCACGCCCACAGCGCTGGCGGCGTTGTCGCCTGCGCCAGCAGCCACGACGACGCTGTCATCGAGCCCCCATCTGCGCGCCACATCACCGCGCAGCGTGCCCGTGGGCGCACTGCCCTCGGCCAGCGTGGGCATGTGCGATGTATCCAGACCGCAGGCCTGCAGCATGGCCGGGCTCCAGGCGCGGGCTTGCACGTCCAGCCACAGCGTGCCGGATGCGTCGGACATGTCGCTCGCCATATCGCCAGTGAGTTGCAGGCGCAGCCAGTCTTTGGGCAGCAGCACGGTGCGGATCTGGCCGAACACGGCGGGCTCGTGCGTGCGCAGCCACAGCAGCTTGGGCGCGGTGAAGCCGGGCATGGCGAGGTTGCCGGTGATCTGGCGTGAGGTGGGCACGGCATCTTCCAGCTGCGCACATTCGGCGCTGGCGCGGCCGTCGTTCCACAGGATAGCGGGGCGCAGCACCTGGCCCTGTGCGCCCAGCACCACAGCGCCGTGCATGTGGCCGGAGAGGCCGATGCCCCGCACCTGGGCCCATGCGGCGGGGGCCTGGGCGCGCAGCTGCGCCACGGCGGCTTCCACGGCGGCCATCCAGTCAGCGGGGTGCTGCTCACTCCACGTGGGCTGGGGGCGGTGCTGGGGCACGGCCGCATCGGCCGTGGCGACCAGAGTTTGCGCGCCATTCAGCAGCAGGAGCTTGACACCCGAGGTGCCCAAATCGATTCCGAGGTACATGGATGCTTGGTTGGGTCAGTAGGCTGCTGCGCGGGTGAAACGGGTCAACGCGGGTGGTGCGCCCTGGCTTCGACAGGCTCAGCCCGAACGGTGGGTGGGTGATGTGGGGTGGATTGCAGGGTGATTTGGAGGGAACAATCTCCAACACTCGCCAGCCCTCCACCACCCAGGCCGCTGCACGGCATCACACCTTGCCAAACCTCCCCGCCCCCTGCTTGCGAAATTCGCTGGGCGTCATGCCCTTGATGTCCAGGAAGCGGCGGTTGAAGTTGGCCATGTTGTTGAAGCCCACGTCGTACGCGATGTGGGTGATGTAGCGGTCGGACTCCATAAGCAGCTGGCACGCGCGGTTCACGCGCACCAGGTTCACGAAGTCGGTGAAGGTGTTGCCCGTGGCGCGGCGGAAGAAGCGCGAGAAGCGGCTCTCGGTCATGCCCAGCTCCTGCGCCAGGTCGGCGGCGGCCAGGGGATCGGCCAGGTGGTCGGTGATGCGGCTCACGATGGCGTTGATCTGGTCGAGCTGGGCGTCGTTGTCCTCGCTTTGCAGCTGCGTGCTCGACAGCAGGCGAAAGTCGGTGCAGCCCGCCAGGTCGCTCAAAAATTCGCAGAACGCGCCGAACCGAGCCAGGCCCTGGCGCGCCTTGATGCGGTGCCAGTGCTCCTGCGCCTGCGACTCCATGCCGAAGAACTCGATGCCGTGGCGCGCGCGCTCCAGCAGGGGCAGCACCTCGCGCAGCTCGGGAATGCTTTCGCTGCTGGCCACCAGCGGCGCGTGCGAGAACTGGATCACCAAATCGCGCAATGGCACGCCGCCTTCGGGCAGGTCCATGCTGATCCAGTTGTGTGGCAAGCGCGGCCCGGTCAGCACCAGGTGGCCGGGCTGGAACTGCCCGATCCAGTCGCCCACAAACACCTTGCCCGAGGTGGCCGTGATGAGGTGCAGCTCGTACTCGTCGTGGTAATGCCAGCGCGCCAGCGGCGTGGGAAACCCGTGGGCCAGGCAGCGGATAAAGCCTGCGGTGTCCGGCGACTCGTAGCCCAGCGCGGGCGAGCGCACATAGTCGTGCTCCAGCTCAGGCTTGGTCTGGCGCGGGGCGGTGGGCGTTTTCACGGTCATGGCGGTGGTGGGCTGAAGTTACACCAGCATCAGGCGCTTGTCCGCTGCGCTACAAAGGCCAGCACGCGGGCATAGGCTTTGCGCAGGGTGTCCACCAGCCTGGGGTGGCTGGCCATCTCGCCCCACAAGGTCGTGTCGGCCGCATACGCCGCCACCGGATCGGCAGCCTCGCAGATGGCATGGGCCACGGCAGGGTCCATGGCCTGGTCCTGGTAGGTGTAGGGGATCTGCCCGGCATGCCAGCGCTGCAGGTAGGCCAGGAACAGCGCGGGCAGCATGGCCACGCTGTCGAACGGCGCGTTGCGCGCCAACTTGTCGCGAATGGTGGGCGCGATCATGCCGGGGATCTTGGAGAACGCGTCCATGGCCACGCGCTGGTTGGTGTCCGCTATGGCGGGGTTGCCGAAGCGGTCCAGCACCACGTCGCGGTAGCGCGCGAGGTCGATGGGGCACGGCAGCAGCACCGGGATCGCGTCGTCGGTGACGTAGTCGTAGGCCATCTGGCGGATGGCGGCGTCGTGCGTGCCTTCGTGGATGTACTGGTAGCCCGCGAGCGTGCCCGCCCAGGCGATGCAGCTGTGCGTGGCGTTGAGCAGGCGGATCTTGGCCTCTTCGTGCGCCTGCACCGACTGCACCATCTCGACTCCGACCTTTTCCCACGCGGGGCGGCCTGCGATGAAGTCGTCTTCAATGACCCACTGGATAAAGCTCTCGCCCATCAGGGCCGCCTTGTCATCCCAACCGGTCGCAGTCTTTACCCGCTCGGCCACATCGGGCGTGGGGCGCGGCGTGATGCGGTCCACCATGGCGTTGGGACTCGTGGTGTTCTGCTCCACCCAGGCTTTCAACTGGGTATCGCCCAGCGCGTCGATGAACTGCAGCAGCCCGCTGCGCGAGCGCTCGCCGTTGTGCCGCAGGTTGTCGCAGTTCATCAGCGTCACGGGGCCCGCACCGGCCGCCATGCGCGCGCGCAGGATGCTGACCAGGCCGCCGTAAATGGTGTGGCCCGCCTGCCCGGCCTTGATTGCCGCGAGATCGGCGCGCAAATCGGCAAAGGTGGGCCAGTCGAGCTGGTTTTGCGCGTCGAGGTAGTAGCCTGCCTCGGTCACCGTGAAGCTGATGATGCGCGTGGCGGGGTCCGCGCCCATGGCAATCAACGGGGCCAGATCGTCCTGGTAAGGAATCACACGCTGGATGGACTCAATGACGGTGTAGCTGCGCTCGCCCTGGGGCGTGACCGTCTCCAGCGTGTAGCGCCCACCCTGTGCTTGCAGGGCCGCGATGGTGTCGGCCATGTCGGGGCGCAGGTTGCCGCCTGCGATGGCCCAGCCAGTGTCGCCCTGTTGACGCAATGCGTGGACGTAAACGGCCTGGTGCGCGCGGTGGAAGGAGCCCAGGCCCAGGTGCAGGATGAAATTCATGGTGCGCAGAAGCAGATTTAGAGATCGAAATTGGTGGGCATCATCACGACGGCGCGGATGGTCATGCCGCGCGGGCGGGTGAGCATGAAGAGCACCACCTCGGCCACTTCGGACGCCTCGATCAGGCTGCCGCTGGCCTTGGCCTCGGCGCGCTTTTCCGCGGGCCAGTCGGCCAGCAGCGAGGTGATGACGGGCCCGGGCGAGATCGAACCCACACGGATGCCGTGCTTGAAGACCTGGCGGCGCACGGTCTGCACGAAGCAGTTGACCGCCCACTTGGACGACGCGTAGACCGGCTCCCACGGCGTAGGAAAGTGCGCGGCCAGCGAACTGGTGACGATGATGTCGCCCCGGCCCCGCTCGATCATGTGGGGCAGCACGTTGTGCACGTTCTTCATCACCACGTTGACGTTCAGGTTGAGCATGCGGTCAATGGCATCGGGGTCGGCATCCACCAGGTCGCCTCCCACATACAGCCCCGCGTTGGCGTGGAAGATGTCGAGCTGGCCAGCCAACCCCAGCGTGCGCTGCAGCAGGCTGGCGCATTGTTGGGCATCGAGCAGGTCCAGCACCAGCGGCAGGGCGCTGGGGCCGATGGCTGCACACGCCTTGGCCAGCGCGGCCTCGTCGCGGTCGATCAGCACCACGCGCGCGCCCGCATCGGCCATGGCCTGGGCGCTGGCGAACCCGATGCCCGAGGCAGCGCCGGTGATCGCCGCCACCTGCCCTTGAAGGGTCTGCGCGGCGCTCATGCTGCGTGGCCCGCTACGACGCGGCCGGCGGTGTCGAACCAGTGCGCGTGCGATGCATCGATGTCCAGGCTCACGGCATCGCCTGCGCGTAGGCCGGTGCGGTCGTTCTGGCGCGAGACGAACTGCGCGCCGCCCGGGGTGCTGACGTAGATGAGCGTCTCGGCGCCCAGCGCTTCGATCAGGTCCACCTGGCCACCCACGGGCGTGGCGCCGGTGTGGCGCACCGTGATGTTCTCGGGGCGCAGGCCGATGGCACCCACGGCGGCACCAGCGGGGGCGGTTGGTGCCTGCTGCTGCACAGGCTGCGGCAGCTTGTCCACCGGCACCACGTTCATCTGCGGCGTGCCGATGAACTGGGCCACGAACTGGTTGGCGGGCTGGTCGTACAGCTCCAGCGGCGTGCCCACTTGCTCGATCACGCCGTCGCGCAGCACCACCACGCGGTCGGCCAGCGTCATGGCTTCGACCTGGTCGTGCGTCACATAGATGGTGGTGGCGCCCAGGTCGCGGTGCAGCTTGGCGATCTCCACGCGAGTCTGGCCGCGCAGCGCTGCGTCGAGGTTCGACAGCGGCTCGTCGAACAAAAACACCTTGGGCGCGCGCACGATGGCGCGGCCAATGGCCACGCGCTGGCGCTGGCCGCCCGACAGCTCCTTGGGCGTGCGCTGCAAGTACTGCGTGAGGTTGAGGATGCGCGCGGCGTTCTGCACCTTCTCGTCGATCACCTGCTTGTCCACCTTGGCGAGCTTGAGGGCGAAGCTCATGTTCTCGTACACGCTCATGTGCGGGTACAGCGCGTAGCTCTGGAACACCATGGCCAGGTCGCGTTTGCTCGACGGCTGGTCGGTGATGTCGCGGCCGTCGAGCATGAGCGAGCCGCCATCGATGGCTTCGAGCCCCGCGATCAGCCGCAGCAGCGTGGACTTGCCGCAGCCCGACGGGCCGACGAAGACGATGAACTCGCCCTGCTGAATGGTGAGGTCGATGCCTTTGATGGCGCGGTGCTCGCCGAAGAATTTTTCGATGCCGCGCAGTTGAAGGTAGGCCATGGAATCGGGTTCCTGAAAACTTGATTGCGTTAGATAGGAAAGCAGCGCATTACTTCACTGCACCGAAGGTCAGGCCCTGAACGAGCTGCTTCTGGCTGAACCATCCAAACACCACGATGGGCGCAATAGCCATCAGCGACGCGGCGGACAGCTTGGCCCAGAACAGGCCTTCGGGGCTGGAGTAGGACGCGATCAGCGTGGCCAGCGTGCCGGCCTTGGCGGCGCTGAGGTTCAGGCTCCAGAAGGCCTCGTTCCACGACAGCACCAGGCACAAGAGGCCGGTGGATGCGAGACCGCCCATGCCCAGCGGCAGCAGCACCAGGCGCACCTCCTGCCACAGCGTGGCGCCGTCCATGCGCGCGGCCTCCAGGATCTCGTGCGGGATGTCCTTGAAGTGCGAGTACAGCATCCACACCATGATCGGAAGGTTCGACAGCGCGAACACGATGATGAGCGCCAGCTGCGTATCCAGCAGGTGGCTCTTTTGCGCCAGCACATAGATGGGCACCAGCGCGCCCACGGCGGGCATCATCTTGGTAGAGAGCATCCACATGAGGATGTCCTTGGTGTACTTGCCCTTGAAGAAGGCCATGGCATAGGCCGCCGGGGCCGCCAGCATCAGGCCCAGCAGGGTGGACAGCACGCTGGTGATGACCGAGTTCTTGGCGTACAGCAGGTAGTCGCTGCGCTCTTGCACCTCGTGAAAGTTCTCGAGCGTGGGCGTGAAGACGAACAGCGGCGGCACGGCGATGGCCTGAAGCTCGGTCTTGAACGCCGTGAGGAATAGCCACCCGAGCGGGAAGAACAGCAGCAGGGCCACGCCCCAGGCCACCGTGGTGCGCAGTGCGAGCAGGCCGAGCGGAAATTTGGAGCGGCGTCGGACGGTCATGATGTTCTGTGTTGTTGTGCACTGATGGATTTGGAGGGACCAAGAAAGCTCAGCGAAGCGGTTCTGGCTAGGCGCTGCGTCGCAGGCAGTACGGGTAGTACGACAAGACGCAGCAACGACGCCAGAAGAGTTTTATTGGTCACTCCTATTTGTCGAGGTTCTTGCCGACCATGCGGATCAGGAACACGGCCGCGATGTTGGCCAGCACGACCGCGAACAGCGCCCCGGCCGAGGCCACGCCCGCGTCGAAGTTGAGCAGCGCCTGCTTGAAGATCAGGAAGGTGACGTTGGTGCTCGCATCACCAGGCCCACCGGCGGTGGTGGTGTAGATCTCGGCAAAGATGCTGAGCAGGAAGATGAGTTCGATCATGACCACCACGGCCACCGAGCGGCCCAGGTGCGGCACGTACAGGTAGCGCAGCTGCTGCAGGTAGTTGGCGCCATCCATGCGCGAGGCCTCGAGCTGCTCATGGTTCATGCTCTGCAGCGCGGTCATGAAGATCAGCGTGGCGAACGGCAGCCACTGCCACGACACCATCACGATGACCGAGAACAGCGGGTGGTCTGTGAGCCAGTCCACCGGCGCCGCACCGAAGAACATCCACACCTGGGCGAGCACGCCGTAGATGGGGTTCATCATCATGTTCTTCCACATCAGCGCATTGACCGTGGGCATGACGAAGAACGGCGAGATCAGCAGCACCCGCACGATGCCCCGGCCCGGGAACGGCTCGTTGATGAGCAGCGCGATCGCCACGCCGAAGACGACCGTGATGAGGATCACGCTGCCCAGCAGCAAGATGGTGTTGACCACCGCCGTGCCGAACGAGGGGTCGGTGACGAAAAACTCGAAGTTCTCCAGCCCCGCAAAACCCGTCTGGTCGGGCTGCATCAGGTTGTAGCGGATGAGCGAGAAATAGATCGTCATCACCAGCGGCACGATCATCCACAGGAAGAGCGTGGCCATGGCTGGCGTGAGCAGCAGGCGGGGGAGCAGGCGGCGATTCATGAGAGGTCCGTCAAAGCAGCGGAGAAATGGCAGGCAGTGGCAGTGGCAGGGGCGATGGGCTGCGAAGTCTGCACCTGCGCAATCCATCCCCAAACCGTTCGGGCTGAGCCTGTCGAAGCCGGGGCGTCCTGTGCGAACGGCCCTTCGACAGGCTCAGGGTGAACGGTGGATGGGTGACAGCAGGGGCCCGGTGAATCCGCGCGGCGTCTCCACATGGCCCCACACCTTGTCTCTTACTTGTAGTAGCCAGCCTTCTTCATTTCACGATCAGCGGACACCTGCGACGCCTTCAGCGCCGCATCCACCGTCGTTTTGCCCGCCAGCGCGGCGCTCATCTGCTGCCCCACGGCAATGCCGATGGCCTGGAACTCCGGGATCGCCGCAAACTGCACGCCCACGTACGGGCTCTTGGGCAGAGTCGAATCGGTCGGGTTGGCCGAGTCGATGGCGACCTTCTCTGCAGCGGCAAAGCGGGCGGCCTTCTGGAACTCCGGCGATGCATAGGTGCTCTTGCGCGTGCCGGTGGGCACGTTGGCCCAGCCGTTGGTCTTGGCCACGAGCTGCACGTACTCCTTGCTGGTGGACCAGGTGATGAACTTCTGTGCGGCGTCCACCTTCTTCGAACCGGCAGGGATGGCCAGGTTCCAGGACCACAGCCAGTTGGCGCCCTTGGGCGTGTTCATGGTGGGCGCCTGGGCAAAGGCCATCTGGTCGGCCACCTTGGACTGCTTGGGGTCGCTCACGAACGATGCGGCGATGGTCGCATCGATCCACATGCCGCACTTGCCGGAGTTGGTCAGCGCCAGGATCTCGTTGAAGCTGTTGGCTGACGAGCCGGGTGGGCCATAGTTCTTGAGCAGGTCCACGTAGAAGGTGATCGCGTCCTTCCAGGGCTTGGATTCGAGCTGCGGCTTCCACTGCATGTCGAACCACTGGCCGCCAAAGGTGTTGACCAGCGTGGACAGGAACGCCATGTTGTCGCCCCAGCCCGGCTTGCCGCGCAGGCAGATACCGTACACGCCGTTCTTGGGGTCGTGGATCTTGGCGGCCAGGTCCTTGATCTGCGGCCAGGTGGGACGCTCGGGCACCTGCACGCCGGCCTTGTCGGCCAGGTCCTTGTGGTACATGAGCATGGAGCTTTCGCCGTAGAACGGCGCTGCGAACAGCTTGCCGTCGATGGACAGGCCATTGCGCACGGCGGGCAGCAGGTCGTCCACGTCATAGGCGGCGTCGGTCTTGAGCTCCTGCAGCCAGCCCTTCTTGCCCCAGATGGGCGCCTCGTACATGCCGATGGTCATCACGTCGAACTGGCCGCCCTTGGTGGCGATGTCGGTCGTGACGCGCTGGCGCAGCACGCCTTCTTCGAGCGTGACCCACTTGAGCTTGATGTCGGGGTGGGCTTGCTCGAAGTTCTTGCTGAGCTTTTGCATCTCGATCATGTGGCCGTTGTTCACGGTGGCAATCACGAGTTCGGTCTGCGCATGCGCAGACCGAACTCGTGATTGCCACCGTGAACAACGGCCACATGATCGAGATGCAAAAGCTCAGCAAGAACTTCGAGCAAGCCCACCCCGACATCAAGCTCAAGTGGGTCACGCTCGAAGAAGGCGTGCTGCGCCAGCGCGTCACGACCGACATCGCCACCAAGGGCGGCCAGTTCGACGTGATGACCATCGGCATGTACGAGGCGCCCATCTGGGGCAAGAAGGGCTGGCTGCAGGAGCTCAAGACCGACGCCGCCTATGACGTGGACGACCTGCTGCCCGCCGTGCGCAATGGCCTGTCCATCGACGGCAAGCTGTTCGCAGCGCCGTTCTACGGCGAAAGCTCCATGCTCATGTACCACAAGGACCTGGCCGACAAGGCCGGCGTGCAGGTGCCCGAGCGTCCCACCTGGCCGCAGATCAAGGACCTGGCCGCCAAGATCCACGACCCCAAGAACGGCGTGTACGGTATCTGCCTGCGCGGCAAGCCGGGCTGGGGCGACAACATGGCGTTCCTGTCCACGCTGGTCAACACCTTTGGCGGCCAGTGGTTCGACATGCAGTGGAAGCCGCAGCTCGAATCCAAGCCCTGGAAGGACGCGATCACCTTCTACGTGGACCTGCTCAAGAACTATGGCCCACCCGGCTCGTCAGCCAACAGCTTCAACGAGATCCTGGCGCTGACCAACTCCGGCAAGTGCGGCATGTGGATCGATGCGACCATCGCCGCATCGTTCGTGAGCGACCCCAAGCAGTCCAAGGTGGCCGACCAGATGGCCTTTGCCCAGGCGCCCACCATGAACACGCCCAAGGGCGCCAACTGGCTGTGGTCCTGGAACCTGGCCATCCCTGCCGGTTCGAAGAAGGTGGACGCCGCACAGAAGTTCATCACCTGGTCCACCAGCAAGGAGTACGTGCAGCTCGTGGCCAAGACCAACGGCTGGGCCAACGTGCCCACCGGCACGCGCAAGAGCACCTATGCATCGCCGGAGTTCCAGAAGGCCGCCCGCTTTGCCGCTGCAGAGAAGGTCGCCATCGACTCGGCCAACCCGACCGATTCGACTCTGCCCAAGAGCCCGTACGTGGGCGTGCAGTTTGCGGCGATCCCGGAGTTCCAGGCCATCGGCATTGCCGTGGGGCAGCAGATGAGCGCCGCGCTGGCGGGCAAAACGACGGTGGATGCGGCGCTGAAGGCGTCGCAGGTGTCCGCTGATCGTGAAATGAAGAAGGCTGGCTACTACAAGTAAGAGACAAGGTGTGGGGCCATGTGGAGACGCCGCGCGGATTCACCGGGCCCCTGCTGTCACCCATCCACCGTTCACCCTGAGCCTGTCGAAGGGCCGTTCGCACAGGACGCCCCGGCTTCGACAGGCTCAGCCCGAACGGTTTGGGGATGGATTGCGCAGGTGCAGACTTCGCAGCCCATCGCCCCTGCCACTGCCACTGCCTGCCATTTCTCCGCTGCTTTGACGGACCTCTCATGAATCGCCGCCTGCTCCCCCGCCTGCTGCTCACGCCAGCCATGGCCACGCTCTTCCTGTGGATGATCGTGCCGCTGGTGATGACGATCTATTTCTCGCTCATCCGCTACAACCTGATGCAGCCCGACCAGACGGGTTTTGCGGGGCTGGAGAACTTCGAGTTTTTCGTCACCGACCCCTCGTTCGGCACGGCGGTGGTCAACACCATCTTGCTGCTGGGCAGCGTGATCCTCATCACGGTCGTCTTCGGCGTGGCGATCGCGCTGCTCATCAACGAGCCGTTCCCGGGCCGGGGCATCGTGCGGGTGCTGCTGATCTCGCCGTTCTTCGTCATGCCCACGGTCAATGCGCTGATGTGGAAGAACATGATGATGAACCCCATCTACGGCGTGCTCGCCCAGGTGTGGATGTTCTTCGGTGCGGCGCCGGTGGACTGGCTCACAGACCACCCGCTGTTCTCGGTCATCGTGATGGTGTCGTGGCAGTGGCTGCCGTTCGCCACGCTGATCTTCATGACCGCGCTGCAGAGCATGAACCATGAGCAGCTCGAGGCCTCGCGCATGGATGGCGCCAACTACCTGCAGCAGCTGCGCTACCTGTACGTGCCGCACCTGGGCCGCTCGGTGGCCGTGGTGGTCATGATCGAACTCATCTTCCTGCTCAGCATCTTTGCCGAGATCTACACCACCACCGCCGGTGGGCCTGGTGATGCGAGCACCAACGTCACCTTCCTGATCTTCAAGCAGGCGCTGCTCAACTTCGACGCGGGCGTGGCCTCGGCCGGGGCGCTGTTCGCGGTCGTGCTGGCCAACATCGCGGCCGTGTTCCTGATCCGCATGGTCGGCAAGAACCTCGACAAATAGGAGTGACCAATAAAACTCTTCTGGCGTCGTTGCTGCGTCTTGTCGTACTACCCGTACTGCCTGCGACGCAGCGCCTAGCCAGAACCGCTTCGCTGAGCTTTCTTGGTCCCTCCAAATCCATCAGTGCACAACAACACAGAACATCATGACCGTCCGACGCCGCTCCAAATTTCCGCTCGGCCTGCTCGCACTGCGCACCACGGTGGCCTGGGGCGTGGCCCTGCTGCTGTTCTTCCCGCTCGGGTGGCTATTCCTCACGGCGTTCAAGACCGAGCTTCAGGCCATCGCCGTGCCGCCGCTGTTCGTCTTCACGCCCACGCTCGAGAACTTTCACGAGGTGCAAGAGCGCAGCGACTACCTGCTGTACGCCAAGAACTCGGTCATCACCAGCGTGCTGTCCACCCTGCTGGGCCTGATGCTGGCGGCCCCGGCGGCCTATGCCATGGCCTTCTTCAAGGGCAAGTACACCAAGGACATCCTCATGTGGATGCTCTCTACCAAGATGATGCCCGCCGTGGGCGCGCTGGTGCCCATCTATGTGCTGGCGCAAAAGAGCCACCTGCTGGATACGCAGCTGGCGCTCATCATCGTGTTCGCGCTGTCGAACCTTCCGATCATGGTGTGGATGCTGTACTCGCACTTCAAGGACATCCCGCACGAGATCCTGGAGGCCGCGCGCATGGACGGCGCCACGCTGTGGCAGGAGGTGCGCCTGGTGCTGCTGCCGCTGGGCATGGGCGGTCTCGCATCCACCGGCCTCTTGTGCCTGGTGCTGTCGTGGAACGAGGCCTTCTGGAGCCTGAACCTCAGCGCCGCCAAGGCCGGCACGCTGGCCACGCTGATCGCGTCCTACTCCAGCCCCGAAGGCCTGTTCTGGGCCAAGCTGTCCGCCGCGTCGCTGATGGCTATTGCGCCCATCGTGGTGTTTGGATGGTTCAGCCAGAAGCAGCTCGTTCAGGGCCTGACCTTCGGTGCAGTGAAGTAATGCGCTGCTTTCCTATCTAACGCAATCAAGTTTTCAGGAACCCGATTCCATGGCCTACCTTCAACTGCGCGGCATCGAAAAATTCTTCGGCGAGCACCGCGCCATCAAAGGCATCGACCTCACCATTCAGCAGGGCGAGTTCATCGTCTTCGTCGGCCCGTCGGGCTGCGGCAAGTCCACGCTGCTGCGGCTGATCGCGGGGCTCGAAGCCATCGATGGCGGCTCGCTCATGCTCGACGGCCGCGACATCACCGACCAGCCGTCGAGCAAACGCGACCTGGCCATGGTGTTCCAGAGCTACGCGCTGTACCCGCACATGAGCGTGTACGAGAACATGAGCTTCGCCCTCAAGCTCGCCAAGGTGGACAAGCAGGTGATCGACGAGAAGGTGCAGAACGCCGCGCGCATCCTCAACCTCACGCAGTACTTGCAGCGCACGCCCAAGGAGCTGTCGGGCGGCCAGCGCCAGCGCGTGGCCATTGGCCGCGCCATCGTGCGCGCGCCCAAGGTGTTTTTGTTCGACGAGCCGCTGTCGAACCTCGACGCAGCGCTGCGCGGCCAGACTCGCGTGGAGATCGCCAAGCTGCACCGCGACCTGGGCGCCACCACCATCTATGTGACGCACGACCAGGTCGAAGCCATGACGCTGGCCGACCGCGTGGTGGTGCTGCGCGACGGCGTGATCGAGCAAGTGGGCACGCCGCTGGAGCTGTACGACCAGCCCGCCAACCAGTTCGTGGCCCAGTTCATCGGCACGCCGCAGATGAACGTGGTGCCGGTGGACAAGCTGCCGCAGCCTGTGCAGCAGCAGGCACCAACCGCCCCCGCTGGTGCCGCCGTGGGTGCCATCGGCCTGCGCCCCGAGAACATCACGGTGCGCCACACCGGCGCCACGCCCGTGGGTGGCCAGGTGGACCTGATCGAAGCGCTGGGCGCCGAGACGCTCATCTACGTCAGCACCCCGGGCGGCGCGCAGTTCGTCTCGCGCCAGAACGACCGCACCGGCCTACGCGCAGGCGATGCCGTGAGCCTGGACATCGATGCATCGCACGCGCACTGGTTCGACACCGCCGGCCGCGTCGTAGCGGGCCACGCAGCATGAGCGCCGCGCAGACCCTTCAAGGGCAGGTGGCGGCGATCACCGGCGCTGCCTCGGGCATCGGGTTCGCCAGCGCCCAGGCCATGGCCGATGCGGGCGCGCGCGTGGTGCTGATCGACCGCGACGAGGCCGCGCTGGCCAAGGCGTGTGCAGCCATCGGCCCCAGCGCCCTGCCGCTGGTGCTGGACCTGCTCGATGCCCAACAATGCGCCAGCCTGCTGCAGCGCACGCTGGGGTTGGCTGGCCAGCTCGACATCTTCCACGCCAACGCGGGGCTGTATGTGGGAGGCGACCTGGTGGATGCCGACCCCGATGCCATTGACCGCATGCTCAACCTGAACGTCAACGTGGTGATGAAGAACGTGCACAACGTGCTGCCCCACATGATCGAGCGGGGCCGGGGCGACATCATCGTCACCAGTTCGCTGGCCGCGCACTTTCCTACGCCGTGGGAGCCGGTCTACGCGTCGTCCAAGTGGGCGGTCAACTGCTTCGTGCAGACCGTGCGCCGCCAGGTCTTCAAGCACGGCATCCGTGTGGGTTCGATCTCGCCCGGGCCCGTCATCACCTCGCTGCTGGCCGACTGGCCCGCGGAAAAGCGCGCCGAGGCCAAGGCCAGCGGCAGCCTGATCGAGGCGTCCGAAGTGGCCGAGGTGGTGCTCTTCATGCTCACCCGCCCGCGCGGCATGACCATCCGCGCCGTCGTGATGATGCCCACCAATTTCGATCTCTAAATCTGCTTCTGCGCACCATGAATTTCATCCTGCACCTGGGCCTGGGCTCCTTCCACCGCGCGCACCAGGCCGTTTACGTCCACGCATTGCGTCAACAGGGCGACACTGGCTGGGCCATCGCAGGCGGCAACCTGCGCCCCGACATGGCCGACACCATCGCGGCCCTGCAAGCACAGGGTGGGCGCTACACGCTGGAGACGGTCACGCCCCAGGGCGAGCGCAGCTACACCGTCATTGAGTCCATCCAGCGTGTGATTCCTTACCAGGACGATCTGGCCCCGTTGATTGCCATGGGCGCGGACCCCGCCACGCGCATCATCAGCTTCACGGTGACCGAGGCAGGCTACTACCTCGACGCGCAAAACCAGCTCGACTGGCCCACCTTTGCCGATTTGCGCGCCGATCTCGCGGCAATCAAGGCCGGGCAGGCGGGCCACACCATTTACGGCGGCCTGGTCAGCATCCTGCGCGCGCGCATGGCGGCCGGTGCGGGCCCCGTGACGCTGATGAACTGCGACAACCTGCGGCACAACGGCGAGCGCTCGCGCAGCGGGCTGCTGCAGTTCATCGACGCGCTGGGCGATACCCAGTTGAAAGCCTGGGTGGAGCAGAACACCACGAGTCCCAACGCCATGGTGGACCGCATCACGCCGCGCCCCACGCCCGATGTGGCCGAGCGGGTAAAGACTGCGACCGGTTGGGATGACAAGGCGGCCCTGATGGGCGAGAGCTTTATCCAGTGGGTCATTGAAGACGACTTCATCGCAGGCCGCCCCGCGTGGGAAAAGGTCGGAGTCGAGATGGTGCAGTCGGTGCAGGCGCACGAAGAGGCCAAGATCCGCCTGCTCAACGCCACGCACAGCTGCATCGCCTGGGCGGGCACGCTCGCGGGCTACCAGTACATCCACGAAGGCACGCACGACGCCGCCATCCGCCAGATGGCCTACGACTACGTCACCGACGACGCGATCCCGGTGCTGCTGCCGTGCCCCATCGACCTCGCGCGCTACCGCGACGTGGTGCTGGACCGCTTCGGCAACCCCGCCATAGCGGACACCAACCAGCGCGTGGCCATGGACGCGTTCTCCAAGATCCCCGGCATGATCGCGCCCACCATTCGCGACAAGTTGGCGCGCAACGCGCCGTTCGACAGCGTGGCCATGCTGCCCGCGCTGTTCCTGGCCTACCTGCAGCGCTGGCATGCCGGGCAGATCCCCTACACCTACCAGGACCAGGCCATGGACCCTGCCGTGGCCCATGCCATCTGCGAGGCTGCCGATCCGGTGGCGGCGTATGCGGCCGACACGACCTTGTGGGGCGAGATGGCCAGCCACCCCAGGCTGGTGGACACCCTGCGCAAAGCCTATGCCCGCGTGCTGGCCTTTGTAGCGCAGCGGACAAGCGCCTGATGCTGGTGTAACTTCAGCCCACCACCGCCATGACCGTGAAAACGCCCACCGCCCCGCGCCAGACCAAGCCTGAGCTGGAGCACGACTATGTGCGCTCGCCCGCGCTGGGCTACGAGTCGCCGGACACCGCAGGCTTTATCCGCTGCCTGGCCCACGGGTTTCCCACGCCGCTGGCGCGCTGGCATTACCACGACGAGTACGAGCTGCACCTCATCACGGCCACCTCGGGCAAGGTGTTTGTGGGCGACTGGATCGGGCAGTTCCAGCCCGGCCACCTGGTGCTGACCGGGCCGCGCTTGCCACACAACTGGATCAGCATGGACCTGCCCGAAGGCGGCGTGCCATTGCGCGATTTGGTGATCCAGTTCTCGCACGCGCCGCTGGTGGCCAGCAGCGAAAGCATTCCCGAGCTGCGCGAGGTGCTGCCCCTGCTGGAGCGCGCGCGCCACGGCATCGAGTTCTTCGGCATGGAGTCGCAGGCGCAGGAGCACTGGCACCGCATCAAGGCGCGCCAGGGCCTGGCTCGGTTCGGCGCGTTCTGCGAATTTTTGAGCGACCTGGCGGGCTGCACCGACTTTCGCCTGCTGTCGAGCACGCAGCTGCAAAGCGAGGACAACGACGCCCAGCTCGACCAGATCAACGCCATCGTGAGCCGCATCACCGACCACCTGGCCGATCCCCTGGCCGCCGCCGACCTGGCGCAGGAGCTGGGCATGACCGAGAGCCGCTTCTCGCGCTTCTTCCGCCGCGCCACGGGCAACACCTTCACCGACTTCGTGAACCTGGTGCGCGTGAACCGCGCGTGCCAGCTGCTTATGGAGTCCGACCGCTACATCACCCACATCGCGTACGACGTGGGCTTCAACAACATGGCCAACTTCAACCGCCGCTTCCTGGACATCAAGGGCATGACGCCCAGCGAATTTCGCAAGCAGGGGGCGGGGAGGTTTGGCAAGGTGTGATGCCGTGCAGCGGCCTGGGTGGTGGAGGGCTGGCGAGTGTTGGAGATTGTTCCCTCCAAATCACCCTGCAATCCACCCCACATCACCCACCCACCGTTCGGGCTGAGCCTGTCGAAGCCAGGGCGCACCACCCGCGTTGACCCGTTTCACCCGCGCAGCAGCCTACTGACCCAACCAAGCATCCATGTACCTCGGAATCGATTTGGGCACCTCGGGTGTCAAGCTCCTGCTGCTGAATGGCGCGCAAACTCTGGTCGCCACGGCCGATGCGGCCGTGCCCCAGCACCGCCCCCAGCCCACGTGGAGTGAGCAGCACCCCGCTGACTGGATGGCCGCCGTGGAAGCCGCCGTGGCGCAGCTGCGCGCCCAGGCCCCCGCCGCATGGGCCCAGGTGCGGGGCATCGGCCTCTCCGGCCACATGCACGGCGCTGTGGTGCTGGGCGCACAGGGCCAGGTGCTGCGCCCCGCTATCCTGTGGAACGACGGCCGCGCCAGCGCCGAATGTGCGCAGCTGGAAGATGCCGTGCCCACCTCACGCCAGATCACCGGCAACCTCGCCATGCCCGGCTTCACCGCGCCCAAGCTGCTGTGGCTGCGCACGCACGAGCCCGCCGTGTTCGGCCAGATCCGCACCGTGCTGCTGCCCAAAGACTGGCTGCGCCTGCAACTCACTGGCGATATGGCGAGCGACATGTCCGACGCATCCGGCACGCTGTGGCTGGACGTGCAAGCCCGCGCCTGGAGCCCGGCCATGCTGCAGGCCTGCGGTCTGGATACATCGCACATGCCCACGCTGGCCGAGGGCAGTGCGCCCACGGGCACGCTGCGCGGTGATGTGGCGCGCAGATGGGGGCTCGATGACAGCGTCGTCGTGGCTGCTGGCGCAGGCGACAACGCCGCCAGCGCTGTGGGCGTGGGCGCGCGCATGGCCGGGCAGGGTTTTGTGTCGCTGGGCACATCGGGCGTGGTCTTTCGGGTGACGGATGCTTTTGCGCCCGCTACCGAACGCGCCGTGCACGCCTTTGCCCACGCACTGCCGCAGCGCTGGCACCACATGTCGGTGATGCTCAGCGCGGCGAGCGCGTTTGGCTGGGTTACACGGCTCACGGGGCGCAGTGACGAGGCGCAACTGTCGGACGCCGTGGGTGCCTTGAGCACCACCCGCCGGGCGCAGGCCCCGCTGTTTTTGCCCTACCTGAGCGGCGAGCGCACACCACACAACAACGCGGCTGCTACCGGCGCCTTCATCGGCCTGCGGGCCGAGCACGAAGCGGCCGACCTGGCCTATGCCGTGATGGAAGGCGTGGGCTTTGGTCTGCTGGATGGTCTCAACGCGATGCGCGCTGCAGCAGCAGGGCAGGGCCGTGCTGCAGGTGATGCTGTTGGTTCGACCGCTACCGTTCAGGCTGAACTTGTCGAAGCCCGTACAGCACCAGGCGCCGCCGACAGCGCCCTGGCTTTGGTCGGTGGTGGCGCGCGCAGCAACCCCTGGGCGCAACTCTTGGCCAGCGCTTTGGGCACCCCGCTGCAGCGCCCGCAGGGCGCACACGCCGCCGCCGCCCTGGGCGCGGCCCGCCTGGCGGCCATGGCCTGTGGCGGGGACGAGGCCCACTGGTGCCAGCCCCTGTCCGCTGACGCCTCCTTCATGCCGCAGCCTGCACAACAAGCCCTGCTGGCCGACCGCTATGCCCGCTTTGTTGCGCTGTACCCCGCGCTGCAATCGCAGTTCTGACGCGCTGCCTGCTTCTCCCCAAGCCACCATGACTTCTGCACCCAACACCTCTACCGCTACCGCGCCCATCCACGCCGCCATCGCTGGCGAGGCCCTGATCGACCTGATCCGCCGCCCCGATGGCAGCTACCTGCCTTGCCTGGGTGGCGCGCTCTACAACCTGTGCCGCGCGCTGGCCCGGCAGGGTGTGGGCACGCAGTACCTCAACCCCTTGTCGCGCGACCGCTTTGGCCGCGAGCTGGCGGCGCAACTGGTGGCCGACGGCGTGGTGCTGGCCCAGCCCGAGCCCGTGCAGCAAGTCACATCCCTCGCCGTGGTCAACCTCGATGCACACGGCCACCCCGATTACGCTTTCTACCGCGAAGGCGTGGCAGACCGTGCCGTGTCTGCAGCAGGTCTGGGCGATAGCTGCACCGCCTTGCCCGCGCTGCAGCTGGTCTGCACCGGCGCCCTGGCGCTCGACGCGCGCGACACCGCCATCTACCTGCCGTGGCTGGCCGCCCAGCGCGCCGCAGGCTGTTGCGTGGTGGTCGATGCCAACCTGCGCCCCTCGGTCATGCCCGACCTGGCGGCCTACCGCACAGCCGTGCACGCTGCGCTGGCCCACGCCCACATCATCAAGGCGAGCGACGAAGACCTCGAGCACCTGGCCGTGCCGGGTGCCGACGCGTTGGCCCGCGCACAGCACCTGCTGGCCGCCAACCCGCAGGCCCACCTGCTGGCGCTGACGCTGGGCGCAGAGGGCGCCTGGGTGCTGCACCGCAACGGCGTGCAGTGTTTTGCCAAAGAGGCCCAGCCGCTGCAGGTGGTGGACACCGTGGGTGCGGGCGACAGCTTTCTGGCGGGGCTGCTAGCGCACTTGCTGCGGCAGTCGCAGGCCGCTGGGGTCGCGAGTTTTGCGCAGTTCGTGGACGGGCTGACAGCCGATGCCTGCCTGCAGGCACTGCGCCATGCGCTGGCCAGCGCCAGCCTATGTGTGATGGAGCAGGGCTGTGTGCCGCCAGGGTGGGAGGCGGCGCGCGCATGGAGTCAGCAGCATCCCGCAGCCCAAGACCTGCGCTGACATCCGGGTTGAGTCACCGCCGTTGAAGGCGGCTGGCCGTCTATCATTTCCGGTCGCAGATTTGCGGAGGATGCCGATGACGGAGTTTCTGGTTGCGATGCTGTGGTCAGTGGTTGAGGTGCTGATCGTCTTCACGGGCGCGCAGGTGATCCGGGTGCTCAGCCTCGGTCGCTGGCGCTCTGAGCGCTGGCGCAGCAACGAAGCGCGGACCTGGAGCGCGGCGGGCGCACTGTCGTTCCGGCATGAAGGCCAACGCGTGGTGACGACCAATGGCCTGATATTTGTGGGCTTGTTGTTCTATGGAGTGCTCGCTGTGTTGGCTGTTGCGCTTGCAGGGCTGGTTTCGGCATGATGGCGGGTAGCGCGGTGCCCCAGGGCACACAGATCATCCCCGTCGGCCTTGTTGCGGCAGAAGCCGCCTGCACGGTCATCCGCCAGTCCATCACCTACTGCTGCTCGCTCGACCACGGCCATGACCCTGCCGTCCTGACAGCTTGGCTGGCCAACAAGACACCCGAGAACCTTGCTGTGTGGATCTCCGCGTCGGGCACTGCGGCGTGGGGCGCATACCGGGGCGACACGATGGTGGGCTTTGCACTGCTGGTGCGGGCCACGCTGGCGCTGTGCTATGTGGTGCCCGAGGCCTTGCACCAAGGGGTGGGGCGAGCCCTGCTGCAGCACGTTGAGGTCCATGCACGCAAGGCGGGGCTCGCAATTCTGGACCTGGAGAGCACGCGCACGGCAGAGCACTTTTATCGTCGCCATGGCTATGTGCCGCATGGCGCAGTGCAAACGTGGGCCGGGCTGAAGGCACAGCCGATGCGCAAGGTGTTTTGACGCTACCTTTTCTGCAGCGGCGTTGCCCCTCGGGTCACGTGCGAGTGTGCGAGATTTCTATTGAAAATGGCCTCTTGCGCGCAACCTATATGCGCTGGTAGCTCTCACTTTTATCGCGATGGGGCTCCTCCCCCTGCCGTACCTCACACATCTGTACGCACCCGCTGGCCCCGGTTGTCGTTCATTTCCAGAATCCACCATTGGGCCTCGTTGTTCTTGTCGATGAAGCGCATGTGGGAGGCGAAGTTGGCCAGCGTTTCGCTGCTGAGGTGGAGCATGCCCTCCACATACGCCACCAGGTCGTTGGCACCGTGGGTGAACTCGTAGCCATCGTGGTCGAACTCGAACACCTGTCCGGCGCACTCGCCCTCGGTGGCCATCAGGATGTAGTTGCCCGAATGGGGCGTCTCGCCAATCACCAGGCAGTGGTCGATCCAGTCGGCCAGGATCTCTTCGCGTTCTTCGTCGCCCAGGTGTTCGATCCAGCCGCCGAAGGCCTCATGCAGCTCGGCCCATTCTGCGGGCGGGGCAATGTAGCGGGCGGCATCGCCCGAGTCGGCATCGTGGTACAGCAGCACGCCACCGAACGTGGCGTAAAAAGCGCCGAGCTGGCCCATGCCAGGCAGCGGTGCATCCGGCGCTGCAGGCGGCTGGATGTGGTGCTGGAAGTTCACCGTTTTGGTTTCCTGCGGCTTGTGGATGCGTTCGCAGGTGAAGGTGCCGGTGTGCTCGGCAATGGCGCGGTACAGGTCGGGCAGTGTCATCGCAGATCCTTGGGGCGGCGGTCAGAGTTCTTGGGCGTACACGATGAAGCCATGGTGCTTGGCCAGCTTGTCGTACAGCTGGCGCCCGGCGGCATTGGTCTCGTGCGTTTGCCAGTACACGCGCGACGATTGGGCGGCGCGCGCTGCGTCGTACACGGCCTCGATGAGAGCCCGCCCCACGCCCCGGCCGCGCGCGGCC
>Ga0187845_1000451_pt1 | contig 24274 bp, 20 predicted proteins | sample SpaLakP09_SKY_68_FD_134515 | JGI IMG/M metagenome (GOLD analysis project Ga0187845, IMG submission 134515) | Oligotrophic lake water microbial communities from Sparkling Lake, Wisconsin, USA - SP09_SKY_68 | ecosystem: Environmental > Aquatic > Freshwater > Lake | place: USA: Sparkling Lake... | reverse complement strand
CTGGACCATCAGAGCGGCCGTGGCGCGATCGGCCAGGCCGGCCTGCAGGGCGGCGGCGCTCTGCAGGTTGCGCTGCGCCGTCTCCCAGATATCGACGGCATTCAGGTTCAAGCCCGCGCTGGCTGACCACTCGGTCAGCTCGCGCAGCGCGGTGTTCGCCGCGGCCACGACGAACAGATGCTTTTGCGCCCGCGGCGCATCACCGCCGACATGCATCACGTCCAGGGTCAGGTCATCCAGATGCGCATCGACCATTTCCTTGATCTGCCAACGCGCGGCGGCCTTGAGTTCATCCTGCGGCACATTGGGAGTCTCGATCTTCAGGATCTGGTAGTGCTCGGCACCCAGCAGGGCCACGACTTGCCCAGCGCCCAGGCTCAGTGCTCGCACGCGTCGGGCGAATTCCGGCGGACCGGCGTCACCGCGCGGTTCGACGCCCCAGCGCAGTACGCGCATCGGCGCGCCGGCTCCGGCCTCGGCCAGCACATAGGCCAGACCATCCTGCATCAGGTGCAGGGCCAGTTGCCGCTTGTTCTGTGCCGCTTGCCAGGGCCATTTCATCTCAGTAGTTCTCTCTCTGGTAGAGCAGGTTGTCGGCGCCACGATACAGGCCAAACGTGGCCCGTGCGGAGGGGTCTTTTACGTAGATGCTGCCGCACCATGCACCTCGCAGATAGTCCATATTGGCGCCGGCGGAGGCTGCATCGCTCGCCACAGGCGCAAACGTCGCGATGCAGGTGCTCGGGGCGGCGAGGTTCGACAGGCTCAGCGCCACATCGAAACTGCCGCTGCGGCTGCCCCCGGGCTTGCCCAAGACCAGTTTCGCGCGACCCGAACTCACCGTCACCGGGCTGCTGAGCAGCATGCTGTCGGCTGAAGTCAGGGTCTTGCGGTAGTTGCTGAAGCTCACGTTGGAGGTGCCGATGCGGGTGCAGCTGTCGAGTGTGTTGTCGATGAAGCCGGTGCCATTCCAATACTGAGCGATCAGGGGCAGGGCCAGGTCACGATTCTGGGCGCCCATCGCATTCATCAGCTGCAATCGCCCGAAACGCAGCGGGACTGTGGCGAGTAACACACGGTCGTTGCCGTTGGCGGGGCTGTCGGTGTCGAGGTCGAGGCCGCTCATGGTGACGCCGTCGCTGTCCAATGCGGCAATGCCGAATCTGGCGGTGTCGAAGGGGCCGTCCGGTGCGGCGGCGCGCTTGGCCGCGGCAATCAGCTGCACATTGGCCGCCACGCCGTTGGCCCAGCTGCCGCTGCTGCTGACCAGGCCCAACCGGCTGTTGACGGTCTTGAACGTGGTGCTGCCCTGGATGCCGGCCAGGCCGAAGTTGGCCGGCACGGTGAGATCCAGCAGGCCAAAGCTGCCGGTGTAGTTGGTGGTGGTGCCGCCCAGTGCATTCTTGGCGGTGAGGGTGAATTGCAGGCTGAACGCTTCGTCCAGGTAGCTGAAGGTGGAGGCCGGTGAGCAACTGGCGTTTGTGCGCTGAGTGACCGACGCGGCGCTGAGTGCGAAGCCGGCGGGAACGAATCGGCCGACGTTGCCTGACACGGCTCCGGTGACATTGCCTTGGCCGAGGTAGTCGCCGTCGCCAATGCTGGGCGTCAAGGTGATGATGCCGACCTCGGGCCAGGCGAACGTTGTGCCGGTGGCCACCCCGGCGCTGAAGGCGCCAAAGCCGCTGGCGTTCAGCAGTGCCGGCGCACTGCCACCGGCCGGCTGAACCAGGCTGGCGCTCAGCGTCACGCCTTCGGCAGCGGTTTCGCGGCCGAAATTGGGCGTTGGCGTTCCCGAGGCGTTGACGGCCGTGACTGTGGCCGAGAAGCTCTTGCCCGCCGGCAGGAAGGCCGGGCCTGCCACCGAGGCAGCGGCCGGGTTGCCGCCCGGAGCGCCGACATTGCAGTTGCCGCTGCCGGTGCCCGTGCACTTGATCGCTGACAGGGTGAAGCCTGACGGCTTGCTCGTGAAGCCGCCCGAGCCGGTCATCACCAGGTTGCTCTCAATGCCGCTGCCTGGCGCGTAGGTGGCCGTCACGCTCATCGCGCCCACATCGGCGTACCGCAGACTGGCGGTGGCAACGCCGCTCGCATTGAAGTTCAGATTGACGTTGGCGCCAGGTGCGCTGCAGGCCGCCGCCGTGCTGTTTGCCGCATTCAGAGCGGTGGCGCCAACGCGCACAGGCAGGGTTCCCGTACCCGGGTCGATGTAAGCGCAGCTCAAGGCAACCGCCTTGGTGACGCTGGCAAAGGCCGGTGTGCAGGCCAGGCTGTTGTCGGCCTTTTTGACCGCACTGATGGTCAGGGTTTGTACGGTCTCGGCAGTGTGGCTCGGCACGCTGACCAGGAAACCCGAGTCGGCCGCGGTGAAGCTGCATGACGGCGAGCCGAAATTGCAGGTGTTGCCGGTTGAGGAGCTGGGCGACAGCGCCCCCACGCCGAGCAATGCGGACCCCGGTGTAGTCAGCTGCAGGCTCTTGGTCACCGAACTGCTGCCTGCCGCAATGGTGAAGCGCGAGCCGGTGGCGGCGCCGGTGCTGCCGTCCCAGTTCACGGCCGGGCCGCCGCTGGCGTTCAAGGTGCCGGAGATCCCGCCGGTGTAGAGCACCGAACAGCTCGCGTTTTGACAGGCGCGCACCGTCAACGTGCTGGGTGCGCAGGTGATGCCGTTGCCGCTGGCGTGCTGGATCTCCAGGTGGTCGATGACGAAGGCCGGGCAGGAGCGGGTGGTGTTCATCACCGTGTTGACCTGGGCGGTTGTCAACACGTAGTTGTAAATCTGCACCTCGTCGATAAAGCCATTGGCCGAGTTCACGCTGCCCAGCGTGTCGACGAAGCCTGAGGCGTTGTCGCCGACATGCAGCAAGCCGGCTTTCGCCGTCACCGTGCCACTGCTGGTGAAGGCCGATGCAGTCGGCGCGGCGGCATTGACGTAGATCTGCAGACTGTCCTGATTGCTGCCGGCGCTGCCGTTGAAGTTCCAGGTCACCGCGATATGGACCCAGGTATTGGCCGCGAAGCCCTGCGCCGGTGTGGTGACCGAGCGGGTGGTGCCGCTGCTGTCCTTGACCTCGAAGAGCAGCGCGCCGGTGGCGGTCTTGGTCAGGAAGAACCATTGGCCGTTGACGGCGGTGGCGTCCAGCAACTGGGCACTGCTGCCGCTCCAGGCACTGTTCGCCCGGTACCAGAAGGTCACCGTGCCGGTGCCCAGCAGGTTCAGCGTCGTGTCGCCGATGTTCACGCCGGTGCGCACGGCGTCCACGGTGCCGGCGGCGGTGTTCAGCGGAATCTCGGCGGAGCGGCAGATCTTGCCGGTGGAACTGGTCTGCGCCGTGCCCATCGCACTGCCCGAGCGCGCACCGGTCGATGAGTCCAGCACCTGATTGGCAACGCCCGAAACCCAGGCACTTTCGTCGAAGGCGTAGTTCGCCAACGGGGCCGGCAAAAAGAACTTGATTGCCGAATTGGGTGTCGGCTCGGTCGAAGCACCGAAGCTCAGCACCTGGTAGTTGGAGGTCGAGACCTGCCAGCCAACCTGGGCGGTGCCGGTGCCGCCGTGGCTGATGTTGTTGCCGTACTGATAGACGAAGCTGCCGTCCTCGTTGAGGATGATCTGCAGGTCGAAGGAGCCGCTGGTGTTGCTTGCGCTGACCCACTCGGGCACGTTCTTCCAGGTCACGACAAACTTCCGTGCCGGCGCATTGCCCTGGGTGGCAACGCTGACATAGCAGGTGGCAATGCTGGTGCAGGGGGTCCTGTTGGCTGCCGAGGGGTAGTCCGGCTTGTCAACGAGATTGGTGGAATCCAGATCGACGCCGAATACCTTCATCGTCCCGTTCATGCTGCTGTTCGGGTAGCCATAGGGGTAGGTCTGCGGCGGACCGACGCTGGCCGTGCCCGAGCCGCAGGTGGTGTTGCCGAACTGCAGCCTGCCATTGCTCATCACATACAGGCTGGTGTAGTTGCTGCCGCCGAAAGTGAAGGTGAAGCCGATCGGTATGGCATCGCTGAGCGTGTCATCCAGCACCGGCGGCGCCGTACCGCAGCCGCTGCTGGCGTTGAACTTGTACGGCGTGGTGTTGTAGCCGATCTTGGTGTGTGCGCTCGAATCGATGAAGTTGTAGGTGGTCGAGCCGCTGGTGTAGGTCTGGGCCGTCACGTTGCTTGCCGCCAGCAGGCCGGCAATCATCAACCAGAGCCGAGCCCAGCTCATCGGATCACCGTGCGGCTCAGTTGCCGCTCCAGATAGGTGGGCTGCACGCTGGCCGTCGTGTTCGGACAGCTATTGCCAGAGGGCGCGTTGCAGGCATTGGCGACGAGCTGGTAGAAGTTCAGCGCGGTCGCGCCGTCGCTGCCCTGGGTGCGTGTGCAGCTCACGCTGACGACGAAGTCGCCCAGCGTGAGCTGGGTGCCGGCAAAACAGGCCGGCGGCGAGGCGCTGCGCAAGACCTGGACACTGGCCCACTCCAGGCCCGCATAGGCCGCCTGATAGGCGCGCGCCGCGCCCAGCTCTGCCGCCGCGCCCAGGTGCTGGCGCATGCTCATCTTGGCCATGGCCGCACCCAGCACGGCCAGCACGACCAGGATGAAGACCACCGAGACCAGCGTGAAGCCGGTCTGGCGCTGCCCGCAGTGGGGGGCCTTACGGCAGGTTGTCGACATGGATGGCATGGTAGAGAGAAACCGTTTCGGCGCCGTTGCCGGTGTCGGTGCTGAGCGTCAGCTGCAAGGTAACCAGGGCGGCCCGGGCGGCCACGGCTGCATTGGTGTAGCTGAAGCTGCAGGCCGTCACCCCCTTGGCAAGGACGCTGCTGGTGCCGCCAACCGGCGGATCGGGCTGCACAGGCTGGAAGCCGTAGCCCTGGAAACGGGTCAGCGTCCGCACACCCGGGGTCAGGTCACAGCGATAGCTGACCGGTGCGGCGACAGCATAGACACGGTAGGGCGGTGCCTGGTTGCCAGCCGGCAGGTTGGCAGCCGAGGCCAGCGTGATCGTGCTGGCCGGACCGGCCCCGTTTCCGGCCGTCCGACGATTCGAGTTCTGCTGCTCGGCCGCGCTGCTGTTGGCCGCATAGGCATTGGCGTCGGGCACGTCGGGGCCGAGGTTGTAGAACACGAGTTGCTGCGAGACGCCCAGCGTCAGCGGTGGGCCGATCAGATCGAACGTGGTGTCGGTGCTCGCGTCCACACCAAAGTCCAGCTTGCCGGCCCCCTCGGTGGCATAGCGCGCCGCGCCAGTGGTCGGTATCAGCTCCAGGCCGAGGCCGCTGGCCGTGACGCGGGTGCTGTTGGGCAGGGCAATGGCCAGATCGCGGGCGACCCGGCGCAGCGCCGTGTCGGCCTGATCGACCAGATTGGCCCGTGCGGCAGTGGCCAGATAGGCCTGCACCGGCGCGACGATGAAGATGCTGACGATGGCGCCCAGTATGCCGGTGATGACGATCACCATCACCGACTCGACCAGGGTGAAGCCCTGCTGCCGGTCAGAGCGCTGCATTGGGTGCATAGCGCCCTCGGTAGCCGGTCAGCACGATCTGGGTGCTCGACGGGCCGTTGACGGTGACGGTAATCAGCAGCGCATCGCCGCTTGCCGCAGAAATGCTGCCCAGCGCAGCGCCAACCACGGTGACGTTGGCACTGTAGCCGGCAAGGCCTGGCACCGCGGTGTTGCCGATGTCCACGATGCCGTTCATCGAGTAGCCGTGGTAATCATTGACATTGTCAAATTGCGGCGAGACGGAGCGGGTCTCTCCGCCCTCCGGGCCGATATTCTCGACCAGGCTGGCGCAGCCCGTTGGGCCGATGGCGCTGCTGGTGGCAGTCTCCACATTCGCATCGGTCGCCTGGCAGAAGGTGAAGGGCATCAGCTGCACCTCCTGAAGCAGCGATTCGGCAACTGCCAGCGCCTGGCGCTGCAGTTGCGGGTCGGCGCTCGAGGCCCCGGCCTGCATGAACACGCGCAGCACGCCGGCGAGCGCGGCGCTGACGACGACGATGAAGATCACCAGCTCGATCAGCGAGAGACCGAGCTGGGCGGGGTGGGTCAGGGACGGGCGCGACAAGGGCAGGGACATGCGAAGAGCTCCAGCCCGCATGCTACGGCCCTGCCAGGCCGACGCAAACCTCATGGAAGCGGGTAAACAAGGCCTGTTTCATTTTCCAACCGGTAGACCTGGGTGTAGTCGCCGGCGCTGACGGTGAGGGTCAGTGCCGTCGCCGTGGACGTCACGCTGCTGCCGGAGTTGCCGCTGTTGAATGTGATCGAGCGCGTGCCGGACTCGGCGATGCAGGGGCTGGAGGTGGCCGGGCACGGCAGCTCGGCGATGGCCGTGCCGTTGCCATAAGCGAAGCTCAGGCCAGTGGGCGTGATGGTGGCGACGATGGGGCGGCGCTGGGTCAGCGAGCGGCGCAGCAGGGCCTGCAGCTGGCTCTGCATGTCGTCGCCGAAGGCGCGCAGCCGCCACATTTCGGTGTCCACCAGCCGGGGCAGGGCCAGCACGGCCAGCGCCCCGAGAATGGTGATGACGATGATCAGTTCGATCAAGGTGAAGCCCGCCGCGCGTGAGCGGGGCGGGCTTGGAAGGGGGGTGGCTCGCTTCAACACGAGCATCCGCAAATGGGCCTCAGAGGATGCCGATGGCGGTGTAGCTCTGCTTGATCGCGGGTGCGGCAATCAGGCGCACTTCGCAGCTCGTGACGGTGGAATCGGCGGCCACGAGGGTGGCTGGGACGGTGATTTCCATCGTTGCCGGAATGCCGCCGGTCAGGGCATTCTTGACATCACCGCAGGTCTTGATTTCGACGCCCTTGGTGGCATTGGCCTTGCGGGCCGCATAGTTGACCGAGGAGGCGGAGTTCAGCGCGCCGGCCACGCCATCGACGGACGCCTGCTGGGCGTCGCTCTTGATGTCCACGAACTTGGGCAGGGCCACGGCGGACAGCACGCCCAGGATGACGATGACCATCACCAGTTCGATCAAGGTGAAACCAGCTTGCTTTGCGTTCATGGACTGCCTTCGGAAGGTTGAGTGTTGTTTGCCCGAATCGGTTCTACCGCAGGTCTCGAGCATCTACCCAGGTATCGGAAGGCCGCCGGTATCACTTGAGTGCAAACTTCACGGGCACTGCAGCTTTCGCTGTTTCGTGTGCATTCAACCGGGTCGGCCCATCGCCGCTTGGCCCAGGTTCCACAGCGGCAGGAACACGCCCAGCGCCAGCACCAGCACCATGGCGCCGATGAGCAGCAGCAGCACCGGCTCGATTGAGGCCGACAGGCCCTTGATGCTGTAGTCGGTCTCGCGCTCGTACATCTGCGCGATCTCGACCATCAGGGTGTCGAGCTCGCCGGTCTCCTCGCCGACGGCAATCATCTGCAGCACGATGGGCGTGAACACTCCGGCCGCCGCAGCGCAGCGCGAGATGCTCTCGCCGCGCTCGACGCCGTCACGCATCTGTTCGATGCGGTTGCCGATGAAGGCGTTGTCCACCGTTTGTGCCACCACCGTCATGGCCTGGCTGATGGGCACGCCGCTGCTGCTGGCCAAGGCAAAGCTGCGGGCGAAACGCGCCAGTGTGGCTTTGAGCACGATGGGGCCGGCAATTGGCAGGCGCAGCTTCAGCCGGTCCCAGCGGTAGCGGCCCTCGGGGCTGGCGAGCACGCCGCGCACCACCACCACCAGGCCGACGCCGGCGGCCACCAGCATCGGCCACCATTGCAGGGTCCAGCTGGAGAAGCCGAGCAGTATCCGTGTCATCAGTGGCAGCTCGGTCTTGAAGCCGGCAAAGGCGTTGGCAAAGGTGGGCAGCACGAAGATATTGATGATGACCACGGCGATCGCCATGGCGATGACGACCATCATCGGATAGCGCAGCGCCTGCTTGATGCGGGCGCGGATGTCGAGCTCGAACTCCAGATGCTGGGACAGGCGCTGGAACACCTCGGTCAGCCGTCCGGTCATCTCGCCAACCCGCACCATGGCGACGTAAAAGGGGCTGAACACCTTGGGATGGCGGGCCAGCGCGGCCGACAGCTCGCGGCCCTGATCCAGGCTGGCGCGGATGTCTTCCAGCAAGGCAATCAGCGAAGCCTGGGCGGTCGAGGCCTGCAGGCCGGCGAGAGAACGCAATATCGGCACGCCGGCCTTTTGCAGGGTGTAGAGCTGGCGCGACAGTACCAGGCAGTCTTCCATGCTGACCGGTCGCGCGCCCAAGGCGTGCCACCAGTCCTGCTTGGGTGCCGACAGACTGGCGCCGGCCACCGTGATCTGCACGGGCGTGACACCGCCGGCCAACAACTGGCCGGCGACCGCGTCTTCGGTCTCGGCGTCGAGCACGCCGTCAATCTGTTCGCCGCGGTTGTTACGGCCACGCCAGGCATAGGTTTGCATGGAGGTCAGTGGTCGGTGTCGGTGCCGACACGCATCGCCTCGGCGATCGAGGTCAAGCCCCGTCGCACCAGGTCCAGCGCCCGGTCGGCCAGAGTCTTGCCGCGCAGGCGCTCGCGGGCCGCGGCCATGAAGGCTGCGGTGTCGCTGCGCGTGGCGGCCTGGGTCAGCGTGGCGTCCATCTCCAGCATTTCGTAGACGCCCCTGCGGCCGGTGTAGCCGGTGCCGTTGCAGACCGAGCAGCCGCGGCCGCGCAGGGTGCGCATGCCGGCGCCATCCTCCCCGGCCATGCTGGTCAGCCAGGCCGATTCCTGCGGCGAGGCCACGTGCGGCTCGGCGCAATTCTCGCAATTGGCCCTCACGAGTCGCTGGGCAATCACCGCCTGAAGCGAGGTGGCCACCATGAACGGCGGAGCGCCCATGTCCAGCAGCCTGAACGGCGTGCTGGCGGCGTCCCGCGTGTGCAGGGTCGACAGCACCATATGACCGGTGATGGCGGCGCGCAGGCCGATCTCCACCGTCTCGGCATCGCGCATTTCGCCAACCAGTATCACGTCCGGGTCCTGTCGCAGGCAGGCGCGCAGCACGCGGGCAAAGGTCATGTCGATCTTCTCGTTGACCTGCACCTGGGTCAGGCCGGGCAGCCGGTATTCGACCGGGTCCTCGACGGTGATGATCTTGTTCTGCTCGGCATCGACCTCAGCCAGCGCGGCATACAGCGTGGTCGTCTTGCCCGAGCCGGTCGGACCGGTGACCAGCACCATGCCGGAGCTGCGGCCCAGCAGTTCGCGAAAGCGTGCCAGCATGTCCTCGGGCATGTGGATATTGTCCAGCCGCCGTATGGCCGAGCCCTGGCCCAAGAGGCGCATCACCACCGACTCGCCGTACTGGCCGGGCAGGGTGGACAGGCGCACATCGATCGTCCGGTCGCGCAGGCGCAAGCTGAAGCGTCCGTCCTGCGGCAGGCGCTTTTCGGAGATATCGAGGCCTGCCATCAGCTTCAGCCGCTGGGCCAGCGCCGCGGCAATGCGCTTGTCCGCCTGCATCTGGGTCTGCAGCACGCCGTCGATGCGGTTGCGTATCAGCAGCTCGGTTTCCTGCGGCTCGATGTGCACGTCAGAGGCGCCGGCCTGCGACGCATCCTCGAACACCGACTGCAGCAGGCGCACCACCGGCGCGCCCTCCTGGCCGACACTGGCCTGCAGTGCTCCGAAGTCAACCGCGTCGCCGATGTCTTTTTCCAGCGCCCGGGCCAGACCGCTGATCTCCTCGGTGCGCCGGTAATGGCGGTCGAAGGCCAGCGGGAGCTGACTTTCGGCGACCACGGCCATATTGATCTTGCGCTTGAGCAGCCGGGTCAACTCGTCATAGGCGAACAAATCCAGCGGGTCGGCCATGGCGACCAGGAGAGCCTCGCCCTTGTCCTCCAGCACCAGCGCTCGGAAGCGCCGTGCCGGCGACTCGGGCAGCAGCCGCACCAGCTCGCTGCGCAGCGGAAAACTCTTCAGGTTGACGAAGGGCACGCGCAGCTGGCGGGCCAGCACATGGGCCAGGGCCTCCTCGGTGATCAGTCCGGCGTCGATCAGCAGGCGGCCCAGCTTCTTGCCGGTGCTGCGCTGCAGGTCCAGGTTCTGCTTCAGCTGCTCCTCGGAGATCAGCTGCTGCTGCACCAGCACATCGCCCAGACGCAGTTTCTGGGGCTTGCCGGCCTCGGCCGGGGCGGGGTTTGCGGACTCGTTGCTCATCCTGGGCTCAGACATTGCTCATGGCACGGACTTCCTCGATCGTTGTCTCGCCCTGCAGCACCTTGTCGATGCCGTCCTGGCGCAGCGTGCGCATGCCCTCGCTCAGGCCCACGGCCAGAATTTCCTCGGCGCGGGCGCCGGTCTGTATCATGCGGCGCAGCTCGCGCGAGATGAGCAGCAGCTCATGCAGGCCGGCTCGGCCCTTGAAGCCGGTGTTCTCGCATTTGGGGCAGCCCGGTGCGCGGTAGCGCATCAGCCTGCCCTGTTGGCCAAAGCGCTTCTGCCAACCGGCCAGCACCTGGGCCTCCTCCGGCCGTTGCGCGGCGGGGAAGACATGGCGGTAGTCGTCCAGCAACTCCTGCTGCTCGGCGGCGGGCAGGGGTTCGGCGCGGCTGCAGCCCTTGCACAGCCGGCGTACCAGGCGCTGGGCCAGCACCGCCAGGAGCGAGTCGGCGAAGTTGAACGGGTCCATGCCCATATCGAGCAGGCGGGTCACCGTTTCGGGTGCGCTGTTGGTGTGCAGGGTGGACAGCACCAGATGGCCTGTCAACGAGGCTTCGACCGCCATCTGTGCCGTTTCCTCGTCGCGGATCTCGCCGACCATGATCACATCCGGGTCGGCGCGCAGAAAGGCGCGCAAGGCCTTGGCAAAGGTCCAGTCGATCTTGGGATTGACCTGGACCTGGCGCAGTCCGGTCTGGGTGATTTCGATCGGGTCCTCGGCGGTCCAGATCTTGCGCTCGGGCACATTGATGTGGCTCAGTGCCGAGTGCAGGGTGGTGGTCTTGCCCGAACCGGTCGGCCCGACGCACAGCACCATGCCGCAGGGGCGTGATACGGCATCCTTGAACCTGCCCAGGTTCTCGGCCGACAGGCCCAGTTGGTCCAGCGCAATGGGCTTGGCCGAGGCCAGCAGGCGCATCACCAGGTCTTCAAGGCCGTTATTGGTCGGAATGGTCGCCACGCGCAACTCCAGCTTGTGCTGGGGCGAGAACTTGGCGAAATTGATCTTGCCGTCCTGCGGCTTGCGGCGCTCGGAGATGTCGAGGTCGCACATGATCTTGATGCGCGCGATCATGGCGTTGCGGTAGGTGTGGGGCAGCTCCAGATAGGGGTGCAGGCGCCCGTCCTTGCGAAAACGGATCTTCACCTTGTCGCGACCCGGATAGGTCTCGATATGGATGTCGGATACGCCCTGGTTGCTGGCCTCTATGATCATCGTATTGATCAGCCGCACCAGCGAGTTGTCGGACTGCTCCAGCGGCTTCTCGTCCTCGCGCGAGGGGCGGTCGAGCTGTTCGCGCTCCAGCGACTCGACCAGCTTGTTGGTGTTGTCTGGCTCGAACTCGACCGTCAGCGGCACGAAGTTGAAATCGCTGCGCGCCTGGCTGCCATCGCCGCCGAAGCGCTCGTAGGTGGTGGGCAGGGCAAAGTGCAGCGAGCCGACCTTGGTCAGCGTCGGCACGACCTTCATCTGGGTGATGAACTCGACTTCGTCCAGCGTATCGCGGCGGGTTGGATCTTCGAGCGCAACGATCAGCCGGCCATCGCGTATCAGCAGCGGGAGCACCTCCAGGCGGCGGGCGGCAGCAAATGGCAGCTTGCGGATCGCGTCGGCCTCGACCGAGAAGTGATCCACATCGACCAGCGGATAGCCCATCTTGCGGGCCAGCGCAGACTGCAGCGCCTGGCGTGAGACCACGCCCTTGCGCACCAGCAGCTCACCCAAGGGCACCGAGCGGTCGCTGCGCTGCTGCTCCAGCGCCTCGTCGAGCTGGCGCGTGGACACCAGCTCCATCGCCAGCAGGGCCTCACCGATGCGCACCATCGGCATTTTCGACTGCTGCTCTATGGCGACCAGCAATTGGTCGGCGGTGACCACCTGGTTGGTGACCAGGATGTCGCCAACCCGGCGCGAGCGCAGCTCCAGCTGCTCGCGCGCGATCTCCTCGATCTCCGCGGCGGTGGCGGCGCTGTCTTCCACAAGCAGCTCACCGATGCGTGTGCCGACGTCGAAGCCGGCGATCGCCTCGTCGGGCACGAACACGCGCAGCACGGCGTCGCTGTCCTCGTTGATCGGGTGGAACAGGAACAGGCCGATGCGGTCCTGTTCATAGCCAATCGTCATGCCGGTGAGTTCGGCCCCGTTCTTGAGCTGAACGGTGTATTCGAAGCGGGGCCGGCGGTCGAGCTCCATATCGGTGGAGCGGCCTTCGGTCAGGCGCGGCCGCGGCTCGAGCGGCTGCAGCAGCTTCATGGTGCTGAACTGGGCAAACTTCAGGCCCAGCGTGGTGCGTGCCGGGGGGATATTGATCTGCGCCAGGCGCTCCTCAGGCACCATCAGAATCACCCGGCCGACCATGCGGCTGCCGTTCAGGCCGATGATTTCGCAGGGCTCGGGGTTCGTCTGCGACTGTGGCTGCGGGTAGGCGGAATAGGGGGGCGAGGGCCAGCGAAAAGGCTCGGGCTCGGCGGCCCCCAGCGCAGACAGCTCCGCCGGCATGGTGGGCTCTGACCAGGTCAGTGGCGATAGATCGGACATCGGAGACTCTCCAAACCAAGAGGCTGGCCATCAAGCGGCCACAAAACTAGCCAAAACGCGCGCGGCATGCCGCCTGCATCATGCTAACGCCAATGGGTCGATGGTATGGAGGGGCAGGCACGCCCGGAGCGCGGAAATAGGGGCAAGAAGTGCCCCTATTTCATCGCCGACCCTAGCCCTTCATCCGCATCGGCAAGTAAGTGACGATCTGCGGGAACACATAGATCAGCACCACCGCCGCAATCATCAGGAAGAAGAAGGGCAGGGTGACGCGCGAGATATAGCCGATCTCGCGCTTGGTCATGCCCTGCAGCACGAACAGATTGAAGCCCACCGGCGGGGTGATCTGTGCCATCTCGACCACCAGCACGATGAAGATGCCGAACCACAGCGGATCGATGCCTGCCTTGAGTACCGTGGGCATGACCACGCCCATGGTCAGCACCACCATCGAGATGCCGTCCAGAAAACAGCCCAGCACGATGTAGAACAGCATCATCATCATCAGCAGGCCGAAGGGGTTCAGCCCCAGCGTGGCGATCCATTCGGCAAGGTGGCGTGGCAGGCCGATATAGCCCATGGCCAGCGTCAGGAAGGCGGCCCCGGACAGTATCAGCGCGATCATGCAGTACAGCCGCGTGCCGCCCAGCAGCGAATCCTTGAAGCTCTGCCAGTTCAGCGAGCCCTGCAGCGCCGACAGTATTAGCGAGCCCAGCACACCCACGGCCGCGGCCTCGGTGGCGGTGGCAATGCCGGCGTAGATGGAGCCCAGCACGGCGCTGATCAGGAGCACCACCGGAATCAGACTCCCCGACGCACGCAGCTTCTCCATGAATGTCATGGCGGCATCGGCGGGTGGCACTTTCTCGGGGTTGCGCAGCGCCCAATAGATCAGATAGCCCGAGAACAGGCCGGCCAGCATGATGCCGGGCAGCACACCGGCAATGAACAGGTCGGAGATCGACACGTCGGCGGTGACGCCATAGACGATCATGATGATGGACGGCGGAATCAAAAGACCCAGGGTGCCGGCGCCGGCCAGCGAACCGATCGAGATATCGTCCGGATAGCCGCGCCGCTTCAGCTCGGGCAGCGTCATCTTGCCTATCGTCGCGCAGGTGGCCGCGCTCGATCCCGACACGGCGGCGAAGATCGCACAGCCCACCACGTTGGTGTGCAACAGCCGGCCCGGCAAGTGTTGCAGCCAGGGCGCCAGGCCGCGGAACATATCACTGGACAGCCGGGTGCGGAACAGGATCTCGCCCATCCAGATGAACAGCGGCAGGGCGGTCAGGGTCCAGCCCGAGGCCGAGCCCCAGATCGTCACGGCCATCGCGTCGCCGGCCGAGCGGGAGCTGAACAGCGACATCGCCACCCAGGCCACGCCCGACAGTGCCAGCCCGATCCAGACGCCGCTGCCCAGGATCAGGAACAGCGAAACGATCAACAGCAGGGTGATGGCAATGTCATTCATTGTGCAGGGCTTCCTCGCTGCCGGTGGCGACACGCAGACCGCGCCACTCGAGCTGCAGCTCATCGATAAAGGCAATCGCCAGCACCAGCGTGCCCGCGGCCATGCTCAGCTGCGGCAGCCACAGCGGCGTGCCGTCGCTGAGCGTGGAGATGTCATGGAAGGTCCATGACTGGTAGGCCAGCCTGGCGCTGAACCAGGCCATGGTCACGGCCAGCGCCGAGGCCACGGTGAGCGAGAACAGCTCCAATGCACGCTGCATAGGCCCGCTCAGCAGCCCCAGGATCAAGGTCACGCGGATGTGCTCGCCGCGCTTCAGGGTGTGGGCCAGCGCCAGGAAGCCGGCCCCCGCCATCAGATAGCCGGCATAGGCGTCTGTGCCCGGCACATGGAAGCCCATCTGGCGTTGCACGACCGACAGCAGCACCATCAGCAGCAGGGCGACCATGCACAGCGCGCCGAGTGCCGCAGCGCCATCGAACAGACCGTCAAGCAGACGGCGCGCCGCGCGGCTCATGTCAGCCCCTCGCTCGCGGCGTACCGCGGTCGATCCCCCAATGGGATGCGAGCTTGCTTGGGGCGGCCCGGCGCTGCGCTCGGCGCTGTGTTTGCGGCGTCTGCCATCACATCTTGCCGTAGCTGTCCACCACGGCCTTGCCCTCGGGGCCGGCCTTTTCGAGCCACTCCTTGAGCATGGTGTCGCCGGCCTTCTTCATGTCGGCCTTCAGCTGGGCCGACGGCGGCAGGATGTTCATGCCGTTCTTCTTCAGCAGGTCCAGGTACTCGGTGTTCTTCTGCTTGGATATGGCCAGGCCACGGGTCTCGGCCTCGGCGCCGGCCTTCAGCAGGGCGGCCTGCGTTGGCTTGTCGAGCGCGTCGAAGGCGGCCTTGTTGACCAGCACCGCATTCTTGGGCAGCCAGGCCTGGGTGTCATAGAAATACTTCAGGTGCTCGTAGGTCTTGGTGTCATAGCCGGTGGCGCCGGAGGACATATACGACTCGATCACCCCGGTGGCCATGGCCTGCGACAGCTCGGCTGCCTGCACGGTGACCGGCTGCGCGCCGACCAGCTCGGCAATGCGTGCGGTGGCCGGGCTGTAGGCGCGCCACTTGATGCCCTTCAGATCGGCCGCCGAGTTGATCGGCTTCTTGCTGAAGATGCCTTGCGGAGGCCAGGCCACGCTGTACAGCAGCATCATGCCCTGCTCGGCCAGCTTCTTTTCCAGCGCCGGCTTCTGTGCCTTGTAGAGCTTGGCCGATTCGTCATAACTGTCGGCCAGGAAGGGCAGGCCATCGGCGCCGAAGGTCTGCCATTCATTCTGGTAGTTGACGAGCAGGATCTCGCCCATCTGCGCCTGGCCGCCTTGCACGGCGCGCTTGATCTCGGGCGCCTTGAACAGCGAGGCATTGGCGTGTACGGTGATCTTGAGCTTGCCGCTAGTGGCCTTGTCGACGTCGGCGGCCAGCTGCATCAGGTTCTCGGTGTGGAAATTGGTGGCCGGATAGGCGGAGGGCAGATCCCATTTCACCTGAGCCTGGGCAACTTGACCGGCCCCGCAGGCCAGCAGGACGGCGGCGAGGATAAGACGACGGGAAGCTTTCATGATCACTCCAGTGGGTGGGGTAGAACGACCTGCGAAGCATGCGCCGTGTTGACTCTCTTGCCGATAGTGGTTGACCCCAGGATTCCAAAATATTTGAAGATTGACGATAATTTGTAGATAAAGTGTCAACACGACCCTTGGAGACGGCCATGGCCAGCAAGACCCAGAACAGCCCCAGGAAGGCCGCGGCCCAGAGCCATGCAAAATGCACCAAGCTCGAGGCGCCAGCACCTGGCAACGGGCGTGGCATCGTTTCGTCCGCGCACCTGGTGTCGCCGCGCAGCCTGGAGCTGTCGGAATTCGAGTTCGGCCTGATCGTGGCCTGGAACGCCTTCTCGCGTTGGGCGGTGCGCTGCATGGCCGCCAGTGGCTGCCCGGACCTGACCATCACCGATGTGCTGCTGCTGCATCACGTCAACCACCGCGCGCGCAACAAGAAGCTGGCCGATATCTGCTTCGTGCTGAACTACGAAGACACCCACGTCGTGGCCTACGGCCTGAAGAAGCTGGTGGCCGCCGGTCTGGTGCTGGCCGAGAAGCAGGGCAAGGAAGTGTTCTACAGCCCGACGCCCGAGGGCGAGGCCGCCGCCAGCCGCTACCGCGAGGTGCGCGAGGCCTGCCTGGTGGACAACCTGGACGTCGAGCGCAACCATGACATCGGCGAGATGGCGCGGCTGCTGCGCAGCATGTCGGGCCTCTACGACCAGGCCGCCCGCGCGGCCACCTCGCTCTGAAGTATCAAGGACAAGAGACACACCATGGACCACAACCCTCCACGCTGGCAGTTCTGGATCGACCGCGGCGGCACCTTCACCGACCTGGTCGGCCGTGCTCCCGACGGCGAGCTGCACACCTTGAAGCACTTGTCCGAGAACCCCGAGCAGTACCGCGACGCGGCCGTCGAGGGCATACGCCGGCTGCTCGGGCTGAAGCCTGGCGAGGCGATCACCGCCGAGCGGGTGGACTGCGTGAAGATGGGCACGACGGTGGCCACCAATGCACTGCTGGAGCGCAAGGGCGACCGCACGGTGCTGGTCACGACGGCTGGCTTCCGTGATGCGCTGCGCATTGCCTACCAGGCTCGCCCGAAGCTGTTCGAGCGCCATATCCAGCTGCCCGAGCTGTTGTACGAGCGGGTGATCGAGGCCGCCGAGCGTGTCGGTGCCCAGGGCGAGCTGGTCACACCGCTGGACGAGGCCGCGCTGCGCATCGCGTTGCAGGTCGCTTTCGACACTGGCATACGGGCCTGCGCGATCGTCTTCATGCACGGCTACCGCTACACCGCCCACGAACTGGCGGCGGCCCGCATCGCTGGCGAGATCGGTTTCCCGCAGGTCTCGGTCTCGCACCAGGTCAGCCCCTTGATGAAGCTGGTGGCGCGCGGCGACACCACCGTGGTTGACGCCTATCTGTCGCCGATTCTGCGCCGCTATGTCGAGCAGGTGGCCGGCCAGATGCCCGGGGTGCGCCTGTTCTTCATGCAGTCGTCCGGCGGCCTGACCGAGGCGCATCAGTTTCAGGGCAAGGACGCGATCCTGTCCGGCCCGGCCGGCGGCATCGTCGGCATGGTGCGCACTGCCGTCGCCGCTGGGCACGACAAGGTGATCGGCTTCGACATGGGCGGCACGTCCACCGATGTGTCGCACTTTGCCGGCGAATTCGAGCGCGCGTTCGAGACCCAGGTGGCGGGCGTGCGCATGCGCGCGCCGATGATGAGCATCCACACGGTGGCGGCCGGTGGCGGCTCCATCATCCGTTTCGATGGCGCACGATTGCGCGTCGGCCCCGAGTCGGCCGGGGCCAATCCCGGGCCGGCCAGCTACCGGCGGGGCGGACCGCTGGCCACTACCGACGCCAACGTGATGCTGGGCAAGATCGCGCCGGCCCATTTCCCCAAGGTGTTCGGCCCGCAGGCCGATGAGGCGCTGGATCGCGAGGTGGTCGTGCAACGCTTCGAGGCGATGGCACAGCAGATGCGCGAGGCCTCCGGCCGCGCCGTCACAGCCGAGGAGGTGGCGGCCGGTGCGCTGCAGATCGCCGTGGCGAACATGGCCAATGCGATCAAGCGCATCTCGGTGGCGCGGGGCTATGACGTCACCGGCTATACCTTGCAGTGCTTTGGCGGCGCCGGCGGCCAGCATGCCTGCCTGGTGGCCGACGCCCTGGGCATGACGCGGGTATTTGTGCATCCGCTGGCCGGCGTGTTGAGTGCCTATGGCATGGGCATGGCCGACCAAATTGCGATGCGGGAGGCCGCGATCGAGCTGCCGCTCAATGAGGCCGGACTGGCCTCAGCGCGTGACAGTCTGGACACGCTGGCCTCAGCCGCCTGCGCCGAACTGGCCGGCCAGGGCCTGGCCGCGGCCGAGTTGCAGACGCGCCGCAAGCTGCATGTGCGCTACCAGGGCACCGACACGGCGCTGCTGATCAACTGCCCGGACGATGGGGCAGGGGCAATGGACGCCATCCGTGCCGAGTTCGAGGCGGGCTATCGCCAGCGTTTTGCCTTCCTGATGAGTGACAAGCCTCTGGTCATCGAGGCGGTGTCGGTGGAGGCGATCGCCGCAGGTGAGTCTGCCGCCGCCGTGAGCATGGCGCAGACCGAAGAACACCGCGCCGCAGCCACAGAGCAGGTGCAGATGTACTGCGCCGCCGACGAGCAGGACGCCGGCTGGCGCCCCGCCGGCTTGTTCATCCGCGAGAGCCTGCAGCCCGGAGCATTGATCGACGGCCCGGCCATCATCGCCGAGCGCAATGCCACCACGGTGCTGGAGCCCGGCTGGCAGGCCAAGCTCACCGCCTCGGGCGCGCTGGAGCTGCAGCGCACCCGCGCCCGCGCCACCCGCCACGCCATCGGTACCGAGGCCGATCCGGTGATGCTGGAGGTCTTCAACAATCTGTTCATGAACATCGCCGAGCAGATGGGCTTGCGGCTGCAGAACACCGCCTTCTCGGTCAATATCAAGGAGCGGCTGGACTTCAGCTGCGCGCTGTTCGACGCCGGCGGCAACCTGATCGCCAACGCCCCGCATATGCCGGTGCACCTGGGCTCGATGAGCGAGTCGATCAAGACGGTGATCGCCCGCAACCCGGCCATGATGGAGGGCGATGTCTATGTGCTGAACGACCCCTACCACGGCGGCACGCATCTGCCCGACGTGACGGTCATCACGCCGGTTTTCCTGTCTGCCCCCACGGGTGCTGCGCACCCTGCCCCCCAAGGGGGCGTTCGCCCGCCTTGGGGCGGCCCGGCGCCGGGCTCGGCCTCGGTGGTGACTCCTAAAGCGGCCCCATCGTTCTACGTTGCCTCGCGCGGCCACCATGCCGACATCGGCGGTATCTCCCCCGGCTCGATGCCGCCGTTCTCGAAGACCATCGCCGACGAGGGCGTGCTGATCGACAACTTCAAGCTGGTCGAGGCTGGTGTGCTGCGCGAGCAGGCGCTGCTGGCGCTGCTGGGCTCGGGGCCGCATCCGTCGCGCAACCCGCAACAGAATCTGGCCGATCTGCGCGCACAGATCGCCGCCAACGAAAAGGGTGTGCAGGAGCTGCGGGCGATGGTGGCCCAGTTCGGCCGCGCCACCGTCGATGCCTATATGCAGCATGTGCAGGACAACGCCGAGGAGTCGGTGCGGCGCGTCATCACCGCACTGAAGGACGGTGAATTCACCTTGCCGCTGGACAATGGCGCGCAGATCGCCGTCAAGGTCACCGTCAACAAGGCCGACCGCAGCGCCACGCTGGACTTCACCGGCACCAGCGCACAACTGCCCAACAACTTCAACGCCCCGAAGGCCGTGACGATGGCGGCGGTGCTCTATGTGTTCCGCACGCTGGTCGATGACGACATTCCGCTCAACGCCGGCTGCCTGAAGCCGCTGGAGGTGATCGTGCCCGAGGGTTGCATGTTGAACCCGCAGCTGCCCGCGGCGGCGGTGGCCGGCAATGTCGAGACCTCGACCTGCGTGACCAATGCGCTGTACGGGGCGCTGGGCGTGATGGCCGCCAGCCAGTGCAGCATGAACAACTTCACCTTCGGCAATGCCACCCACCAGTACTACGAGACGATCTCGGGTGGCTCAGGCGCAGGGCCGGGTTTTGCCGGCACCAGCGTCGTGCAGACACATATGACCAACTCGCGGCTGACCGACCCGGAGGTCCTGGAGTTCCGCTTCCCTGTGCGGCTGGACAGCTACGCGATCCGCGCCGGGTCGGGCGGCGCGGGCGAATGGCAGGGCGGCAATGGTGGCGTGCGCCGCGTGCGCTTTCTGGAGTCGATGACAGCTTCGATCTTGAGCAACGGCCGCCACTCGGGCGCCTTTGGCATGGCGGGCGGTGAGGCGGGGGCGGTGGGGCTGAATACCATCGAGCGACTCAATGGCCAGGTCGAGCGCCTGGACCACATCGGCTCGGCCGAGATGGCGCCGGGCGACGTGTTCGTGATAGCGACGCCCGGAGGCGGCGGCTACGGCAAGTCAGGGTGAACTAGCCAGGCTTCATCGGCTTGAGGGTCAGCAGGCCCTTGAGCTCGTCAAGTGCTTCGGGCAGGTCGGCACTGTCGAACTGCGCGGTCCAGGGCCCGGTGGAAGTCTGCACCTCCAGGCTGAGGGTCTGGCCATCGGGATAGCCGGGTGCCTGCCGGGCAGCACCCTGGGCCTGGCCCAGCAACTTCGCGACACGGCCTGCCTGCTTGGCATCCAGGTCGGCGGCGCGCAACTCGGCTCCGCGCAGCAGGCCGGCAAAGCCGCCTTGCTCGATCAGCCGCAGCTGCTGCCAATCGCCAGCGCCGCCAGCGTCAGAATCCAACCGCTTTCCAGGCATCATTCAGGGCCTTCAGTTGCTTGCTGCCGCTGCCATGGTTCTTGGCCGCCACCATTTGCGTGGTCGTCACCATGTCAACGAACTGGCTGTTGCTCGACAGTTTGCGCATCGTCTCATACCAGATCGCCCCCGCCTCGTTATAGGCCGAGCCGCCCAGCGCCTTGGCAAACAGGAAGAAGGCGTGGTTGGGGATGCCGGAGTTCAGGTGCACGCCGCCGTTGTCGAAGCTGCCGACGAACTTGTCGCGCAGATGCTTGGGCTGCGGGTCGGTGCCGAGGTTGGGGTCATTTTCATAGGCCTTGCCGGGGCCGAAGTCGCGCAGCGCCTTGGCCTTGGTGCCCGGGCCCATGATTTCCTTGCCGACCAGCCAGGTCGCCTTGGCAGCGGTGTGCTTCTTCTTCCACTGGCTGATCAGCACGCCGAACACATCGGCAAAATGCTCGTTCAGCGCGCCCGACTCGTCGTGGTATTCCAGATTGCACTCATGCGAGATCACGCCATGGGTCAGCTCATGGCCGACCACGTCCAGCGACTTGGTGAAGCGCACGAATAACTGGCCGTCGCCATCGCCATAGGCCATCTGCTGGCCGTTCCAGAACGCGTTGTTGAGCTTCTTGCCCAAATGCACGCTGGAGACCAGCGTGGTGCCGCGGCCGTCCAGCGAGTTGCGCTGGAACTGCTTCATATAAAAGTCGTAGGTCACGCCGCTGAAGTCATAGGCCTCGTTGACGGCCGGATCGGCCACCGCCGCGTCGCCCTCCTTGCGGACCAGCTTGCCGGGCAGGCGGCTCATGCCCAGGCCCTTGACGTCGTGGATCAGCCGATTCTTCTTCGCCGAGGGCGCGGCAAAGGCCGCCATCATCGGCATGGACTGCATAACCGTGCGCACGGCGCGCGCTTCGGCCGAGGTGGCGATGGCATCCACCGCCAGTTTGCGCACCGCAGCGTCCGACGAGGTGCTGAGGTTGTCCAGCATATAGGGCGGGATGATGCACAGTAGCGGGTGAGGGTGGCAGGTGCAACGCAGCATGGTGGGCGCTCCAGCAGTTCAGGTGAGCGCGTTGTAGTCCTACGGTCCGGCACCTGCCATCCCTAATTGAGAGCTTGAAATCAGCGCTTTTCCTGCTCCGAGTAGCTCTTCCAGCGGCCCATGGCGCTGCGCATGAACTGCGCTCGGCGTGCAAACTTCGGGCAGGCCGAGCAGATCACCATGTGCAAACGCACGGCCAGGCGTTCTTGCCAGCTCAGCTCGCGATCGAGTGACTGCAGGGTCAGGCCGGTCACCTCGCGGCAATTCTTCATCAATTTCATCTAGATTCCCTCAGGCCTGGGCGCCAGCGAACCAGCTGAGCTGCAGACAGTCACGCAAACGCAAGCTGGCGCGATGCAGCATCACCCACAGATTGGTCGGGGTGATGGCCAACTCCTTACAGATTTCGTCGGTGTCCAGCTCGAGCCACTCGCGCATCATGAACAAGCGGCCCTGCACGCCGGGCAACTTGTCCACGCAGGCTTCCAGGACGGCAAAGAAGTCGGCCTGGCGCAGGCAATGCTCCGGATCACCCCAGTCCTTGGGTGCCTCGCGCCAATGGCCATCGGCGGCGAACAACTGCTCGTCGAGATCGGCTTCGTCGTCGGCCGTCGTGGTCGAGACCTCGCGGGTGTGCTTGCGCAGCTGGTCGATCAGCTTGTGCTTCAGTATGCCCACCAGCCAGGTCTTCAGCTGAGACTGGCCGGCAAAGGCCTGCGGCCGCTCCAGCGCGGCCAGCAGGGTCTCGGACACGGCGTCCTCGGCCCAGGCCTCGTTCTTCAGCTGCATCTGCGCAAAACGCATCAATTGAGGGCGCAGCTGTTCGACAGCACGGGCAAAATCGCTCATCACCAAGACCTGTTTCCGAGACAACAAGCTGTGCAGTGTAAGGACTTGGCCCTGTCGGTCGACCGATGGTGGTCGCAAGACATTGACGAAATTTTTCCCCCACCCACCCCTATTGATTGGAATCCGACCATGAACCAAAAGCTGATTGTTTCCTCCGCCCTCGCTTCCGTGCTGGCCCTGGGCCTGGCGGGCCAGGTCGCCGCCCAGGACAAGCCCAAGGAAAAGTGCTTCGGCATCGCCAAGGCGGGGCAGAACGACTGCGCCAATCTGTCGGGCAGCCATTCCTGCGCTGGCCAGTCCAAGGCGGACATGGGCACCGATGAGTGGAAGTACGTGCCCAAGGGCACTTGCAAGGACATGAAGGGCCTGAGCGCCGACGAGGCCAAGGCCAAGATGAAGAAGGCCTGAGCGAGCGATGCACCTGCCGGCCGAGGCAGGCATCGGTCTTCGGCAGCCGCACTACCGCGAGCTGCTGGAGACCCTGCCGAGCTTGAGCTTTCTGGAGGTTCACTCAGAGAACTTCTTTGCCCCCGTCGGCGCCGCCCGCGCCGTGCTGCGCGAGGCGCGCGAGCATTACGCCATCAGCCTGCATGGCGTGGGCCTGTCGTTGGGCTCGGCCATGGGGCTGGACGACTGGCATCTGGACCGCTTGGCCGAGCTGGTGGCCGAGATCGATCCGGTGCGCGTCTCGGACCACGCCAGCTTCGCCCGCGTGCCGGGACTTGCCCTACCGAACGTGGTGCATATGAACGATCTGCTGCCGCTGGCCTTCACGCCCGCGGCCCTGGACATCATGGTGGCGAATGTGCAGCGGGTGCAGGAGCGACTCAAGCGCCCCCTGCTGGTGGAGAACCTCTCTGCCTATCTGAGCTGGGTCGATGACAGCCTGGCCGAGCCCGAGTTCTTCAACGAGCTTGCGCGGCGCAGCGGCTGCGGCGTGCTGCTGGACGTGAACAATCTGGTGGTCAATGCGCTGAACCGGCAACCCGACGAAGCACGGGCCCTGGCCGAGGTGCGGCGCTGGCTTGACCGGATCGACCCGCGCGTTGTGGGCGAGATCCATCTGGCCGGCTTTGTCGACACCGGTGACCTGGTCATTGACGACCATGGCAGCCGTGTTCATGCGCCGGTCTGGGCCGCTTATGAGTACGCGCTTCAGCGCCTCGGCTCCAAGCCGACCTTGCTGGAATGGGACACCGACGTGCCCGCCTTGAGCGTGCTTCTCGATGAGGCCGCTCAGGCCTTGCGGCGCATGGTGGCTATGTGAGCGAAGGCCACGCGCGTGAGCTGCGGCGCCAGCAGGCGCTGGTGCATGTGCTGCAGCAAGCGGGTGGCGAGGCGATGCTCGCGCCATTGCTGAGCGAGCAGGGTGGCCGGCAGGCTCGTGGATTGAGCGCCTATCGCGCCAATGCCTGGGCCTCGGCCGAGCGGGCGCTGGCCAGCAGCTTCTCCACGGTGCTGGCGCTGATTGGTGAAGAGGCCTTCGCCGCCCTGGCCCGGGCTTATTGGCAGGCCTGCCCACCGGCTCGGGGCGATCTGGCCTGGTTGGGAGAGCAGTTGCCCGACTTCATGCGCAACAGTCCGCAGTTGCAAGATGAGCCGTATCTGCCCGACAGCGCCAGGCTCGACTGGCTGCTGGCCTGTGCAGAAGGCGCGGCCGATGCCGAGCCGGATCCGGGCAGCCTGGGCCTGCTGGCCGAACACGAGCCGCAGCAGTTGCGGCTCAGGCTGATGCCCTCGGTGCATCGGCTGCGCAGCGAGCATCCGGTGCTGGCAATCTGGCAGGCCCATCACAGCGATGAGCCGGATCCGTTCGCCCCGGCGCGCGCCG
>Ga0187845_1000447_pt1 | contig 24428 bp, 25 predicted proteins | sample SpaLakP09_SKY_68_FD_134515 | JGI IMG/M metagenome (GOLD analysis project Ga0187845, IMG submission 134515) | Oligotrophic lake water microbial communities from Sparkling Lake, Wisconsin, USA - SP09_SKY_68 | ecosystem: Environmental > Aquatic > Freshwater > Lake | place: USA: Sparkling Lake... | reverse complement strand
CCCGTGTCCGGGATCTCGTGCGAGGTCAGGTGGTAGACGCTGACGATGGCGCGCGTCGGACCGGCCAGGCCGAACGTCACGGTCGGCGCCACGCCCCAGCGCTGGCCGCCGACGACATCGCGGCCCGGCACGTCGTTCTCGTGCGCCATCACGTTCAGGCGGAACGCGCTGTTGCTGCCGATGTTGCGGTTGATGTCGCCCGTGATGCGGCGGTACTTGTCCGTGCCGATGCCGACGCTGGCGTGGTTGAAGTCGTACGACTGTGCCGTCTTCGTGATCAGGTTGACGCCGCCGCCGGCCGACGAGCGGCCGCCCAGCGCCGAATTCGGACCCTTGACGACTTCGACCTGTTCCACGGCGAAGATCTCGCGCGACTGCGAACCGGCATCGCGGATGCCGTCGATGTACGTGTCGGTCTGGGCGTTGTAGCCGCGGATGAACATGTTGTCGCCGACCGGGTTGCCGCCCTCGGCCGCGCCGATGGTGATGCCGGGCACGGTGCGCAGCGCATCCGTCAGCGACGTGGCGCCCGTCTGCGCGATCACTTCGGCCGGCACGATGGTGACGGATTTCGGCGTGTCGAGCAGCGGTGCGGTGAATTTGCTGTTGGCCGAGGTGGCCTGCGGCTGGTTGGCGCCCGTCACCTGAACGCTTGGGATAGCCGGATCGGGCGTGGCGTCAGGACCCGCATGGGCGACGACGGGCAGCGCCAGCGACGCGAGCATGGCCAATGCCGGGGTCGGCAGCGTACGACCATGCTTGCGGCTGGTGATGAAGGAATTCGGGGTGTTGTTTTTCTTCGTGGTCATGGTGTGGGGATTGTGCCCTGCCGGGCGTCTCGCCGCGCCATCATCAGCAGGAACTAAGCAGGAACATGAATGAGAACGATTCGCATTATGATTCTGATTAAGACTTTTAGCAAGCGTAACTGGACAATAAATACGGCGGTGAGGCAGGAATGCGACGCCGGCAATCTTGCCGTCGTGTTACTGGGGTGGGAGCGAATCAACTACAATGTCGGGGATAAGGGTTTATCATGACCCGAGATGTCACCCAAGAATACGAATCACCTTACTGAAGAGACCCCCCAAAGCGTATGCGTCGCCCTTCCAAAGACTCACCCAAACTTTCGGCAGAAAGCCAGCGTCTCATCAGCATCAGCAACGCCATCGTGCAGGCTGCCAGCCGCGTTGAAGAACGGGCCTGGGAACGCAACCTCGACACGCAGCTGCAAAAGCTGCTCAAGACGAACCACCAGGACAGCATCGACGCCGCCCTCAACGTCCTGTTCAAGGGCGATCTTGCCGTCTACGACGTGCTGATGGATGGCGTCGAGGCGGTCAGCGAGTCCTCGACGATGACCGAGCAGGCCAAGGACGGCCTTGAAACCACGTGGCAGGTGCTGCTCGTGGCCGCGCCGATCCTTGCCTGGACCCGCTTTTCGATCGCGTCCGGCACGATCCCCGGCGACATCCTGAACACGCTGACGGCGCACTTCTCCGCCCACCTGCTGGCCGACAATACCAAGCTGGCCATCGCGCCGACCTTGTACTCGATCGACCAGCTGCCGCGCACCCACGCCGAGACCTATTCCCTGACGCACAAGCTCGCCGCCGCCGCCCACAAGGGCTCGACGGTGAAGCCGGCCGCGCCCGGCCCGGACACGTCGCAATTCCTGGCCGACACGCGCTACCTGCTCGTGGCCGTCGTGGCCCCGGTCGGCGCCCCGCTGTTCCGCTGGCAGGAGCCGCAGCACCACATCAATTTCGAAGCCGAGCGCGAGAACTGCCTCGAGCAATGGCGCGCCCAGGCCGGCCCGAACATCGCACGCCTGCTGCCGGGCTGCGGCGTCGAGCTGCTGCTGCCGGAAGCGTATTACGTCGCGTGCCGCGAGGCCGACAAGCTGATCCGCCCCGTGTCGATCCGCGCCGCCGTCCACTACCTGACCAACACGCTGGGCGTGGAACCGAACGACCTGCGCGCGGTCGTGGCCGGCTTCGGCGACGAAGTCAACGACAGCCAGGTGGACGAATACCGCGTCGGCTTCACATTGCGCCAGTCGTCGGACGTCGTGTACGGCATCGTCTGGCCCCTGTACGGCCAGGAAGACGAGGAAGGCACGCCGATGGAAGGCCCGGCCGGCGGCGGCGACCGCCCGCTCGCGCCGCTGGACGAGATCGTCAAGCACCTGAACGACGTCGGCATCACCCACGTCAAGCGCATCGGCGAACGCTATGTCGCCGAGTACTGCGACGACTGCGGCGCGCCGCTGTTCGCCGACCCGAGCGGCGAGCTCGTCCATGCCGAAATGCCGGAAGACACGCCGGCGGGGAGCGAGCACTTCCACTGACGCCAGACAGCGCCTCAACCACAAGACCCGGCCACGTGCCGGGTTTTGTTTTTGTTTCCAAAAACCGGGGTCTGACCCCGGTTTTTGGAAATTGCTTCTAATTCCTGCGTTGACGATGCCGGCGCCGGCCGCTAAATTAGTTAACACGTTAACTAAATCGCCGCCCCCATGGAACCCGTCACCATCCCCCTCCCCGGCACCGACACGATCGCCGCGACCCTGTGGCAGGCGCAGGATGCCCGCGCCGTCGTGCTGGTCCACCCGGCTACCGCCGTCACGCAGCGCTACTACGAGGCGTTCGCGCATTACCTGCACGGCCTGGGCCTGCACGTGCTGACGTACGACTACCGCGGCACGGGCCGCTCGCGCCCGGCCGACCTGCGGCAATGCACCGTGACGATGGCCGAGTGGATGGAGGACGACAACGCGGCCGTCACGCGCTGGGCGGCCGCACGCTTCCAGGGACTGCCGCTGCTGGCCGTCGGACACAGCGTGGGCGGGCACGCAATCGCGCTGTCGTCCGCCACCGGACTGCTGACGGCGGGCGTGCTCGTGGCGGCGCATGCGGGGATCACGCGCACGGTCCGTGGCGCCGTCGAGCGGGCCCGCGTGTGGTGCGTGATGCGGCTGCTTGCGCCTGTCCTGTGCCGCATGCTCGGCTACATGCCGGGCCGCCGCATCGGTCTCGGCGAAGACCTGCCCAGCTCGGTGATGCTGCAGTGGAGCCAATGGACGACGCTGCCCGGCTATTTCCTCGACGATCCGACGATGGAGGCACGCCGGCGCATGGCGCGCGTACAGGTGCCGCTGCTCGTGCTCGGCTTCGACGACGATCCGTGGGCGAATCCGCGCGCCATCGGCATCCTCGTGCAGCCGCTCGTCAATGCGCGCGTGGACCGGCGCCAGATCGCCCCGCGCGACGCAGGCCTGCCCGCCATCGGCCACATGGGCTTCTTCCGCCGCCAGGGCGCGCAAGCCCTCTGGCCGCAGGTGGCCGACTGGCTGCTGGCGCACTGTCCTGCGCAGGAAACCGCGCAATGACGGCAGCCAGGAAACCGCCCCGCTTCGTCTTCCTGCTGAACCGCGCACAAAAGGTGCTGCAACGCTGGATCGAGACGCGCCCGCAAGCCTGGGACGGCATCAGCTCGGCGCAGGCCGGCCTGCTGTTCCTGCTCGCGTCGCGCGGGGAGCCCGCGACCGTCGGCGACATCGCGAAGGGCTTGCAGGTGGCGCCGGCCGCCGTCACGAACCTGTCCAAGCGGATGCAGGCGGCCGACCTGATCGAGCGGGTGGACGACGACGCCGATGGACGCATCACGCGCGTGCGCCTGACCGCGCAGGGACAGGAGGCGAGCCGCCAGGCCCACGCCGTGCTGCAGGACCTGAACGCGCGCCTGACGGCCGGGTTCTCGCCGGACGAGCTGGACATCGTCGCGCGCTGGCTGGCGCAGGTTGCCGACCTCGAGGCCGACCTGCCACGAGGCTGAACGGGAAGATAAGCCTCAGGCGCGCGAGCGCACCGGCATGGTGTAGTCGACGTCGCCCGGCACGATGGAGAGGTCCACCCATCCCTGGCGCCAGGCGTCTTCCAGATCCCGCTCGATCGTCTCCAGCGTGGCCGGGGCCGGGGCGTGGTCGGGAAAGCCGAGCACCCCGCATGCGCAGTTGCGGCCGCGCGCCTTGGCCCGGTACAAGGCCATGTCCGCCAGGTTGACGACCTGTTCCCACGTCAGCGCCGTGTCGCCGAGCGCCAGCGGAAACGGCGCGAAGCCCACGGACACGCTCACGGGCACGACCGTGCCCCGGTGCTCGGCGGCCTGCGACGAGATGCCGTGCAGGATCCGCTGTGCCACCTCGTCCAGGCCGTCGCGCGCGACCGCCGGCACGAACGCGAGGAATTCCTCGCCGCCCCAGCGCACGATCATGTCGGTGTCGCGCAATGCCTCGCGCAGGTTGTGCGCGACCGTCTTCAGCACCGCGTCGCCGGCCGCATGGCCCAGCGTGTCGTTGATGTCCTTGAAGCGGTCGACGTCGAGCAGGAACAGCGCGCCCGTGGTGCCGTCGGCGGCCGCGCGCCGTTCGTTGCCGGCGTGGCCCATGAATTCCTGGAAATGGCGCCGGTTGTACAGCAGCGTGAGCGGATCGAGTGCACTCTGCCGCTTCAATTGCTGGTTTTTCTCTTCCAGCTCGGCGTTGGCGCGGCGCACCTTCCGGTACAGCAGGCCGACGACCACCGACGCCAGCGCGAACACGATGGCCAGCAGCCACCAGATGCGCTGCTGCAGGCGCCGGTTGTCCAGCTCCGCCCTGGTGGCCCGGTTTTCCTGGCGCAATGCGTCGATCCGGCGCTGCTTCTTCTCGGCCTCGTATTTCTGCTGCAGCTCCATCAACGCCTTCTGGCGCTGCTCGTCGAAGATCTCGCCCGACAGCTTGCGTTCGCGGTTGTACGCGTCGACGGCGCCCCGGTAGTCGCCGGCGTGCTCCAGGGCGTGCCCATATTCGCGCAGGACCGCCAGCAGTTCCGGCTTGTCGCCCTGTTTTTCATAGCTGGCGAGCCCCGCCTCGAACTGCCGCTTGCCCTCGACCAGATGCCCTTGTCCGAGCAGCGCCTGGCCCAGGTTGATACGGGCCGTGGCGACATCGTTGTTGCTCCTGACGTCGAGGGCCGCCTCCAGCGCCTGCGCGGCATAGGTCTGGGCTTCGTGGAACAGGCCCTCCTTCAGGTAACAATCCGAGAGGTTGACGAGCGTCGTCGCCACCATCTGGCGTGCGCCCATGCTGCGTTCGAGGTTGAGTTCCTCGAACAGGGCGCGCCGTGCCGGCGCGAACGCCTTCTGCTCGACGGCCAGCGCGTACTCGTCGCCCAGTGCCGTCGCGATATAGCCCGGAGATGCCATCCGCCTGGCCACGGCCAGCCCTTCCCGCTGCGCCTCCCAGCCCTTGTCGAAATCGCCCGTGTTCAGGTACAGCTGCACGAGCGTGTGCAGCGCACTGGCCAGCGGTGCGGTGTCGTCCTTGACGTGGCGTGCCAGGTCGACGGCGGCATGCAGTTTCGCCAGCGCCGCCGGATAATTGCCCTCCTCCTGGAACGACTGTCCGGCGGCGATGGTCGCCAGCACCTTGGTCGGGACGTCGTCCGTCGTCAGGGCGACCTGTTCCGCCTCGAACGCCGTGGCGTGCGAAGCGGCCAGTTCTTCCCGCAAATACAGCGTGTTGGCGCGCCCGATCAGGCCTTTCGCCAGGGCGACGTTGTCGTGATTGCGGCGGCCGTACGTAACGAGCTGGTCCGCCAAGGTCAGTGCATGCGTGAGGTCGCCGATGCCGCGCTCGGCGGTGCTGTAGTGGTACAGGAAGTCCGTGCGCAAGGAGGCAGGCGCGGTCGCCATTTCCCATTCCATCGCGCGCAGCCGGCGCGACGCCTCGTCCGGCACGAAGCGGGCCATGGCGCCGACCTCGCGCAGCCGGCGGGCTTGCGTGTCGTTGCCATGGGCCATGAGCGGACATAACAAGACCGCGACGGCGCACACTGCGCGCATGCTGGATGATGACAGTACGGGAAAGGCCATTGCGCTCCTCGGGCTGGGCCGTAGGACGTACGACCGCTTGCCGGCGCATTATGCCTGCTGTCATCCAGATCGTTCAACTTAACCTTATCCCTCCTTATGCGCCATGGGTCAACGCTCGGCCAATGTCGCCAGATAACCGTGGATTTGCGACACCGCCGCCGCACCCTCGCCCGCCGCCGCGGCCACCCGCTTGGTCGAGCCGGCCCGCAGGTCGCCCACCGCGAACACGCCGTCGACGCTCGTCTCGAGCGAGCGGGCGCCGTGTTCCGCGCGCGTGTCGGCGCCCGTCAGCACGAAGCCCTTGTCGTCCAGTTCGACGCCGCACTCGTGCAGCCAGTCGCTGTTCGGATCGGCGCCGATGAACAGGAACAGCCGGCGCACGGCGAACGACCGCTCGTCGTCGCCGTCGATGCTGCGGCAACGCACGCCCGTCAGGCCGTTGTCGTCGCCTTCCAGCGCGGCGATTTCGCGCCGCGTGTGCAGGTGGATGTTGGGCGTGGCCGCGATGCGTTCGATCAGGTAGCTCGACATCGTCGCTTCCAGCCCCCGGCGGATCAGCATGTGCACCTCGGAGGCATGCGCCGCAAGAAACACGGCCGCCTGCCCGGCCGAATTGCCGCCACCCACCAGCATGACGGCTTCGTTGCGGCACAGCCGCGCTTCCACCGGCGACGCCCAGTAGTACACGCCGCGGCCTTCGAACTGCGCCAGGTTGGGCAGGTCCGGCTTGCGGTAGCGCGCGCCCGCGGCCAGCACGACGGTCTTGGCCTGCAGACAGGTACCGTCATCCATTTCCACCTTCAGCGGCCGCTCGTGGCACAGCAGGCGCGTGGCCTGGGCGGGGATCGCGACCTCGGCGCCGAATTTCACCGCCTGCACGTACGAGCGGCCTGCCAGCGCGCGGCCGGAGATCCCGGTCGGGAAGCCGAGGAAGTTCTCGATGCGCGCGCTGGCCCCGGCCTGGCCGCCGTAGGCGCGCTGGTCCAGCACCATCACGTGCAAGCCTTCGGAGGCGGCGTACACGGCCGTCGCGAGGCCGGACGGACCGGCGCCCACGACCAGCACGTCGAACACGGTCCCCCGTTCGATGCGGGGCAAGGTGCCGACGCAGCGGCCGACTTCGGCCAGGGTCGGGTTCTTCAGCACGAAGCCGTCCGGCAGCGCGACGAGCGGCCAGTCGGACTCGTTGCGCCAGTGCTCGCGTACGAGCTGGGCCGCTTCCGGGTCCGTGGCCGGATCGCGCCGCGTGTATGGATAGGCATTGCGCGAGAGAAAATTCTCGAGCTCGAACAAACCCTTGTGCGCGTTCGGCCCGATCAGGATGGGACCTCCCGGCTTGCTGTTGATGAGTTGCACGCGGCGGAGGATGAACGCGCGCATCAGGCGTTCGCCCAGCTCGGCCTCGGCCACGATCACGGCGCGCAGGCATTCCGCATCCAGCACGAGGGCTTCCAGCTCGCCCACGGCAAAACCGTCCGCGAGCGGCGGCCGGCCGGACAGTTGCGCGACTTCGCCGCTGAACTGGCCGGGTCCGTATTCGATGACCTCGACCCGTTTGCCGAGCGCATCCGTCCGGCTGCAGGACAACCGCCCCGCCAGCACGACGACCATGCCCGGCGAATCCACGCAGGCGCGGAACACGGTGGCTCCGTCCGGCCACGTGCGGCAGGTGCCGAAGCGGCGCAGGCGCTGGATGTCGTCCGCGCTCAGCACGGGATAGATCTGGTGGCCGCGCGTGGCCAGGTCGACGGCCGCGCGCGCCTCGGAATCGGGCGCGAGGCTGGCGGAGATGAGTTCGGAATCGTGTTCGGACATGGTCGGCACCTGGGTTGGTTCGATTGTCATCCTAACTCACGCCTGCCCGCCACGTACCCTCTCAAAAGGACGGGTAAGAAAAGAGATCAGCGGACCGGGAGCGCCGCGATCACGCGCTTGGCAAACTCGGCCGGATTGCCCGCATGCCAGCGCCACACGATCACGAGATCATGCTCGGGCGATACCACGATGTCATTGCTCCCGGCGCCCAGCGCCGCGAACGCCGTCGCCGGCAGCCCCGGCAGATTCTTGCCCTTCGTGTTCAGCCACCACAGATAGCCGTAATCGGGACCGTGCGCGCTGGGCGTCAGTGCCGCCTTCACATAGTCCTTCGGCACGATCTGGCGGCCGTTCCAGTTCCCCTGGCGCAGCCACAAATAGCCGAAGCGCGCCATGTCCCAGGAATCGATCCACATGCCGCCGCCCCAGCGCGTGCCGCCGCTGACGGACGCCACGAGCTTCCCGTTCATGTCCACGTAGCTATTGGTGTACGGCACCCACTTCCATTGGTGCGACGCGCCGATGGGGTCCATGACTTCGTCCTGGAACACGTCGGGCACGGGCCGGCCGAACACGCGCAGCAGCGACAGCGCGAAGCGGTTGATGCGCACGTCGTTGTATTCGTAGAACGTGCCTGGTTGCTGGAAGGTACGCGGCTTGCGCTCGCCGGCGCCGAACGCGTCGTGACCGACGAAGTCCGCGTTCTTGCCCCACATGCTGCCTTCCCACTCGGATTCCTGCTGCAAGTGGTGCTTCCATGTGACGGCCGCGTTGTGCGGCGACGCGTAGCCGCCATCCTGCACGGTCGCGCCGACGGGCTGGTCGAGGTCCGCGATCTTCCCGTCGCGCAGCGCGACCCCGGCGACGGTCGACAGCATGCTCTTTGCAACGGAATACGTCGGGTCGACGAAGTGCGTATCGCCGAATTGCGCGACGACATAGCCCTTGTAGATGACGACGCCGTTCGTGGGCGCGCGTTTGGACGGCAGCGAGCCGAGCGGCTCGCCGAACGTCTGCCGCTGGTCGGAAAAGTCGCGGGCGCGCTCCGTCTCGTGCGCCTGCGCGTACGCCACGGCATCGCGCAGCCTGGCCGGGTCGATGCCTAGCTGGGCGGGCGACTTGTGGGCCCACTCCCCGGCCGGCGGAAAGTAGGACGGCTCCGCCTTCGGCTTCGGCAGCGTGCCCGCTTGCGCCGCGGCCGCCGCCCACAGGGCCAGCGCGAGGAGCAGCCGGCGTTTCATGGTCGCTTCACAGCTCTACTCTGCCACTGCGAATACGGCATCCTGATCAGGCTGGAGTTGTAATAGCGCTTCTCGCCCGTGACTTCCTGGCCGATCCAGTCCGGCTTGTCGAACGCCTCGTCCTCCGCCTCCAGCTCGATCTCCGCCACGACCAGCCCCGCGTTCAGGCCGAGGAATTCGTCGACTTCCCACGTGTGGCCCGCATGTTCGATGCGGTGGCGGATCTTTTCCACCTGCGGCTGTTCGCACAGGCCGTCGAGGAGTTCCGTCGCGTCCGCCACGGGGATCTCGTATTCCCACTCGCCGCGCGACGCGCCGGTACTCTTTCCCTTGATGGTGACGACGGCCCGCTCACCCTCGATGCGCACGCGCACGGTTCGGACGGCATCCGCCACGAGGTAACCCTGGCGCATGCGCGTCGGGATGCCCTGCCCGCGCCAGCCTTCGTTCGCCAGCAGGAACTTGCGTTCGATCTCGACGCCCATATCAGTCGTCCAGCGATTGCAGGATCGGCTGCAGCATCGCCGCACCGAGGGCCGCGCTGCGGGCGCCGTTCCAGCCGACGTACGGGTCGGGCAGGTTGGCGTTGTCCTTGAACGGCATTTCCAGCGTGAGCGACAGGCATTTGAACGTATGGCCGATGTACTTCGACGCCAGGGTCAGCAATTCCTCGTTGTACTTGCTCGCGGCATAGCCATAGACGTTCTGGAAATCGGGGCTGGCGGCCATGTAGCGCTCGATGAACGCGTTCTGGGCGGCCAGGCGCTCCGGCGTAAAGTCTTCCAGCATCTCGCTGCCGGCCACGAAGTTGTACGGCAGCGCCTCGTCGCCGTGGATATCGAAGAACATGTCGACGCCCGTCTCGTGGATCTTGTTCTTCACGCACAGCACTTCCGGGCTGCGTTCGGGCGACGGCGTCATCCACTCGCGGTTCAGGTTGGCGCCGGCCGCGTTCGTGCGCAGATTGCCCCGCACGGAACCGTCCGGGTTCATGTTCGGCACGATGTAGAACACGGCGCGCTGCAGCAGCTTGCGCGACACCGGGTTCGAATTGTCGAGCAGCGCATCCATCATGCCCTCGACGAACCACTCGGCCATCGTCTCGCCCGGATGCTGGCGCGCGATCACCCAGATCTTTTTCTCGGCCTGCGGATTGCCGACCACGACGAGGTTCATGTCGCGGCCGTCGACGGTCGTGCCGATGTCATGCACGCGCGCGACCGGATTCTCGGCCACTTCACCGAGCAGGCGCAGGTGGCGCTCCCAGGTGTAGGGCTCGAAATAGGCGTAATAAATGCTGTCCAGCTCGGGGGTGTGGTTGACGGTCATGACCTGGCCGTCGAAGGAAGTCGGCACCCGGAACCAGTTCTCGGTGTCGTAGCTGGCCGCCACCTGGTAGCCCTCGAAGCCCTTCGGGTACGTCGCCTGGCCCGCGTTCAGGAAGCGGATCGTGCAGGCCTGGCCGCGCGCGCCCTGCAGTCGGAAGTGGAACCACTGGTGGATATCGGCTGAAGAATCCTTGCGCAGCTTGAGGTCGATCTGGCGCGGGTCGGTGGCCTGGACGACGTCGATCGCACCGGAATCGAACAGCTGGCTGATCTTGATGGGCATGGGCAGGTTCCTCGAATAACGGTCAAAGACCGCATGATAGCCGAGCCCACGCCCGCCGGCCATCACCGACGGCCGTCCGCTTCGACTTACGCGTCGAGGTCGATCAGGTCCTTGCTGTAGGCCAGCATGATCTGGCGCATCAGCTCGACGTTGCTGCGGTCGAGGACGACGGTCAGGTCCGGTTTGCGGTCGAGGTTGTACGTCATGCTGATCTTGCCCGGCAAGACCTTGCACTGCACGGTGAACGCGCGCGGGATGTTCGGGTGGTCCCAGTCCCACTGGGTGATCTGCGGGCCGGGCGGCGGAGGCTGCAGCTCCGGATCCTGGTTGACCGGCAGGTGCTTGAGAAGCCAGAACACGATCGATGCCGGCACGAACACGGCGACGTCGCTCGCGCCGTGTGCGGAGAATTTGGTCAACAACAGGTTGCCGACCCGGTCGCACGACATGGACAGGCTCTTGACTTGACGGATGACCGCTGATTTCACGACGAATTCCTATGGGCAAAGTGGTTAAAAGCCCGGGGATTCTACCGCATCCCATTTAGGAATTGTGTTAAAGAAATGCAAAACGGGGAGCCCGTGCTCCCCGTGCGGAATCCTGGGCAGAGGGACAGCGCCGCCACCGTCCCGCCTGCGCAACATTTACTGCTTGTTGCCCTTGGACGAGCTGCGCGACGACGAGCCCGAAGCCGACTGGCGGTTGCCATGGCTCATGCTGCCCGCGCGACGTGCCTCTTCCGAGGTGAACTCATGGGCGGTGCCCTTCTGGTGGGCAGCCTTGCCGCCCTCGCTGGCGATCTGGCGCTGACGCTCCGGGTCCATCGATGCGAAACCGCGGTTTTTGGTGCCGCCACTTTGTTTGTTGCCTTGATTGCTGGATGCCATGATGTCTCTCCTCGTTGCAGTTAAAACCGCCGCGTCCTGCGGCAGGCCTGCCGATGCTGTCGGGTGCACCGTTGAGCGCTCGGTCGGAAGACATGTTAGGCATGCCTATTGGCTGAGACTATAGGAGCATTTCAGATGACTTTGTAGGACAATGTGAGACAGAAAATGCACTCCTGAAATTCTACTTCCAGTCGTAAATAACTCGTCGGTAATCGTCCTACATATACCCGCAACGTCTTCCTATACTGAAGTTCCTCCTGGACGCGCATCATCTCACTTCCAGATCGAAAGGAGACGACCATGGACGCGAACCAACGCAGCGAAGCGAACAACCAGACGAACAACGGCGCCAACGAAAAATGGACGCCCGGGTCCGAGGGCGCCAGCGCCGACCGCGGCCAGCCGCTCGACCATACTTATCCGCAAGGCACCGGCGTACAGCAGGGGAACCAGCAGCGCGACATCATGGGCGGCCAGGGTGGCCGCGAACACGGCGAGGATGCCGGCATCCCGGGCGGCTCGATGGACAACCAGATCAATGGCGGCTCCGGCGCCGTGCAAGGCATCACGGACAGCCACCAGCGCCAGATGGAACAGAAATCCGGCGCCTACGGCTTGCTGGAACAGGCGGTCGGACACCGTCCGAAAGACTCGGGTACGAATCTGAACCAGCAGCGGGATATGCACCGAGACGTCGTGCGCGGCAACCTGCAAGCCTCCACCCGCGGCGGCGGCATGCACGGCCCGCGCAGCGAACTGCCGTCGCAGCCGCCCCGCGGCTCGATGGGCAACAGCCAGTCGACGTCGGGCACCTCGGGCTCGACGCAGGGCGGCGGCATGCCGGGGCCGGGCGCGGCGGGCGGCCACGAAGCCCAGCGCGGCAACACGCAGCTGGACGTGGCCGGTTCGCGTTCGGTGTCGAACCAGAACTCGGACGTGCGCGGCGTGCACCAGTCGAACGACGTGGCCGGCGGCCTGCCGCGCTCGCCGGGCAACACGGGCGCGGCCAGCACCGACCGCCAGGGATCGCAGACCGGTTCCCACAACGGTCCGCCGGTGCACGAGTCGAACGACGCCTCCGGCGGCTACCCGCGCAGCCCGGGCTTCGCCAACAAGCTGCACGGCGACGACAACATGGACGACGATACCGGCTTCAAGCGCAAGCCTTGATGCGTTCTTGATGTAGATTCAAGCGCCGGGCCACTCCCGGAACCCAGCCATTTCGCTCGCGGTCGAATCTGACACATTGCCAGACCGCGAGCGAAAGCATGCCAAACCAGAACGGGATAGCACACCGGGTTTCCCATGGACGTCGTGCCGCCATGCGGACCAGGGAGGCGTCATGCGCCGCCTGAACGTCCTGACGTGGCACACGCATGGCAGCTACCTGTACTACCTGTCCCATGCGCCGCATGACTTCCACGTGCTGGTAAAACCGGGCAGTCCCCCCGGATACGGCGGCCGCTGCGGCCCGTTCCCGTTCGGCCCGAACGTCCACGACCTGCCCGCCGACCAGGCGCGCACCCGGACATTCGACTGCATCCTGTTCCAGGAAGACCATCACTGGGAACGCGACCAGTACGAGCTCCTCACGCCGGCCCAGCGCGCGCTGCCCCGCATCTACCTGGAGCACGATCCGCCGGGCCTGCCGGCCGCCGACAGCGCCGACGATGCGCGCAGGCCGCTGTGGCCCACCGACATGCGCCACCCTGTCGACGACCCCGCCGTGCTGCTCGTGCACGTCACGCCGTTCAACGACCTGATGTGGGACAGCGGCCGCACGCCGACGCGCGTCATCGAGCACGGTGTCGCCGTGCCCGACGGGGTGGGCTGGCGCGGCGACGTCGAACGGGGCCTCGTGATCACGAACCACCTCGCCAGGCGCGGCCGGCGCATGGGCGCGGACCTGTTCGCCCGCCTGCGCACGACCTTGCCCCTCGACCTCGTGGGCAGGGGCGCGGCCGACCTGGGCGGCCTCGGCGAGGTAGACCATCCGCAATTGCCCGCGTTCGCCGCCGCCTACCGGTTCCTGTTCTCGCCCGTCCGCTATTCCAGCCTCAGCCTGTCCGTGATCGAAGCCATGATGATCGGCATGCCCGTCGTCGCGCTGGCGACGGTCGAAATGGCGACCGTGATCGAACATGGCGTCTCCGGCTTCGCCGTGACCGACACGCGCCAGCTCGCGACCGCCATGCGCGCGCTGCTCGGCGACGCCGGCCTGGCGCGCAGCCTGGGCGAGGCAGCGCGCCTGCGGGCGCGCGAACGCTTTTCCATCGCCCGCTTCGGCGCCGACTGGGATGCCGCGCTGCGTGCCGTGACGAGCTGACGGCGCCATGAAACTCGACGACCAGCCGCGCGCTGCCGCCATGCCCCCGTCCGGCCCACCCCGCCGGCCGCCGCCGCATCGCCCTCATCAGCGACCACGCTTGGCCGCTCGCGGCACCGGGCAGCATCGATTGCGGCGGCCAGAACGCCTACGTCGCGCAGCTGCTCGTGGTCGGCAGCGCGCGACCCGCAGGCGCTGGCCGCGCGCCCCGCCCGCCTGCAACGCGATCCCCCCGCTTGCGCGCACCATGGGCGAAGCGGGACTGCGCCGCGTCTACCACCATGACACCTGGCGCACCGTCGCCCGGCAGGTCGCGGCCATCCATGCCGCCGTCCTCACCGAAGCGCGCGCCTCCATCGCCCTGCCCCAACCCCAGGAGTAAGCATGGCCGACCTCAACGCCCCGACCTCAACCGCGACCTCGACCTCCATCGCAACGCAACCGTCCGTGGATGCACTTACCGACCCCGTCCCGGATCCGGTCCGCTGGCAGCGGCCCCTGCACGGCAGGGTCGCGCTCGTCACGGGTGCCGCCAGCGGACTCGGTGCCGCACTGGCCGCCGTGCTGGCGGCGGAAGGCTGCGACCTCGTGGCCGCCGATATCCGCGCCGACGCGCTGCAGATGGCCATGCCGGCCCTGCTCGGCCACGGCGTGCGTGCCAGTGCGCTGGCCCTCGACGTCGGCGACCCGGGCGCCGCGCGCGCCGCCATCGAACGTTGCGTCGCGACGATGGGCCGCATCGACATCCTCGTCAACAACGCCGGCACGGACGTCACCCTGCCCCTGTCCGACCTGTCCGAGCAGGACTGGCTCCGTGTCATCAACACGAACCTGAACGGACCGTTCCTGCTGGCCAAGCACGCGGCCGCGTACATGCGCAGCCAGGGCGGCGGCGACATCGTCAACGTGGCCTCGACGGCGGCCAAGCGGGCCTGGCCGAACGCGAGCGCCTACCACGCCAGCAAATGGGGGCTGCTGGGACTGTCGCATGCGCTGCATGCCGAACTGCGGCCGCACGGGATCCGCGTCACAGCCGTCGTCGCGGGCGGCATGCGCACGCCGTTCCTGCTCGACCGCTTTCCCGACCTCGATCCGACCCGGCTGCAGGATCCCGCCAGCGTCGCCCAGGCGATCCGGCATGCGCTGCTGTTGCCGCGCGAAAGCGTGATCGCGGAACTGACTGTCCTGCCCATGCAGGAAACCTCCTGGCCCTGATGCTCTTCCCACATGAAAGCTGCGCTTTGAAAGCCATATTTCTCGACAAGGACGGGACGCTCATACCCGACCTGCCCCACAACGTGGAGCCCGCATGCATCACGCTGTGCCGCGGCGCCGGCCCCGCGCTGCGCCTGCTGGCGCGGCTCGGCTACCGGCTGTTCGTCGTCACCAACCAGCCGGGCATCGCATTCGGGCGCTTCGCCACGGCCGCGATGGACGCCGTCGGCGCCCGCCTGCGCGACCTGCTGCTGCACGAACACCTGGCCCTCGACGGCTTTTATTTCTGCCCGCATCACCCGGAGGGCACGGTCGCGCCCTGGGCGATCGAATGTCATTGCCGCAAGCCGCTGCCCGGCCTGCTGTTGAAGGCGGCGCACGAACACGGCATCGACCTGCGCGCGTCGTGGATGGTGGGCGACATCCTGCACGACGTCGAGGCCGGCAACCGGGCCGGCTGCCGCACGATCCTCATCGACAACGGCAACGAGACGGAATGGCGGCTCGGTCCCCGCCGCGTCCCGACGCGCATGGCGCCCGACCTGTACACGGCCGCCGTGCTGATCGCCAGCCATGGAGACGCACCATGACGGCCACGTGGCAACAAGCCCGGCGCATCCTGTGCGTGCGCCTCGACTCGCTCGGCGACGTGCTGATGTGCACCCCGGCCATGCGCGCGCTGCGCCAGGCCGTGCCGGGCCGCACGCTGACCCTGCTGAGCTCCCCGTCCGGCGCCGCCGCCCTGCCCTTCGTTCCCGAGCTCGATGACGCCATCGCCTGGACGGCGCCGTGGACAAGATCCACCGCGCCGTCCACCACGCCGGCCCCCATCGGCATGCTGGCGGCACGCGCCTTCGATGCCGCCGTGATCTTCACGACCTACACGCAGAGCGCGCTGCCGGCGGCCCTGCTATGCCAGCTGGCCGGGATCCCGCTGCGGCTGGCGCACTGCCGCGAAAACCCGTACGACCTGCTGTCCGACTGGGTGCCCGACCCCGAGCCGGCCACGCTCATGCGCCACGAAGTCCAGCGCCAGCTCGCCCTCGTGCAGCGGGTCGGATGCCGCAGCGCCGACCTGGGCCTGTCGTTCGTCCCCCGTCCGGTGGACTTCACCGCGGCGCGGGCACGCCTCACCGCCGCCGGCATCGATCCGGACCGGCCCTGGATCCTGCTGCATCCGGGCGCCAGCGCGGCCTCGCGCCGCTATCCGTCGGGACACTGGGCCCACGTCCTGCGCCTGCTCGCGCAGGCGTTGCAACTGCCCCTCGTGCTCACGGGCAGCGCGGAGGAAAGCGAACTCGTCGACGGCATCCGGTTCGCCAGCGCCGTGCCGGCCATCTCGCTGGCGGGACGGCTGGCGCTGGGCGAACTGGGCGCAGCGCTGCGCCTGGCGGCCGTCGCCGTGACGAACAACACCGGGCCCGCCCACATGGCCGCCGCCGTGGGCACGCCCGTCGTCGACCTGTACGCCCTGACCAATCCGCAGCACACGCCGTGGAACGTGCGCAGCCGTGTGCTGTTCCACGACGTGCCGTGCCGCTTCTGCTACAAGAGCACGTGTCCGGAAGGCCACCAGGCGTGCCTGGACGGCGTCGCGCCGAAGCGTGTCGTCGCGTCCGTGCGCGAGCTGCTGGGCGCGACGCAGGCAGCGCCGGCGGCGGTGCCGCCCTGACCGGAGCGACGCCATGCCGCCCGTGCCGCCGTGTCAATCATCGCCCCGACGACTTCTCCACCGCCTCCGCCGCGGACGGCGCCACGACAGGGCGCACCGCATGCGCGCGCACGAGCGCCTGCAGCGCATCGCGCTCGACGGTCTCGTGGTCGAGCAGCTGGCGGGCCAGCGCATCCAGCAGTGGCCGCTGCTCCCGGAGGGTGACCCGCACTCGCTCATGTGCTTCGTCGAGCAGCCGGGCGATCTCCGCATCGATCAGGCGCGCGGTGCGTTCGCTGTACGCCGTGGCCGGCGGCTGGGCCGGCGCGTACGGCGCGGCGGCGGGCTGCTCGAACGTCGCGAGGCCGACCCGCTCGCTCATGCCGTATTGCGCGACCATGTGGCGCGCGAGGTCGGTCGCCGTCTGCAGGTCGTTCTGCGCCCCCGTGGACAGGTCGCCGAACACGAGTTCCTCCGCAACCCGCCCGCCGAGCAGCACGTCCATCCGGTCCTGCAGTTCGCTCTGCTTCAACAGGTAGCGGTCCTCGGTGGGCAATTGCTGCGTATAGCCGAGCGCGGCGATACCGCGCGGGATGATCGACACCTTGGCCACGCGGTCGGCATGCGCGCGGAATTCCGCCGTCAGCGCGTGGCCCGCCTCGTGGAACGCCACGGTTTCCTTTTCCATCGGATTGATCAGGCGCGAGCGCTTTTCCATGCCCGCAATGACGCGGTCGACGGCTTCCTCGAGTTCGCTGCGCTCGACCCGTTCCCTGCCGCGCCGCGCGGCCAGCAGCGCCGCTTCGTTGATCAGGTTGGCGAGGTCGGCGCCGGCGAGGCCGGGCGTCTTCGCGGCCACGGCGGCGAGGTCGACGTCCGGCGCGAGCCTGACCTGGCGCGCGTGCACCTGCAGGATCTTCTGGCGGCCCTTCAGGTCCGGCCGGTCGAGCGCGACGTGGCGGTCGAAGCGACCGGGACGCAGCAGCGCGGGGTCGAGGATTTCCGGACGGTTGGTGGCACCGAGAATGATCACGCCCTTGTTGGTGTCGAAGCCGTCCATTTCGACGAGCAGCTGGTTGAGCGTCTGCTCCTGCTCGTTGTAGCCACCGACGACGCCGGCCACGCCGCGCGCGCGGCCCAGCGCGTCGAGCTCGTCGATGAAGATGATGCAGGGCGCCACCTTCTGCGCCTGCACGAACATGTCGCGCACGCGGGCCGCGCCCACGCCGACGAACATCTCGACGAATTCCGAGCCGCTGATCGAAAAGAACGGCACCCCGGCCTCCCCCGCCACCGCCCGCGCCAGCAGCGTCTTGCCGGTGCCGGGTGGCCCGACGATGAGCACGCCTTTCGGGATGCGCCCGCCGAGCCGCCGGTAGCGCTGCGGGTTCTTGAGGAAATCGACGATCTCCATCAACTCGTCGCGCGCCTCGTCGATGCCGGCCACGTCGTTGAAACTCACGCCGGTCTTGCTCTGCATGTAGACGCGGGCCCGGCTCTTGCCCACATCAAACAGCCCGGCCGCGACACCGCCGCGCTTCGCCATGCTGCCCCACATCCAGAACAGCAGGAGCAGCGGCAGCGCCCACGACAGCAGCGTACCCAGCCATTCGCTGTGCTGCTGGCCGAAGTAGCGCACGTGCGCCGCGTCGAGCTCCTTGACGAGATCCGGATCGGCCACGCGGACGGCGTTGAACGGACACAGCCCATCCGCATTGCACTTGACGGACTCGGCCCGGTTGCGCGGCAGGATCGCGTCGAGTCCGCCCGACTTGAGCGTCCCGGACACGGTCGTCTCCGCCAGCGTGACCTCGTTGACCTTGCCGCCATGCAGGAGCTCCTTGAACTCGCTGTACGCCAGCGGCGACGACGTGATCACGTCCGTCACCGACTGGAACAGCATGAACAGGACGATGGCGAACAGCCAGTACCACAGCATGGGGCGGAGCGTCGGGCCGCCGCTGCCACTGCCGTCCGCGCCGGGTCCGGTTGGCGCCTCCTTCATATCGGACATATCGTTCACGCCGCCTCCGCGCGCCTGACTTTCAGCGCCTAGGCACCACTGTCTGATAGATCACGGCCATGTCGCTTTGATCTGGATCAAAGTTACGCGTTCACGTCTGTCGCTCCAGCTGCGCGAGCCGCGCCTCGCACTCCCGCTGCTCGCGCTGGTCGCGCCGCCAGGTGTACACGGTATTGGTCAGGCAGGTCAGGACGGCGGTCGCGATCCCGACCGCCGTGCCGACGTCCGCCATGGTCAACGACGCACCGATCGACGCCATGCCCGCGACATAGCTGGCCACACCGAAGATACTTGGTCTGCTCATAGCTGTTCTCCCCCATCGATAGCTCGCTCCCCTTCACAAAACCCGGCAAGTCGAGTAGAGTCCAGTATAGAACTCTAAACTGATCAACGTCAAGAACACTAAACTCAATCGAGTGCAGGACCTGAAATGAACCTCTTATCCGAACGCCTCGACCACATTTACCGCATCACACCGCAACTGGAAGGCGAACGTGGCCAGACCGGGCTCGTCAAAGCCTCGGGCGCCTCGAAGAGCGTGGTAAACCAGTGGCTGACGGGGAAAATCAAGTCGATGGACATCCGCTACGCGCTGAACATCTAGCGCGAACTCGGGTTCTCGCACATCTGGCTGATGACCGGCGAAGGCGATCCGCGCCAGGCGCCCTTCCACGGCCTGAAGGACGGCATGCCGGTGCGCCCGGCCGACAACGACGACGCGGAATTCGTCCAGATCCGCATGGTCAAGCTGCGGCTGTCGGCCGGGATCACCGGTTTCCAGACGGAGCCGGAACGCCGCGACGGCGGCACGCTGGGCATGCGCCGCACGTGGATCGAACGGCACAACTACCATCCCGACCACCTGATGGCCATTCTGGTCAAGGGCGAGAGCATGGAACCGGCGCTGTACGCAGGCGACATCGTCATCATCAACACGCTCGACACGAAGCTCGTGGACGGCGCCGTGTACGCGTTCAACTACGAGGGCGAAGCGGTCGTGAAGCGGCTGACGCGCGACGCCGGCAAATGGTGGCTGACGTCCGACAACCCGGACCAGCGCAAATACCACCGCAAACTTTGCCAGGGCAATGTCTGCATCGTCATCGGCCGTGTCGTGCGCAAGGAAAGCGACCGCGTATGAAACTCGAGGTCGCCGTCGCCGAGCTGAAAGGCGTGTGCGTGGCGCTGGCCTTTCCGCCGCCGGCCTGGGTTTCACCCGGCGTCGGCGACGTGCTGCTGGAACGCCTGCGCCCGTACTTCCCCACCCTGCCCGTGATGCTCGTGTCCGTGCAAAGGCATGGCGTGCGCGCGCATGCCGCGTTCCAGGCGCAGGCGCTCGTCGACGGTGCGGACCTCGCGCACCTGGCGCGTACGACGATCGACCTCGACGTGCCGCCGGCAGCGCCCGACGAACCACCGCCATTCTAGTCATCCGCACCGCGCGAAGGCCTGCGAAGCTATCGAGTTAAGCGTTTTCCTATTGCTGTTGACACCGCTGCGCGCCCTGATTACGATTTTCTCAATAATCAGACCTGGACGGAGGTCCCCTCCTCCCCGGCTGCGCGACATACACGCCGCCCGCCGCGCAGGCCGAAGCGCAGGCGCCGGCACCGGCTGCCGTGCTGGCCACGATGGAACGAGTCGCGGACTGGCAGCTCGCGCACCCCAGCGCGCACGAGCCGACGCACTGGACGCAGGGCGTCGGTGACGCCGGCTTCATGGCGCTGGCCAACCTGTCCTGTACGCGCAAGGTCCGCGATGCGATGGTCGCGATGGGCGAACGCAATGGCTGGCAATTGGGGGCACGTGCCTATCACGCGGACGACCACGTGGTCGGGCAGACGTACGCGGAGCTGTACCTGCAGCTGCGCGACCCGGCCATGCTGGCGCCGCTGAAGGCGCGCTTCGACGCCATCCTCGCCGAGCCGCACGAGGGCACGCTGGAATTCACTGTGCCCGGCAACCAGGACCGCTGGTCGTGGTGCGACGCCCTGTTCATGGGGCCGTCCGCGTGGGCACGCTTGACCGCCGCGACCGGCGACGCGCGCTATCGCGATCACGCCGCCAGCGCATGGTGGCGCACGTCCGACTACCTGTACGACAAGGACGAACACCTGTACTACCGCGACAGCAACTACTTTGCCCGGCGCGAAGCGAATGGCCGCAAGGTGTTCTGGGCACGCGGCAACGGCTGGGTATTGGCGGGCCTGGCGCGGACGCTCCAGTACGTACCTGCGAACCATCCGGCGCGCGCCCGCTTTGAACAGCAGTTCCGCGAGATGGCCGCGAAGGTACTCACGCTGCAGCAGCCCGACGGCATGTGGCGCGCCAGCCTGCTCGACCCGGACAGCTATCCGACGCGCGAGACGAGCGGCACGGCGCTGTTCGCGTACGCGCTCGCGTGGGGCATCAACCAGGGCTTGCTGGACCGCGCCGTGTTCGAGCCGGGCGTGCGGCGCGCGTGGTCGGCGCTGGTCGCCAGCGTCCAGCCGGACGGCAGGCTCACGCACGTGCAGCCGATCGGCCAGGCGCCGACGGGCTTCGCGGAAGACGCAACGGAAGTCTACGGTGTCGGCACCTTCCTGCTGGCAGGCAGCGAAGTGTTCCGCATGGCGCTGCAGGACGGCACAACGGTGCGCGTGACGAATCCGGGTGACTTTTATCGGGCCGACGAGATGATCGAACTACCGCTCGCATCGGATACCGCGCAGGCCGTGATGGAAGCCGACACGTCGCGCCTGCTGCCCACGCAGCGCATCGGCGACACGCTACTGTTCCAGGCGAACTTCGCGCCCGGCGAACAGCGCCGCTTCCTGCTGCTCCCTGCGGCCGCGGCTGCGGCGGCACGGCGATTGTCCGCGACGGCAAGTCGTATCGGTCGTCGGTCTACGCGGGCTGGAACGTGATCGCGGACGGGCCGCTGCGCGCCATGTTCGAGCTGCGTCACGACGCATGGAGCGCGGCCGGACGGCAGGTCGCGGAGACGAAGCGCATCTCGATCGATGCCGGCTCCAACTTCAGCCGCGTCGAACGCCGTTACACGAGCGACCAGGCGGGCGTGCTCCCCGTTGCCGTCGGCATCGCCCAGCGCAAGGGTGACGGCCGGCTCGTACGCGACACGAACGCGAGCTGGATGAGTTACTGGGAACCGGAAAGCGCGCCGAACGGGCACACGGCGTGCGCGGTGATCGTCCCGGGCCAGGCGACGCGCGCCGCGGCGGTTGGTGCCGACGCCCTGCTCGTCGGGACCGCGCAGCCCGGGCAGCCGTTCGTGTACTGGCTGGGCGCGGGTTGGAGCAAGAGTGGGGACTTCCCCGACCCGCAGGCGTGGGAAGCCCACGTGCGCAACGTGGCGCAGCGGCTGGCGGTGCCGCTGCGGGTGACCGGCGCCGAGTAAGCGCTAGACTTCCACGTAGCCCCGCGCCGCCGCATACTTGCGGCCCCATTCCGCGATCGGCCCGAGCGCCTTGTTCAATGCGGCGCCGTCGGGCGTCACGGAATATTCCACGCGCGGCGGGACCTCCGGGTAGACGACGCGCCGCACAAGTCCATCCGCCTCCATTTCCCGCAGCTGCTGGATCAGCATCTTTTCAGTGATGCCGCCGACCATGCGGCGCAACTCGCCCGTCCGCACGGGCTTGTCCTGTAACTCGTACAGGATCACGGCTTTCCACTTGCCGCCAATGACTTCGAACGCGGGTCCGATCCCGCAATTGAACGGTTTGCTGGCCGCCATCGCTTCCCCCAAAACTTACCAATTAGGTAGTACCTGACCAAATTGTACGTACTTGACGCCTCAAATGGTACATCACGATACTGCCGCTTCCAACACCACAGGAGATCAGGATGAAACATATCGCAGTGATCGGATTGGGTCAGATGGGCGCGACGCTCGCCCGGTTGTCGTTGCAGGCAGGGTGGCGCGTGCATGTGTGGAACCGCACACCGGACAAGGCGCAAAAGCTGGCGGCCGCAGGCGCCATCGTGGCCGCCCAGCCGGCGGATGCCATGCGCGCGGCGGACGTCGTCGTGATGTGCGTGCACGATTACGCCGCGGCGCGGCAGGTGCTGGATGCACCCGGCGTCGACCTGGCCGGCAAGGTGCTCGTGCAGTTCACGACAGGCAGTCCGCAGGAGGCGCAGGACGCGGCGGCCGCGCTGGCCGCGGTGGGCGCTGGCTTCGTGGCCGGTGCGATACAGGTCGCGCCCGAGCAGATGGGCCAGCCCGACACGACGATCCTCGTCTCGGGCGCGGAGGAACATATCGAACGGGTGCGCGACGTGCTCGCGCACTACGGCGGCAACGTCGTCCATCTCGGTACCAACCCGGTCGCGGCGGCGACGATGGACCTCGCGACGCTGTCGTTCGTCTACGGCGCGTCGCTCGGTTTCTTCCAGGGTGCCGCGCTGGCGCAGCGGGAAGGACTGGACGTGCGGCGCTACGGCGAGATCGTGCACGCGCTGGCACCGTCGTATGGCGAGTTCCTGCGGCACGAGGCCGGGGTCATAGCCTCGGGCGATTACCGCGTCACGCAAAGTCCGCTGTCGATTTCGGTCGACGCGACGCGCCGCATCGAGGAGGCGATGCGTGCGCGCGGGCTGCGGACGGAGCTGCCGGCGGCGATCGCCACACTGCTGCGGCATGCCGACGAAGCGGGATATGGCGAAGAGGAGTTCGCGGCGGTGGCGAAGGTGTTGTGACCCGCGCCACCGCCGTCGCGGTCAACCGCTGTTTCTCAGGCCCGCCGAGATGCCGTTGATCGACATGTGCAGGCCATTGCGGGTCGCGTCGTCCTCGACGCCGGCCCGGTAGCGGCGCAGCAGTTCGACCTGCAGGTGGTTCAGCGGATCGATGTACGGCAGGCGGTTGCGCAGCGAGCGCTGCATCTGCGGGTTCCCGTCCAGCAGTTCGTCCTGCTCCATGATTTGCCGGAGGATCTCCACCGTGCGCGCATGCTCGGCGCTGATGGCACCGAAGATGCGGTCGCGCAGCGCCGCGTCGGCCACGAGGCCCGCATAGCGGCTGGCGATCGCGATGTCGCTCTTGGCCAGCACCATGTCCATGTTCGACAGCAGCGTCGTGAAGAACGGCCACGTCTTGTACATCGTGCGCAGCAGGGCGAGGCGCTCGGCCGGCGCTTCCGCGACGAAGCGCTCCACCGCCGTGCCGAAACCGTACCAGCCCGGCAGCATCAGGCGGCACTGGGCCCAGCTGAACACCCACGGAATCGCGCGCAGGTCTTCGATCGAACGCGACTTCTTGCGCGACGCCGGACGGCTGCCGATGTTCAGGGCGGCGATTTCCGAGATGACCGTCGACTCCCAGAAGTACGTCTCGAAGCCTTCCGTTTCGTACACGAGCGAGCGGTAGGCGGAGAGCGCTTCGGTGGACAGGCGGTCCATCGCGGCCACCTGCGCCGCATCCGGCTGCGGCTGGGCGTGCGACAGCAGGGTCGCTTCCATCGTCGCGGCGACGAGCACCTCGAGGTTGCGGCGGCCGACGTCGGCGTTCGCGTACTTCGCGGTGATGACTTCGCCCTGCTCCGTCAGGCGGATGCGGCCCTGCACGGCGCCGGGCGGCTGCGCCAGGATCGCTTCGTAGCTCGGGCCGCCGCCGCGGCCCACCGAGCCGCCGCGGCCGTGGAACAGCTGCAGCTTGATGCCGTGGGCGCGGAACACGGCGATCAGTTCCAGCTCCGCCTTGTGCAGTTCCCAGCCGGACGTGACGTAGCCGCCGTCCTTG
>Ga0187845_1000445_pt1 | contig 24450 bp, 26 predicted proteins | sample SpaLakP09_SKY_68_FD_134515 | JGI IMG/M metagenome (GOLD analysis project Ga0187845, IMG submission 134515) | Oligotrophic lake water microbial communities from Sparkling Lake, Wisconsin, USA - SP09_SKY_68 | ecosystem: Environmental > Aquatic > Freshwater > Lake | place: USA: Sparkling Lake... | reverse complement strand
GTGTGGCTGCCGCGGTCTTCCTCGGCGAGCCATTCGGTGGCGAAGGCGCCGCCATCGTCGCCCGGCAGCAGCATCAGCCGGTGCGCGGTGGCCAGCGCTTCGCCACGCCAGCCCGGGTCGGGCCGCCAGGCCAGCCGCGGCCGCCAGCCGCGTTGCAGGCGGGCCAGGGCTTCGTCCAGCCGTTGGGCGCCGGCCGGTAGGGCGCTGGCCAGCAGCAGGGCCAGTAGCCGGCGGCGTGCGCGACTCATGGTCGCCCCCAGGGGTGGGTTGTGCCGGCTTGTGCGAGAGTCGCAAGCACAAGGCAGCTCGATTGACCTTCGCCAGTGCCCCACGCATGAGCCTCAACCGCCGCGACCTGATCGCCCTGCTGCCGCTGGCGCCGCTGGGGCAGGGTGCGCGGGGCGAGACAGGGGGTTCGGCTGCAGCGCCGCTGCGCATCGGTTGGGGCGACTTCCCGCCCTTCCAGATGCGCGCCGCGCCCGGGCCCGAGGGCCTGGACATCGAGTTGATCCAGCTCATCGCATTGGCGGCTGGCGAGCGGCTGCGCTGGCTGGAGCTGCCCTGGGCGCGCCAGCTGTCGGACCTGGCGTTGGGCGAGCTGGACTTGGTGGCCGGCGCCACCCACTCGCCCGAGCGTGGAGCGTTTGCGGCATTCAGCCAGCCCTACCGCCAGGAACGCGTGGCCTTGATGGCACTGGTGGGCGGCGCGCCGGCGCTGAAGGCACTGTCCGATCTCAAGGGGCGTGCGGTGCGTGTGGGCCTCATCCGCGGCTCGCTGTTGCCGGCCTCCCTGCGGCGTGAGCTGGACGACCCGGCGTTGAACCAGTTGCTGGTGCTTCTGCATGCGAACGACCTGACGCTGTCCGCGCTGCGCGCGCGGCGCGTGGACTATGTCATCGAAGACCCCGTCACCACCTTCTACCGCGCCGCCCGGTCGCCGGGGGAGAGGGTGGCCGTGGCACTGGAGCTGATGCTCAGCCCCGTGCACCTGATGGTGTCGCGCCGCCTGCTGGCGCAGCGGCCGGAGCTGGTGCAGCGGCTCAACCAGGGATTGCTGCGTGCACGCCAGCAGCCGGGCTGGGCCAAGGCGCTGGCCCGTTATCCAGGTCTGTAGCTTCAGCCCCCGACCCATGTCGGCAAGGCCAGCGACAGCGCCGGCAGGTAGGTCGCCGCCAGCAGCGTGACCAGCAGCGCGCCATAGAACGGCGCGATGGAGCGCATGACCTGACCCACCGACACGCCGCCGATGGCGCAACCGACGAACTGGACGCTGCCCACCGGCGGCGTGTTCAGGCCCAGCGAGCAGTTCAGCAGCATGACGACGCCGAACTGCGTCGGGTCCATGCCGGCCTTCATGCAGATGGGCAGGAAGATGGGCGTGCAGATCAGGATGGTGGCCGCCATGTCCAGGAAGGTGCCCAGCAAGAACAGCAGCACGTTCACCCACAGGAAGATCAGCCAGGCGTTGTTGCCGCTCATGTGCTCCAGCCATTCGCCGGTCTTCTGCGGCACCTCGTACAGGGCCAGGAAGTAGCCAAAGGCCGACGAGATGCCGATCAGCAGCAGCACCACGCCGGTCGTTTTGCAGGCCTTGGCGCAGGCGGCCAGGAAGCCCTTCCAGCTCAAGGTCCGGTAGACGACGGCGGTGACCAGCAGCGCCCAGCAGACGGCGGTGGCGGCCGACTCGGTGGCCGTGAACACGCCGCTGAGGATGCCGCCCAGGATGATGACGATGACCAGCAGCCCCGGCAGCGCGGCCAAGAAGGCCGAGAACACCGGCACCCAGCCAGGGAAGGCGCCGTGCGTCGGGTAGCCGCGCTTGCGTGCGACCAGGTAGGCGGCAACGAGGTTGGCCACCGTCAGCAGCACGGCCGGGATCAGGCGGGCGAGGATGAGGTTGAAGACGCTGACCGCCGCGATGCCGGCCGTGGCGAGCACGTAGATGATGAGGTTGTGCGAGGTGGGCATCAGCGCGCCGACCAGCGCCGCATGCGTCGTCACGTTGACCGCGTAGTCGGCGTCGTAGCCCTCGCGCTTCATCAGCGGAATCATCACCGAGCCCATCGCCGACACGTCGGCCAGCGGCGAGCCAGCCACGCCGCCGAACAGCGTGCAGCCCAGCACATTGCTCATGCCCAAGCCGCCTCGCACATGGCCCACCAGCCGGTTGGCGAAGTTGACGATGCGCTCGGCGATGCCGCCGTGCAGCATCAACTCGCCGGCGAAGATGAAGAAGGGGATCGCGAGGAAGGAAAAGATCTGCATGCCGCCCACCATCTTCTGGAAGACGATGGCCATCGGCAGATCGGCCGCGAACGCCGTGGCGATTGACGACAGCCCGATGGCAAAGGCCACCGGCACGCCCAAGAGAAGCAGCAGCACGAAGCTGCCGCACATGACCCAAAGTTCCATTCCCTCCACGTCAGACCCCGGCTTCTTCGACAGCCTGGCCGCGCCACAGCGCGATCAGATGCTCGATACAGAACAACACGATGAGCACGCCGGCAATCACCAGCGGCAGATAGTCCAGCCCCTCGGACACGCCCAGCATGGGCTTGGGCTCGGCCCATTTCAGCGTCAGCCACTCCCAGCCGGCCATGGCCATCAGGATGGCGAAGGCCAGCACGCAGACATGGATCAGCGCCTCGGCGACGCGCTGCGCGCCCTTGGGCAGCAGCATGACGAGAGACTCCATGCCCAGGTGGCCCGCGTCCCGCACGCCCACCGCGACGGCCAATGCCGTGATGTACAGCACCAGCATCAGCGCGAAGGGCTCGGTCCAGGTCGGCGAGTCATTGAGCAGGTAGCGCCCGATCACCTGCCATTGCACGCAGACGATGAGCACGACCAGCCCGAGCACGGCCAGGCGCAGCGACCAGCGCGACAGCGCCGCGCAGAGCTTGGTGTACGAATTCATGTCAGTTGCTCCTTGCGGGCCGAGCGCCGGGCTGCTCCCAAGCCGGCCCGTCATGGCGATGTGCGTGCCGGTCAATCCGGCATGCATCGCCGTCCCCTTGGGGGCTGAGACCGGACACAGGGCGTCCAGTGGACGGCCTGTGCCTGACGAAGCTCTGTGGCCGCTGGCTGCAGAGCGGTCCCGGCCAACGTACTCGTTGGACGAGGGGCTTCATTTCGTGTCTTGAATGGCCTTGACCAGCTTCTGCAGGTCAGGGGTGTTGACGAACTTCGCCAGCACCGGCTGCATGGCCGCGCGGAAGGGCTCGCGGTCGACGGTCACGATCTCGGTGCCGGCGGCCTTGACGGCGGCCAGCGCCTTGGCCTCCTGCGCGTCCCACAACTGGCGCTGCACGGCGACGGACGCCTTGGCGGCTTCGCGCAACTGGGTCTGCTGCTCGGGCTTGAGCTTGTCCCAGACCTTCTTGCTGATGAACAGCGCGTCGGGCGTCATCGCGTGCTCGGTGCGGCTGTAGAACTTGGCCGCCTCGAAGTGGCGGAAGCCTTCGTAGCTGGGGATGTTGTTCTCGGCCGCATCGATGAGGCCGGTCTTCAAGCCCGTGTAGACCTCGCCCGGTGGCATCGGCGAGGGGTTGGCACCCAGGGCCGTCATCGCGGCCACGGACAGGTCGCTCTGCTGCACGCGGATCTTCAGGCCCTTGGCGTCGGCCAGCGTCTTCACGGGCTTGCGCGCGTAGATGGAGCGTGAGCCGGAGTCGTACAGCGCCAGGCCCACCATGCCCTGGTGCTCGCAGGCCTTGAGGATCTCCTCGCCGGGCGCGCCGTCATAGGCCTTGCGCATGTGGGCCGTGTCGCGGAACAGGAAGGGCAGGGACGGCACGAGAGTCTTCGGGCACATGGCGGCCAGCGGCGCCAGGTTGACGCGCGTCATGGCCAGCGCGCCGAGCTTGACCTGGTCGATGGTCTCCTTCTCGCTGCCCAAAGCGCCCTTGTTGAAGACCTTCACGGTCAGCGCGCCGCCGCTGCTCTTGGCCAAGCTCTGGCCGAGCTGCCTGACGGCGGCCACGGTGGGGTAGTCGTCGCTGTTGTGGACGTCGGCGGACTTCAGCTCGCGTGCAAAGGCGGCGGGTGCGAGCAGTGCTGCGGCGAGCAGGGTGATTTGGATCTTCATGGTCGGTCTCCTTATTCGATAGCGCGGTAGCGCAGGTTCGAGAACCGCGCCTCGCCGTTGCCGGCGGCGTAGATTGCCGGGCGCAGGCTGGCAAAGCCGCCCGCGGTGTTGTGGTGGTAGCCGCTGACGTCCATCTGCACCGGGAACTTGGTCCACGGTTGTGACGCGTCGGGGCGGCTGAACAGCGTCAGCACATGGCGCACGCAGCGCAGCTTCAATTGCATGCGCCTTTCAATGCCGATGGGCTTGGGCACGGCGCGGATGTCCAGGCCGTAGCGGTGCAGCTGGAAGTTCTTCACGTTGGCGCCCATGCCGGCGTACAGGCGCGGGCTGTAGAACATGACGACACCGGCCTGCACGCCTTCGTCGACGTCGAGATCGAACTCCAGCTCGAAGGCCGGGTCGCCCTGGATGAAGCCCAGCGGCGGGCTGTCGCCAGGGCCCTTGGCGCCGCTGGCGCGCAGGTGCAGCTTGCCGTCGGCCACGCGGGCGCGCGGCATCTGGCCGCTGCCGCTGAGGAACTGCCAATGGGGTTTGAGCGTCTTGCCGGCAAAGTCGTCGGACAGCGGCAGGCCGTGCGGTAGGGCCTTGCCGCCCGTGGGCATGGGCAGAGCCACGCCGTCGTCCACGTCGACATGGAACCAGCCATCGGCACTGAAGCGCGCGGGCGCCAGCAGCATCTGCCGGCCCAGTGTGTGGAAGCTGTTCTCGTAGCCGTGATACAGCATCCACCAGTCGCCCTTCGGCCCTTGCACCAGGCTGCCGTGGCCGCGCGACCACCAGCGCTCGCGCGTCGACTTCGTGCGCATCAGCGGGTTGTGCGGCGCCTGCTCCCAGGGGCCGTCCAGCGTGCGGCTGCGCGCGGCGATGACCATGTGGCCGGTCGGCGGCCCGGCCGTGCCACCCACGGCCAGCAGCATGTGCCACCAGCCGCCGTGGCGCAGCATCTTGGGGCCCTCGGGCGAGAAGCTCTCCACGTCCCAGTCGTCGGGGTAGCGCCAGGGGTCGTAGATGTGTTCGATGGCGCCAACGGTCTTCAGCCCGTCGGCGCTGAGGCGCACGCGGTCACCGCCGGAGAGATACAGCCAGCGCTGACCGTCCTCGCCGGCCACGTGGGTCGGGTCGATGTGTTTGGACAAGCCCAGTGGCTGCGGCTTGGACCACGGGCCCTCGATGCGGTCCGCCCAGCTGACCAGGATGTCGTTGGGCTGCGCCTTGACGGGCAGGTAGAGGTAGTAGCGGCCGTTGTGCTTGCACAGGTCTGGCGCCCAGACGCTGCCGACGGCTTCCAGAAGCGCGTTGGCTACGGGTTGCCAGTTGACGAGGTCGCGCGAGTGCCAGATCAAGAGGCCCGGCACGGCCTCGAAGCTGGAGTGCGTCAGGTAGTAGTCATCGCCGTCCTTGAGCACCGTGGGGTCGGGGCGGTCGCCGGCCAGGACCGGGTTCAGGTAGCGGCCGTCGCCCTGGTCGGCCTTGCGCTGGCCTTCGATGCCCTTCGGCCACGGCTTGCAGGGGGGCAGATAGGGCAGGCCCGGCGCATCGCTGCAGTCGGCGCCCCAGGCAGAGGGCGCCGCCAGCAGCGCCAGCAATCCACGACGATCCAGGCTCACTTGGAGACCTGCGTGAACAGCGACTGCCAGCCCGCCTTCGGGCTCATGTCGGCGAGGTTCCAGTCGGCGTCCACGAACGCACGCTGCGTGGGCTTGCGCTTGGGCAGGCCGTCGGGGTTGTTCTGGGTCTCGTCGTCGATGTGAGTGCCGCGGTCCTCGGCGATGTCGGACAGCTGCTTGAAGTCCAGCGGGTCGCGCGCCCAGGGCCGCGAGCCGACATACAGCGGCAGCAGCCGCTCCAGCTCGCGCGGCGCCACCCACTTCAGGCCGGCCGGCAGATAGGGCTCGCGGGCCGGCACGATCTGCGCCGGGCCGGAGGTGTAGCGGCCGGTCATCGGCAGCGGCTGGCCCTGGCGGTCCTGGGCGAGGTTGTCCTGCTCGAAGAGCTGTACATCGCCCACGCCGCCCAGCGTGAACAGCGGCAGGTTGCGCTCGGTGTTCGGGCCGGCGCGGTAGGCGTTGCCGGCCAGCGTGATCTTGCCGGTCTGGTAGGGGCGGCCCACCCACTCGTGCGCGATCAGGTTGTAGTGCACCGCCCGCCAGCCGGGGTTGTAGATGAGGTTGTTGACCATCGCGCCCCACACGCCGCCCTTGAACAGCGCATTGCGTTCGCGGTTGGAGGCATAGACATTGCCCAGCAGCAGGATCTGCGAGGCGTTGTCGTGGACCAGCGTGCCCTTGCTGTGCTCGCCCTTGATGTGCACCGCGTTGTTCAGCCCCTCGTAGATGAGGTTGTGGCTGTAGGTGATGGCGTGCGAGGTGTGCGCGCGCCAGTCGTCGGGCGTGGCACCGTCGAAGCGGCGGCCACCGATGGACAGGTTCTCGTCCGTTGCCCAGGAGAAGCTGCAGTGGTCGACGATGACTCGCTCGGCCCCGTCGCCGGTGGAGAAGCCGTCATGGTCGTTGCCGCTGCGCTTGGCCCGCCCGTAGGCACCGGGGCGGATGCTGATGTGCTGCAGGATCACGTCCTTGGCGAACACCTCCAGCTCGCCCTTGACGAGAGTGATGCCGGGGTCGGGTGCCGTCTGGCCCGCGATGGTGACCTGGCCTTCGCGCAGCTTCACGCTCTTGCCGCCGAGGTCGATGACGCCGCCCACCTCGAAGACGATGATGCGCGGGCCGCTCATCTCCAGCGCCGCCGTCAGGCTGCCGGGACCTTCTGCGGCCAGCGTCGTCACACGCAGGATCTTGCCGCCCTTGCCGCCCGTCGTCTGTGCCCAGCCGGCGTGCACATAGGTCGCCGGGTGCAGCGGCGAGGTGTCCTGGGCATGTTGGGCCTGCGCCAGGCCGGTGGTGACGGCCAGCGTCAGCGTGCAGAGCAGCAGCTTCATTCGGTCAGGCTTTCATCAGGTCTTGCATGGCATCGCGTGGGATCAGCGCGCCGGGATGCTGGATGACTCGCGCCGCCAGCCGGTTGCCGAAGGCGGCGGCCTCGGCCGGCGGCGCGCCACGCAGGCGGCGGCTCAGGTAGCCGGCCGCAAAGGAGTCGCCCGCGGCGGTGGTGTCGACGACGCGCGGCACCACCTCGGCGGGCACCTCCTGCCAGGCGCTGCCGCCGCCGCCGACGATGGCCGGCAGCGCGCCGCGCTTGATGGCGATCTCGTCCACGGGCAGGGCCTGGGCAGCGCTCACCGCCGTCGCCAGGTCGGGCAGGCCGTGCAACGCCTGGTGGTCGTCGGCCGTGATGAGCGCGATGGAGGCCGCCTGGAATGCGCGGCCATACCAGTAGCGGGCGTCGGCCACCGACTCCCACAGCCGGGGGCGGAAGTTGTTGTCGAAGGCGACGACCTTGCCGTTGGCCCGCATGCGCGCCATCAGTGCCAGCGTGCGCTCGCGGCCGGCCTGGGGCAGGATGGCCAGGCTGATGCCCGAGAGGTAGAGCGCGTCCAGCGCCTCGGCCTGTTCTTCCAGCGCCGTGGTGGCCGCATCGAAATAGGCCCGCGCAGCCGCCTGGCCGCGCCAGTAGTGGAAGCGCCGCTCGCCGCCTTCGTCCAGCTCGATCAGGTACAGCCCCGGCACGCGGCCGGGCAGGCGCTGCACCAGGCCGGTCAGCACGCCCTCGGCCTGCCAGCGCTCCAGCATGCCGGCGCTCAGGGAGTCGTCGCCCAGTGCCGTCGCGTAGTGCACGCGCAGGTCCGGGCCGCCGCAGCGCGCCAGGTAGACGGCCGTGTTCAGCGTGTCGCCGCCAAAGGTCTGGCGCAGGTTGCCGAAGGCCTGGCCCTGCAGTTCCAGCATGCATTCGCCCAGGGCAGCAATCGACACGGGCCGGGTTGCGGCCGAGGTGGAGAGGTTCACGATCAAAAAATGAAACAACGGTTCAATAAAGATAACTTACCCGGTCCACTGCTGGGCTTCTGGTTTACCCAGGCACGCGGATGGGGTGGCGGAGCGTTCAGGTCGGTGCATTCATTGACAGGCGGGTTGGCAGACAGGGCTTTCAGGTCGCCGACGACGCACCCGCGCCCGGCCGGCCGGCAGCCGCGTGCCTGAAACCCGCCGCTGGGCGCCGTCTGCGTGGATGATGGGGGCCCGGCATGAGGAGTTCCCATGAATGACGGCTTTGGTCACGAAGTACCACCCCGGCACGCCGCGCAGACGCACCGCCAGGTGTCGCGCTTTCTTGTCGTCATCGGTTCGACCGATGGCGGCGTTGCGCGCCTTTTCCTGGCCGACCACACCCAGGTTGGCGAGTTCGACGCCGGCACCGAGGAGGTGGTCGAGCTGATCAAGACGGCCGTCGCCAGCACCGGCGCCAGCGGCCCGGAGTGGGACCGCGCACTGGGCGGCCACACGGCGGCCGAGCGCGCGAGCGCCACCGTCTACATGCTCGATCTCTAGGCTTTCACCCTCTCAGCCCTCGGTCGTCAGGCTGAGCGGGCCGCTCGCGATCAGACGGTACTGGCCGCGCCCGGCGCGTTCGATGTGCAGCCCGAAGTCGCGCTCGGCCAGGCGGCGCTCCAGCAGCAGCAGGCGCACGCCCAGGTTGTCCTGCACCTCGGGCAGGCGCAGGTCGCCGCCGGCCAGGCGCAGCTCGCGCGTGCTGAAGGCCTCGCGGCCGGTGTCGATCTGGTCGCGCACCAGCTTGGCGACGATGGCGCCGGCCACGCCCTTGATGAGGTATTGGTCGTTGACGAAGACGCTGTGGTCGCGCGGGTAGTGGCGCACGCGCAGCGGCGTGTTGCCGGCAGCGGCGGCGTCCAGCGGCGCGGGGGCCGTCGCCGGCTCTTCCGCCAGCTCCGCCGTGCGCAGCGCCGCCAGGCCTTGCGCGAGCTGGGCGCCCACGGCGGTGAGCGCGTCCTCGTCGTCGTAGCTGAAGAACTGGTCGCTCTCGCTTTCCACCAGCAGTGCCCCGACGGTTCGGCCGCGCGCGCGCAGCGGCACGGCGAGCTGGCTGCGCGGCGCGGCCAGGCCGGGCAGGGGGATGGTGTCGGCCATGGCGGCCTGCAGGCCCAACTGCTCGGCCTTGGCGCGCCAGGACATGCCGTAGCTGTACATCTGGCTCATGTGGCCGATGCGGATGGGCACGTTCTCGCGCAGCGCGACGCCGGCCAGGCCCGCCTCGGCCAGCGGCAGCTCGGCGCCGGTGCCGGTCTGCTCGTAGCCGATGCTGGCCAGCGTGAACAGGCCTTGGCGCTGCTCGTCCAGCAGCCACACGATGGCGTGCGTGATGCGCAGGTCGCGCTGCAGGCCGTCAATGAATGCCGTTAGCAGGCTGGGCAGGTCGGCGGCTTCGGCGAGCTGTTCGCTCATGCGGCGCACGCCGGCGGCGAGGTCGCAGCGCGGCGCCAGCGCCGGCAGCGGGTGGACGGGATCGAGCTTGCGCAGCGACTCGACGCGGTAGACATCGGCACCGCGCAGGTGGAAGACCTTCTCCATGCCGGTCTGCGCCGCGATGCCGGCGAGCTTGGCGCGCATGCGCTCGAACACGGGGCCTTCGGTCTCGGTGCGCAGATAGCGCAGCTGCAGCAGCACCGACACGCCGGTGATCGGGTCCTCCACGCTGAGCGCCACTCGCCCCGTGGCCAGGATGTTGGCACGGCTGCGGTTGAGGAACTGGTAGGTCAGCGCGACATGCTCGTCGTCGACGTACTCGGCATGCGACAGGTAGTTGACGTGCGGCATGCCGTCGGCGGCCACCGTGCACATGGCCGGCGGGATGACGCCTTCCAGCAGGCGGCGCACGTCGCGCAGCTTCAGCGCACGCCTCTCCGGTTGTGTGTCAGCGTTCATGTCAGGCGTTCCAATTTGTCCGTAGTGCAGGCCTTCGATTTGTCCAAGTGGCCGTCGTGGAACTGGCTTTGCCAGGCCACAGACGGCGCCCCCTTGAGGGGGCCGGCGAAGCCGGTAGGGGGTGGGCTGTCATGGCAGGAGGTCGATGGCTTGGCCGGCGCCCGGGCCGGGGGTCTGGTCCCAGGCGGCCAGCGGTGTGAAGCGCACACAGCTGAGGTCGGCCAGCGTGAGGTCGCCCAGCACGGCCATGACCTGGCGGCGGTCGGCGCCGAACAGTTCGATCTGCCGCAGCCAGGCCTCGAAGCAATGCGCGAACTTCGGCGCCTGCTCGGCGTAGGCGGGCAGCACCTGGGCGTCCACGCCCTTGATGTGCAGCACGCGGTAGGTGCTGGGCACGCCGGCGGAGACAGCCACGCGGCCGGTGGCGCGGATGGCAGCCAGCAGCTCCGCCCCCGGCTCGCAGCGCACCAGCAGCTCGATGCGGCCATCGGGCAGCGCCCAGGCGCCATGGCCCACGTACAGCTCCGGCTGGCCCTCGGGCGTGCTGGAGCCCACGCGCAGCACCACGCCTTGCTGCAGGTGCGCCGTCCAGAGTTCGGGAAGGCGGGCCATCAGCGCAGCAGCTCCACCGGTGTGCCGGCGCCGGGGCCGGGGGTCTGGTCCCACGCGCCGCAGGGCGTGAAGCGCACGCCGGCCAGGCGCTGCAGGTCCAGGTCGTACCAGATCGCCATGATGGCCTCGCGTGTGAAGCCGAAGGGCGCGACGTTGGCGATGAAGCGCTCGCGGCTGCGCTCGAACAGCGGCGCGTAGGCCGGCGTGGCGGCGAAGACCTCGGCATCCACGCCTTTGACATGCAGCGTGCGGTGGCTGCCCGGCCGCGCCGCGACGTAGGCAATGCGCCCGCTGGCCTGCGCTGCGGCCAGCAGGCGGTCGCCGATGTCTGCGTCCAGCAGCACCTCGATGCGGCCATCGGGCAGCGCCTGCGCGGCCAGCCCGCGGCAGATCTCGGGCTGGCCATCGGCATGGCTGCCACCGAGGCGGTGCGAGACGCCGCTCTCCAGATGGGCGGCCCAGTCGGGTGGGAGTTGAGGCAAGGCGCGTTGGCGGTTCGTGATGGGTGGGAATGATAGGCAGGCCACGCCGCCCGCGCGGTTAGCAAAGACTTAACAAGCGCTTAGCCGACTCCTAGCAGCGCGCCGGGCGCAGGCCGCCCAAAGTACAGCCCATGCCGGACAAACACCGGCACAAGACATCCCCCCAAGTCACCGATCCGCCAAAACCCGCAGGGCACAGGCAGGGCGGAGCCTTGGCCGCAACCCGCGAACCGGGCCAACCCAGGCACTAACCCTCGTCCCCCACCGCCTTGCTGAACTGAAGTACTCCGCCATGAAGCCATCGACCCCAACCGCCGCCGCCCTGCCGTCGCGCACCGAGCGTCCGCCCAGCGCGCCCGACAGCGCGCGCCAGCCCATGCCCTGCAGTGTGTTCTGCACCGTTGAACGCCATCCAGGCCTGGCCAGGCCGCAGGGCGCGGTCATGAGCCTGGCCGGTTGAAGGAGAACGTCATGACAAGCATCGATCCCACACTGGCCCGCCTGGACGCCATGCTGCTGATCCGCGCCTACGAGCAACAGCTCATCGCCGCCGCCTCGCCCAGCACCCCCGGCACCTGCACGTCGGTCGGCCAGGAGGCCTGCGCTGTCGGCGTCGTCGGCGCGCTGGGCCCGCAGGACAAGCTGCTCACCAACCACCGCAGCGCCGGCCACCTGCTGGCGCGCGGCGCCGACCCCGAGCGCCTGTTCGCCGAGGTGCTGGGCCGCGCCACCGGCTACTGCGGCGGGCACTCGGGCTCGCTGCACATCTCGGCAAAGTCCCTGGGCGTGGTGCTCACGTCCACCATCGTCGGCGGCGGGCTGTCGCTGGCGCCGGGCGTGGCGCTGGCGCAGAAGCTGGGCGCCCAGCCGAAAGGCATCACGGCCGTGTTCTTCGGCGATGGCGCGGCCTGCCAGGGCATCTTCCACGAAGCCGTCAACCTGGCCGCGACCTGGGGCCTGCCCCTCTTGTTCGTCTGCGAGAACAACCAGTGGCAGGCCTATGTGCACCGCCGCGAGACCATGCCCGGCGAGTTCGTCTCTGACTGGGTGCAGGGCCATGGCCTGGCCGTCGAGGTCGTCGATGGCAATGACGTAGAGGCCGTGCATGCCGCCGCCACGCAGGCGGTGGCCGCCATCCGCGACGACGGCCGCCCGCGCCTGCTGGAGCTGATGACCTATCGCCAGCGCGGCCACTTCGAGCCCGACGACCAGGCCTATGTCTGCGCCGCCGAGCACGCGCATTGGCTGGCGCGCGACCCCATCCGGCGCCAGGCCGAACGGCTGGGTTTGAGCGCCGACGGCCTCGCCCTGCGTGAAGCCGAGGTGCGAGGCCTCATTGAACACGCCTATGCCGCGGCGCTGACCGCGCCCTGGCCCCAGGTCGCATGAAGGAGCACGAGATGCAGACGATGACTTCCCAGCAGGCGCTGATCGCGGCGCTGCACCGCGCCATGGCGGCCGACGAGCGCGTGATCTTCCTCGGTGAGGGTGTGGCCACCAAGAACCCCGGGCTGCTGGCCGCCTTCGGTGCCGAGCGCGTGCGCAACACGCCGCTGGCCGAGGCCAGCATCGTCGGCTGCGCCGTCGGCGCGGCGGCCATGGGCCTGCGGCCGGTGGTGGACCTGCTGTTCTCGCCCTTCCTGATGCTGGCCATGGACGCGCTGGTCAACAGCGCCGGCAAGCTCGGGGCCTTGAGTGGCGGCCAGTTCGACTTCCCCTTGGTGGTGCTGGCCCAGACCGGCGCCGGCTGGTCCATCGGTGGCCAGCACAACCACAACCTGGAGGCGCTGTTCGCCCATGTGCCCGGCCTGCAGGTGCTGATGCCCAGCACGCCGGCCGACACCGCCGGGTTGCTGACCGGCGCGTTGGGCCAGCCACGGCCCAGCCTGTTGTTCAGCGACATCGGTCTGGCCCATGCACCGGGCGATGTGGCTGGCGACGAGCTGCTGCTGCCCGGCCGCGCCGCCGTACGCCGCCGTGGCGACGCGCTGACGCTGGTGGGCTATGGCAAGACCGTGAGCCATTGCCTCACCGCCGCGCAGACGCTGCAGGCCGAGGGCGTGGAAGCCGAGGTCATCGACCTGCGCAGCCTCAAGCCCCTGGACACGGCCATCGTGCTGGCTTCGGTGCGCAGCACCGGCCGCCTGCTCTGCGTGACCGAGGCCAGCGGGCTGTGTGGTCTGGCGGCCGAGCTGTGCGCTGTTGTCGGCGAGCAGGCCTGGGCCCACCTCAAGGCCCCGCCGCAGCGCCTGACCGGCCCCGACGCCCCGGCCCTGGCCAGCTGGCCGCTGGAGCAGGCGGCCGTGCCGCAGCCCGAACAGATCGCCAGCCGGGCCCGCGCACTGCTCCAACCCCTTCTCGTTTAGCCCATCAACCCATCTGACTGGAGAACCCAATGAAAACGATCTCGATGACCCTTGCGCTTGCCCTGACCAGCGCGACCCTGCTGGCCACCGCCCCGGCCCAGGCCGCCACGCCCAACTTCGGCAGCTATGCCGGCACCACGGGCGGCGCGCGCAGCGGCGGCGAAGGCAGCTTCTCGGCCATGGCCAACACGCCGTCCTACTACAAATACTCCTATGCCTGGGCAATGGCGGGCCTGGGCGATGGCACGCTGCACGCGGCCTCCAGCGCCACGCCCTGCCCGGGCTGCCATGCCAAGACGGGTGCCCAATCTCTGGCCAGTTTCTGGGACACGGTGACCTTCCGCAACGGCCAGAACCTCGGCCTGGCCAAGCTCAGCGTCAGCATTGACGGCAGCCTCACGCCGGGCGGCAATGCGCGGGCGTCGGCACGCTTCTACATCGGTGCCCCCAAGGCCGACTTCTTCGACCGCTTGAACGACTACGCCCCGGCCGTGGCGTTGCAGTCCGGCACGACGGTGCTGGGCGATGAACTGGCCATCCCGCTGGGCAACAGGACCTTCTTTATCTATGCCGAACTCAGCACGTCGGCCATCGCGCTGCCCTATGCCGGCAGTCCCAACACCAGCGCCGACTTCGGCAACACGTTGCACTTCAACTGGACGCTTCCCGAGGGCATGACCACCAGCTCGGCCTCGGGCCAGTTCATGACCACCGCGGTGCCCGAACCGTCGACGTGGACGATGGCCGGCGCCGGCATCTTGCTGCTCGGCTGGCTGGGACGGCGCCGGCGCGTGTCTTGAATCAGCGCCGCCAGCGCCTCGGCCATGGCCTGGCGGTAGGCCGGCAGCTCCTGCAGGTCGTTGTGCCCGCCGCCTTCGATGCGCACCAGCCGCGCCTGCGGCACAACTGCCTGCAGCCGGGTGCTTTCGCTGAAAGGGATGACCTCGTCGCGGTCGCCATGCGCGAGCAGCAACTGGCCGCGGATGCGCGGGGCAGTGCGATCAGTGTTCAGCGGGCAGCCGCAGTTCCAGCACCGACAGCTTCGCGCCAGGCACCGCGAGAAAGCGTTCGTGCACGTCGGGCTCGACGGCCAGCCGTGTGTCGGCCGGCAACGGTTGAGGGTGGAAGAGCAGGCTTTCTTGCTTGAACCACAGAGCCGTTGTCGCTGAAACCCAAGCCAATGCGGGCAGCAGCACGGCGATGAGGGCGAAGCGAGTCCAGCGGTGCGGTGGGGTGTTCATCAGCGACGGATTCAAGCATGGACGTTCGGCACCTCGCGGTACTCGCGCCATCGGAATTTCCGCGTTGCGCGCAATGCAACCCGCTGGCAGAGTGCCGCAGCCCGCACCGGGTACGAGCGCCAAGAGCCCCACGATCATGAAAACAGTTTGTCTCTTGCTGGCTGTCATCGCCTTTTCTTCGGCGAGCTTTGACGCAGCATCCCAGGAGTTCAAGCCTTACCCGCGAGCGAACATCTCCCCAGCGCAGTGGCAGACCTACTTTGACGAGGTCCGGCAGAAGCACGGCGCGTCAGTTCAAGACATCGAGGCGCAGCGTCTTCTCGTCTACATCGACAGCGTCACTGGGACGATCTACGGATTCACGAAGGCCGGGCATCCGGCCCATCCCGCCTGGGTTTCCAGAAAGCCGGAGCAGCGAGGCGATTCCATATTCATGGCGCAGATCGGGTATTTCGCAGGAGAGGAGGCGCCCTTCGCAAAGCTCTTCCGCGAGTACCAGGAACTCAACGAGAGGATGAACGAAGAGCTGGCGCGGCGGCAGTCACAAGCATCGCCTGCGGGGGGGCGCGCCGCAGTGTCTGTCGAGGTTCCGCACTCCCTGTCTGCCAGCAATCAGGACAAGCAGTGGCAACCTTCGGTTGAACAGAGAAAGCGTGTGTTGAGCGACGTGCTCGACTACCTCGCGGCGAAAGACAAGCGCAATTTCTCGGAGGCCTACGCCAAGTTCACGGAGAGCCAGAAGGCAGCGGTGCCATTTGACAAGTGGGAGGCGGATATGCGGGCTTTCTATGGCGACGCAGGCGCGGCCGAGCGTCGCACCCTCCAGAGGGTGACCTGGTACAAAAACCCGGCCAACGCACCGCCAGGCGTCTACGCAGCAGTCAATTTAGAGAGCCAGTTTTCCGAGCTCAGCCTGCACTGTGGATTCGTGGCTATGCAGCTGCAGATGGATGGCACGTTTGCAGTGACAAGGGAGGAAGAGAACTCCATTTCCAAGCGGGAAATGGCCAAGCTCTCACCCGAAAAGCTGCAGCAGGTCCGGGCCCAATACCGCTGCTGATCCGCGACGGCGATGCCTTTGGTTTTGCCTTGCGGCGCTTCAGCGGCAGCTGGCCGCCAGCCATGCGCCGAGCTGAGGTAGCCAGTCGTCCACCGCCTGGGCCAGCGCCCGCACGGCGCCGGTGGCATGGGGCGGGGCTGCCTGCTCCAGGCGCCAGTGCTGCTGCAAGGCCACGCCGCTGCTGGCGGGCCACATCGTGGCGTGAACGCGCAGCAGGACCTGGCTGTTCGTGGGGCTGCTGAAGACCTGCTCGAACTCGTCCAGGTGAACGGCCAGCAATCCGGCCGGCTTGCCGGTGCAGCCCGGTGTTGCGGCGAGCTGTGCGCGCAGACGTTGTGTCAGCAACTCGGCGGGCGGCGCGGCCCAGACGCTATCGCGGTACTGCTCCAGGCGCTGAGCCTGCTGAAAGCTCAGGCGGTAGGCGATGCCTTCGCCAGCCAGCCAGGGTGGGGCGGTGACGTCGGCCAGCCGCCAGGCCAGCGTGCCGCCCGTCGCGGTGGACGCCGGTGCAGGGCCGAGGTCATAGACGGCGCGGGCGGGTGCCTGCGGCGCGAGCGAGCAGGCGCTCAAGCAGGCCGCGGCGAGGAGCGTGATGGCAAGTCTCATTTGTTGGCACCCACCATGCGGTCTGCAAAGCCGGTCTCACCCGGCCCGGGCGGGCGGGCGCCGCGGCCGAACAGCAGGCTCTGCGGCTGGTCGCCCAGGTCGGTGGCGGCGCGCTCCACGCTGCGGCTGGCGGCGGCGATGTCGCCCAGCAGCGGGCGGCTGCGCGGCGGCGTGTCGCCCACCAGCGCGAGGTCGAGGTTGCGCGTGGTCGTCTGCAATTGCGCAGCGGCGCCGTCCAGCCGGTCCAGCACGGCGACGCGGGCTTTCAGGTCCTGCGCCAGCGCGCGGCTGTCCACAGCCAGGGCCTCGATCTCGCGCAGGGCCGCGCTGGCGCGCTGAGCGGCGCCGTCGGCATCTTTCAGGAAGACCGGCAGCTCGCGGGCGCCGGGCTGCAGTGCGGCCATCAGCCGGCTGGTGTCGCTCGCGGCCTGCTCCAGCTGAACGAGGCTGCGGCTGAGCTGTGTGCGGTTGGTCTCGCTGAGCAGCGCATTGAGCCGCTCGGCCGTCTCGGCAAAGCCGGCCAGCAGCAGCGGGCCGCTCTCGGCCAGGCGGTCCAGCAGCGTGGGCTTGAGCGCGAGCCTTGCGCCTGGGGCGGCGCGCTGGAGTGCCGCCTTGGTGTCAGCCTCCTCCAGGCTGACAAAGGACAGGCCGGTGACGCCTTGCAGGCCGAGCTGGGCATGCGTGTTGGCCGACACCGGCGCGGCCGCGTCGACCGTGATGCCGACGAGGATCTGGCGCGGGTCCTCGGGGTCGAAGACGATGCTGTCGACCCAGCCCACCTCCACGCCACGCAGCTTGACGGGCGCCTTCAGGTTCAGGCCGGGCACGCCGCTGCGCGCGACGACGGTGTAGTGCACGCGCTCGGTGCGGTCGCCCTGGAACCAGGCCACGCTGGCCGCCAGCGCGAGGCCCAGCAGCAGCAAGAAGAGGCCGGCGGCGAGGGCGTGGGCTTTGTTTTCCATGACGTGTGATCAGACGGTTTGTTCTTCGCGCAAGACGGCGGGCACACCGCCTTCGTCGCTGGTGTCGTCCAGGCTGAGGCGGAAGCGTCGCAGGTCGTCCTCCTCGCAACGCTGGATATGGCCCAGGAAGAAGTTGCGCACGAAGTGATGCGGCAGCCGCGCCACCTCGGCCAGCGGCCCGCTGGCAATGATGTGCTGCTCGGCCAGGACTGCCACGCGGTCGACCACGGCGAACAGGGTGTCGACGTCGTGGGTGACCATGACGACCGTCAGCCCCAGTTCCTGGCGCAGCTTGCGCAGCAGCTTGACGAACTGCTTGGCGCTGTCGGGGTCCAGGCCGGCGGTGGGCTCGTCCAGGAACAGCAGCTGCGGGTCCAGGATCAGCGCCCGCGCCAGCGACACGCGCTTGATCATGCCGCCGGACAGCTCCGACGGCTGCTTGAGCGCGTCGTCGGGCTTGAGGCCGACCTGGGCCAGCTTGAGCATGACCAGCGGCTTGATGAGATCCGGCGGCACGCTCTTGAGCTCGCGCAGCGGCAGGGCGACGTTGTCGAACACGCTGAGCGCCGAGAACAGCGCGCCGGCCTGGAACAGCACGCCCCAGCGGTAGCGCACACGCTCCAGGTCCCGCACCGCGCAGCGGCCCAACGGGTGGCCGAAGATCTTCACGCTGCCGGCCTGCGGCACCTCCAGGCCCAGCAGCAGGCGCAGCAGCGTCGTCTTGCCCGAGCCCGAGCCGCCGATCAGCGCCACGACCTCACCGCGATGCACCGTGAGGTTGAGGTTGCGGTGGATGACGTGGCCACCGAAGGCGGTGGTCACGTTGTCGACTTCGATGATGACTTCGGCCGTGTCCATCAGATGCCTACATTCGAGAACAGCACGGCGAACACGGCGTCGACGACGATGACCAGCGTGATCGCCGTGACGACGGACTGCGTGACGCTCTGGCCCAGGCTCTCGGTGTTGGGCTTCACGCGCAGCCCGAAGTGGCAGGCGAGCAGCGCAATGAGGCCGCCGAACAGCATCGACTTGATCCAGCCCAGCCACAGGTTCACCGGCTCGACGACGCTTGGCAGCAGGTGCAGGAACTGGACCGGGTCGAGCTTGAGCTGCGCGCCAGCGGCGGCCATGCCGCCCAGCAGCATCAGCGCGCTCGTCCACAGCGCCACCAGCGGCAGCGAGATGGCCAGCGCCACCACCTTGGGCAGCACCAGGCGCACCGTGTGCGAGATGCCCATCACGGACAGCGCGTCCAGCTCCTGCGTGACGCGCATGACACCGATCTGCGCCGTCATGGCCGAGCCCGAACGACCGGCCACGATGATGGCCGCCAGCAGCGGCCCCAGCTCGCGCAGCACGGCCAGGCCCAGGATGTTGATGACGAAGATGTCCGCGCCATAGGTCTTGAGCTGGCGCGAGATCAGGTAGGACAGCGTCAGCCCGACGAGAAACCCCACCAGGGCCGTGATGGGCAGCGCCTGGGCGCCGGTGCGATAGACATTCGCCGAGATCTCACGCCAGCCGATCAGCGAGGGATGGCGCAGCACAGCCACCAAATCCAGCAGAAGTCTGCCGATGAGCGCCACGATGTCCACGCCATGGCGGGCGAAGGCCAGCAGGCCAAGGCTGGCGCGCTCCAGCCCGGGACCGAGGCGTGGGCCGCGTTTGGGCAGCGCGGCGGGCTGCATGAACTGCGCGAACAGCGTCACATGCTCGGGCTGCCACAGCAGGCGCGACGGCGGCTTCTTGCCCCAGCCCTGCCAGAGCGTCAGTGCGCCGGCGGTGTCCAGGCGCCTCAGCGTTCGCAGATCCCACAGTGCATCGCCGCCCTCGGTCACGGCACTGGCAATGCGCTGGCGGAACTCGTCGTAGCGCCCGCGCAGGGCCAGCAGCGTCCAGTCGCCGCTCACCCGCCATTCGCGCGGGCCGTTGGCCTGCAGCAGGGGCTCGGCGTCGGGCGAGCCGGCGGACCAGGCCTGGGGGTGGTCGGGCAGGTGATGGGGCGGGAAGATGGCGCCAGCGTCGCTCATGGACCGGACGCTAGCATGGCGTTTGAACCTCCGGGCGCCGGCAGGGAACTCACGCGCATGTCCATCTGGTCCAGCATCCGAAAAAAACGCGAGGCCGCCCCGGCGCCAGCGGGCGCGGTGGCCTCGGAAGCGCTCGAGCTTGCCCTGCTGGCTGGCGTGAAGCAGGGCCGGCGGGCTGACTTTGACGCGCTCTACCGCGTCTACCACCCCCGCCTGTGGCGCTTTCTGACCCACCTGATGCGCCAGCCCGAGGCCATCGAGGAGGCCCTGAACGACACCATGCTCGTTGTCTGGCAGCGCGCCGATAGCTTCGACGGCCGTAGCAAGCTGTCGACCTGGATCTTCGGCATCGCCTACCGCAAGGGTCTGAAGGCACTGAGCCGCCAGGACCTGCCGATGGACGACAGCGAGCTGCCCGAGCTGGCCGACACCGGTCCCGGGCCGGAGCAGCAGTTCAGCCTTGGGCAGTTGCGCGGGCGGCTGCGCGAGGCCATGGCGGAGCTGTCGCCGGAGCACCGCGCGGTGGTGGAGCTGTGCTATTTCCACGACATGGCCTACGGCGAGATCGCCGAGGTGGTGGGCTGCCCGCCCGAGACCGTGAAGACACGGATGTTTTACGCGCGGCGCCGGCTGCGTTTGCTGCTCGACGATCTCGCCGGGCAGCCTGGAGACTTGTCATGAGTACGGTGATCCCTATGGAGCACGATGAGCATGTGGCCGTGCAGGCCCTGCTGCCCTGGTATGCACGCGGCCAGCTGGGCGACGACGAGACCGCCCAGGTGCAGGGCCATCTGCTGCACTGCCAGCTGTGCCGCAACGAGCTGGCCGCCGAGCGGCCCATGCAGACGCTGCTGAGCGCGGCGGGCGCGCCGCGTGAAATGGGCGATGCCGAGTCCGGCCTCGCCAAGCTGCATGCCCGCATGCAGCCGGCGGCCGCCAAGCCCGCGTGGCGCTGGATGCCTTGGGCGCTGGGTGCACAAGGCGCGGCTTGCGCGCTGCTGCTGGGCCTGTGGCTGCAGGCGCGCCAGGACGTGCCCGACTACCAAGGCCTGTCGGGGGCCGGCACGGCCGCCGTGGTGGCGGACGCTCTCGTGATGTTCAAGCCCGGTACCAGCGAGCAGGCCTTGCGCGAGCTGCTGCAGGCACAACAAGCCAGCGTCGTCGCCGGTCCGACCGAGACTGGGGCCTGGTTGCTGCGCGTGGACGCACGTGGGCTGGCGGCGCTGCGCGCGGCGCCCATCGTCACGCTGGCCGAGCCGCTGCAACCCGGGCCGGCGCAATGAGGCGACAGAGCGTCTGGCTGCACCTGCTGGTGTTGCTGGTCTGCTGCATCGCCTGGCGGCCGGCGGCAGCACAGGCCGAGGAAGCGCAGCGGCAGGTGCTGGTCATGCTGCAGCTCCCCAAGGCCCATTACCGGCCCGACGGCAGCTATGCCGGCAACTACGGTGCGGGTGTGGGCCGGCAGTCGCGCCAGCAGGTCGCGCAAGACCTGGCGCGCCGCCACGGCCTGGAGATGCGCAGCGAATGGCCCATGCCGCTGGCCGGCGTGGACTGCTTTGTCATGCGGCTGCCCGAGGACGACCGGCGCTCGTCCGCCGATGTTGCCCGCGCCGTCTCCGAGGACCGCCGCGTGGCCTGGGCGCAGCCGGTGGGGCTGTACCAGGCCGAGGGTAGCGCGCAGGAGCCGCTCTACGCCGCCCAGCCGGCGGCCAGGCAATGGCAGCTGGCCGAGCTGCACCAGATGGCCACCGGCCGCGGCGTGCGCGTGGCGGTGGTGGACAGCGGCGTCGATGCAGGCCACCCCGATCTGGCCGGCCAAGTGGTGCACAACCAGAATTTCGTCGACGACAAGCCTTCGCCCGTGGAGGGTCACGGCACCGCCGTGGCCGGCATCATCGCGGCGCGGGCCGACAACGGCGCGGGCATTGCCGGCATCGCCCCTCAGGCCAGGCTGCTGGCGCTGCGCGCGTGCTGGCAGGCGGTCAATGCACAGACGCTGTGCACCGGCCTGGGTCTGGCCAAGGCCTTGTACGCGGCGATCCAGCAGGGCGCCCACATCATCAACATGAGCCTGGGCGGGCCGGACGACCGGCTGCTCGGGCTGCTGCTGGACCAGGCCCAGGCGCGCGGCATCAGCATCATCGCCGCCTTGCCGAGTTCGGGCGGGCCCTTCCCGGCCAATCACCCGGGCGTGTTCGTCGTCGGCAGTGCGCCGCCGCTGCCCTCGGGTGCGGTGCAGGCACCGGGGCGCGACGTGCCGGCCACCGCCCCGGGCGGCGGCTGGACGGTGGTGACGGGCTCGTCCTTTGCGGCGGCCCATGCGGCCGGCCTGCTGGCGCTGGTGCGTGAGCTGGACTCGCGAGCCTTGCCTGCCACCGCGCTCGTCATGGCCACGCATGGCCGCATCGACAGCTGCGCCACGTTGGCCCGCTTCACCGTCACCCGTCATCCGGCTTGCAAGCTGCTGGGGCAAACTGCGGACTGATGCCCCGCACGCCGTCGCGACTGCTCCTTCTTCTGTCCCTGCTGACCGGCGTGGTGCGTGCCGACGTCGGCGCGACGCTGTCCGTGCAGACCGATGCCCGCGAGCGCGGCATGTCGTACAGCAACAACCAGCCCAGTGGCCAGCTTGGCCTGGCCTGGGACGGCGAGGGTGGCTGGTATGCCGGCGTGTCGCTGAGTCGCCCTCGCTTCACAGACCGCATCGGGTTGGCGGCGCGCGCCTATGGGGGACGCGTGTTCGCGCTGCAGGCGGGGCTGGACGCCGAGGCGGGCGTGCTGGCCTACCGTTTCGAGAATGTGTCGAGCTACGACTTCTTCGAGGCCTATGCAGCGCTGCTGGGCGAGCGTTGGAACGTTCGCGTCTATGTCTCGCCCGACTACTACGGCATCCGCCAGCGCAGCGGCTACGTTGAGTTCAACCTGCGCTGGCCCCTGGCTCAGGGCGTCGCGGCGGTCGGGCATGTCGGCGTGCTGCGTGGCTGGGGTGGGGAGCGCAGAGCCTCCAGCGGGTCGCACGGTCCCGTTCGCATAGATTGGCGTGCGGGCGCCTCCTGGCAGCTGGGTGACAGCAGCGAGTTGCAACTGCTGTGGGTCGCTGCCAGTCGTGGCGGTCCTTACACCTGGACCGACGCGTCGCGGCGCCGCACCGCAGTGCTCAACCTGACCACAGCCTTCTGACCCCTAACTTGTACTTCCCCGTCGTTTGAACCCCCGTGCGTCTGAGCGGCACTCATGCCGCAATGACAGCCGCGAAAGGGCAGCGATGAGGATGAAGACAAGGATCTGGGTGGCGCTGGGTGCCACGGCCGCGTTGATCGCGGGTTGTGGCGGCGGCAGTGGCGATGGGCTGGATTCGAATGGCCGGCCCATCGGTGAAGGCGACGACCCGAACGGTCCGATGACGGCGAGCTTCAGCTCCATCCAGTCGCATGTCTTCACGCCCGCATGCACGGCCTGCCATGCCGGCGCCAGCGCCCCGCGACGCTTGCGGCTGGACGCGGCCAACAGCTACGCCATGCTGGTGGGCGTGGACAGCGGAGGCGTGCCGTCGCTCAAGCGCGTGGCGCCGGGCGACGCGGCGAACAGCTACCTCATCCACAAGCTCGAAGGCCACCAGGCCGTCGGTGCGCGCATGCCCCTGGGCGGCCCCTATCTGGATGCCCAGACCATCGGTCTCATCCGCCAATGGATCAACAACGGAGCACAGAAATGAAAGCCGCCCGTCTCCTGTTGGGCGTGGCCCTTGCGCTGCTGATCTCGGGCGCCGCGCGCGCCGAACCCTATCTCGCCATCCGCAGTGGCATCAAATGCGTGGCCTGCCACGTGAACCCGACCGGCGGCGGCCTGCGCAACGCGGTCGGCAATGCCTTCGCGCAAGGCGCCATCCCGGCCAATGCGCTGCCGGATGCGCTGCAGGGCTGGAACGGCTCGCTGTTCGATGACCGCCTGCGCCTGGGTGGCGACCTGCGGACCGCGACGACGCGCACGTCGGTCTCAGGCCGTCCGACCACCAGCGTTGGCGGCACCGAGCAGGTGCGGCTGTACGCCGACGTCCAGCTGATCAAGGACTACCTGGGCGTCCATCTGGACCAGCAGGTCGCACCGGGCAAGTCCGAGCGCCAGGAGGCCTATGTGCGCCTGTCCACGCCGGGCCTGGGCTGGTATGCCAAGGCCGGCCAGTTCTACCTGCCCTTCGGTTGGCGGCTGCAGGACAGCCTGGCCTTCGTGCGGCAGCTCAGCGGCGTCAGCATGACCGTGCCCGACAAGGGGCTGGAACTGGGTCATGAAAGCGATGAATGGTCCGTCCAGCTCGTGCGCAGCAAAGGCCCCGGCAACGCCGGTGGCTCAAACGGCCACCAGACCACGGCTCAGGCGATCTGGCTGCAGCCCTGGGGCCGAGTCGGCGCGGCGGCGGCACAGGTCAAGTCAGCCGCCGGCGACCGCCGCGCCTACGGGCTCTTTGCTGGCACGACGACCGGGCCGGTGGCCTGGCTGGCCGAAATCGATCTCGTCACCGACGGCGGCTACCCGCTGGGCGATCGGCGCCAGTTCGCGACGCTGCTTGAGGCCAACTGGCTGGTGCAGCAAGGGCACAACCTGAAGCTCACCGGCGAATACCTCGACCCGGACCGCCGCGTGGCCAACGACAACAAGGTGCGCTACAGCCTGGTCTACGAGTACACGCCAATTGCCTTTGTGCAACTGCGCGCGGGCTACCGCAAGTTCGGCGGCATTCCCCAGAACGCGGTGGACAACCGGCGGCAGAGCTTCGTTGAGCTGCACGGGCTGTTCTGACGGGATCGGCCGTGCCTACGGGCCGCTCTTCTTGCTTCAGCCCCGCAATGCCAGCGCCACGTCACGGGCATGTGGCCGACGCTCGATGTCGGCGTCGAGGCAGGCATTCGCGAGGGTCGCCATGGTCTTTAGTGACGGTGCCGCCTCGTCGCAGCATCCCACCAATTCTTCAAACAGGCAGCCCAGGGCGCGCACGTCAAGTGCCCGCAGCCGCGCCACCTGATGCGCCGGCACGCTGCCCAGAAACGACGCAGCCCCGAAGTCGCCCAGCCGCGCCTGGCCTTGGCCGTCGTGCAGGATGTTGTGCGCATACAGGTCGCCATGCGACAGGCCGCGCGCATGCAGATGCGCCAGCGCGCTGGCG